>Ga0116193_1001355_pt1 | contig 20488 bp, 29 predicted proteins | sample AD_UKC115_MetaG_FD_89892 | JGI IMG/M metagenome (GOLD analysis project Ga0116193, IMG submission 89892) | Active sludge microbial communities of municipal wastewater-treating anaerobic digesters from Hong Kong - AD_UKC115_MetaG | ecosystem: Engineered > Bioreactor > Anaerobic > Digestate... | reverse complement strand
GTTGGTCGGGTGAAAAATTTATCGCCCCCCGGTCGTAATGTTTTTTTCCTAGGGTTATTTTTCTAAATGTTTATAGAAGTAAAAAAAAAAAAAAGAAAAAAAAAAAAGAGAAAAGAGAAAGAGAAAAGAGAAGATAGAACGAGCATGAAAGAGCGAACATGGAGAAGCCCCACAGAGGAATGGCAGGGAACTATAAGCCATCCACGACCGGGGGTGGATACATGTTCGACAATGTTGATTTGGCTGACATTGTGCGCAATGTGTGCATTGTGCGCAAAGAGTGCTTGACACCTACGGGATTGTATGGTATCATGGGGGCGTGAATGGAGAAAGGAGGTGATCTAATGGAGTTTGATAGGACAGTAGCCGAGAAGGCTATCCAGGTCCTCCGTGAGGGGGACCTGGAAAGGAGCGAGGCTCTTGAGGGAGAGCTTCGCGATCTCCTGTACATCTCTCCTTACGGAGAGGTGTCCTAGAGGATCATCTCTCGGCTTCTCCTCGATTATTTCGAGGGGAGGCTGGGAGGTGAATGAGAATCGAGAGGCCACGCCCTCGTGTGGCCTCTCTCCAAAACACGTCCAGGCCCTGTGGGAGGGCCTGGGCTAGGAAAAGGAGGAACCATGAGCTGCGAACTTTGTGACAGGGCAGACGTGGGAGGGAATCCCGCGCATCTTTGCCCTGAAAGTTGTCTGGAGCTGAAGTGGCACAGGCACCCCTGTGCCACCTGCAGGAACACAAACTACAACAGGTGGCGGTACTGCACGCCGCACACCTGTTGTTCAGTGAACATCTCCGGCCAGCGGGAGGAATACGAACGCTGGATTCGGGGAGAGTTCGATTAATAGCCGAGGGGACTATGCGATGGTTCCCTCTTTTGTTCAACGAATTGGCCGGCTCTATGCTCACCATAGGCTGGCCTAGAAAGGGAATGCTATGAGGGAGTTTGAATTGTTCCTATTGTGTGATTCGCCAAACCCGGCGAATCAGGCGTCAGCTCTCCTGCGTGGAGAGCTGACTAAAAAATGGGCCGCAGAGTTCATTCTGCGGCTCAGAGCGCCTCTCCTGGACGGAACGATCCAGGAGATCGAGGAATGGGCCGTGGTGGAGTCCCTGAACACGGGGAGCCACCAGCGGGCTAGGCTCCCTGAGAGGATCTCCCGCTGTCTGGAGGGCAGCGGGAGGTGGCTGGCCCTCGATGGCGGGGGCTGGTACAGGCTGCTCCGCCTGTCCACCCTCAGGTGGATAGGGTTGAGCGAGGGACAGAAAAGGTCCCTCGCGTACCTGAGTGGTCTGTACCTTAGGAGCGACCTGAAAAGGTCGTTCCTAAAATGGTGCCCTGACAGGGCACGAAGGGCAGGGATCGAGATTGAAGAGATCCCTGCTGAATAACTCCTGGAAGCCCATGGTCTATATGGCCATGGGCTTTCTATTTTGGGTAGCCAGCTACAGGCTGGCTTAGAAGGGAGCTGAGGATGATACATGAGATATGGGATACCAAGGGAAGGATCATAAAGAGGAAAGGGGCCTCGTCTATTAGGATGGCAGTAGAGGCCCTAATTAAGGCCAAAACCAGCCTGGCAGGGGCTGATCTGGAGAGGAAAAACCTCTCAGGTGCAAACCTCTCTGGGGCAGATCTTTCGGGTGCAGATCTCTACAAGGCCTGCCTCGTGGGGGCAGACCTCAGGGACGCAGATCTCCGGAGAGCTGATCTAACATCAGCTCTCCTAAGTGGAGCCTACCTCTGTGGGGCTGATCTCACAGGAGCCAGAATGGTAGGGGCCAGGCTTAATGGAACCTACTTCGGAGATGTTGATCTCCGGGGTGTGATCTTCGCAGATTATGCAGTAATGATGGTGTCCGAATTGGAGGACGCCATAGATCTTGCTCCTATGATTTTTGAGGAATGGGAGAGAAATGATATAGAGGCTGCCAGTAAGCGGTTTGGGCTCTATAGACTCCCTGGTGAGCGTCGTGCACTAATTCTTTTGACACCTACGTTAAACGGAGGATATTGTTACGTTCTCCGAAGGAGAGAGATTTGGTGGTGGGACTGGAATTGTCCAGACCCACGAACTGTTCCTGTGTTGTGGAGAGAGAGAGAGAGCAGTAATCAGCACATGAAAGGAGATTAGAATGAATTGTAATAGAGAAGTAAAATGGCTAGGGGACACTAGGTGCAACCTCTGTGGAGCAGAATGTGGCACCTACCTAGGTGACGTGCGACTTCCCAGGGTAGGGGCATGGGCAGTTCTCTGTGAGAGCTGCATGCTAGAACATGGAGTTGCCTTCGGAGTAGGCATGGGGCAGCTCTACAAGAGAATTGAGAATGCCTACGTCAAGGTGTACGGATAAGAGAACTGACTATCTATAACTAACAAAACTCACGCCGGGCCACTGCATTTTGGTCTTAAATGCAGTGGTCCAGAAAGGACTACAAATGATTAAGGAATTCGTAGACAGCTTCATGGCCAGGAAGCAGGAGCTTCGAGAAGCCTTCGCTACAACACCTCCACGGCGTTATTATGACATTGTAGAGGGGGTTGTTACTATCATCAGCGATGGAGGATATGGCTCTCCATGTCGGGATAGGATTCACGAAATAGACGATGGAGAGTACCAAGGGACATTGGTCTATGTAATAGGAGCCTGTGGATATCAGCCCTACAGATATTGGTACGTCAGAATTTGCTATGGATCCTGCAGTTTCTGTGACACTCTCCAATACATTCGTGATCTTAATAACGAGGAGAAGCCCACAGAAGAGCAGCTTAACCACTACGTGACACTCGCTCTGCACATTGTGCAGGGTATCAAGGAAATGGAAAGACCGATGTCGTAGATCTAGGAGGAACCATGGAAAAGTACGCACTTCTAGCAGTGGCAGTCCATGCACTGGGACTTGTGATCTCAGTGCTATTGGCTAGGATGATTAACTAACAGGAGGAGGCAGGGATGAAACCACGTTACATTCATAATTGCTCTGCGTGTGTCTTCCTAGGAAGATACAAAGAACATGATCTCTACGTGTGCCAAGGCTCTGGGGGACACAAGGAGATCTCTACAGTAGTAGCACGGTTCGGAGATGAGGGCAGGAACTACACATCCGGACTATGCTTAGCTCTCCATAGCTATCTCGAAGGCATACCTAGCGCTCTCACTGAGGCACTGGGTAGGGCTATGGCCCTAGGGTTCGTGGTGCCTCTGTGGGGTGGAGAGTCATTTGTGGATAGGCTCATAGAAAAGAGCAGGGCCAGAAAAGTCTATCGCTGGGCATGGACTAGTGATCTGAGGAAGTACTGGGCTGGAACCAGTAAGCATAGAAGACCCTGGCGCATCACGCATAGTATGCGTGGGAAGGGAGGACGAGGATGAAGACTATCCCAATCGAAGGCCGTGTGGACCTATGCCGGGTGGCCGAGCTGGCGCTCTGGATGTCAAGCAGGAAGTGGCCGCCACGCAGTAAGAGTGAAATTGTAGCCACCGCCATCGAGACGGTGGCGAACCTTGCGGTCTCCAGTGGAGAAGTGTCGAGAATAACCAGCCAGGAAGATGCACTAGCAATTCTCGAAGGACTAGGAATAAGCCCTGGCAAGCGGAGCCTCTCTGCCCGGGCCACCAGGCTTGCTCTGCAGACCGCGGAGGTGCAGCAGCTGCAACTTGCTGAAGAGCAAGAGCCAGCTGAGCAGAGCATGAAGGATCAGCTGGAGATGCTGAAGAGGGAAATCCACACTGCGTTCAAATCATAAATGGAGTGGCAAATGAAGAACGAGCTAGCGAAACTAAATAGCGACCTAGGGCATCTTCTCTCTGCATATCGAGAGAAGCACGCAGAGCTGGCAGCGCTCGACAGGGAAATAATGGCAAAGTACAAGCGCAAGTGGCATATAGAGAGGCTTCTCACTAAAGTATACAAAGCTAAGCCTGGGGAGAGTGCAAGGGGAAAGGGCGAAGACCTGGAGAACATGCCCATCGATGTGGTGGTGAAGAAGCTAGAGCTTCTCCCCACAGAGAGGCTGGAAGAACTCCTGGAAAGTGTGCAGGCCAGACTACATGGAACGGAGGCGTGAGATGAGTAGGCTAGATGAAATAAAGAAGGGGCTAGAAGCCATCAATAAGACCATCGGAATGTCCTCACATCGCAAACTGTGTGAGGCATACCATGTGGTGCACAGTGTAATACAAAACACCTACTATATAAGCCACCATCCCAGCAAAGATCCGGAGCTGAGAGAGTGGGAATATTTCTGTGACCCACGTAGGGATTTCTTCTACAATCCAAATAAGAGCATCCACTTCCTTATGACCAAGAGACCAGACAAATCAATCCTCACATGGTGCATACGTCCAGATGCACAGGACCGCCTGCGTCTGCACCGTCACGAGATCGGGGATTGTCCTATCGGTGAGTACTCTAAGCATGGAGTGACCATATGATAGAAACCATCCTGTGCATAGTAGCTTCTGTCCCATTCACAGTCCATGCTATAAGAGACGGAAGCCTAGTCTCAACTCTCATAGCTATTGGCTTCTGGCTGATAGCTGTGCTAGCCTATCCAATATAGGAGACTAAGATGACTGAGAGAATGAGCGCAACAGATAGTAAGAAGAGATCCCAAGCAGTCCTCAAACTGCTGGCAGACTATGGTCCTCTAACCAAGCAGGACATCGGAGAGTTTCTCGACATCAGCAACACTGGCCAGCTGCTAGGCAGCCTCATGAGATATGGGCACATTGCGAAGGATGCAGAAGGCCGCTACGCAATACGAGAACACCACAGCTGGCCTGAGAATAAACCACAGGGAGAGTGTAGGCCTACTATAAAGCAGATAAGAGAATCCCTAGATTGGCTCTTCAACTATGTGAGCCAATTGGAAGAAGAAAACCAGAGCCTATACAACGCACTCTCAACATATGGAAACCAGAGTAACAGAATCAGAGAGCGTTATGAAGACAGACTCCAAGCACTGATCAGCGTAAAACGTGACACAAAGAGTGCTTGACAACTGGCACAGCATGTGCCATGGTGGCATTGTGTTCAGCACATTGTTTTCCACTCTGTTTAATTGATAAACGGAGTGGGATTCTCAACCCTAAACAAGAAGGAGACACATATGGCAGCAGTAGAAATCAGTGCAAAGACCAAGGACGGGAGCTTCTCCAAGTCAGAAACCTATGACTTTGGAGACAATCTCGACCAAATGGTCGAGCTCTTCGGCAAGGACACTGTGTTCAACCACGCGAAGCAGAGCATGGTCATCGCTGCTCAAGGTATCCTCCGGCGTGGCGGCACTCTGGAGGGCTGGAAGCCTGGGGCCTCTGCTGCGCGGGCCAAAGACCCCGAAGCTGCTATCCTGGCTAACTTCGCCAAGTTGCCTCCGGAGCAGCAGCTGGCTATCATTCAGAAGATCAAAGAGCGGCAGGCCAGGAAGTAAAACTCCAACGAGACGCCTAACCAACACAGGTAGGCGTCTCTTTTTAACCCTAAAAACGCACCGAAAGGTTGGAGATACCATATGAGCAGACGAAAAGGGATTGCACTTTGTTATCCCTACGAAGAATCGAGGCTAAGCAAGTGGATGACTACCACTAATTTCATCATAGCCCAACCAAAACTCGATGGGGAAAGATGTCGAGCTATCATAGAGAACAAACAAGCCCGGCTCCTGAGCAGTGAAGGTAACGAAATCCTGAGCGTTCCACATATTAATGAGGAACTGGCCAGATTTTACAGGGGACCCTCGGTGGAGCTAGATGGCGAACTCTATGTGCACGGAATGGACTTCCCTACAATTCACAGCATCGTAGGCCGCACTGCGAATCTGCATAGCGACTACGCTGAAATGCAACTCCACCTGTTCGACATCATAGCTCCAACGCTGGATCAGGAACACAGACTAGAACTCCTAACCCGCCACCATGAGCTTCCCCATGTGAAGATAGTCCCCACCATGCACATCACTCCGGACAGGATAGAAGAACTAATCTCCAGATGGACCTATGATGGGTATGAAGGAATCATCCTCCGACACCCAGGTGCGCTATACAAGAGACACCTAGACAAAGAATATCGCAGCCCCTACATGATGAAATTCAAGCCTGGTCGTAGGGATATCTACCAAATCACAGGCGTGGTCGAAGAGATCTCCAAAGATGGAACACCCAAAGGGATGACTGGGGCTCTATACTGCACCAATCCCAGTGACCCAGACTCTGGAGCCACGTTCAAAGTGAGCTGTGGAGCTACCACGCATGAGAAGAAGCGAGAGTGGTGGCAGAAGAGAGAAGAACTGATGGGCAAATATGTGGTAGTTTCCTACCAGCATCTCTCGAAGTATCGAGTCCCACGTCATGGGAGGGTGAATCTTGAGACAGATCTAATCCTGAACAACATGAGTCCATTTAATTATTAAACAAAGGAGAACCAATGCCTAAAATATATTGCGTAAATAGAAGTGGGCATGACTTCTCCCCAGCTCTAGACTATGGTGAAGAGATAGTCTACCTCACCGAGGGAGAAGTAAAGCCCTACCGTGTGAACGCTGCTTATAGGCAGATCTGTCGGAGGCTAGAAGGCTCCAGCCCTGATGATCTAATCCTCCAAACAGGCCTACCCATGCTGAATGTGGTGGCAGCTGCAGTGTTCGCACGGAAACATGGAAGGTTGAACTTGCTGCTATTCAAGAAGCAGCGTGGCCAGGGGAGATACATTAAGCAAACACTAAATGTAGATGAACTACTAGAAAGGAAAGGCCATGAATCTGATGAGGTCTGAAGAGGAAATCCTGCAAGATGTGAGGATTCTTAGCGACAAGGAGTTCTTCAAAATAGTAGTGAATCTGGTCGAAAAGGACTGGAAAGGCCAGCTGCCAGATGATAGCATGGAGATCTTAGTGGCACTATGCTTCTCAGTAATAAAGGACCACGACCTTCGCGTCAAGTTCTACAAAGGACTTCAGACAGCACTCGAAGATAATGGGGTTCCAGAGAATGAAATAGACGACACAATCTGGGGAGCATTTCTCAATGTAACTAAGAGATGGGGTGGTCTCTTATACTATATCCACCTGAGCCTGACCACTGATGACCAGCACAAGGCTAGACGTATGCTGAAGATGGCCTCCTCCACAACGCATAACTATGATGACCTAGCAGACTTCATAAAGGTGGTGCCTTATGAACCTGGACAATGAGAACTACAACATCCACGATGCTACAAAACTCCAGAACTACATGCGCTGTCCCAGATACTATTTCTTTCAGCATATTCTAGGATGGCGAATCGAAGAACCAAACGTGCACCAGGAATTTGGAGAAGCCTGGCATAAGGCGATGGAGACTCTTCTCCTGTATGGCTACACAAAGGATTCAGTAATCCTAGCCTACGGTCGTCTTCTCAACCATTACAGAACCCACTTCGATGAAATGAGCGATGACCTGCGCTATCCAAAGACACCAGATTTCGCTCTCGATATGCTCCAGCGATATGTGAGAAAGTTCGCCGGCGATGAGTCTATGTTCCGCACGCTGTATACAGAGATAGGAGGTAGCGTATCTATAGGCTACTCACGAGTGGTCTATTTCAAAACAGATTCCATTCTCCAGTATATCTCTGGTCCATACGCAGGACGCTATTTCAGTCTCGAACATAAGACTACCAAAACTATGAAAGGCACCTGGTTAGACGACTGGTCTCTGAAGATGCAAGTCTTCATCTACACGCACGTCCTGAAGTGCATGTACGGCACAGATGCTATTGGTGTCTACATAAATGGTGCCCAGTTCCAGAAGACCAATCCAGACTTCGGACGCTATCTCATCCTGAAGACAGACTCCCAGATGGATCTGTGGCTTTCAGAAGTGAACCAGCTCATAGACAGAATAGAAGAGGACCTAGACGAATTTCGAGAGGAGAAGAACAACCACAGCAGACTGATGCTCTCCTTCCCACGCAATACAGAGAGCTGTACTAAATATAACAACCTATGCATCTACCACAACTTCTGCACCAGCTGGCAGAATCCTCTCCTGTATGCAGACGCAGAGATCCCACCCCCTGGCTTCAAGCTTGACCTATGGGACCCCAGGAGAAGAGAAGTATCTCACACCATGAATATCACATAGGAGAAACCAATGGATGAGCTGGAAATAAGAAAAGAAGTCTCACAACTCCAAGAAATGTACAAGACCCAAACCAGTGAGCGTCTCATCAGTGCGCTGGTCCTGGGCCATAGTGGGAGTGGAAAAACTCGACTGATCGAAACATGTAGGAGACCAATCCATGTTGATTCGTTCGATCCTAACGGCACTGAGACAATTCGCAGGGGAATTAACGAAGGATGGATCATTGCAGATACACGCTATGAGCGTGAAGATCCTACCAACCCAACAGCCTTCGAGCTGTGGGACATGGAGTTTGAGAAGCGGAGAAATACGAATTACTTTCACCACTTCGGAACCTATGCACTTGACTCATTGAGCATGTTCAGCGAGGCCGTGATGAATATAGTCCTGAAGGGTCTTGTAAGAAAGGCAGATCGTGGGGTAAAAACTGCACCCATTAAGACAGACCTCCTACGAATCCCCCAGGAAAATGACTATCCACTCCAGATGAACATCATCAAGAATGTGCTAACAGCCATCCTAACCCTGCCGTGTGATATTCTAGTAACCGGCCATCTGGAAGATAAGAAGAACAAGCAGGGCCAAGTAATCTCCCGTGGCCTATACACCACTGGCAAGCTGGCTATTCGCATTCCCAGGATGTTCGAAGAGATCTACCATATGCGAGTAGAAGAAGGCGCACGAGGTATGATCTACACCCTCTACACCCAACCATATGAAGGCATCGAAGCCAGGACTCGCTTCGGCAGAGATGTCTTCGCCTTGCGTGAAGAGCCAGACATCATGGCTCTTCTGACAAAGGCTGGCCTTAACCCACAACATAAGGAGATCCCATGGTTGAGAAAGGAGGAGTAACTAAATGGGACACTGAAGGATTCCTGGAAGACATTAGGGAGCTAGAAGGAACTGAACTAAACAGAAAGAAAGGAACCGCAATGAGTTTTCTCGACATTAGCCAGAGTATAGTAGATGCCAAGCCTGAACACTGCGTAGCCGAAGGTGAGTACAAACTCCGGGTCATCCAGGTCAAAGCTGACACTGAGAAGGGCTACATGTTCGTCCGCTACGAATTCGTAGACGATCTCTACGCTCGTGATTGCAGTGACATCTTCAACCTCCCCGGCGCTGGTCGTAATGAGCGGGAAGAGAACAGGAACATACTGAAGCTCACTGCATTCTACAAGTGCTTCGGCATGGATCCTATGAAACCCGGTGGCTACGCCATTGATGAGGCCGAGCCGACAGGCATGCTCAATCGTGAGGGCTGGGTACTCTTGTCCGGTCCACAAGACGACGGCAAGGGCTACGGAGAGCAGAATAAGGTGAAATACAATGGCTACATGCCCCGCCGCTAACATCATGGCAACTCCATTCATTAATTAAACACAGTGGCAGGCTGGCCTCTGGTGGCTGGCCTGCCTCTCTTGGAGACACAAATGGGCAGAATGATATGCACCAATGAAGAGTGCGGCCACAGATATCTGGCACCGAGCGAGTATGCAGATCTAGACATAATCTGTCCCCACTGCGGTGCTGAGATGATCTGGATTGAACTGAAAAAGAGCTGTGCCAATTGTTGAGGAGAAAGGGCGTGGCAGAGAACACCAGGATACAAATAGATGTAGGAGAAGATCTCCTGAGACGCACCCAGAAGGCCATCCCGTGGGGCTATCGCAACAATCTCCTGCGCAATGTGATAGAACAGCTAGTCAGTGCGATAGAAGAGGAGGGCCTGGTAGTCGCTGCCCTCATCCTTGATGGCAGACTAACACTATTTGGGAGGAGGGAGTAGTGACATGGCTAGATTAGAAGACATAGCCCTACTAACGGGCAATAAGTCCATCAGTGAGATGACAGATGCAGAGTTGAGAGAACATCTGCACAACATCAGGGTGAGCAGAAAAACTGCAAAGCCTAAGCAATTTGATAAAGAGCAGCAGCCCAAGCGGCGCAGTCGCCGGGTCACTGCTGAGCAGAAACTTCTCGAATCCATGCTGCCTGAGCTATCCAAGGATGAGCTGGCAGAACTACTGAAAGACATGGAGGGACAATGAAAGAGACCAAACTTGGCAGCAAGGCAGTTAGGCTGGGAGCTAGAATCGAAGAGGTACCCACAGCACAGATCAGCATGGGAGACAGATTCCGGCAGGATTATGGTAATCTCAAGGAACTAGCCTGCTCCCTCAACGAACGTGGCCAATTGCAGAACCTAATCGTCCAGACAGCAGAAGATGGAAAGTACCTACTCCTGGCCGGTGGCAGACGACTCCGGGCAATACAGGAGCTAGGCTGGGAAACCTGTCTGTGTATGGTCGTCGAGAGGCCACTCTCTCCACTCGAACTCGCCGAGATCGAATGGGAAGAGAACGCCATGCGGAAGAACTTCGGGTGGGAAGAAGAAACAGCTCTGAAGAAACGCATCCTGGAACTCCGCCAAGAGAAAGACGGCATCAAGCTCACCTCGATGAGCGATGGAGTCTCTCTGAATGCAGTAGCAGCTGAGCTAGACATCAGCCCGGCTACACTGAGCCTAGACGTCCGACTGGCCAAGGCAGTAGAGGCCATGCCAGAGATCTTCAGCGGATGCAAGACTAAGGCTGAAGCGAGGCGTGTGCTCAATAAGGTAGGCGAAGCCGTACTGCGTGGCGAGCTAGCCTCTCGTGTGAAGCAGCGAATGGGAGAGGGCCAGGATAAGTTGAAGAATCTGGTAGATCGCTATCTCATCTGTGACTTCTTCTCCGGGGTCAAGAACGTCGAAGACTGCACGATTGATTTTGTGGAGATAGACCCACCGTATGCTATTGCACTCCAGGAATCGAAGATGAACTATGAATTCTCCTACAACCCAGATGACTACAATGAGATCTCAATACGAGACTACATCCAATTCCTCAGGGCCACGCTGAAGGAATGCTATCGCACTATGACCAACAACAGCTGGGGCATCATCTGGTTCGGACCAGAGCCGTGGGCGGAGACAGTGTATAACCTAATAACCGAACAAGGCTTCTTCACAACACGCTTGACTGGTAAATGGATCAAGCCTACGGGCCAATGTAAGAGACCCGAGAAATACCTGGCAAATGCGTGTGAGGAATTCTACTACTTCTCAAAGGGTGAGCCTACCATCATTCGCCAAGGGAGGACTAATATCTTCTCCTACAGCCCAGTCCCTGCTGCAAAGAAGGTCCATCCAACTGAACGACCCATCGAGCTGATGATGGAAATCCTCAGCACATTCTGCTGGGAAGGTGCCACTATAATGATCCCATTCCTAGGCAGCGGAAAGACTATTCTCGCTGCTTATAGGATGAAAATGAATGCCTTCGGTTATGAAATCTCAGACGCATTCAAAGACTCCTTCATGATCCAGGCAGGAGAGCTTCTACAAGATGGAACAGAAAATTCCAGTGTGTAAAACCTGCGGCACCAAGCTCCTCCGTTGGGGTTGGTATGTTGGTTTGGTCTATTGGTACTGCCTAGCATGTGACAAAGCTGGTAGGGAACCGTGCATAACTGTGTTCAATAATTAAATGGAGTGTGCCATGGAACAGATGGAACTGAAGAAGAAAGATGTAAGTGGAATCTACGCAAACATCAGCTTCATCCAAGATGAGATTGATAATGTGAATATTAACATAACAACCCTCAACGAAAAGCTAGCGCATGTACTCCGTCCAGTAGAGACCACAGCAGAACCATCTGCGGGTGATTCACTTACCCGAGAGGCAGAATCTCCCCTGGCTAACACGCTGTACTCTGTATTCTATTCCATAGCCTGCATCAACAATTCACTAAGATTCCTAATCAGTCGCATAGATCTCTAAGGAACCACACCATGGCAGAACTAACCCTCCGAGATGGCCGCAAGGTCTTGGTTGATGACGCAGACTATGAAGACAAGCAGCTCTACAAATATGACTTCTTCTGGGGCGCTTATCGTGGTAAACGAGAAGTCATTACCGCTGTTGCGTATCAGCAGTACAAAAGTCTGGCAGAGATAATCTACGGCCATCACGGAGGCTATAAGAGAATCTACATAAACGACGACCGTCTGGATTTGAGAAGATGCAACATAGCCTTCCGTGGTAAGGGCCACAATAGATTCGCTCCAGATATCATGATCTACCACTGCAAATATGGCTGCTACAGCATTCAACCATCCAAAGCAGAAGGAATCCGCTCAAGAATCTGCTTCGAGATCTGTGGCCAGGAACACTACGAAGATTACAGAATCTGCCTAGACAAGGCAGCGAAGGCACTGTGGCCCGGATGGGAGGGAAGGATTAGGAAGACTACCCATAAAGAAGATGGAGCTACACGATGACCTATCTACAAGCAAAAGAAACCCCACGCTTCCTGGGTGCAGAAGGAGACCTAGCAGCCAACATAGCTCTCGTTGGTGAAGCGTGGGGAGAGAAAGAAGCCAGAACGCAACGGCCATTTCAAGGTGCCGCTGGAGATGAACTGAACCGCCTTCTCCATGGTGCAGGCATCACTCGTGGGGAACTCTACATAACCAACGTAATAAAAGCCAGGCCGCATAATAATGACATCTCGCTATTCATAGACCTATCCAAGAAAATCCCTCGCATTACCTCAGAGGCAGAGGAACACATAGAGATCCTCCGCCAGGAACTAAGCGAATCAAAAGCCAACGTGGTGATAGCCACTGGTGCGGTGCCTCTCTTCATCCTCACAGGCAAGCAGGGAATCCACAAGTGGCGTGGTTCTATTCTCGAGAGCACACTGGTGCCTGGAAAGAAAGTAATCCCCACAATCCACCCTGCTGCGATCCTCCCCCCTCGTGGCATGTATACCTGGCGCTACATCATAATTAATGATATGAAGAGAGCAAAGGAAGAATCCCTATTCCCAGACCTGCGGCTTCCTGTCATGATCCTCCGCACAGCACCAACTTTCACGGACGCCAGTCTCTTCCTAAAACAATGGCGCTCGTATCCAATCGTAGACGTTGACATCGAAGTACTACGAGAGGAAGTAAGCTGCATAGCGCTATCCTTCGACGGAATCGAGGCCATGTGCATCCCCTTCGTGGATGAACACGGTGACTACTGGAACCCAGACCAAGAGGCAGACATATGGAAACTCCTGACAGAAATCCTCGAGAGCCCTGCGATCACAAAGCGAGGGCACAACTTTATGTTCGATGCCTCGTTTCTGAACTATCGCCATGGAATACGTACTGTAAACATTGTAGACACAATGATTGTCCAGGCTATTATCTTTCCAGACTTTCGCAAAGGACTAGACTTCACTACCTCCATCTACACCCGGATTCCTTATTACAAAGACGAGGGCAAGAAGTGGAGTCGCCTGACGCATTCCTGGACACAGCACTGGGAATACAATGCGAAAGATGTCATAGCCACAGCTAACATCTGGGGGCCAGCAATTCAAATAGCTGAGCATCAGAAGAACATAGACACAGTGAATAGAAAATTCTCCATCATCGAACCACTGCTTTGCATGCAGGCTCGTGGTGTTCGAGTTGACATCTCCGGACGTGAGCTGGCTGCTCAGGCGGTGCTCAGGGAGATGGAAGAACTCCGCAATGTCTTCTACACAAAGACAGGCAAGGAAATAAATATCCAGAGTGAGAAGCAGATCAAAGAATACTTCTATGGCGACCTGGGTCTGAAACCATACATAAACAAGAAAACCCACAAACCACGCACAGATGATGACGCCCTAATGCGCATCGCAAGACAAGGCTACTCCGAAGCCCAGATCCTACGTGACTATACAGCACTGCACACACTGCATAGTCGCTACCTCACAGCCAAGCTCGACCCAGACGGCCGCCTTCGGTGTGCCTACAATGCCGTAGGCGCAGCCACTGGTCGTCTTTCTAGCAGTAAGACAATCTTCGACACTGGGATGAATCTCCAGAACCAACCAGATTCTGCCAGAAAATTCCTCCTATTCGACGAAGGCTATGCTGGTTACAACATAGACCTGGGCCAAGCAGAGAACAGAATCGTGGCCTATGTAGGCCCTGTGCCTGAAATGATCGAAGCATTCGAATCTGGCAAGGATGTCCACTCTCTGACTGCCAGTGGACTAAGCGGCCTACCTCCAGATGAAATCAGGCGACAGGACAAAGAAGGCATCAAATGTCCCACCATAGGAGGCGGCACTAAGACCTGGCGCTATTGGGGAAAGAAAGCAAACCATGGTCTGAATTACGACGAGGGTCCTAACACATTCGCAGACACGAATGACATTCCACTGAAAGACGCCAAGGCTATCATCGAAGCCTACCACATGATGTACCCTGGTGTCCGTCAAGGTTTCCACACGACAGTAAGAAACATGCTAGCTAAGAATCGCACAATAGTAAACCTGCTTGGTCGTCGTAGGCTATTCCTTGACAGATGGGGTGATCAGCTATTCAAAGACGCCTACGCACACATCCCACAATCCACAGTGGCTGATGTGATAGACGAACGTGGCTTGGCCTTCATCTATAAAGATCCTATCCTCCGGCCGGTAGAGCTACTCCTGCAAGTCCATGACTCCATCGTATTCCAGATCCCCATATGCCTAGGCTGGGACTTCCACGCTACGGCTCTGATGAGAATCATCTCCAGCCTAGAGACCCCACTGGAATGGAACAGCCGCAAGTTCGTAATCCCCTGTGATGTCCAGGTCTCCTTCGGCAACATGGCCAAGGATAAGAATGACAGAAAGGCACTCAAGGAAATCAGCAGGCCCGTGCTGAAAGACCATTCCCTACTGGTCCGAGAATTGATAGCAAAACATGCAACTGCGTTCAGCTCTTAAATGCACTATTGGAGCACAAGATGTCAAATCGTCTATGCCACGATTGGATTGAGTGTTACCTAGACTACGTCGAAAACTCAGAACCTGCGGATATGTTCAAACTATGGACCGCCATAAGCTGCGTGGCTGCGTGTATGAAGAGAAAATGCCGGCTCGAACTTGGTCTTCTCACATTCTATCCTAACCTCTACGTAGTCCTAGTCGGTCCGAGTGGTTGCCGGAAAGGCACAGCTATGGGGCCTGGATTCGAGATGCTAAGCGAGATAGGAATAAGAATGGCAGCAGAGGCAACGACCAGAGAAGCCCTAATCAGAGCCCTGCGTATTTCCAGCGATACAACAGTTGATCAGCTGAGTGGCAAGATGGAACTCCATGCTAGTCTTACAATATTCAGCCAGGAACTCTCTGTCTTCCTAGGCTTCAACAACATGCAGCTCATGTCAGACCTAACAGACTGGTACGATTGCAGAACTAGATGGAGCTACGACACGAAGAACAAGGAACTTGCGGATTACATAGTAAACGTCTGGGTAAATCTCTTCGGTGCCACGACTCCCAGCCTCATCCAGTCTGCCCTACCCACAGACGCCATTGGTCTGGGTCTCACTAGTCGAATAATCTTCGTCTACGAACAGCGTAAAGGAAAAACATGCGTGGCACCTATACCAACAGAACGCCAGCTAGCTCTGCGTCCCCGCCTTCTGCACGACCTCGAACTAATCCACATGATGAGCGGAAGGTTCTCTTTCACGCAAGAGGCATTCGAGATCTATGGCACATGGTACCTAGCCCAAGAATCCAAGCCGCCGTTCACAGATGAGAAACTGGCAGGCTACGTCGAACGTAGGCCTAATCATCTCCTCAAACTCAGTCTCATAATGAGTGCTTCCAGGGGAGAAGACTACACAATAACAGCCGAAGACATAAAGCGTGCGTTGAGTATTCTCCTACTAACAGAGAAGAAAATGCCCCTAGTCTTCGGTGGTGTCGGTAGGAATCCAGCGGCCAGTGTGATGAACAGAATAATGGCCCTCCTTGCAGAACGGGGCACAGTGCAGTATGAGGAAATAATAGTCCGCTTCAGCAGTGACGCAGACATCGTGACGCTTTCCAGAATCCTAGAAACCCTCCAGGCCAGCAAACTTGCTGAGGTCCGAACTGATGGAACAAGAAGACTAATCGTTGCAACAGACAAGATCCACACTGTGTTTAATAATTGAACGGAGTATACCATGGAGACTATCATCAACAGAATGTCCAAAGATGTGCTAGCCTGTGTCCTGAACAACCTGGATATCACAAACAGAATCCCTGCCGCCCTTGCGAAGAACCCATGTAATGAGATCAAGCGGATGACTGACCTCATTCACAGTGTATTCTGCGACCTAGACCACGAATGCGGCGAGTGTGCATACTACCACGAAGACCAATTCGACACTGGTTGGTCTCAGCCACATCACACACTATGGCTAAGTGCCACTACCAATGCCATGTTCTCCTGCGACATAGCAAATGAAAAGGAGCTGCTAGACGCAATAAATGAGTCCGGACAGCTCCTCATGGCAAAAACACAGGCGGGGCAGAGGCTAGAAAAGCTAATGGCTATTCTCGGCCACTAATAATTACTAAGCCCACGCTTCTTCTCAATATCCATGAACATTCTTCTCATCCTCCTAGGAGGCCGTTCAACTCTCTGCTTCTCTCGAATGGCCTCCCGGATGGAGATAACATATTCAGTCTTATGTCTCTCCAGCCAGAAGTTATTCCACTCATGCCACTCATCTAACACACCTTCGAGAGCCTGGTTATCATTATTCCTCAACGCTCTCACATACATAGCAGACAGCCTGGTCTTCTCCGCATTTACATACTCCTCCAGATCCATCCTCATATTCGCAATGTCTCTGATCTTCTGCATACTAACAGGCTGAAACCCTGCAATCTTCCCTGCAATCTCCAACGGATTCGTAAGCTTAGCAGGACCAGGACCAGGGCCAATAGGCTTGCCTGTCACAGTGGTCATACCCTCATTGACTAACCTACGAGCTGTCAGGTAATCCCTGAGCAACTTAATAGGCACAATAGCCTCAAGTGCCCGCATTCCGTCTCCATAACTCCATGCCTTCTTCGCAGTGTAGATATCCTTCATCATAGACACCGGCACACCGAAGAAATCCTCAAGTGCATCAGGTAGCTCCAGGGCCAGTGAGGTGCCGACAGTTATACCACCAAGTGCAGGCAGTCCATACTGCGCAACATCATCCCATCCAGGTGGTAGCTTACTGGCCAGGGTCTGCAGCGGATCATCTCCAACAACACGTAGTTCCTTCGGGAACCATTTTCTATAGATCGCACTGAGCGTTGCAGCCAGTGGTATAGCCATCGCTCCGCCGAAGGCCACTGTTCCTGCCAGTGACCTAACCAACGCATAGCCAGCATTCATATTGCCGCCTATCATCTGTCGCATCATATAACCGTACAAGTGCATGACGTGCTGTGCGAAGTGCGTAAATATGTAAGCTCCGGCTATGGTCTTCCCAACAACACCAGTCCTGGCAAATGAAGGCTTGCTGGCTCTGCCATACAACGAGTGACTATCCAGCACTACAGTCTCTGCGAATTTCTTCAGCTTCTGATACTCCGCCTCTGTGGGCTGCAGAAACTTCTGCCCCTTCTTTATCCCCAGCTCTTCCAGCTTCTTCTTATTCTTTATCTTCCCATCCACCATAGCATCATATGCAGCAAGCGCCGTGCAGGCACGACTGGCGACCTCTGTTAGCTCCATAGGTAGTGTAACTATCCTCAGCACAGTGTCTGCAATTCTATCATACCCAGGCCTAGTCCCCAGATCGCTCTTTACTTCCTTAACATACTGCGACTGAATGATCCCAGCAGTGAATAACTCCTTCAGCAAGCGCTCTCTCATAGGATCAAGCGGCGTATGTCTTCTGGCAGCAATCTTCTTTATAGCCTTGACCAGATACTTATCAGCAACTGGACCGACGTCCATTGCTAAGACTGGAGACCCCTGGTTCACCATGTTAGACAGATTGACTATTGGATTCTTCAGCGACATTCCCATGTACTTAGCATAAGCCAGAAGCCGTATAGTTGCAACTGCCTTGTCCACTTTAGACATTGGGCTCAAGTCATCTCCGATGAATGTAACTGCCCACTTACGCCTATTCACACCCTTGATATTCTTAATCAGATCACCATATCTCCTTGCAGCCTCAGCCTTGGCCAGCAGGTTATATAGCCCGGCCTTATAATCATACAAGACCTTCCCCACATTCCTAGTCTCATACCCAGGTATGTTCTTCCTATGTGCAAAGTGTCCCCAGTTGCCTTTCTTCATGGCATCTCTAATAGCCACAGGAAGTACACTCTCTATAGCAAACTTAAGAGATGGATCTTCCACATGCTCGACTGCTCTCTCAACCACTTCATTCAACATAGCAATCAGCATTGGGTGGTTCTCGTACTGATGCAACTGCAGATTATCCCTCCTCTTAACAACCCACCCATCTTCTGGAATACCAAGCTCAGCAATCGCTGGATCTTTCAGCAACCTGGGGATAAGCACATTCTGCGCATGCTTAAGAAATGCCTTCTCAGACATACCTCTGGGTATGAACTCCAACAGGAGAGACATATCAATTGCAGTATCATACACCTTAGTCCATTTCCCCTTCTCGTTGAGAATATGACCCTCTACCACCATCTCACCATATCTAGTGTGCGGAAAGTAATTCGGGATCATAGCCTCAGCCCAGATATCATTCAGCATATTATCACTATAACGCTGACTCCTGGTTGCTGTATTGAGTAGCATGAGTCTATCTCTATCCAGCCCTCTCCTAATTTCAGTAATCGCCTTGACTATTTCTGTAGGCTCTCCCTTATAATTAGCCTCTACGACTTGCTGTATGTAGTCTTCATACTGCCTATAAAACACATCATTAAGCCTCAGAGTGCGATCCTCTACTAAGACATGATCCTCTGTAATTCCCATCTCATTATATGGCATTCCATCTAGGGCCACTAGAATTCTATCCACCAGTCGCCTCTTGTCTTTAGATAGGACCCTATATGCATCCACAGACTTGAGTGATTCCTCAAGATTATTAGTAGAATCAGTCAACCTATTCAGAGATGTGTCCAAAACAGCCTTAAGCTCAGGCTTGTCTTTCACATACCACCAGCTCTGCTTCCAATGCTTGGCAAGAAAAGTCGCATCATCTTCAGCGAATCGTGCAACAGGTCGTATCTTGTCTATACCACTAGTGTTCTTAATATCCCCCATGAACTTGCCTATAAGCTTCGCAAAGATTGGAATATGCAGCGGGTTGAAAGAATATAACGTAGTACCCCCACTCTCAGTCCTACTCTTCCTCCGGTTAGCAGCCTCAGCAATGGCTCGTCTTCTATCAGCCTTACTTAACTTCCCAGACTTCTTAGTCTCTTCTATCACTAGCTCTACAGTCTGTACAGGTACTGGAGCTGGCTCAGACTTTGCTGCTTGCTTCTCCTCTAGCCTCTTCCTGAACTCTTCATAATCTGGGGCCACCACGCCTTCTACAGACTTCTCAGTCCTATACCCAGGCGTTAGCTCAAATCGTTGAGTCTCTGGGTTGAAATCTATAACACCATCCTCTTGCATCTTCACCAGTTGCCTAGGATGAACTGCCTCCCCAGTGGAGAGCACTGCATTTCTCTCCAGCGTAGCGCCCTCTTGCAAGGCTCTTACATACTTCATATACTTAGGCTCTGGACCAGCTTGCTTCTTGGAAACCGCAGGTGGCTGCTCAGCAACAGGCTGTTCTGCCGTAGCAGGTTGCTCTCCTACAACTGGCTGCCCCTCCACTGGCAGCGGCCCCAGTTTCTCTTCTAGCATGGCCAGAGTCTGTCTGTTAGCAGCTAATAGCTTTTCAACACGGGTGGTTCTCTTCTTAGCAGCAGGAGTCTGCTGTGCAGCAGGCGACTGCCCAGCAACAGGCTGCTGTTCAGTAGGCATCGCAGCCGCAGGCGCAGCCTCAACTGTGTTTAAAGCTTGAACGGAGTGTGGCCCACTTAACTGACTCTCCGCAGTCTGCTCCGGCCCACCTGGTCTTACCAACTTCCACTTATCCCCAACCTTCACAGGCTGTACTGTAAGCCCGAGATCAGAATACATCCTCGCAGCAGCCTTGGCCCTAGCCTCAGTGGGGTACTCCTTCCTAGCAGCATTCTTATACAATCGATCCTCAGCATAATCCACTAGCTTATCAAGCACAGCCAGCTGTTCACTCCACCTGCCACCAGCCTTGGGTTCTCCAGATGTGGTGGGAGTAGTCGCTGGAACCTCCTGAGTTGGCGGCACTGTCTGGGGCGCAGGCTCTGCTGGTGTAGCTGGAGCAGTGGGCTCTACCATTTCCTCAGTCAATATGATACGCTCTTCCGGCTTCGGTATCTTAATATCCGGCTCTGTCTCACCCTTCTTCTCATCAAGTCTCCACTTGCCAGACTTAAGCCTGATACCCAAAGCAGCGAGTATAAACCCCATGATCCCACCTGCGCC
>Ga0116193_1001354_pt1 | contig 20502 bp, 12 predicted proteins | sample AD_UKC115_MetaG_FD_89892 | JGI IMG/M metagenome (GOLD analysis project Ga0116193, IMG submission 89892) | Active sludge microbial communities of municipal wastewater-treating anaerobic digesters from Hong Kong - AD_UKC115_MetaG | ecosystem: Engineered > Bioreactor > Anaerobic > Digestate... | reverse complement strand
GGCAGATTCTTCACTTCGTTCAGAATGACAATTTTTTTTTGTTTCGCTTACGCTCAACATGACAAATCGCTGTCATCCTGATCCCTTTTTTTTGTCATCCTGAGCGTAAGCGAAGGATCTCTTGAAAAGCAGTACTATGGTTTGGCAGATTCTTCGCTTCGCTCAGAATGACAAGGAAAGCCCGGCAGATTCTTCATTTCATTCAGAATGACAATTCTTTTTTCTTCGCTACGCTCAGAATGACATGTTTTTTTGTTATTAAACCAATAGAAAAAAATCAATAGTTTCTTTCGGTTTCGTAAAATACTATTATCTTCAAATTCCATTTAAAATTTTAAATGGAATTTTTAATGTACAACTGTTTATGAATAATACTACTTCTTTTAAACCTACACTAAGTTTAACAGATGCAACAATGATTGTTGCAGGCAGCATGATTGGCTCAGGAATTTTTATTGTAAGTGCCGATATTACACGAAATGTGGGTAGTGCAGGATTGCTAATTCTTGTTTGGTTACTTACAGGTTTTATGACATTGATTGCTGCATTAAGCTATGGCGAATTAAGTGCTATGTTTCCTAAAGCTGGTGGGCAATATGTGTATTTAAAAGAAGCATACAATCCCTTAATAGCTTTTTTGTATGGCTGGAGTATGTTTAGTGTGATACAAACTGGAACCATAGCTGCAGTAGGTGTTGCATTTTCTAAATTCTTGGCTTATTTAGTACCCGAATTAGGCAATAACTTTTTTTTATTTGATATTGGAATTGTAAAAATTTATTCAGGGCAATTGGTGGCAATTTTTATTATAATGTTGCTTACTTATGTTAATTCAAGAGGCATAAAAGAAGGGAAATTTATTCAAACATTATTTACATCAGCAAAACTTTTAGCCTTATTAGGATTAATAGTTTGTGGTTTTTTGTTTGTAAAAGAAAGCTTTTGGGCTGAAAACTGGAAAATCGGATTTACTGCTATGCAAAATAAAGGCATTACAGATGCTCAGGGCGTTTTACAACCCTCACAATGGATTGGTATTGGAGGAAGTGCTTTAATGGGTGCTATTGCTGCTTCAATGGTGGGTTCTATCTTTAGCAGTGATGCTTGGAACAATGTAACTTTTATAGCAGGCGAAATGAAAAACCCCAAAAGAAATATTGGATTAAGTTTATTTTTCGGAACGCTGATTGTAACTGTAATTTATGTTGCTGCAAATCTAATGTACTTAAATGTGATGCCCTTAAACGAACTTGCTTTTCCTGCAGATGATAGAGTTGCTGTAGCTGCTGCAAATAAAATTTTTCCTTTGCATGGCACTATAATTATTGCTGTATTGATTATGATTTCTACGTTTGGTTGTAACAATGGTTTAATATTAGCAGGAGCAAGGGTTTATTACACAATGGCACAAGATGGATTGTTTTTTAAAAAAGCAGGCATTTTAAATAAAAATAATGTGCCTCAATGGGCTTTATGGGCTCAATGTACTGTTGCATCTATATTGTGTTTAAGTGGTAAGTATGGAGATTTGTTGGATATGATTTCCTTTGTAGTAGTTATTTTTTACATTCTTACCATTTGGGGAATTTATATTTTAAGAAAAAAACAACCCGATATGCCACGTCCTTACAAAGCATTTGGCTATCCTGTTTTGCCTTTTGTTTATATTTTAATGGGCATAAGTTTTTGTACTTTATTGGTAATTTATAAACCAAATTATACTTGGCCAGGATTAATAATTGTTTTAATTGGCATTCCTCTTTATTACTTTGCAGTTAGTAAAAAGAATAAATAATTTTTAATGAACTATTCAGCATTATTTAAAGATATTGAACAACTAACTATTGGTATTATTGGTGATGTAATGTTAGATACTTACATGTGGGGAAATGTAGATAGAATTTCTCCTGAAGCTCCAGTGCCTATTGTTGCTTTAAAAGAAAAAGAATTTAGAATAGGAGGTGCAGCCAATGTAGCTTTAAATACAGTTTCATTAAAAGCAAGCACACATATTTTTTCTGTTATTGGCAAAGATGATGATGGAAAAACCTTGATAAATCTTTTACAAAAAAATAATATTCAAACCAACGGAATTATTCAATCTCAAAATAGAATAACCACCAATAAAATTCGTGTTATTGCTCGCAATCAACAAATGATGCGTTTAGATAGCGAAATTGTAAACGATATTGATAAAGAAGAAAGCAGCTTATTATTACAACAAATTGAACAATTTATTATTGCTCAAAAACCAGCAATAATTATTTTAGAAGATTATAATAAAGGTGTTTTAACAGATGAAGTAATCAAAAAAACTATTGCATTATGCAAGGAATACAATGTTTTAACAGCAGTAGATCCTAAAAGAAAAAATTTCTTTAGTTATATAGGTGTAGATATTTTTAAACCTAATTTAAAAGAAATAAAAGACGCTTTAAATATTTTAACAGATAACACAAGCCTTGAGCATTTAAAAGAAATTCATAAACAACTACAAGAAAAATTACAACATAAAATTTCATTTATAACTTTATCAGATAAAGGTGTTTTTTATAATTCTACTGATGATGGTACAATAATTCAAGCACACATAAGGCATATTGCAGATGTAAGTGGTGCTGGAGATACTGTAATTGCTGTTGCCTCATTAATTTATGCTACTACAAAAAATATGAAGTTGGCTGCCGAAATTGCCAATATTGCTGGGGGTTTGGTTTGTGAAGAAGTTGGTACAGCGGCTATTAATAAAAATGTTTTGGAAAAAGAAGTTATTGCATTACTCAGCTAAACTTTATTAATCATTTTCAATATTAAGAATGGCAAATTGTTGTTCAATGGTTAAGGAATGATTGTATATTTCATTAAAAATTACTGAACCATATTTTGCATAAAAAGATGCAATATTTTCTACACGTTCTTGCAAACTATTTTTAGGAAATAAACTTTCTTTTAACTTTGTTATTTGATTTATTAATGCAGCATTCTTCTTTTTTTCTGCCCTGATAATTTTCTTTTCAAGTGCTTGTAAAGATTTTAAAGTTTTGGTTTCAAGTGCATTTGTATGTTCTGATAAAGTAGGGTAATGAGGTTGTATTTTGTTCTTTATAGCTTGATAATTTATCTTAATTTCATGTATTGCTTTTTGAATTTCTGCTGAAAATTTGTCATCTATTTTCCTTTTCATCATTTCAGCTAATAGTTTATCTAACTGTAAGAAGAGTTCTTTTTTTGAGATTAAATATTTCTCTAAAAGCTTAGTATATTGTTTTTCTATTATTAAAAATGAGTTTCTGAGTAAAAGAATAGGATAGGGAACTTCTGCTTGTTGAAATACATTTTTAAGCTCTAACCAATAAGCTAATTCGCCACCACCACCAATAAAAGCAATATTGGGCAATATTAATTCCTGAAATACAGGTCTTAATACAACGTTAGGACTAAATGCTTGAATATTATTTTCTATTTCATGCTGAATATCAATTTGTTGAAAAGTATTATTTTCTGTTTTTAATCCAAATGTACCATATTCATTTACTATACGATTTCTTGCATTATTAGTTAAATAAAACAAATTAATTGCTCTACCTGAGGTTTGTGTTTTGTAATTGTTATTTAATTGATTAACAGTATTTTGCACTTCTTTATTAGAAAAATTATGTTCAAGTTCTTTAAGAATTATTGCTTTAAATTCTTCTTTTAAATTTTTATTATCTGGTATAAGTATCAGTAAACCAAATTCTTGAAATAAAATATTTACAAATTCTAAGGTTGCTTGCTGAATTGTTTTTCCTTCGGTAAAGCAAAGTTTTAAAAGTTGTATAAATTCATTCCCAAATTTATATACTCCAATTTGACCACTTATTTTTTCTATTAAAGCCAATAGTTTTTTATCAACTTTCATTCTTCCTACAGCACCAGTTTGTGTGGTTTCCCAAACATATTTTACACCTTCAATGTTTATATATCCCAATTCTTCTAAATCTGCATCTTCGCTTCCCATAAAAAAAATAGGTACAAAATGGCAGTCTTTGAAAACTGTATTCCATTCGTCTGCAATTTTAATTACATGCAAAATCTTATAAATAAAATAAAGAGGACCTGTAAAAATATTGGGTTGATGAGCAGTGGTTACTGTAAATGTATTTTCTTTTAATAAGCTATTTAAGTTAAGTTCTTGCTTTTCATGCAAAGTAATTCCTTCGTATTGTTTTCTTAATTCATTTACCAAAACAACACGATTTGTTTTAAAATTTTTTCTTACCTCTATTGCTTTTTTTACACTTTCTAAATTAGGTTGATAGGTATAAAATGGTTGTAGTTGTTTTTCATTATTCAAATAATCGGTAACAATTTTTGAAAAATAACCTGTTTCTTGAAAAGGAATATAACTACTATTTACTTTCATGCAATACAGTTGAGTGAGCTAATTATTATCAATAAAAATAAGCAATTAAAAACGTAACTTGATTTTTAGCTTACATAATTTTCCAAATAAGAAAATGGTTGGGTAAGTTTTCCTTTGTTAATTATAGTTGCCCTTCTTATTACATCATCATTTTCATTACCATTTATAATATCGTGCAAAACATGTTTTATAAGTTGTTCGCCAAAATACCTGCTTGCATCTCTTGGTAATTCGTTAGGTAAATTTCCTACAGCAATTATATCAATACTGTTTTCTAAATAAGGCTCAGTTTTTTGGAGTGTATTTTTATCAATGCCATACACAGGATTTTCAATAGTTTGGTCGCCCAAATTAATGGGTACTGAACCATTTTCATCATCTGTTACATCTGCAATGGTTTTAATTACAAAACGCTCATTAACATCAGATTTTTCAAAAAGTCGTGCAATTTTTTCTTCCCAGTACACACCATTCATTAAAATATCTGTACATTTTGTATAAGGCAAAAATCTTGATCTGTATTCTTCTGGATGATGGTGAAAATGTTCTCTTTTATAGGTTTTTGTTTCTTTGTGTGTATATAATTCGCCCCCTTTTAATTGTACATAAACAGGGTAAGTAAATTTTCTTTCTAAATATTCATCAGGTTCTACTTCATGCACACCCATTAAATTCATTACTTCAATTATACCATGAGCAACTCTGCCACTTCCTGTAACTGCAATTTTTATATTAGGCAGTTTTAAACCAAAATAATGATTGATTAAGGAACGATAATCTCTGCATTTATACACTCTTGGTAAGTTGTATAAACCTGTTCTGTTGCCATATTCCATTATTCCATTATGAGCACCTACCACACCTGCAAAAAAACCAAAACCAATTATTCTTTGTCCATCTTCATGCTCCAAACATTCATAATCTATCAGTGTAATATTTTTTTCAATAATGGCTTTAATGAGTTTTTTATTATGAGGCTGTGCTTTTCTGGTATGGCTAAAAAACAAATAAGTTTTATTAGGAATGAGCATTTCAATAGGCACTTCTTTTATACCTAATAAAATATCGCATGGTTGCATATCTTCAGCAATATCAATACCTGCTTGTTTGTATTCAGCATCTGTATAACATCTGGTGGAGCTTGATTGAACAATTATTTTTACATTGGGTAAATTTTGCCTAATCCATTTGCATTGTGCTGGTGTTAATGCTACTCTGTTGTCAGATGGTGTTTTTCCTTCCTTTATTAATCCTATAACAATCATTCTATTTTTTTGTGCCGCAATTTAATAGTTTTTCTATTAGTTAGATGTTTTAAAAGCAGGCATACTAAATCTTATTCCACTTGTGGTATAATTATTATTGCCAAAGCCTTGCACAAAATCAATTCTTACTATTTTAAAAATATTTTCTATTGAAAACATGGCTTCGTAATAATGTACATCTGGTTTTATATACATAGCACTACCAGATAAAACAAAAAAGCAATTCCATTTTCTAAACACAGGAATTTTGTTGGTTAATAATCCATTCATGTGATAAGCAATATGTGCAGTTGCCATAAAATTTGATGTGTTGCTAAAAGCATAATACGGAGCTAATTGAAAACTTTTTAAATAGTTTCCTGCAATAGCTGTTCTATTTCCTTCAATGTGTAAATAATCGGGTAAGTAAATTGATTTTGCATGAATAAAACCACCCACTTCAAATTTGTATTTTAGTAAACCACCCATTTTAATATTGAGGTTATCGCTTATTTCAAAATTCCATTTGCTAAAATCTACATCGCTATTAAACAAACCTTTTATACCATAAGTAAAAGAAGTTTGCAGTACAGGATATTTAGAACCAATATTGATAGTTCTGTTAGGTAATTCTATATATTTTGTTCCAGGTCTAAATTTTATATTTATACTTGCAACAGCAGCTTTATGGCTATCAAAAACATTGCTTCCTAATTCAATGGGGTAGTTGGGTTCAAAATCTCTTCCATCATATTTTCTCCAATAATTAATATTTGTTAAGTTATTAAGTTTAAGTCTGTTTTGATATTCAAAATTTCCAAAAATATCTATACCTTTTCCTACTCCTGCTCTATAACTTATTTTAGTAAACCAAGCTTCATACAATTTCATATAGTTGCGTGTATAAAGTAATGTAGATGCGGTATTGTCTTTTTCTAAAATAGGCGATTCATTGTTCATTTGAAACTGAGCTTTACCACCAGAAATTAAAATAGTGTTTAAATATTTTTTTCCAAAATTATAGGTGCCAGAAAGTTGTGCTTTTAAGTGATGATTGTCAAATCCATATCTTATAGTAGGTGTAAGGCTTAATGTATTTCTTCCACTATATTTTTTTCTGTAAGTAGGGGCGAAGCTGATATTCCAACCTTCTACAGAATTGTAATTTAAAGTGCTTAATAATGGGTCTATACTAAAACTTTCTTTTGTTTTTCTTTTAGTAAAAGTTTGCCCTGTTAATAAAAGCGAAATGGCAGAAACTTTATTATTTTTTTTATCCAAAGAATCTAAATAACGAGGATCTTTTCTTGCTTGCTCCAAACTATCTTTTTTAGTATAATCAATTGCTTCTTCATCTAATAATGGTATTGGTCTTATACTATCCCAATATTTTTTTGATTTCTTATTTGCACTATCATACACTTTTAAAAACACTTCATCAAATTGTTTCTTTTTAAATGCAGGGTCAATATCAAAGTCTGAATAAACCTGCACAAATGTTCCAAAAAAATCAAAGCCAAATATTTTACCTGCTGGTTGAATTACTTGTTGTTTAATAACCCACTTATCTTTTATAGGAACATATAATTGTTGTATATGCAAAGTATCCAACAACTGCATTTGCTGTTCTTTTAAAATAAATAGTTCTGTACTAAAAATTCTCCAATCGTTGTCTGTAATGCTTATATAGCCTGCAAAAAGAGGTTCATATTTTCTTTTAGGAATTACTTTTATTCTGTGTATTTCTTTATTGTTTTCAAAAAAAGTTCCTTCGTATTTATATTTATAATAGTGCAAAGCATTGTTACTAATAGGCGAAATAAAACCTCTTGGATTTAAGCCTCTACCAATGTTTATAATATTTTCATAGAAAGAAATAATTTGAGGGAAGCTAAAACCAAATGCATCGCTATTGCCACTAACCCTTGTAGATACAACTTCTATTTTAGCATCATTAGGTTTATTTACAGAATATTTTGCAATGGTTTCGCTTAAAAAAAGCATTTTTCTTTTACTGGTATCGCCATCTTCAAAATCTACTTCTTGCCCCATAAATTTTTTAGGAAAATCTCTCAACTGCAGTTGCCCTTTTAAATACACATTGCACTGAAATTTTTTTATTTCATTCAAATAATCTTCTCTTTTTTTTATTGCATTTCTAATTATTTCATAGGCAGGGTCTTCGCCTGCTTTTACTTCAACATCTGTTAAGGTGTACGATTGGCTTTCCAATTCAAAATCAAGTGTAGTATTTGAATGAGTTATGGTAATTGTTTTTTCTTGGCTTTTATGATTTACATGTTGGCAAATAATAGTGTAAGTGCCTGCTTCTAATTGTAACGAATAAAAACCACTGCTGTTGGCTGTTGTGCCTCTTGAAGTGCCTTTAATTAATACAGAAGCATAAGGCAAATTTGCCCCTCCTTTTTCTTTTACAGTACCTGTTAAGGTAAAACAATATCCATTCAATGAAATTATTGCAAAAGCTAATAATAAAAGCGATTTCATAAGCAAGTGAATAAAGAAGGTAAGCTATTTTTATAATGAAACGAAAATAGTATAGTAAAGTAACAAAAGATGAAAAATAATTGTTAAGAGAAGTGGTTATGAATTTTATTTAAAATAAAATGTTGCTTTGAGTAATAATTGAAAAGGTCTAAGTTCAACTTGGTTTATAGTTTCAATATTACCATTGAACGAAATATGCGTAAATGTTTTTTGGTTAAATAAGTTTTGAGCACCAAGTTCTATATCTGCTTTTAGTTTGTTGATGCTGTATGTTAATAAAAAATCAGGAAATATAAAATGTATCGGCTTTAAATTTTCTTGATTGATATAATTGTAATTAGAATTTAGAGTGATAAAAGCATTAGAATTAACAGGAACTTTAAATGTTAGTATTTGCTCTATTATAGAAAATTTACTTGCATAGCCAAACTCGCTTTTGTTAGTAAATACATTCAGTTTTGTATTAGTGCTAATACTAAATTCTTTAATTCTTGAATTTGTTTTTAATAAAAGTTGAAAGTTTTGATTAGTAAATTGTGTATTTACATTTTTAGAATAATTTTCAGAAAAAATATTACTGAATAATGATTGTAAAGTAATAGAGGTTTTAATTTTGGGTAAATACTTACTGTAAGAAATAGATATTGTATTATTAGCTCCATTTGTACTTCCATTCAAAGCACTATTCAGGTTTATTTGATTAATAAATTGATTATTGCTTATTGGTCTTCTGTTATTATTATTATGAGAGAAAGCAATAGTAACAAAAGTGCTATTTATAATATCTCTATAATTCAAAGCACTTTCAACAGAAAAATTGTTGGTAACAGGAACTATTGAATTATTATTTTTTAGATAACGATAATTATACATGATATAGCTATTGCTTTTCATAATTGAAGGGCTAATACTAAATTGGTTTGATGCTATAATTGAAAATTTCCAATTTTTATGAAATCTATATGAAGCTGTAGAAACTAATTCAAAGAAATTATCAGTAGTGTTTAAATTATTTATATGCGTAGAGTTGAAATTAATACTGTTAAAAGTAAATGGAATATTAATAGAAAATAATAACTTAGGTGTTTTGTAATTTACATTGAATGTATTAAGTATAGTAGTTTGATGAGGTATAAGATTATTACTAAATCCATTTTTCATATTGTATAAAGAATCTTGTTTTCCTGCACTTATTAATGTATTGAGTGAGTTTTTGATATAGTTTAAATTCAGCGTGTTTGAAAAACTTATCTTAGAACTTATTTTATAATTCCAAGACACATTAAAACTTGTAAAGTAAGATTTTAAATTAATATCCTGAACAACAAAACTTGGATTAGGCGTTTTAGTAAAAATGGTGTCATACATACCGTTTAAAATAATAAGTTGCTGAGGTTGTTGCTCTAATCCTATTAATAAGGATAAGTTGAATAAGTTATTGCCTTTTTTTAAAAAAGTATTTACTTTATTGGATACTGAATAATTATTGTAATTGGAATTTTGTAAAATATCTTTTGGATTAGAGTTTGTAATAATTGAGCTAATGTTTTTTTGTTGAAATTTAAAAAGCAAAGTGTTGGAGAAATTGTATAATGATTTATTAGAGGAATATTGTAGGCTTCCTTTAAGTAAGTTTTCTTTTTGGTTAAAATAATTTTTCTCTGTTATTCTAAATGTATCATTAATAAAATATTGGGTTAATGAATTACTGCTATTTACAAATGGATTGTTATTTGAAAAATCTAAGTAAAACTTTAAATCATTATTGTTTTTAGTTGTTTTGAGTTGATTGATTGTTGCAGTAAATTGATTATTACTAATAAATCTATCTAAGTCAATTCCTGAAACTGTTGGTTGATTAATACTAACCATTTCTCCATAAGCATTGTTTATATAAATTACTGGGTCATCAAAATCTTCATATAATTGCATTTGTTCTTTAGCATAATCTTTTCCTACATTATTATATTTTAAAGTAACAATACTTTGAATGTTTTTAGAAAAAAATAAGGGCACTATTTCATTGTCTGTACTAATAAAAGGATAACCTATCCCCAATTTGGCTTTTCCAATTATTTTATTTCTTGCTTTATCTTTAAGTACCAAATTAATGGCTGCTTTGTTTGATATAGAAAAACTATCTAAAACTTTTATTGGTTGATGGTTTTCTAATACTTGTATTTTGTCAACAGCATCAGAGGGTATATTAGTAGTGGCTATATTATAACGTCCATCTAACATATCTTTCCCATCAATATAAAATTTATTAATAGCTTTACCTTGATATTTTATTATACCGCTTGGCGTAATCTCTATACCTGGTAATTTTTGTAATACATCGCCAATACTTCTGTCATATTTACTGGTAAAATTTTCTACATTGTAATTTAATGTGTCCTTATTAGAAAAAATAGGTGGCTTGGTTTTTACAATAACTTCAGATAGATTTTTATAGGAAGGTTTAAGTATGAAGTTATAGTTTAAATTACCATTATTGTAATTATTGATTTCTTTATAAGTAGCTTCAAAATTTAAAGCAGTTGCTTTTATAATACAACTATCATGAATAAATTTTTCAGGAAAAACTATTTCGTAATTTCCATTGATATTGGTATATGAAAATGCAATTACAGTGTTGTTTTTTTTTAAATGTAATGTAATTATTGCACCTACTATTTTGCTATTGCTTGTATCTTTTACACTTCCATTAATTATTATTTTTTGAGCAAAGCAATGATTAGATATACAAAAAGCAAAAATTAGTATAGAAATAAAAAACTTCATTATGCTTAATTAAGTTCTAATGGGTTATTCCATTTTAATTTTTTCTTTACTTTACTATTTTGTTTAAATTCTATTGTGTTATTCTGGTTTGAATTATTATTTTCTAAAAATGCATTGGGGTTGGAAACCAAAGCTTCTAACATTTCATTAAATTTTTCTTCCGTAATATAAGTAAGCGGTTTAGGTAATTCTACATCCTGATTTTGTGTTTGCCATATTTCACTAAGTATAAAAGAAACTTGTTTTTTTTCGTCAGTAGCATTAATAATCAAACCTGGCAAACCATTTAACTTCCAAGGACCACTTTGTACAGCAATATCAGGGCAGTACCAGCAATTATAAACCCTTCCTCTAAATTTTCCTCTTGCTTTTTTACAAATTAAAATTCCAAATTTTTGTGTTGAATCTATTAACTCCCAATCTGTTTTTTGTAAGGAGGTTTTAATCGCAAATTTATCATTAATCAAAGGTCTAATTAATATTATTTCTTGTGTAGTAAAGTTTGTATATAATTGCTCTGGAGAGCCTTTTGGGAATTTAATTTCTTCATTACTTGTACTATGTTCCATTAGCGAATCAAACAAATGATAAGAATAACTTTTATATAAACTTGCATTATTATTGGCAGTCATTATCATTATATCTTTATAAATATTTTGAGGATTGTTAGTATCCCTTACATGCGAAAAATTGTATTTAGCTATTATTGCAGTTTGAGAATTACTGCTTAAAGCTATACAACTTATAATCAATAATGTAATAAATTTAATTTGCATGGTTAGAAATTTAATAAACATAGTCTTGTAAAATTAATATATCCAAGACTATGTTTTTTGCTAAAAATTTGTTAGGAATTTTGCTCTACTTTTATTAGCCTTCACATGGATAATTTTCTTCTAAATACAATAATACTGTAACAAACTCTTTTACTTTTCGTTTTGCAGCAAGAGTTGCAACAATATTTGCAGTTGCTTGGTCTGCAAAATCTCCACAAATAGTTGCGGTAACTGTAGCAGACCAACAAGCTCCTGATATAGTTGATGTTCCTGTACCACAAAAGTAATCTTCAAGAATTTCAGTTTCTAACTTACAATTGTTTGTTGGTTCATTTTTACAATCAGTAGCATATAAAGAAACAGATAAAACTGTTGCTACTAATAATGTTACAATTTTTTCATTTTAATTTTCTTTTGATGAACAACAAATAAAAAAAAAATACATTTGCAAATAAAATTATCCACGCCTTAAAATTATGTTTGAGTTATAATAAAAAAAGCCACTAAAAAATTTCAGTGGCTTTTACTCCTAATTAAATTAGGAATGCTGTATTTACCTTTTCTCTACTTTTTTTGTCTTCTTGCTGGGAATGAATTTCCAGTTTTACCAAATTTAGGTGTTTCAGGGCTTCCATAATGTGTCATAGCACAACGAAAACCAATAGTACTGCTGCTTTGTTCTTCTTCTAAAAATCTTCTTGCACCTGGGCTTAACCAATAAGGTCTGTCGTTCCAGCTACCACCTTTTATAACTCTTGATTTATCAGAAATTAAAGTTGTAGTTCCATAATTATAAATAGCTGAACGTCCATCAGCAATTTGATCACCATCTAAATAATCTATTGCATAAGATTTTTGATAGTTACGACGTTTTCTTAAAGCACTATCTGATTCATTTACCATTACTACACGTCCTAAAGAATCTTTTTGTATTTCACCAGCAGAGTCTTTCTTTACTTTTTGGAAAACGTTACCTCTATAGTAGTTAAAATCATCGCCTTCAAGAGCAGTTAATGGTCTGTAAACATCAGCAACCCACTCACTCACATTTCCACTCATGTTATAAATACCAAAACCATTAGGGAAGAATGAGTTAATTTCAGAAGGTATTGCTGCATTATCGTTCAAACCTCCTGCAACTCCCATGTTATCTCCAGATCCTCTTTTAAAGTTTGCTAAGAAAGAACCTTGTAAAGCACCTCTTTTTGTAGAACGTAAGTTATCGTAACCTGAATTTCTCCAAGCATAAACTTGTTTGTTGCCTATTACTTCTTCACCTCTATTTTTTTTGTTTCTACGAGGTTGTGGATTTTCCATGATGTAACCATAAGCTGCATATTCCCATTCTGCTTCTGTTGGTAAGCGATAATCGCCATACAAAATACCATCATCAAATTTTGCTTGACGTGGCTGTCCTTTAGCATCTTTTAAAGGGTCGCTTTTTGTAGGAGGTGTTTTAGGATTATATAAACCTAATAAATAAGCTTTTGTATTAAAATTATCTTCTCCTACATTATTCATGCCTCCCTTAGCATAATCTTTTGCATTGATAATTTTTTTATCAATTAAAGCTTTTTCATTTACTCTATCGGTACGCCAAATACAAAAATCACGTGCTTGTTTCCAGTTTACACCTACAACAGGGTAGTAGTTGTAACTTGGATGACTGAAATAATATTCTACATAAGGTTCATTGTAGGCAAGTTCACTTCTCCAAACTAAGGTATCAGGTCTTATATCTTCTAATAATTTATTGTATTTTTCATCTTCGCCAAATGTATTTTGCATCCAAAAAATATACTCACGATAATGCACATTGGCTACTTCTGTTTTATCAATAAAGAAAGAGTTTACAGTAATACGTTTTGGAATGTTATTCCAATCGCCCATAACATCTTCTTCAGTTGCTCCCATTGTAAATGTACCACCTTGTACAAATACTAATCCTGGTGCAGTTTTAATGTTTTTAGCTTTGGCTACTGTAAAGCCACCATTTTTTTTATCATTGTAAGCCCATCCGGTTACATCTGATTTTTCTTGTTTCTTTTTCAAAACATTACAGGAAGCTAATGAAGCAATAGTTGCTATTAGCAATGTGGAATTTTTAAGTCCTGTTACTATTCGCATTGTTGAAAGTTTGAGTTTTCTAAACGTTGTTTTTTAAAAAATATTGTTCTTTTACGAGTTGCGAATATAAAAGTAATTCTTTAGAAAATGATAATCATGTTTAAAAAATAATTTAACATTTTTCTGAAAGAGAGTTTTTGCACATAATGTTTATAAAGTAAAAAGGAATAAAATTGAAAGTCAATAACATTAGTTGGCAGGAGTAAGCTATAATAAACTATTAAATTACAAATAGTTAGAATACACTTCTTGAATGTAATATTAGTGGTTTAAATTTTCTCTAATCAATTTTTTATTTGTTTGAAGAAGAAAAAAAAAAGTCCAGATTTTTTTTTAATCCAGACTTTAAAATGGTTTCTTTTTAAAAATTATTTTCTTACTAAGGTTAATTCATCAATAATATGTTTTGCACCCCCCACTTTTTCTATACACCATAATACATAACGAACATCAACACAAATAGTTCGATTTAAGTCTTTATCAAAAGATAATTTGTGGCTTAATGCTTCGTAGTTACCATCGAAAGCTAAACCTATTAAATTGCCTTTTGCATCAATAACAGGGCTGCCAGAATTACCTCCTGTAATATCGTTTGTAGAAATAAAATTTACTACAATATCATTAATTGATTTATCGGCATATTCGCCATAATCTTTGTTTTTATGCAATTCTAAAAGTTTGGCTGGTAAATCATACTCATAATCGCCTTTAATATATTTAGCAATTACGCCATCTAAAGTGGTATAAAAATCGTATTTAACAGCATCTTTTGGTTTGTAGCTTTTTACATTACCATAAGAAACTCTCATGGTAAAGTTTGCATCAGGGTAAGTGCTGTTCATTTTAGTAGGGTTCATTTCAAATAAACCTTTCATATACAACCTTCCTAAGTCATTGGTTTTGCTTACAAATTCAGTGTATTTGCCAGCAAAATGTTCTGTATAGTTTTGAATAAAAGCTTTGGCAGCTTTGTAAGCAGGATCTTCAACAATATTTATTGCACTTGGTTTTTCTTTAAATGCTTCCCATTTTGCATCATCAAAAGCCATACTATTTTCAAAAACATCGGCAGCAAACATTTTGTATGGGTTTTGTTCTATGTCATTATATGTATTAAACAAATCTTCATAAAAACCTTTTGGATGTTGGCTTTTATCTACATTGCTGTAAAACATAGATACAACTGCTGCTAAAATTTGTTGGTCGCTTTTTTTGTTTTCACCTTTTAAGAAATTAGTTCTTGCTTTATCTGCATTGTTTATTGCTTTTTTTACTTCTTCGGGGTTGTAATCTTTTTTTGCTAAAGTTCTTTCTAAGCCTTGCCAACTTGCAACGTAAGCTAATAAGGGGCTTCCAAAAATACCTTCATTCAAATATTGGCGAGATTTTGCATAAGGCATCCAATTATTATAAGCCTCTGCATATTCTTTAAATATATTGCTGTATTCTGGTTTGTCTTTTGCCCAATTTATAAATGCTTCTTCATCTTTTAATTTTTCTCCATAAACATCATGTTTTAAAAGTTGTTTGGTTTCGCCATCAAAAAATTTCCAATAGTTGGCAATACTTGCATATTTGCTTGCTAATTGTAATTTAACAGCAGGATTTTTTTTCATTTGTTCAATCATATACTTTAATCTTACTGCACGAAGCTCTACCAAAGAAGGGTTGTTTATTTCTGTAGATAGTTTTATACCATAAGAAGTTTCGTATCTGTTTGTTCCTCCAGGATAACCATATATCATACTGTAATCGCCATCTTTAAAACCTTTAATACTTACGGGTAAATAATATTTTGGTTTCATAGGAACATTGTTGGCATTGTATTTAGAAGGCTTTCCATCAGCAGTTGTATAAACACGAAATACAGAAAAATCGCCTGTATGACGTGGCCATTCCCAATTATCTGTATCGCCTCCAAATTTTCCAATACTTTCTTGAGGAGTTCCTACCAAACGAATGTCTTTATAAACATCATACACAAAAACAAAAAACTGATTGCCTTTAAACATACTTGCTACAACTGCATCTTTAAATTCATCATCTCCTACAATTTCTTTAATAATTTTAGAAGTTATTTCGTTGTACTTTTTATTCCTTTCTGCACCAGATAAACTGCCTAATTCTTTGTTTATTTTATCTGTTACATCTTCAATTCTGTTTAAAAATTTTACGCTTAGCTCCGATGAAATTTCTTTGCTTTTATCGGCAGCCCAAAAACCATCTCTTAAATAATTGGCTTCTACTGTACTTGCAGCAGCAATAGCACCATAGCCACAATGATGATTGGTAAATATTAACCCTTGGTTACTTACAATTTCACCCGTACAACCACCACCAAAAATTACTATTGCATCTTTGATAGAAGCTTTGTTGATGCTGTACAATTGTTCTGGTTTTAATTTCAAACCTTTTTTTACCATGTCGTTGTACACTTGTTGTCCTAACAACATTGGTAACCACATGCCTTCATCTGCATAACTACGAAATACAGTTAATGCAAAAACAAGAGAAATAAATATTTTTTTCATGTTTTCAAAATTTTGTGCCGCAATGTAATAAATAAAGTGTAGCCAAAAATTCTTATGGTAAAAAAATAAAAAATAGGCACTTGTTTCTAAGCTTTTGGGTGTGCTTTTTTATACACGTCTTTTAATTGTTCTATTGTGTTGTGTGTGTAAACCTGTGTTGCTGCAAGACTGCTATGACCTAATAATTCTTTTACTGCATTCAAATCTGCTCCATTATTCATAAGGTGTGTGGCAAAACTATGCCTTAAAATATGTGGACTTCTTTTTTGTACAGTTGTAACTAACGATAAATATTGTTTTACAAAACCATACACTGTTCTTGGTTGAAGTGGTTTGCCTTTTTCTGTAACAAATAAATGGGGTATATGTTTTAACTCGTTTGGTTTGCCTTCTATGTAAGCTTTTATGTTATTTAATAATTCTGTAGAAATTGGTATAATTCTTTCCTTATTTCCTTTACCTAAAACTTTTATTTGTTGATAATGGGTATCAATATGCAATTCTTTTAATTGAATTAATTCATTTAAACGTATGCCTGTATTATATAAAAGTTGTAATACTAATTTTTCTGTTTTGCCTTTCCAGCTATTGGGAAACTCTACATGCTCTAATAAGGTTTCTATATTATTTTCTTTTACAAAAACAGGCAATCTTTTATTAATTTTTGGAGCAACAACAGTGGTCATAGGTGTTTGAGCAATATGGTTGTTTTTTAAATGGTATTTAAAAAAAGATTTTAAAGAAGAGATTTTTCTGTTTAATGATTTTGCAGATAAATTTTCTTCTGCTTTTAATCCTGCCAACCAACTTCTAACCATCATAGCATTGATGCTTTTTAAATCTGGATTTTCGTAAGTTGAGTTGATGAATGTAAAAAACTGCTCAATATCTGTTTGATAAGCTGTGAGTGTGTGTAAAGAATATCGTTTCTCAAATTTTAAATAATTGAGAAATTGTTGAATAAAAATAGTAGGTTCAGTTGTTTGCATAAAAAAAGTAGCCCAAGTTACTACACTTTAGCTACTTTAAATATTTTGGGTATAAAAGGTTGATTAACCTTCTATTTTTCCACTTGCTATTTGTTGCTTGTAAATTGCTTTAGAAATTTCGCCTCTACGTTTTACAGATTTTTTTGTAAAAGTTTGGCGTTCTCTTAATTGTAACAAGGTTTTACTTTTTTCGAATTTTTTCTTGTACTTTTTTAAAGCCTTGTCAATGTTTTCGCAATCTTTTGAATCAATAATAAGCATTTGTATATACCTCCTTTGGTTAAAAAATGGTTGCAAAGATAGACACCTAAATCATAATACCAAATATTTTATAATTCTTTCTTGCTTTCTAACATGGTTGGTCAATAAAAATGGAAAATTGGTTTTAATTCAAACTTCAATAGGGTTATCTGAAAAACAGCTTCTCTTAATCAATGAACAGATGATAATTGAAATATTTTCTTTACATTAGCCTTATGACTTTAAGAGAACAAGCACTACAAAAAATAAAATCGTTGGTTCAGCGATTTGATGAACAAAAAGAATTTTACAGAAAGTCAGACTATAACGAAACCCAAACCAGGCGTGATTTTATAGACCCTTTTTGGAAAGCCTTAGGTTGGGATATTGACAACGAAAATGGCTATGCAGAAAGTTATCGTGAAGTCATTCATGAAGACCGTGTAAAAGTGGGCAGTGCAACCAAAGCACCCGATTATTCTTTCCGATTGGTTGGCGGAAAACGATTGTTCTTTTTAGAAGCCAAAAAGCCAAGCGTTTCCGTGAAAGATGATATTGCACCAGCTTATCAAGTCCGCAGATATGGTTGGAGTGCTAAAATGCCGATTTCCGTTATTACCGATTTTGAAGAATTTGCTATTTACGATTGTACCAATAAACCCAAACCTACTGACAAAGCCAGCAACGGACGAATAAAATATCTTACGTATGAGGATTATATCTCGGAGTTTGATTTTATTTGGGATACTTTCAGCAAAGAGAAAGTACTGAAAGGCAGTTTTGATAAGTATATCACCAGCGACAAAAATAAGAAAGGTACTACCACCGTTGATAAGGAATTTTTGCAATCATTGGATAAATGGCGAGTGGAGTTGGCGTTGAATATTGCACTTCGCAATAAAGAAATAACGGAAGAAGAACTCAATTTTATTGTTCAACACACGATTGATAGAATAATATTTTTGAGAATTGCAGAAGACCGAAGTGCAGAGCCTTACGGAGCATTACAAACCGACATCAAAAACGGAACTTTTTACCAAAACCTTTTATACCGCTTTTATCAAGCTGACCAAAAATACAATTCCGGACTTTTTGATTTTAAGAAAGATAAAATCAGTGATAAAATCACGATTGACAACAAAGTCATCAAAGAGATAATTTCTGAATTGTATTACCCTGTTTGTCCTTATGAATTTTCAGTTTTAAGCGTTGAGATTTTAGGAAGTGCGTATGAACAATTTTTAGGTAAAACCATTTCTTTGGCAAAAGGAGGTAGAGCAAAGATAGAAGAAAAGCCCGAAGTTAGAAAAGCAGGTGGTGTGTATTACACACCGCAATACATAGTAGATTATATCGTAAAAAACACGATTGGAAAACTGACGACTCCTAATTCCTCCAAAAGAGGGGAAAGTATTACACCCAAAGAAGTAAGCAAAATAAAAATTGTTGACCCTGCTTGCGGCAGCGGCAGTTTTTTGATAGGAGCTTATCAGTTTTTATTGAATTGGCACAAAGATTTTTATACACAAAATGGTAAAGTTTCAAAAGGCAATAAAAACAATCCTTTAACACCAACAGGCGAACTCACAACAGCCGAGAAAAAACGCATTTTACTCAACAATATTTACGGTGTAGATTTGGACAGCAACGCAGTTGAAGTAACTAAACTTTCCTTGCTTTTGAAATGTATGGAAGGCGAAACCAAAGAAACGATTGAAGCACAAGCCAAACTCTTTCATGACCGTATTTTACCCACTTTGGACAATAATATCAAAAGCGGAAACAGTTTAATTGATTTGGATTATTATGACAACGAAATTGACTTTGGCGAGGAACAAAAAGTAAAACCATTTTCGTGGCAAAAAGCATTTCCAGAAGTATTTGAAAGAGACGTACCTATTGATGAAAGATTGCTGTATAAGAAACAATTTCAACGGGTAAAGAAATTTCAAGACGATACCGATAAATTACTTTCACAAATTATAAAAGAACCAGAAGTAAAATTCCATAAGATGAACGGTGGTTTTGACGTAGTGATTGGCAATCCCCCTTATGTGAAAGTATCTGACAAGAAGATTTTTGATTATTTCAATAATAAATTTGTTCATCAAGACTACCAACAAGATTTATACTTGCTTTTTTTGGAAAAATACAAATCGTTATTAACTAATGGAGGAAAACTTGGAGTAATTATTCCCAACACTTGGTTGCAAAGTATCAAGTTTAGGAATATCAGAAGTTACTTGATGAATAATTATTATTGGGAAAAGATATTGCACATTAAAGACAAAGTGTTTAATGCAGTTGTTGATACTCATGTTTTAGTTTTTGAAAAGAATGCAGATATTAAAAACACAGAACTTGAAATAGATTTATTAAGCAACAAAGTAATTGAACCTTTTCAAACTATCAGCCAATTAAACTTGCCTGATAATGGCGATGTAATCAATATCTTAGCCAATGAAGATGATAAAAATTTGTTTGAGAAAATTAATAAACAATCTGTTCAGATAGCAGAAATTGCAAAAACATTTTCAGGTATAACATTGTATGAAAAAGGTAAAGGAAAGCCCCAACAAACAGCAGAAATAATGAGGTTGAGACCTTTTGATAGTGATAGTTTGCAAAAACCCAAAGGTGAGAATTGGATTCCATTGATGAGGGGAAGTTTAATGAACAGATATATAAATTCATGGGATAATAATTATTGGGTTAATTATGGCGAATGGCTTGCTGCTCCAAGAAATATAAAGATTTGGGAAGCAAAAGAAAAAATTATAGTACGCCAAACAGGCGACAGAATTATTGCAACTTTAATTGGTGCTAACATCATTTGCAGGAAAAATTTACACGTTATTATTTCCAACGAATTAGATCACAAGTTTATTCTTGGAATTT
>Ga0116193_1001351_pt1 | contig 20518 bp, 14 predicted proteins | sample AD_UKC115_MetaG_FD_89892 | JGI IMG/M metagenome (GOLD analysis project Ga0116193, IMG submission 89892) | Active sludge microbial communities of municipal wastewater-treating anaerobic digesters from Hong Kong - AD_UKC115_MetaG | ecosystem: Engineered > Bioreactor > Anaerobic > Digestate... | reverse complement strand
GCGCTGCGGGATGCCGCCCAGGCCGCCCGGTCGGCGATCAACCCCACGCCGGGCGACCCCCAGGCCGCCGCCGCCCGCAACGAGGCGATCACCGCACTGGCCGAGGTGGCCGACACCGCCACCCGCATCCTGTCCTCGTTCGGGCCGCCGATCGCCGAGCGCGCCGATGTGGTGTGGATCGACCACGATGAGATCCGGGGGACGCGCCGCTCCGCGCTGCGCGTCGCGCCACTGTCGGTGGCGGGATTGCTGCGGGCCCGCCTGTTCGGCCGGTCGACCACCGTGCTGACCTCCGCGACGCTGACCATCGGCGGATCCTTCGACGCGATGGCCGGCAACTGGGGGCTGACCGGCCTGGAATCGGAAGCCGCCTGGAACGCCCTGGATGTCGGTTCACCGTTCGCCCACGCGACCTCCGGAATCCTCTATGTCGCAGCGCATCTGCCGCCGCCCGGACGGGACGGCACCGGCACCCCGGAGCAGCTGACCGAGATCGCGGAACTGATCACCGCGGCCGGGGGCCGCACCCTCGGCCTGTTCTCGTCGAACCGGGCGGCCCGGGCGGCCGCCGAGGCCATGCGCGAACGGTTGGACACTCCGGTGCTGTGTCAGGGTGACGACGCCACCGCCCTGCTGATCGAGGCGTTCGCGGCCGATCCGGCCACCTCGTTGTTCGGCACGCTGTCACTGTGGCAGGGTGTCGACGTGCCGGGCCCGTCGCTGTCGCTGGTGCTGATCGACCGGATCCCGTTCCCCCGTCCCGACGATCCGCTGCTCACCGCTCGGCAGCGCGCGGTGGCCGCCCGGGGCGGCAACGGATTCATGACCGTCGCGGCCGCGCATGCGGCCCTGCTGCTGGCCCAGGGCACCGGGCGGCTGTTGCGGCACACCGACGACCGCGGTGTGGTCGCGGTGCTGGACTCTCGGATGGCCACCGCCCGCTACGGCGGCTATCTGCGCGCATCCCTGCCGCCGTACTGGGCCACCACGGATCCGGTGCGGGTGCGTGATGCGCTGGCGCGGCTGCGGGCCGCAACGCCCGCCGCGGATTGAGGCCTGCGCGGACGTCTCGCCACTATTGTCGAGCCATGCTCCGCCGTTTCGCACTGGCCGCGTACGTGGCCGCCCTGGCCGCCGCGGTCGCGGCATGTTCGACCGTCGTTGCGGGCCAGCCCGTGTCGGTGTTCGCCGATCCGTTCAAGGTGGCGGGCATGCGCGCGGTCGACGGACCGACCGGGCTGCGGCCCGGCGGCACGGACAAGTCGCGTCAGGTGTCCGACTCCGACGGCGGCAAGGTCGACCAGATCGCCGCCGCGTCCGTCAGCGACATCGAGCAGTTCTGGGGCGAGGCCTTCGGTGCGTCGTTCCCGGGGGCCTTCCACCCGGTCAAGGCGCTGTACTCCTGGGATTCGAACGACTACGACGGCACCTTCTGCGACGACGACACCTACAGCCTGGTCAACGCGGCCTTCTGCCCGTCGGAGAACATCATCGGCTGGGACCGCGGAGTGCTCATGCCGGAATTGCGAAAAGCCAACGGGGACATGGCAATCACCATGGTGCTCGCTCATGAGTACGGACACTCGGTGCAGAAGCAGGCCAAGCTGAACCGCAAGGGCACGCCGATCCTGGTGGTCGAACAGCAGGCGGACTGCCTGGCCGGCAGCTACCTGCGCTGGGTGGCCGAGGGTGATTCACCGCGGTTCACGCTGTCCACCGGCGACGGGCTGAACAACCTGCTGGCCACTATGATCTCGTTCCGCGACCCGCTGCTGTCCGAGGACGACGTAGGCCCAGGGGCCTCCGAATCAGGGTTGGCGGACGAACACGGCTCGGCGTTCGAGCGGATCTCGGCCTTCCAGTTCGGCTTCATCGACGGACCCTCGGCGTGTGCCGGCATCGATGCGAAGGAGATCGCGGCGCGCCGTGGCGACCTACCGGTTGCGTTGCAGCGCAACGAGTCCGGCGAGTGGCCGGTGTCCGAGGAGTCGGTGAAGGCCATCATCGATGCGATGACCATCTTGTTCAAGCCGGCCCAGCCGCCGAAGCTGAGCTTCGCCGCGGCCGCCTGCGCCGACGCGCAGCCCAGCCCGCCGGCATCGTTCTGCCCCGCCACCAACACCATCACGGTGGACCTGCCCGCGCTGGAGAAGCTGGGCACCCCGCAGGGTGACCCCGACGACATGCTGACGGCGCTGTCCGGGGACAACAGCGCCTACTCGGTGCTGATGTCGCGGTACATGATGTCGATCCAGCACCAGCACGGCGGCCTGGTCCTCGACAGCGCCGAAGCCGGTCTGCGCACCGCCTGCCTGACCGGGGTGGCCACCACCAGGCTGGCCGACGGGGTCAACACTCCGGACGGCAACACCGTCGCGCTGACGGCCGGCGATCTCGACGAGGCGGTCGCGGGTCTGCTCATCAACGGCCTGGTCGCCGCGGACGTCAACGGTGCCACGGTGCCCGCCGGCTTCTCGCGTATCGACGCGTTCCGGGTGGGTGTGCTCGGCGACGAGGACCGCTGCCTGCGCCGCTTCCCCTGAGCCGCCTTCTCCGGCGACCGTGCGCGTCGGTCCGCGACACGCCGCGTCGCCCCGGGCGTTTCTGCACCCTCGCGACGAGAGGACTCAGACTTTTCTGGTGGTGCCGTAGTACGCCTGGATCGAATCCGACTGCTCGGTGGAATGCGTGAGAACCGCGTAGGACCGGATGAACGACTCCCCCACGCAGCCGTCGATCTTCACGTGGAACCCACTGACCGACACCCACGGGTCCGCGCCGGTGAACTCCTTCTTGCTGACCGGCACGATGTTGACGATGCCAGGTTTGAGGCCGACCGCGACACCGCTGGTGAACGGCGCCAGCACGATGGGATTGAGGATCTCGGGCAGCGGCGACACCACATCGATGCCGCCCAGGCCGATCGACGGCGTGAGCCCGGCACTGTCGGTCAGCGTCACGCCCTGCGACGTACTCATGTCGATACCGCAGCCGATCTGGTAGCCGACCTCCAGCACACCGTGCGGCGGCGCGGTGCCGTCCGGGCCGCGCAGCGATCCCACGAACACGGCAGCCACCTCGTAGTCCCGGGACGAGAGGGCTGTCGTCAATGGCGCAATGTTGCGCAACGTCTCGTCCTTGGCGCCGACCGTCAGCACCCAGCCGTCCGGTGCCGTCGTGGTCGCCGCCGGCGCGGACGCGATGGTGGCCTGATCCCCCGGCGCGACGACGTCGGCGGCGTGATCGATGGGCGCCGCCGGGGCCACGGCCGCGGCGGGAACCACCGGAGCCTCGACATTGGCCGGTTCCGGGTCTGCACCGGCCGTCGGCACCGGGGCAGCCGCCAGCACGCAGACGACCAGCAGACCGCCGGACGCCAACCAGCCACGCGCCGCTCTCACGCCCGGACCGTACTACCGGTTTCGGCTATGCCAGCCGGACCAACCCCAACTCGTTATCTCCCGCGAGCAGATCGTTATGTGGCAGCACCCGAACCGTGTATCCGACCGAACCCGCGATCGGCAACGGAGTGGTCGCCGAGAACACCTCCAGCGCGCCGTCCGAGCCGCCCACGTGCGCCATCGGAACAACCTGCGGATCGATCAGGTCGTCACCGCCGTCGACACGTCCGAGCAGGGCCTGCACGGCCACCTCGTCGGGCCGCAGGCCTGCCAGCGCGACCGAGGCGGTCAGCGTCAGCTGCGAGCCCAGCAGCGGCGTGTCGGGCAACCCGGTGCTGTCGACATCGGTGATCTCGACGTTCGGCCAGGCGGCCAGCACCTTCAGCCGGTAGGCGGCCAATTCCCGGGCGGGCCCGAAGTCGCTCGCCGACCCGAGGGTCCGGCGCACCGACCGCGCCGCCGGGATGTAGTACCGCTCGGTGTAGTCCCGGACCATCCGGGAGGCCAGCACCTTCGGGCCCAGTGCCTCCAGGGTGTGACGCACCATCTCGACCCACCGGGCCGGGACCCCGGCACCGTCGCGGTCGTAGAACTTCGGGGCCACTGCATCGGCGAGCAGGCCGTAGAGCGCCGCCGCCTCCAGATCGTCCCGGCGGGTCTCGTCGGCGACCCCGTTGGCCGTCGGGATCTCCCACCCGTTCTCGCCGTCGTACCACTCGTCCCACCAGCCATCGCGGATCGAGAGGTTCAGCCCGCCGTTGAGCGCGCTCTTCATCCCGGACGTGCCGCAGGCCTCCAACGGCCGCAGCGGATTGTTCAGCCAGACGTCGCAGCCCCAGTACAGCAGCCGCGCCATCGACATGTCGTAGTCGGGCAGGAAGGCGATCCGGTGCCGGACCTCCGGCCGGTCGGCGAACTTCACCACCTGTTGGATCAGCGTCTTGCCGCCGTCGTCGGCCGGATGCGACTTGCCCGCGACGATCAGCTGCAGCGGGCGTCGCTCGTCGAGCAGCAGAGCCTCGAGTCGCTCCGGATCCCGCAGCATGAGCGTGAGCCGCTTGTAGGTCGGCACGCGCCGGGCGAAACCGATGGTCAGCACCTCGGGATCGAACGCGGTCGCGACCCAGCCCAGTTCGGCCTCGGTGGCACCACGCTCGAGCCACGACAGCCGCAGCCGGCGCCGGACGTCGTCGACCAGCAGGGCACGCAATCGGTTGCGGATGGACCAGATCCGCTCCGGGGAAACCTGTTGGAGGCGTTGCCAGGTCGCCGGTTCGGACAGCTGCATCAGCGGGTCGCCGACCAGCTCGCGGGCCAGCTCGATCCACTGCGGCGCCGCCCAGGTGGGCGCGTGCACCCCGTTGGTGATCGAGCCGATGGGAACCTCGTCGGCGTCGAAGCCCGGCCACAGATCGGCGAACATCGTGCGGCTGACCCGGCCGTGCAGCAGTGAGACGCCGTTCGCCCGCTGCGCCAGCCGCAGTCCCATGTGCGCCATGTTGAACTTCGACGGATCCTCCTCGGCGCCGAAGGCCAGCACCCGGTCCAGCGGCACCCCGGGCAGCAGCGGGTTGGGCCGGTCGTCGGCGAAGTAGCGCGCCACCAGATCCGTCGGGAACCGGTCGATACCGGCCGGCACCGGCGTGTGGGTGGTGAAGACCGTGCCGGCCCGCACCGCCGTCAGCGCCGTGTCGAAATCGAGACCCGACCCGGCGATGTACTCCCGGATCCGCTCCAGGCCGAGGAAGCCCGCGTGGCCCTCGTTCATGTGGAACACCTCGGGCGCCGGCAGGCCCTCGATCTGGCAGTAGGCGCGGATGGCCCGAACACCGCCGATCCCGGCGAGGATCTCCTGCTTCATGCGGTGTTCCTGGTCGCCGCCGTAGAGCCGATCGGTGACGCCGCGCATGTCGTGTTCGTTCTCGGGCACATCGGAATCCAGCAGCAGCAGCGGCACCCGGCCCACCTGGGCCACCCAGATCCGCGCCCGCAGCTGCGCGCCCTCGGGCATCGTCAGATCGACCAGCACCGGGTCGCCGGACGCGGTCGTCAGCAGGCGCAGCGGCAGCCCCTGTGGATCGTGGGCCGGATACGTCTCCTGCTGCCAGCCGTCCGCGGTCAGGGACTGCCGGAAGTAGCCCGAGCGGTAGAGCAGTCCGACCGCGATCAGCGGCACCCCGAGATCCGACGCCGATTTCAGGTGATCGCCGGCGAGGATCCCGAGGCCGCCGGAATAGTTCGGCAGCGCCTCGGAAACACCGAACTCCATCGAGAAGTACGCGATCCCGGCGGGCGGATCGCCGTGCTCCTGGTGGGCCTGCTCCTGGTACCACTGCGGCCGGCTCAGGTAGTCGTCCAGATCGGCCGCCCGCTCGTCGAGCTGTCGGAGGAATTCGCTGTCACCGGCCAGCTGTTCGAGGCGTTCCGGGCTGACCGAGCCCAGCAGCGCCACCGGATCGCCGCCGTGGCTGGCCCACAGCCCCTCGTCGATGCTGGCGAAGAGCATCTGGGTCGCGGTGTCCCAGGACGATCGCAGGTTGATCGCCAATCGGTCCAGGGCCGCCAGTCGCTGCGGCAGATGGGCGCGGACGGTAAACCTGCGGAGCGCCTTCACGCGTGCAGAGCTTACTGATTCCGGGCCGCCCGGTGGGATGGGCCGGCGAACTCTTTCGCCGCGCGGGCCGATCCTGCCCACTACGGTGTGAAGGTGACAGGAATTGGTTAACACCAACACCAGCCCCGACGAGTTCGCGACAAGACGTGGCAAGACATGACCCAGTGTGAGGAGAGCTCCGGTGCCCGGTCGCATCGAGATCGACGATGTTTCACCCGTCGTGTCCGGTGGAAGGTTCCCCGCCAAGGCCGTGGTCGGCGAAGTTGTGCCGGTGTGCGCCACGGTATGGCGCGAGGGCCACGAGGCGGTGTCGTCGACGCTGGTGGTGCGCTACCACGGCAGCTCCTACCCTCAGCTGGTCACCGGCCCGGTCCAACCCGAACCCGTGCCGATCCAAGAGGTGGTGGCAGGCCCGCGGGTCAAACCCCAACAGCTGCCGATGTCCGCCGGCCGCACCCCCGACGTCTTCCACGGCCAGTTCGTTCCCGACGCGGTCGGGCTGTGGACCTTTCGGGTGGACGGCTGGGGTGATCCCATCAGCTCGTGGCGCCACGCCGTGACCGTCAAGCTCGAGGCGGGCCAGAGCGAGTCCGAACTTTCCAACGATCTGCTGGTGGGTGCGCGACTGCTCGACCGCGCCGCGGCCGGGTTGCCGCGGGGTCGCCGCGCTCCCCTGCTGGATGCGGCGGCCGCGTTGCGCGCCCCGGGCGAGCCGGCTCAGCGTGCGGGGGCTGCCCTGTCCGCCGAGGTCACCGCACTGCTGGCCGAGTACCCATTGCGCGAATTAGTCACCCGCGGTGAGCAATTCGGCATCTGGGTGGACCGCCCCCGGGCGCGGTTCGCGTCCTGGTACGAACTGTTCCCGAGGTCCACCGGCGGCCGCAATTCCGAGGGCGTCCCACTGCACGGCACGTTCGCCACCGCCACCAAGGCGCTGCCGCGGATCGCGAAGATGGGTTTCGACGTCGTGTACCTCCCGCCGATCCATCCCATCGGCGAACTGCACCGCAAGGGCCGCAACAACACCGTCACAGCCGCCCCCGGCGACGTCGGCTCCCCGTGGGCCATCGGCAGCCACGCCGGCGGCCACGACGCCGTTCACCCGGACCTGGGCACCATTGACGATTTCGACGAATTCGTCTCTGCCACAACCGATCTCGGAATGGAGGTGGCACTCGACCTGGCGCTGCAGTGCGCACCCGACCATCCGTGGGCCCGTGACCACCGCCAGTGGTTCACCGAACTCCCCGACGGCACCATCGCGTATGCGGAGAACCCGCCGAAGAAGTACCAGGACATCTACCCGCTGAACTTCGACAACGATCCCGCCGGCCTGTATGCCGAGGTGCTACGGGTGGTGCTGTACTGGGTATCCCACGGCGTCAAGATCTTTCGCGTCGACAATCCACACACCAAGCCGCCGGACTTCTGGGCCTGGCTCATCGGGCGGGTCAAGAACGTCGACCCCGACGTGTTGTTCCTGGCCGAGGCATTCACCAGGCCCGCTCGGCTCTACGGTCTGGCCAGGCTCGGATTCACCCAGTCCTACAGCTATTTCACGTGGCGCACCGCCAAGTGGGAACTCACCGAGTTCGGCCAGGAGATCGCCTCGCACGCCGACGAGGCCCGGCCCAACCTGTTCGTGAATACGCCCGACATCCTGCACGAGAGCCTGCAGCACGGCGGGCCGGGAATGTTCGCCATCCGCGCGGTGCTCGCGGCCACGTTCAGCCCGCTGTGGGGCGTGTACTCCGGTTTCGAACTCTTCGAGCATCAGCCGGTACGCGCCGGCAGCGAGGAGTACCTCGATTCGGAGAAGTACGAGCTTCGGCCCCGCGATTTCGACGCCGCGCTGGCCCGAGGGAATTCGCTGGAGCCATTCCTGACCCAGCTGAACGAGATCCGCCGGCTGCACCCGGCTCTGCGCGAGATGCGGACCATCAAATTCCATTCGGTGGACAACGACGCCGTGCTGGCCTACAGCAAGTTCGATCCGACCACCGGCGATTGCGTCCTCGTGGTGGTGACACTCAACCCGTTCGGCGCCGAGGAGGCCACATTGTGGCTGGACATGGGCGCCCTCGGAATGGAGTGGTACGACCGGTTCTGGGTACGCGACGAGATCACCGGCGAGGAATACCAGTGGGGCCAGTCGAACTACATCCGCCTGGACCCCGGCCGGGCCGTCGCCCACATCCTGAACATGCCGAACATCCCCGCGGCGGCCCGCGGCCCGCTGCTGCGCCGCGAATGACGTGAACGAGAGGAGCGCCCCGATGACCAGCACCGGCACCGTCAGCAGGTTCCTGGCGCCGGATCCGTCCGATCTGCACCGCCTGACCTCCGGGACCCACCACGATCCGCACGCCGTACTGGGCGCGCACGAATACGGCGACCACACCGTCATCCGCGCCTACCGGCCGCACGCCAACACGGTCACAGCGCTCGTCGGCGAGCAGCGGTACCCGTTGCAGCACATCGACTCCGGGCTGTTCGCCGTCGCCCTGCCGTTCACCGGCCTGATCGACTACCGGCTCGAGATCGGCTATCCCACTCCCGACGGCGGCTCGTTCGGCCCGACGGTGGCCGACGCCTACCGGTTCCTCCCGACGCTCGGCGAGATCGATCTGCATCTGTTCGCCGAGGGTCGCCACGAACGGCTGTGGGAGGTGCTCGGCGCCCATCCGCGCTCGTTCACCACCGCCGACGGCGTCGTGGAGGGCGTGTCCTTTGCGGTATGGGCGCCGAATGCCAAGGGCGTCAGTCTCATCGGCGAATTCAACAACTGGAACGGGACCGATGCCCCGATGCGGGTCATGGGCTCCACGGGGGTCTGGGAGTTGTTCTGGCCGGGCTTCCCGCCCGAGGGTCTCTACAAGTTCCGCGTCCACGGCGCCGACGGCCGGACCACCGACCGCGCCGACCCGATGGCATTCGCCACCGAGGTGCCGCCCCAGACCGCGTCGCGGGTGTTCGCCAGCAGCTACACGTGGAACGACGACGCGTGGATGTCCGAGCGGGCCGCCTCGAACCCGGTGTTCGAGCCGATGAGCACCTACGAGGTGCACCTGGGCTCGTGGCGCCCCGGCCGCTCCTATCGGCAACTCGCCGATGAACTCACCGATTACGTTGTGACACAGGGATTCACCCACGTGGAACTGCTGCCGGTCGCCGAGCATCCGTTCGGCGGATCGTGGGGTTACCAAGTGACCTCGTACTATGCGCCCACCTCGCGGTTCGGCACTCCCGACGACTTCCGGTATCTGGTGGACCGGCTGCACCAGGCCGGGATCGGTGTCCTGGTGGACTGGGTTCCGGCGCACTTCCCCAAGGACGCATGGGCACTGGGCCGCTTCGACGGCACCCCGCTCTACGAGCACGCCGATCCCCGGCGCGGCGAACAACTGGATTGGGGCACATACGTTTTCGACTTCGGCCGCCCTGAGGTGCGCAACTTCCTGGTGGCCAACGCCCTCTACTGGCTGCAGGAGTTCCACGTCGACGGGCTGCGGGTGGATGCCGTGGCGTCGATGCTCTACCTGGACTACTCGCGACCCGCGGGCGGCTGGACGCCGAACGTGCATGGCGGCCGGGAGAACCTCGAGGCCGTCCAGTTCCTGCAGGAGATGAACGCCACGGTGCACAAGCTCAACCCGGGCATCGTGACCGTCGCCGAGGAGTCCACCTCGTGGCCCGGTGTCACCAGAACGACAACCATTGGCGGCCTTGGGTTTTCGATGAAGTGGAACATGGGCTGGATGAACGACACGCTCAGTTTCGTCAGCCGTGATCCCATCTACCGCAGCTATCACCACCATGAGATGACGTTCTCGATGCTGTATGCGTTCAGCGAGAACTACGTCCTGCCGATCAGCCACGACGAGGTGGTGCACGGCAAGGGCACACTGTGGGGCCGGATGCCCGGCAACGATCACGTCAAGGCGGCCGGGCTACGCAGCCTGCTGGCCTATCAGTGGGCGCATCCCGGTAAGCAACTGCTGTTCATGGGCCAGGAGTTCGGCCAGCGCGCGGAGTGGTCCGAGGAGCGTGGCGTCGACTGGTACCAGCTCGACGAGCACAGCTATTCCACCGGAATCCTGCAAATGGTTCGGGACATCAACGGGCTCTACCGCTCCCATCCGGCGCTGTGGAGCCAGGACACCAAACCCGAGGGTTACTCCTGGATCGACGCCAACGACTCCGCCAACAACGTGCTGAGCTTCCTGCGCTGGGGGTCGGACGGCTCGGTCATGGCCTGCGTCTTCAACTTCGCCGGCAACGAGCACGGCCGCTACCAGCTCGGCCTGCCGCACGCCGGCAGATGGCGCGAGGTTCTCAACACCGATGCGACCGTCTACAACGGGGCGGGGGTGGGCAACATGGGCGGCGTCGATGCGGTCGACGAGCCCTGGCACGGCCGACCCGCCTCGGCCATCGTCACCCTGCCTCCGACGTCGGCGCTGTGGTTGGTGCCCGAGTAGCGGGTCAGTACAGCGCGTTGGCCAGGTTGCGCCGGCCGGCGATGACGTCCGGGTCGGCGGGATCGAAGAGTTCGAAGAGCTCGATCAGCCGAGTGCGTACGGTGGTGCGGTCGTCGCCCGCGGTCGATTTCACCAGTGCGATGAGCCGATCGAACGCGCCGGCGACATCCTGCTGGAGCAGTTGGACGTCGGCGGCGGCGAACGCCGCCTCGATGTCGCCGGGCGCGCCGTCGGCGGCGGCGATCGCACCGGCATCCCGGGTGGTGGCGCGCGCCAGGAACGCGATCTGCCGGACCGCGCCCTTGGCCTCGGCGTGGTTGGGATCGCCGGCCAGAATCGCCTCGTAGGCGGTCTTGGCCGTGTCGAAATCACCGGAATCCAGCGCGTCGCGCGCGGCCGCCAGAGCCGGGTCCACTTGTTCGGGGTCGCCGTCCTCGGCCGCGCCGCCGAGCTTGCCGGCGGTGGCTTTGAGCAGCGAGTCGATCCAGGTACGCAGCTGATCCGGCGGCTGGGGTCCCTGGAAACTGCCCAGCGGCTGCCCGCCGGCGATGGCCACCACCGTCGGCACGGCCTGCACGCCGAACAGCTGCGCGACGCGCGGCGTGGTGTCCACGTTGACGGTCGCCAGTGCCCAGGTGCCGTTGTCCTGGGCCGCCAGCGCCGCCAGGTTCTCGGCGAGCTGCACGCTGGCCTCGCTGCGCGGCGACCACAGCACTACGACAACCGGCAGCTGACTGGACCGGGCCAGGACCTCGGTCTCGAGGTTGGCCTCGGTGACCTCGAGCGCGCCCGCGGGGGCCGCGCCGCCGGATGCCCCGGCAGGCTGTTGTGCGCGCTGTTTGAGACCGGACAGGTCGACGGCGCCGGTCATGGACGCGGCGATCCTGGGACGCCCCGCAGGGCCGGAACGTGTCACAGGGTCAAGTCTGTCACGGCGTCGTCGCGGCCACTCCAGCCGGCCGCGAACTGTCCGCCCCGTCCCGTCGAGGCCCCAGTTTGCCGGTGCGATCGGCCCATATGATGAACATCACAGAGGCCAGCGGCACAATGCTCGCCAGCAACGCCAGCAAACAGGTCCGGACCGTCCACCGAAATGCGACCGCGGCCAGCGCGGCAGCCACCACGAAGGCGATGAAGACGCCGCCGTGAATGGGCCCGAAGATCTTGACGCCGATCTCGGTACGGGGTTCTCCCAGGTACTTGAAGTACATGCCCACCAGCAGGCCGACCCAGCTCAGCGCTTCGGCGAGCGCCACCAACCGCAGCCGCCCGGCCGTCGAACGAAGGGCGAACCTGCTGGCGACGGTCGTCGGAACGGTGTCTGTCATGCCGACGATTGTGCCTCAGCGCCGACCCAGCTACTACGTCGCGTAGTGGGTCGTGCAGTGGGTCCTGCGGCGCCTAGGGGCGACGCAGGATCAGCGCATCACCCTGGCCGCCCGCACCGCACAGCGCCGCCACGGCGTAGTGGCCGCCGTTGCGCTTCAGTTCCAGCGCCGCGTGCAGGGCGATCCGGGCGCCGGACATGCCGATGGGATGGCCGACAGCGATGGCGCCGCCGTTGACGTTGACCTTGGCCGGGTCGACACCCAGTTCCTTGGTCGAGGCCAGCGATACCGCGGCGAACGCCTCGTTGATCTCGATCACGTCGAGCTGGTCCACCGAGATACCTTCGCGGGCAACGGCTTTCTTGATCGCATTGGCGGGCTGGGACTGCAGTGTCGAATCCGGACCGGCGACGTTGCCGTGTGCGCCGATCTCGCACAGCCAGTCCAGGCCGAGTTCCTCGGCCTTGGCCTTGGCCATCACGACCACCGCGCAGGCGCCGTCGGAGATCTGCGACGCCGAACCCGCGGTGATGGTGCCGTCCTTGCGGAACGCCGGCTTGAGACCCCCCAGCGATTCGGCAGTGGTGTTGGCCCGGATGCCCTCGTCCTCGGCGAACTCGATCGCGTCGCCCTTGCGCTGCGGGATGGACACCGGCACGACCTCGTCGGCGAACACCCCGTCCTTCCAGGCCGCAGCGGCTTTCTGGTGGCTGGCGGCGGCGAATTCGTCCTGCTCGAGACGGGTGAACTTGTCGGTGTCGTTCCGCTGCTCGGTGAGCGCACCCATGGGCTGGTCGGTGAAGACGTCGTGCAGGCCGTCGTAGGCCAGGTGGTCGATCAGCGGGACATCGCCGTAGGGCAGGCCGCCGCGACTCTTGGTCAGCAGGTGCGGCGCCTGGGTCATCGACTCCTGTCCACCGGCAACCACGACCTCGAACTCACCGGCCCGGATCAGCTGATCGGCCAGAGCGATCGCGTCGATCCCCGACAGGCACATCTTGTTTATCGACAGCGCCGGAACGTCCCAGCCGATGCCCGCGCCCACTGCCGATTGCCGCGCCGGCATCTGCCCGGCGCCGGCCGTGAGCACCTGGCCCATGATCACGTAATCCACCAGCGACGCGGGGACCTGCGCCTTCTCCAGTGCACCCTTGATCGCGACGGCGCCCAGATCGGTCCCGGAGAACCCCTTCAGCGAGCCGTTGAACTTCCCGATGGGGGTACGCGCCCCAGCAACGATCACCGACGTGGTCATGTCTTCCTCCGGCCGAAATTGAGACGACCGTTACAGCCGCCGACTGATGTGCAAACCCTGACAGTCAGGTTACCGTTACGTTATGACCACCGATCAGGCAGATGCCCGCCCGATTCTGGCGTCCGCGCTCGTGACGGCCATCGATCACGTCGGCATCGCCGTCCCGGATCTGGAAGTGGCCAAGAAGTGGTACCACGACCATCTCGGGATGATCGTCCTGCACCAAGAGGTCAACGAGGAACAGGGCATCGTCGAGGCCATGCTGAGCGTCCGCGGCGCGCCGGTCGGCAGCGCCCAGATCCAGCTCATGGCGCCGATCGACGAGTCCTCGACCATTGCCAAGTTCCTCGACAAGCGCGGCCCCGGTCTCCAACAGCTGTGCTATCGCACCAGCGATCTCGACACCCTCTCCGAGCGTCTGCGCGAACAGGGTGTCCGGTTGCTCTACGACGCCCCGCGGCGCGGCACCGCCAATGCCCGGATCAACTTCATCCATCCCAAGGATGCCGGCGGTGTTCTGATCGAACTCACCGAACCCGCCGCCGACGTCGCGCACTGATCCGCTAGGACCACTTCCTCGTCGGGCCGCGGTTGGCCCGGTTCGCCCAGCACGGCGTGTGCCAGTGCCGACGATCCTCACCCTCGCCGTCGTCCGCCGGCCACACCACCACATGCGCTGTGCCAGAGCGGATCTCGTGATCGCACCCCGGACAGCGATAGACCTTGAGGGCCCGCGCACCGGGAATCGGCCGCACCTCGTAGTCGTGGCCGTCGGGACCGAGTTCGATGCGACGGGCCGCCGGTAGCGGCGACCGCTGCGCCGGATGGCCGGACCTGGAGTTCGATCGACGCGCCATCAGAACAACCGGTACTCGTCGCTGTCCATACCGCGCATCTGATCGTAATCCAATGTCACACAACGGATCCCGCGATCAATCGCCAGCGTGCGGGCCTGCGGCTTGATCTGCTGCGCGGCGAACACCCCGGTCACGGGAGCCAGCAGCGAGTCCCGGTTCAGCAGGTCGAGATAGCGGGTCAGCTGCTCGACGCCGTCGATCTCACCGCGCCGTTTGATCTCGACGGCCACCGAGCGGCCCTCCTCGTCGCGGCAGAGCAGGTCGACCGGACCGATCGCGGTCATGTATTCGCGACGCACCAGGGTGTAGCCCACCCCGAGCAATTCGACGTGCTCGGCCAACAACACCTGCAGATGGGCCTCGACACCGTCCTTCACCAGGCCCGGGTCGACGCCGAGTTCGTGAACCGAATCGTGTTCGACATCTTCGATGGTGATCCGCAACTGCTCGCCGGCCTTGTTCTCGACCACCCACACCGGCAGCGGACCGTCGGTGTGTTCGGCCACCGAGCACGGCGGGCTCATCCAATTCAACGGTTTGTACGCCCGATCGTCGGCATGCACACTGACCGAGCCGTCGGCCTTGATCAGCAACAATCGCCGCGCCGAGGGCAGGTGCGCCGTGAGACGGCCCACGTAGTCGACGGTGCACTGGGCGATGACAAGACGCACCCGGTCAACCTTAGAGGCAACCGGGCACCGGGCCGACGCGGCCCGGTTAGGCTGACGCCACGATGAAGGCCGACGAGACGCTCGCGCGCAAGCTGGGTCGGGTCCTGGAACGGGTCACCCGGCAGAGCGGTCGACTCCCGAAGAAGACGCCGGCCTACGGGTCCTGGCTGCTGGGCCGACGCGTCGAGACCGCCGGCCGGCGTCGGGTCCGCATTCAGGTCATCCTCACCGTGTTCATCTCGGTGATCAACGTGGTGGGCATCGCCGTCGCCGCGCTGCTCGTCCTGGTGGCCTTCCCGGAGCCGGACATCTTCGAGGACGCGCCGCTGCGCTACGGCGTGGTGATAATGCCGGTGTACGTGATCAGTGCGCTCGCCGTCGGCACGTGGCTGCTGACCGACACCACCGTCAACGCACTGCGGTGGGCCACCGAACGCCGTCGGCCGACGGTCGACGACCAGCGCAGTACGTTCATGATCCCGTGGCGGGTGGCCGTCGTGCACATTGCGCTGTGGGGTGGCGCCGCCGTGTTGTCGACGGTGCTGTTCGGCCGGGTCGACGCCGCATTCATCCCGAGGTTCCTCGGCGTCCTCGGCATCGTCGGAGCGATGGTCGCGACCTTCAGCTATCTGGCGACGGAGTTCACCCTGCGCCCCATTGCGGCGCAGGCACTCGAGGCCGGCCCTGCGCCCCGCCGGTTCGCACCGGGCATCATGGGGCGGCTGATGACGGTGTGGATGCTGAGCTCGGGACTACCGATCATCGGCATCGGGATGATCGCCTTCTTCGCGCTGCTGCTGGGCAATCTCAACCTGCGCCAGCTCGCGGTGGCAGTACTGATCTCCTCGACGGCGTCGGTCATCTTCGGTTTCATCCTGATGTGGGTGGCGGCGTGGATCACCGCCACCCCGGTTCGGGTGGTCCGGGCGGCACTCAAGCGCGTTGAAGAGGGCAACCTCGACACCAACCTGATCGCCTTCGACGGCACCGAGCTCGGCGAGCTGCAACAAGGCTTCAACTCCATGGTGGCCGGACTGCGCGAACGGGAGAAGGTCCGTGATCTGTTCGGTCGCCACGTCGGGCGTGATGTGGCGGCAGCCGCCGAAGCCGACCCGTCCACCCTCGGCGGCGAAGAGCGCCGTGTCGCAATACTTTTCGTCGACATCATCGGATCCACCGAACTGGTCACCGCCCGCCCGGCATGGGAAGTGGTGACACTGCTCAACCGCTTCTTCAGCGTGGTGGTCGACGAGGTCGAGAGCCGCGGGGGCCTGCTGAACAAGTTCGAGGGCGACGGCTGCCTGGCAATCTTCGGCGCTCCCACCGACATCGAGGATCCCGAGGATGCCGCCCTGTCGGCCGCGCTGGCCATTCCCGAGCGGATCCGCACGGAGGTACCCGAGTGTGAGGCCGGGATCGGCGTCGCTCATGGCGACGTCGTCGCGGGCAATGTCGGAGCGCACGAGCGCTTCGAGTACACCGTGATCGGCGAACCGGTCAACGAGGCCGCCCGGCTGTGCGAGTTGGCGAAGTCCGTTCCGGGCAGGGTGTTGGCCACCTGCGGCACCGTGGAGTCCGCATCGGAAAGTTCACGTGCCCAATGGATTTGCAGTGACAGCGTCACGCTGCGCGGCATGCCCGATCCGGTGCTCCTGGCGGTACCCAAGGGTTAGGGTGCCGGCGCGCTGTGCAACCACGCGCGCGCCGCGGCCACCGCGTCGTCGACATCGGGGAAGCACAGATCGGCGGCCGGGTGCTCGGCGGGGATCACCCGCCGATCGGGGTCGACGAGGAATCCCGCCTTTCCCTCACCACCGAGCTGCGCGCTGAGGCCCAGCAGCATCGCACGAGCCGGATCGTTGACGCTGTCCAACCGGGAGACATCCAGGATGACCGCCGCGAAGTCGGCGCTGTCGCGGTCGATGCTCCGCAATACCTGCTCGGCGCCGGCGAACAGCAGGTCGCCGTGCACCTCGTACACCCGGATGTCGTCGTCCACGTCGTAGACCGCCCGGATCGTCGAGCGCGACTCGCGGGAGACGGTCAGGAAGTGCAGGCCCAGCTCCTGGGACAGGCTGCGACACACCTTCACCCCGCGCACGCTGTTGCCCTTGTCGTCGAGCAGCGGTGAGTACACCCCGATCCCGAGCTGCCCGGGCAGCACCGCGGCGATGCCACCCCCGACGCCGCTCTTCGCGGGCATCCCCACCGCGCTCACCCAGTCACCGGCGGCGTCATACATCCCGCAGGTCGTCATCACCGACAGTGTTCGCCGTACCACCTCGGCCGTGGTGACCTGCCGGCCGGTCAACGGGTTGAGCCCGCCGCGGGCCAGGGTGGCCGCCATCCGGGCCAGATCCGTACTGGTCACCGTCAGCGAACACTGCCGGAAGTACACGTCGAGGACCTCGTCGGGATCGGCGTCGAGCACGCCGAAACTGTCGAGCATGTAGGCGATCGCCCGGTTCCGCGAACCGGTTGCTTCCTCGGAGCGGTACACCTCTTCGTCGACGTCGAGTTCGCGTCCCGCGCACCCCGAGTAGAACCCCCGGATGTTCTCGAACCGCTCGTCGCCGGTGCCCGGGACCAGTGCCACGGCGGCAATGGCCCCGGCGTTGATCATCGGGTTCTTCGGGCGCCGGGTCGTGCGGTCGACGCTGATCTCGTTGAACGCCTCCCCGGACGGTTCCACCCCGATGTGGGCGTCGACCACTGCTTCACCCAGCCGGTCCATCGCCAACGCGTAGGTGAACGGCTTCGACACGGACTGGATGGTGAACTGCGTTGCGGTATCGCCGGTTTCATAGACGTAGCCGTCCGACGACGACACGCTGATAGCGAAGTCGTCCGGGTCCACCGCCGCGAGTTCGGGAATGTAGTCCGCCAGCTTCCCCGCGGTGTCACCGGCATGCTCCCGCAGGATCTGGTCGAGGTAGCGCTGCACCAGCTCGGACACATCGGCGATCGTAGCGTGGGCCGGTCCCCCGCCGCGCCCACCCACAACGCCCACCCACAACGCCCACCCACAACCATGTCGTTTTTCCGCTAGTAACGACGGGCGCAGCATGCCATCGTGGGTGGCATGCACGACGACTTCGACCGCTGCTACCGCGCCGTCCAGGCCAAGGACGCGCGGTTCGACGGGTGGTTCGTCACCGCGGTGCTGACCACCGGCATCTACTGCCGGCCCAGCTGCCCGGTCCGTCCCCCGCTGGCACGCAATGTGCGGTTCTACCCCACCGCCGCGGCCGCCCAGCGGGCCGGCTTCCGGGCCTGCAAGCGCTGTCGGCCGGACGTGTCACCGGGGTCGCCCGAGTGGAACATCCGCCGCGACGTGGTGGCCAGGGCGATGCGGCTGATCGCCGACGGTGCCGTGGACCGCGTCCGCGTCACCGGGGTTGCCGCCCAACTCGGATACACCACCCGCCAACTCGAGCGGCTGCTGCAGGCCGAGGTCGGTGCCACGCCCCTCGCGCTGGCCCGGGCGCAGCGGGCACAGACGGCACGCGTCCTCATCGAGACGACAGCGCTGCCGTTCGGCGACGTCGCTTTTGCCGCGGGCTTCTCGAGCATTCGCCAGTTCAACGACACCGTCCGAGCCGTCTTCGACGTCAGCCCCACCGAGCTGCGCCGCCGTGCCACCCACCTGGATCAGGCCCAGCCGACCGGCACGCTCACGCTGCGGTTGCCGGTGCGGCAGCCGTTCGGCTTCGCCGGAGTGTTCGGGCATCTCGCCGCGACTGCCATCCCCGGTTGCGAGGAGGTCCGCGACGGCGCCTTCCGGCGCGTCCTGCGGCTACCGCACGGCACCGGCATCGTCGAACTGACCCCCGCGGCCGACCACGTGCGGTGCGTGCTGGCACTCGACGACTTCCGCGACCTGACCGTCGCGGTCGCGCGGTGCCGGCGTCTGCTGGACCTCGACGCCGACCCCGAAGCCGTAGACGCAGCCCTCACGGCCGACGAGGCTCTGGCGCCGTTGGTGAGGAAGTCTCCCGGACAACGGATTCCACGAACGGTGGACGAGAACGAGTTCGCGGTGCGGGCGATCCTCGGCCAGCAGGTGTCGACGACCGCCGCGCGCACCCACGCCGGCCGATTGGTCGCGGCGTACGGTCCCGCGGTCGAGGATCCCGGCGGCGGACTGACCCACGGTTTTCCGTCGGTCACGGAGTTGACACACCTGGATCCCAGCCGTCTCGCGATGCCCGCGGCGCGCAGGGGCAGCCTGCAGGCGCTGATCCGGGCGCTCGCCGACGGAGATCTGGTCCTGGACGCCGGTAGTGACTGGAACGACGCCCGCGAGCGGCTGCTCGAGCTGCCCGGTGTCGGGCCCTGGACGGCCGAGATCATCGCGATGCGCGGGCTCGGTGATCCGGATGCGATTCCCGCGTCCGACCTGGGGCTGCGATTGTCGGCCCGCAGTATCGGTCTGCCCGACCAGTCCCGGGCGCTCGCGGAGGTGAGCACCCGCTGGCGGCCCTGGCGTTCGTACGCCACTCAATACCTGTGGACCGCATTGGACCACTCCGTCAACCAATGGCCCCCGAAGGAGGCGGCATGACCCGCTATCGAATGATCGAAAGCCCGATCGGCCCACTGACACTGGCCGGCGACGGCGATGTCCTGACCAACCTGCGGATGGTCGATCAGACGTATGAGCCCGACCGGGCCGACTGGACGCGCGACGACAGCTCCTTCCAGGATGCCGTCGACCAACTGGCCGCATACTTCGCCGGCGACCTCCGTGAATTCGACCTGAACATCGAAATGGCTGGAACAGAGTTCCAGCGCAAGGTCTGGAATGCATTGCGCACCATTCCGTACGGCGAGACCAGATCATATGGAGAAATAGCGGAACAGATCGGTTCACCCAATGCATTTCGCGCCGTCGGGCTCGCGAATGGTCATAATCCGATCGCGGTGATCGTGCCCTGCCATCGTGTTATCGGCGCGAATGGAAGTTTGACCGGATTCGGCGGCGGTCTCGAAAGGAAATCAACCCTGCTCGAATTGGAGAAAGAGACGGCGAGCCTCACGTTGTTCGATTGATCCAACAAATAGAAACGCCCCCCAGGGTGTGGGGGGCGTTTCTGTTTTGTGTGTGTTCGGCGGTGTCCTACTTTTCCACCCGGGTTGGGTAGTATCATCGGCGCTGGCAGGCTTAGCTTCCGGGTTCGGGATGGGTCCGGGCGTTTCCCTGTCGCTATGTTCGCCGTAACTCTATTTTTTTGTGTGGGTGAATGGTTCCCTGTTGGTGTGGGGGGGTTCACCGGGTTTGTTTTTGGTGGGGGGTGTGGTGTTGATGGGTTTGTGGTGTGGTTGCGTCGCGGTGGCGTCAATTTTTGTGTGTTCTTACAACGGTTTGTTGTTGGTTGTTGTAAGTTTTCGGCCGGTTAGTGCCAGTTCCCTGAACACCTTGCGGTGCGTGTAGGTCTGGTCTATCGATCCCGTGGTCTGCGGGGGGCCTTATCCCACTTGATGGGTGAGAAGCCTGGTCTTGGAAGAGGTTTCCCGCTTAGATGCTTTCAGCGGTTATCCTGTCCGAACGTGGCTATCCAGCGGTGCCCCTGGTGGGACAACTGGTGGACCAGAGGTTCGTCCGTCCCGGTCCTCTCGTACTAGGGACAGGTTTCCTCAAGCTTCTGACGCGCGCGGCGGATAGAGACCGAACTGTCTCACGACGTTCTAAACCCAGCTCGCGTGCCGCTTTAATGGGCGAACAGCCCAACCCTTGGGACCTGCTCCAGCCCCAGGATGCGACGAGCCGACATCGAGGTGCCAAACCATCCCGTCGATATGGACTCTTGGGGAAGATCAGCCTGTTATCCCCGGGGTACCTTTTATCCGTTGAGCGACACCCCTTCCACTCGGGGGTGCCGGATCACTAGTCCCGACTTTCGTCCCTGCT
>Ga0116193_1001348_pt1 | contig 20543 bp, 18 predicted proteins | sample AD_UKC115_MetaG_FD_89892 | JGI IMG/M metagenome (GOLD analysis project Ga0116193, IMG submission 89892) | Active sludge microbial communities of municipal wastewater-treating anaerobic digesters from Hong Kong - AD_UKC115_MetaG | ecosystem: Engineered > Bioreactor > Anaerobic > Digestate... | reverse complement strand
GGGCTTCCACTTGGCGAATACGTATTGGCCGTTAATCCTGCCTTATTTCTGTGGTGGCGGCGCTTTCAATATTTTCCTGATTCGCCAGTTTATCTCGACAATCCCGAGAGAATTGGATGAGGCAGCAACAATCGATGGCGCCGGTTATTTTCGGATTTTGACAAATATCATCGTTCCCTCAATAAAACCTGCAATCATTGTGGTTGCACTGCTTCTTTTTATTCAAATCTGGAATGACTTGCTGCAGCAGATTATTTACATCAACACAGGAGACAAATTCACAATTGCGATCGGATTAAGCCAATTCAAAGGCTCTCTGAAACAGGAATGGGCGTACATCATGTGTGCGACCTGCATGTCTTTTGCGCCGGGGATCATTTTCTATCTTATCGGACAGAAGTATTTTGTGGAAGGTATTGTCTTGACTGGTATGAAGAATTAGCAGACGCGTATGGGATTCTTAGAAATCATTTCCAGACAGCATAATTTAAAGGAAGGTGCAGGAAAGCCGTATCCTGTAGAGGGTGCAGCTTTCTTTTTTGCTCTGATTCGGACTCATTTCTGGGTATTTATCAAACTCAACCTGTTGTTCACGGTTTTTTGTATCCCGATTATTACAATTCCTTCTGCAATTGCCGGAATTAATCGTGTTCTGATCCTCCTCATTCGGAACGGTCATTGCTTTCTCTGGTCAGATTTTTGGGAAGAATTTCGACGGAGTTTTTTCCGATCCCTGAAAATCGGATTGGTCATGACAATTGGCCTTGGCATCTCGTATTATCTATTAAATTTTGGCATTGAAAACCTTCAAAGTTTTTCCGGATTACTGGGCTTGGTACTTGGCTTTTGGGGAACGGCTTTCTTTTGTCTGTTCAGCGCATGGACATTCGTTTTAACAGCGATGCTTGATCTGAATATCGGAGCATTGCTCAAAAACGCACGGATCTTGATGTTGCTGGAATGGAGGCAGAATCTGGTGGTTATGATAGTGTTTGTAGTGGCATTCTGCTTTATTCTGGCTGTATTCCCGTTTTCTCTCCCGATTTATTTTTTGCTGTTGGTATCTTTTGCGCAATACATCATCTGTTATTTTCTGAATGGACCCGTACAGAAACATATCATCAAACCATTCGAAGAAAAACAAAAAGCAGGTTAATCAGGCTGAATTCAGTAACTTGAAATATAAAAAAATTTTTTTGTTGTTCTATTGGTTTTGCGCTTCGCGCAAAACCAATAGAACAACAAAGTTTATTTCTTAACCGAAAAGTCAACCCATATTTTAGAATTGTCAGAAATGTGGAAAAACCAATCTGAATTCAGGCACCTGGATTGACCATAACGCAAGTTATCCCGATGGAACCCGCACATTTGCTGTCATCACGGTTGGTGAAAAGGACACATCAGCCGTATGTACTTATAATACAGATGGTTCCGTCAGCGATATCTCTGTGAGCATCAGTAAAGAATTGAACTGAAAACGCTTTCCTTTATATCGGTGTTAGGAAAATTGGAGGCAATTTCTTCTTGCCATTGTTTCAGACGTGGGGGGTGAGGAAAAACTAATACAAAGCGCATCATTGATTTCAAAGACACCAATCATTTGATCGGGCAATATCAATGGTGTTTTGCACATATGAACTTTCAAAAATCGCAGATAGCAGAGCCTCCTGCGATTTTCCCACGTATTTGAAGCGCGATGAATCAAGAATATTTGCCGCACATATTATTACTTAGATAATTTTTCCGAACAACCATCTGAAATTTCTGCCAATCAACCCCAATAAAGACAGAGCCACCAACTGTCGGTTTTCGTCAGTTACTCCCAAAAAAGTACGTTTAAATATAAAATTGAGTTGCATTCATTTTTTTGAACTTGAGATGTTAGTATGTGTTCGAGCACAATCCTGAATATTATCAATATTTTTCGGAAATTTATAACATTTTGTGTACGGGCACGGGTTGACAAACCAGCCTAAACAAGCTATGATAAAAACAAAGGAAAGCAGAGAGAACCATGGCAACGATCAAACAAATAGCCAATCTCGCCGGTGTATCGCGCGGTACGGTTGACCGGGTTTTGAACAACCGTGGTCTGGTAAATCCTGAGACGGAAGCAAAGATTCGGGAAATCGCTGCATTATTACAATATACTCCCAATAAAATCGGAAAAACGCTTTCCATTATCAAAAAAAATATTAAATTTGGTTTTATTATTTTTAGCAGTACCACCAGTAATCCCTATTTTGAAGATGTTGTCACAGGAATTGATGCCAAATCAAAAGAACTGGAAGAATTTGGTGTTACGGTTGAGAAACGCTTTTCTGATTTTGATAATATTGAACCGCAATTGAACTCCATTGATGAGCTTATCGCGCAAGGGATAAATGGTTTGGCATTAACTCCCGTCAACAACCCCAGAATATCCGAGAAACTGTTATCACTGCACCATATGGGAATTCCCGTTGTTGCGGTGAACAGCGACATTGATCATTCAGGACGCATCGCGTATGTCGGCAGCAATCACACGCAAAGCGGCGAAACTGCCGGTGGATTGATGCGATTAATGAAAAATGGACATGGTAACATTGGCGTAGTCCTTGGGTCCAAAGACATCCGTGGACATTATGAACGAATTCAGGGTTTTGCAGATATTCTTGAAAAATATGCTCCGGATATGCGGATTATTGAAGTACAAGAAAATCACGATGATGATATCGAAAGTTTTTATGTCACAAAGGAAATGCTGGCTCATCATCCGGAGATAGATGGTCTCTATATCGCTTCAGCTGGCGTCTACGGAGCATGCCGAGCAGTCATGCAGTTAGGACTTGAAAAAAAATTGACAATCATCAGCTCCGATTCGGTTCCAATGACAGTTAAGCTGATTCGCGATGGCGTAATTGATGCGTCAATTTGCCAGCAGCCGTTTACACAAGGTTCAAAACCACTTCAAATACTGTTTGACTACATTATTTCCCAAAAAAAGCCGGAAACGGATATCTTTTTCACGGATATCGAAATTAAAATTCGTGAGAATCTATAGATTCAACGACTTCCCCGATCAAACCGCTTGAACGCAATCAGTCATACGAGTTTCATATTTTACAATGGTATCTTGCGTCAAATTTCCATCTCTTTTCAATATACCGTTGATTTTTCCTTCATGCATCACGATGGCGCGATCTGCCATCGACAAGACTTCGGCCATTTCGGATGAAACACAAATTACAGAAACACCCTCATGCGCTAATCGATCAATAATTCTATAGATTTCTTGCTTGGTCCCGACATCAATGCCATTTGTTGGTTCATCCAAAATCAGAATTCTGGGAGAACACATCAGACAACGCCCTAAAACTGCTTTCTGTTGATTACCACCAGATAGATTCCTGATTAATTGTTGAACAGAAGGGGTTTTTATGCGTAAGGCGTCAACCTGTTTTTTGATCTCTACACGCAATTGCCTGATGTTCAAAACTCCAGCTTTAGAAAATTTCTTCAATGCACTGATTTGAATGTTGTCGGCAACTGAAAGGTTGGCAAAAATCCCCTGAATTTTTCGCCCTTCTGGAACAAGTGAGATTCCAAGTTCCATCATTTCCTTAGTCCCATGAGCGTGAACTTCCTTCCCTTCAAAGAAAATCTTTCCGGAAGACATCTTTCTGCCGCCGAAGATCGTCTCAATCAATTCACTGCGTCCTGCACCAACCAATCCGGTGATGAACAACACTTCGGAGGGATAAAGCTCAAAACTGGCATTTTTTATTAAATCGCCATAGCAAAGATTTTCAACTTTCAGAATTGGTTCTGCTTCATAATTGGCACAACAGGTATGAACCTGACTGTCTGAATATTCACGCCCAACCATAAGCGATAATACTTCGTTGACTTCAATATCTTTCCGCAATGCGGATGCAACCGAACTGCCATCTCGTAAGACGGTGATTCGATCGGATATACGAAAGACTTCTTCCATCCGATGAGAGATAAAGAGGATAGAAACTCCCTGTGTCCGAAGATCTTTCATAATATCAAGCAGCACTTCAGTCTCAACAGCCGTCAAACAGGAAGTAGGCTCATCCATTATCAACAGCTTCGCTTGCAAGGTCAAAGCTTTGGCAATCTCAACCATCTGTTGTTGAGATATGCTTAATTCATTCACCATTTTCGTTGCAAAAGAGGCATCCAACCGTACACGTTTTAGTTGTTCAATCGCATTGTTTTTTAATTGTCGATAATCGATCATTCCTGAACGTGTTTTCGGCAAATTCCCCATGTAAATATTTTCCATCACACTCAAATGCTGTGCCAACGACAATTCTTGATGGATCATAACGATACCAATGTCGCGAGGTTCTTTCACATTGCGAAAATGGACTATCTTCCCATTCCAAAAAACGTCCCCCGAAGTCTGACGATAGACTCCTGACAGAATATTCATCAGCGTCGATTTCCCTGCACCATTTTCACCAACAATGGCATGGATTTCCCCTGGATAGACTTCGAAATTTACATTGCTGAGCGCATGAACTCCCGAAAAATTTTTGGATAAGTTACTAACTTTGATTAATAAATCAGCCATTTGTCCTCCAAGGTTTCTGAGGACGGTTTGAGAGATACCGTCCTCAGATCAAGTTCCGGTTGTCTATTACCGGATAAATCACAAACATTCTGAAAAAGTGTTTGTTGTTTTTCTGTATTTACCGAATCAATCAGTGATTATTTACTGAGTTTTATTTTGCTTCACCGTAGTATTCAACAACATTCTCTGGATTTACGACAACATTTGGTGTCGCAACATGATCATCATAGGTAGTTCCATTGACAATATTGTTGTAAAGCATCATAATGCTGTTCCACGCCTGTCCTTCAGGATCTTGAGAGACGGCAGCAATCATTTCGCCAGAATAGACGTATTCCAGATTTTCCGGTGTGTGATCAAACCCAACGACACCAACTTTTCCAGTCAATCCCATCTCTTTAATCGCCTGGCATGCTCCGAAAGGACCACCTGCAGTAACGTAAACGCATTTGAGATCCGGATAAGCAGTCAGGAAATCCATCGTCTGGTTATAGGCAGTTGTTGCTGAGTCATTATTTTCCACAACGCCGACAATTTCGATGTCCGGATCATTTTCTTTCAAGTAATCCAATGCACCGTTCATACGATCTTCATGCTGTACAGCGCCGAACGTTCCAGTAATAACAGCCACCTGTCCTTTGCCGCCTGTGAATGCTTCAATTGCCTCACCGGCCGTTTTACCAGCTGATTTTGCATTTTGACCGATGCTGGTCATGCGTTTGCTTGGTACATTGCCTTCTGCAACAAATGTAACAACCTGGATCCCTGCATCAACTGCTTTGTTGATTACCGTTTCAACACCGTCAAAAACAGAAATTACAGCGATACCATCATATTTCATCGAGATTGCATTTTCAATTGCGGCGATAATATTTTCACTGGTCATATCACCCATGGAAATCCAATCCACAGTGGCGTTTTTGTCAGCCAGATAATCTGAAACTGCATTAAAGCCATTCTTGATCTGATTGAAGAATGGATTCGTATCAAAAGCCAGCATGACGAGGCGAACCGGTTCATCAGAAACCTTTTCAGCCGTGATCGATGCATAAAAAGGAAGCTCTTCCTCAGCAAAGCAGGAGCTGAACATGCTGGCTGCCAATAACAAAACCGTCAATAATAATACAATACTTTTTTTCATCTTATCCTCTTTCATTTATATATAAAAGATTTGTCAGATCAGCGTTCAGCCCGTTTTTGCTTCAGACTGTCAGCCAAAACTGCCAAAATAACCACAAATCCGAGAACAATAATTTGCCAGTAAGCAGAGATGCGTAGTAAAACAAACGCGTTCTTCAGAACGCCCATGATTGCCGCACCGATCAAAACGCCAATGATCGTACCTTCTCCGCCTGCCATGCTGGTACCACCAATCACAACCGCTGCAATCGCATTCAACTCAAAACCCGCTCCTGCAGCTGCTTCCGCGCTATGCAGGTTGCCGGATTGAATAATGCCGCACAAACCGCATAATGCGCCGCAAATCGCAAAAACTGTAATTCGCACACGATCAACAGCAATACCTGCCAGCTTTGCCGATCGGATATTACTGCCTGAGGCAAAAACGTTTCGGCCAAATTGTGTATATTGCATTACCCAGGCAAAAAATATACCGACGCTTATCATAATCAGCGCACTGACCGGCCAGGAACCAAGATATCCTGCCCCAAGTACAGAGATGCTGCTTTTATAAGAAATTGCATTTCCACCAGTGATCAACAATGCACTGCCACGACATATATTCTGGACACCTAAAGTAGCAATAAAGGCGCTGATTCCAACTTTTGTGACCAGGAATCCGGAAAAACAGCCGATTAGAGCTCCAATCAGCATCACTAACGGCAGGATCAGAAAAGCTGGAACAGCTGCATTGGCTAAAACAGCTGTAAAAACTCCGCATAATCCAAAAAGATAACCGACTGAAAGATCGATATTTCCTGTAATAATGACGAGTGCTTCAGCAACTGCCAGAATGCCGTATATCGAAATCTGCCGTAACACGTTGAAAAAATTACCCGCTGTAAAGAAATAGGGACTTTTTAATCCGACAAACAAAGACATGACGAACAATACTAAAAAAGCCGAAACAGCTTTATTCGATAAAATGTTTTTAGCAGTCTGTTTCAAGTTGGATCCTCCATGTTTGCTTTTTATTTCGAGAAAGACAATTCGCTGTCAATTTTACTCTCGTCAATTTTCCAAAATTATGCAATACGCTTCTTACAGACGTTTTCCTTTGATTGGGTTGAAAATATTGTCAGAAAAAAATATGTGCTCGTGCACATTCTTAGAATTACTTTACCTGATACATGCCTATTTGTCAATAGTGACAATTGAATAATAAGCCAGGACATTTGTAATAATCTGATCCATTTTGTCTTATCTCATTCATCATTGATCGTTTGACATTCATTGATAATTCGTGTACACTTAGCGCGATTATATTGTGTGCTCGTGCCCATTGACGAGTACTGAAACATCATTTGATCTTTCCTTCATTTGAAAGGGCAATAAGACGATGAAACAGATTTTGTGCTATGGCGATTCGAATACGTATGGGTATGACAGCAGAGAATACCCTGCTACAGGAAAATCTGGACGCTTCGATGAGAGCGTACGATGGACATGTTTGCTCCAAAAAGATCTTGGAGATTCAGCTCATGTTTATGAAGCCGGGATGGGTGGAAGAACAACTGTTTTTGAAGATCCTCTTGAATACGGAAGAAATGGCTATACATTCTTGGATGTCGCCTTCAAATCAAACGAACCGCTGGATCTGATCATCGTGATGTTGGGGACAAATGATATCAAGGATCAGTTCGCTGCCTCAGCTGGTGTGATTGCTAGCGGCATGGAACGTTTAATCATCCGTCTGAAAGAATTGATTTCCGAATCTCATAATCCTGCAGCCAGGATTTTACTGGTTTCTCCTGTAAATGTGACGAAAACTGCTCAAGGTGGTTTTTATTACGATTTTTCAGAGGAATCCATTTCGAAAGGCTTAAAATTAGGCATGCTGTATCAGGAAATCGCAATAAAGCATGACTGCGCGTTTGCAGATGCTAATCAATGGCTCGTTCCGGATGAGTCAGACGGAACGCATTTCAATCCGGAAGGACATCGCATCTTTGCTGAAAAAATTTCAGTTATCGTTCGTCAACTGTTGAATTTATAAAGGATTTGTTCAATAAATTTATATCAGATTAGGCAATCAAGAAAAGCGGTTTTTTATCTTTTTTGTTTTTACCAATTTTCGTTATAAATATTCAAGAATAATTACATTGGCGGCAGGTTTCCTTTATTACTACCGCCATATTAATTTCCAGTAAGATCAACACTAATTAAGAAATTATTGAATCGAAATAATTTTAATTGAAATATACAAGCTTCTCTGAAATATTGAAAATTATTTTCGAATAGATTGTCTTTTATACTGTCATGAACTTGACGCCCAGTTCATTCAGCTGATCCGCAATGGAAGCATCGATCTCCTTGCCGGTGATCAGCAAATCAATCTGATCAAAACCGCAGGTATTGACAAACGCGATCTTCTCAAACTTGGAATGATCGCAGAGCAGGATGATGTCATGCGCCGCTTTGAGCATCTTCTTATTCGTCTGAATCTCTTCGGTTGAAAAATTCATCAGCCCCACATTAAAGTCAACGGCATCGACGCTGAAAAACACCTTATCTGCATGAATTTGTGTAATCATCGTTTCTGTAAAATATCCGTTGAGCGAGTAATGATTTCTGCGAAGCGCTCCACCCAAAACCATCAAAGATACATTTTTAAGCGCCGAAAGCTCCATCGCGGTCATCAAATCATTTGTGGCGATATATAAAGGATCGATATCATCCAGCAATTTTGACAATTCAAACACAGTCGTCCCGCCGCCAAGGATCAGCGTTTCATTTGGCTGAATCAAATCATGGGCAGCTTTGGCAATACGTTGTTTTTCCTCCAGAAACAGGTCCTGTCGGATGGAAAAAGGCGGTTCATAGGAGGTTGATTGTTTTGAGAAAACCGCACCGCCGCGAACGCGCTGGAGTGAGTTTTGGGTTTCCAACTCGTTGATATCCCGCCGAATCGTTGAACGGGACGTTTTCAACTTTTCCGAAAGTTTATCGATCGAAACAACTCCATTTTTCTTTAATTCCGCTGTAATGACTTCAAGACGTTCGACTTTTAGCATAAGAACCGTTCTCTCCTGAACAAATGGCGATATATGTTTCCTGAATTCAATTTTCTAAATTATAAAAGCATTTTACAAAAATTATTGATTCTTCATTGTTTCGATCAACAATTCGAAATATAAATTGACTTTTCGAATAATGAAAAAACAATGGATTCAATTCATGCTTCAAATTCCTTCAATTCGATAAATGAGCAGCCTGATCTGTTTTTAAATTGTGAATATTTTCGGTTGCAATGTAATTCCATTTCAATCCGAAAAATTTTGAAAATTTATCTGTTGAACATCCTTTGTTGCGATAACGTCAATTCCCGTGCCACAGATATTTTCACGGATAAGATCGCCAATTCTGACTGGTGCATGGACTTCCACTGACTTAAGTTCTTCCATACAACGAAAAACCTCGGATTTAGGAATTCCCTTTCTGGTTTTTACAGATACTTGCGGCTGCATGCCACCGATAACCCTCACTGTGGTTGTAACCATCCGTTCCGGATGATTGACCTCATTCGCAGCAAAGTTCAAGCCTCGATTACATGTATATCCAGAAATCGATTGAATTCCTCCGCTTCCCACCGCAACTTCAATTTGACAGCCGAACGGACAACAAATACAGGTAATATATCGAATCTCCATGTTTTAGTGTTAGCCTTTTTCTATCTTGATAGTAATTGACTTTAAATCAGGAAATTGATTTATTTGCTCTTTCCGAAGCTTAATCAGTTCCATTTCACCTGGCGTGACAATCGGTTTTTTTCTGCGCAGTATACATTGATCGTTAAAAAATACACTGATAAAAGCATTTTGATACACCTCTCCTACACGGAATCGTACGGTCAGGTCTTCATCCTTCCGATCCGGATTCAGGATCTGCGGCACTATGTATCGCACTCCGTCAGATCCGAAAAGTCGTACCGTTCTTTCTTTGTTTGAAAGGCCATTTCTCCTGATATAGCAAGCCGCATTTTTACCGGCTGATGCAGCCTCCTGTGAGACAAAATCAACGAGATCATGCACATGCAATACATTTCCGCAAGCGAATATGCCTTCTGCCTCTGTTTCAAAATCATTATTAACAACAGGTCCGCATGTCGATGGATCCAATGGGATCCCAGCTTCATCACTAAGTTCATTTTCCGGAATCAACCCTACTGAAAGCAGCAGCGTATCACATTCATAGAATTCTTCTGTATCTGGAATCGGTTTGTTCCTGTCATCCATTCGTGCCAATGTAACACCAGTCAGGCGTTTATCCCCATGAATTTTTACTACAGAAGTTCGGAATTTCAATGGAATTCCAAAATCATCAAGGCATTGGACAATATTTCGTTTTAGACCACTGGAATAGGGCATCAGTTCAGCTACAACTTTGACCTTTGCACCTTCCAACGTCATTCTCCGAGCCATAATCAGACCAATATCACCGGAACCGAGGATCACAACATTGTGCCCCGGCATATATCCATCGATGTTAATGATGCGTTGCGCAGTTCCGGCAGAGAAAATTCCAGCGGGACGACTGCCGGGAATATTCAGCGCACCGCGCGGGCGTTCTCTGCATCCCATTGCGAGTATGATAGTTTTGGATTGCAAGATCTGCAACCCTTTATCCGCATTGATTGCCGTTACTTTTTTTTCTCTGTCGATACGAATGACCGTTGTGTTCAATTGATAATCAATATTCAGCGCACAAATTTTTTCAGCATATCGAGCTGCATACTCCGGTCCAGTCAGCTCTTCATGGAAAGTAAGCAAACCAAAACCGTTATGGATGCATTGATTGAGTATCCCACCCAGCGAAGATCCGCGCTCCAAAATCAGAACATCCTCACAACCGTTTTCTCTGGCAGAAATTGCAGCCGCCATGCCGGCAGGTCCTCCGCCAATCACGATCAGATCATAAGTCTTCATTGTGAGTTCCTCTTTGCCTGATTTCCGTTTTTTGGGAAAAATATGTTCGATCCTTCGCCGCTTTGTGTAACCTCCGTCAGATCGATGCTGAGTTCTTCAGCTAATATTTTTGCCACAACCGGGCTGCAGAAACCTCCTTGACAGCGCCCCATTCCTGCACGTGTGCGCATTTTTACCGCATTTACATTTGTAGCACCTAACGGCGCATGAATGGCAGCCTTGATCTCCGCTTTGGTGACCATTTCGCAGCGGCACACAATGTCTCCATATTCTTTGTTCTCCATTACAGCCTGTCTGCGTTCCTCGTCGTTCATATCCCGAAAAGGTTTTACATGGTCTCGTGTTGGAATAAATACATCTGTTTTTTCGAAATGATATTTTTCAGCCGCATCCTGAACAATTTTTTTTGCAATCGCCGGAGCAGCTGTTAATCCAGGGGATTCAATTCCGGCCATGTTGAAAAATCCTGCCACATCTTCAGACTCCCCAATAATAAAGTCATCGGTCGTTGAATGCGGGCGTAATCCGCCAAAAGCATTAATGATCCTATTATGGGGAAATTTCGGGATTTTTTCGCTGATCGGCAGATGTCGCCAGTTTTTCTCAAAGTATGATGTAATTTCATCCAAACCGATTGCAGTGGTAGCTGTATCATCCTTGTCAGTCACATCATGAGCATCGCATCCAAGAATAATGGTCTTATCAACAGAAGGCATTATTCCCATCCCCTTGGTGTGCCCGCCGCTCGGTAGATTGACAGGCGTCTGAGAGATTGTAGCTCGCACATACGGAGCAAGTTTTTTGTCTAATAGGATATGTTCCCCTTTACGCGGCAGGATGGTAATTTTATTCGAGCTGACCATATTATTAATTTCATCCGCGTGGGTTCCTGCGCAATTGAAAAGAAAACGAGTCTGAAAAACTGTTTTATTGGTTGTTACGAAAAATCCGGTTGCGTTTTTTTGAATACACATTACCTTGTTATTCAGGAAAAAATCAACATGATTGCGATGAGCCTGTTCACATAACGCAATTACTAGCGTATAAGGACATACGATACCGCCGGTCGGAGCATACAATCCGCCAATTACATCCGGACCAAAATAATGCTCGATTCGCAACAAGCCGTCGCGATCCAATACTTCAACGCCTGGAACGTGATTCTTATCAGCATTATGTTTTAACCGACGGACTTCTTCCATATCGGCTTCATTAATTGCGAATAGAATTGTTCCATTGCGAATAAAAGGTACTTTCAGATCAGAACATAATTGATCAAACATTGCGTTACCCATCACGTTATAGAGAGCTTTCTGGGTTCCATAAGCTGCATCATGTCCCGAATGAACGGTAGCGGAATTACCGCGGCTGGTTCCAGAACAGATATCGCTTCCTTTTTCGATAACGGCTATGCGCAATTTATAGGCTGCCAGCTCGTAAGCCAGTGATGCGCCGCTGATTCCTGATCCAATTATGATTGCATCATACATGAATTCCTCTTTCTTGCGAACGCGTTTTCTTTGGGTTTTGTATAAACTCAATCTGTACACCATTTTTCCCGATTCAATGAAATTATATGGTACAAATTGGAATATTTTGAACTATACTTGAAATCTTCTCATCAGGCAACCCCCCAATTCAATCTTTTATTTGAAATATCAACTTGCTGTTCGATTTAATCAGGAAAAACTTGATGTTGAGATGTTTTTAAATTCACGAAAAAACATCTTAACATCAAAGGAATTCTCCACAAATTTTTAATCGCTGCAATTTAATCAAATATGTTCCAATCTGGTATTTATAAATATTCGAAATCATTTTATAAATGCGATCAAACTCTTATTATCTTCTTTTGCAAAGTAGAAAACGATACAAAATTTCTCGTATTCGCCGAATGGTTTAACGGTATGTCGAATTAATTTTTTCTACTGCTCGAACTGGTATGAAATGATTGACCAGTAATTTAAACATAGACTTGCTATTCGAATAAAGCATAAAAACTGAACAACAATAAAGAAACATCCCCATATTCAGAATTCGTGAGGATTGAAACGCAAATATCTGTTGGATGCATTTCCCAAAAAGAAACTACGGATATGTATTGAATTCTGCTTGCTTTTGAATGACATATGACCTGTTTTGGAATAATTTGGCGCGATTCCTACGCTTTTAGCATTGACAATCAATTCATTCTCTGATATTTTTTAAAAAGGATCATAAAGCCAATTCCAAAAAAAAATTGGGACTAATTTAATAAAGGAGAAAAAGGATATGAAGAAATTGTATTTTGTTATTCTATGTTTGCTGGCTTTCGGAATGATCTTCGGAAGCGCCATTGCAGCTGATGAAGACACTATCTACTTCGGAGTTAATTATGAGCTCACAGGCGCCAATCCGATTATTGGCGAATCGGCCATTAAAGGCGTCGATATGGCTGTAAATGAGATTAATGAAGCTGGCGGACTTGTTGTCAACGGGAAATCTTACAAATTTGCTTATAAAGCTTTGGATAACGGTTTCAACACCGATGAATCCGCTCTGAACGCTCAGGAGTTTGCAGATGATGAATCCATCGTTGCCAGCATCGGTCCGAATGACTCGGATATGTGTATGGCAACACAGGCCATCGCCTGCGGTGACGGTCTGCCGATGATTTCACCATGGTCCACATTGGTTGAACTGACAAGTTGTGAGTATTACTTCCGCGCATGCTTTACGGACACCTTCCAGGGAGCCATTCTTGCAAATTATGCATATAACTATGAAAATGCTCGCACTGCAGCGGTTCTGTATGACATGTCAAATCCATACAATGAAGGTGTTGCCACTCGTTTTTCTGAAGTCTTCAAAGAATTAGGCGGCGAAGTCGTTGAAAGCCAGACGTATAATGGCAAAACTGGGGAAGAAGATTTTACATCCCAACTCACAAAGATCACCGGAAAAAACCCTGATATTCTTCTCATGCCGAACTTCTATGAAGAAATTGTCAGTCAGGCAACACAAGCGCGTGATATGGGTTACAAAGGAAAATTCCTTGGATCCGACACCTGGGTTGATACCTCACTGCTTGAATGGGATACGGAAGGCTTACTTGAAGGTTCAGCGGTTGTCGGCCATTACCATAAAGATATTGCATCCGATGTCGCTTTAAAATTTATTGATAATTATCATAAGATTTATGGCGAAACCGGCGATCCGAATGATATCGTTGCGCTCAACTATGATGCTGTCTACCTTCTCAAGACTGCAATTGAAAATGGTCAGTCTTTCGAGCGGAAAGCAATTCGCGACTCACTGGCAAACATTGAGGTTTATGAAGGTGTTACCGGAACCATGACTTTCAATAATGGAAACGGAGATCCGACAAAATCAGCAGTGATTATGAAAATTGCTGATGGCAAGTTCCAATATGTTGATTCAGTGACTCCATAATTGATCACAATCATCTGAAATACCAGGATGACAGGGTGTCGGCAATGTTACTTGCTAGACACCCTGAGTTGTATATCATTCCACTTTGAGCAATTCAAAATTTAGAGACTATCTTTGTAATTATAAAGAGAAAATTTGATGTTATGTGATCTTTTTCAATACATGCAAACATAACATAGCAAAAAATAATCTCATCATTTTTCATTTCACTGATAAGACTTATGGTTCATTTCTCATTATCAGAATGTAAATTAAGGAGACTGCTTTGCTACTACAACAATTTATTAATTTTTTACAGTTAGGCAGTATTTACGCATTAGCAGCAATTTCTTTTTCCATGGTTTACGGCATTGCAGGTCTGGTAAATTTCGCGCATGGCAGTGTTTTTACAATTGCGATGTATCTACTCTTCTATGCCAGTACGCTCTTATTCAAAATTACAAGCGCTACCTGGGGAGTATTCGTACTTTCTCTTATGATAGCAAGTCTGGGTACATCCATTGTTGCAATTTTAATGGAAAGAATTGCTTACAAACCCTTACGAAATGCACCTCCGATTTCAGTCGTTGTCTCTTCAGTCGGTGTTGGGATGCTGCTGGAATATTTGGCGCTCAATTTAGCTGGATCGAAAGCAAAACGAATGCCCAATCTGATTCCGGATATAACGATTGATATTGCCGGAACAACAATACCGCTTTTTAAAATCATGATTATTGTGATTGCTTTTATTGCAATGATTATTCTTAGTCTACTGGTTCGTAAAACACAGCTGGGTGTTGCCATGCGTGCAGTTTCTCAGGATAAAACTGCCGCTGCGTTTATGGGTATCGATAGTAACAGAGTAATTACCTATTCCTTTATTTTTGGAGCAGTTCTGGCAACAATTGCAGCAGGATTATACGGAAGTGCATACTCAATTTTTGCGTACAACGTAGGTGATACCATCAACTGGTGGTCATTCATCGCAGCCGTTCTGGGTGGTATCGGCAGTATTGAAGGCGCCGTATTAGGTGGATTCATTCTTGGCGGGATCAACGTCATAGCTCCGATGGTGCTGCCAGTTTCCAGTTACAAAGATATCGTGGCATTCGGAGTATTAATATTTGTTCTTTTAATCAAACCTACCGGTCTGCTTGGAAAAAATGCAGCCGAAAAAGTATAGGAAACGTTCATATGATAACCAAAAGAAAGAATCATTTGTTGGGCGACGTTATTCCTGTCATCATCATTGCTGCAATTTTAATCGTCCTCAAAGAATTTAAACTAATTTCAACCTCAAGATTACTAATTCTTCAATACATAGGATTGTATTCGATTTTTGTGCTGGGAATCAACATGGTTAATGGCTATCTGGGAATTTTTTCGCTAGCGCATGCCGGATTTATGGCATCCGGCGCTTATGCGGCAGCGATCAGCAGTAAATACTTCTTCAAAGAATCCTGGATGTTTCCTCTGATACTGTTATTTGGTGGCTTAATCGCCATGTTGATTGGACTTATTATGTCAATCCCATCCTTTAAGGCTAAAGGTGACTATCTGGCGATCATTACATTAGGTTTTTCATTAATAGTACAAAGTTTTCTGCAAAACTGGCGATTTGTAGGTGCGTCCAAAGGCATCAATAACGTGGCTAAGTTCACAAATATCTATTGGGTGTATGGCTGCCTTTTATTTGCTATCATCATTGTCCGGAAATTCATCAATTCCAAATATGGCAGAAGCTTGAAAGCGATCCGCGAGGATCAGGTAGCTTCTGAATTAGTCTCAGTCGATGTGAAACGTGCGAAAACGATAGCATTCGCTGTTTCAGCATTTCTGATCGGAATCTCAGGCGCTTTGCTGGTGCATTTGCTGGGTTATACAAGTCCGTCGGCATATGGATACACCAATATTGTGGACGGATTGGTAATGGTCTATCTGGGCGGGATGGGTTCGATTACCGGTTCCATCGTAGGTGCAACGTTATGGCAAATTCTCATTCAAACGCTGAAAAATCTTGGTACCTGGCGCTGGGTTGTTGGCGGCGGGCTGCTCTGTGTGATCATGATTTTCCTGACCAACGGAATTTTTGGAAACAAAGAATTATCCGATGCAATCCATGCAATTCGGAAATATTTCAGTCGTTCAAAAACAAATAAGACTATTTCGGAGGAAACAACAAAATGAATAACGAAGCAATCGTTTCCTTTAAAAATGTCTGTATGTATTTTGGCGGTGTGAAAGCGATCGATGATATCAGTTTTGATGTGGATGAAGGTCAGGTTTTTGGAATTATCGGGCCTAACGGCGCCGGAAAAACGACAATTTTCAATGTTTTATCCGGTATCTATAAACCGACTTCTGGAGATATCTATTTTCACAATCGCCGCATTAATAATCTGCCGCCAAATTATATTACCGGTAACGGCATCACCAGAACCTTTCAGAATATTCGATTATTTGAGAATCAGACCGTATTGGATAACCTGAAAATCGCTCACTATAGTCATATTCGTTATGGCATTATGGATGTTATTTTTACTTCTAATCGTTTCAAAAAAGAAGAAGAACGGATTGAAGAAGAAAGTTTAGCAATTTTGGATTTTATGAACCTCACCGCCTATGCGGAACAGAAAGCAGGGGCTTTGCCCTATGGTGCGCAACGACGAATTGAGATCGCACGTGCGCTGAGCTGCAAACCGGAAGTTCTTCTTTTGGATGAACCGGCAGCCGGAATGAATCCCGTTGAAATCGACGAGTTAAATCAATTAATCCTCAAAATCCGTAATCAATTCAATTTGACGGTTCTGGTTGTAGAACATCAGATGCGTTTGGTGATGGAAATATGCAATGAAATATTGGTGACAAATTTCGGACGAAAATTAGCGATTGGCAAACCGAATGATATAAAAAATAATCCTGAGGTACTGGAAGCATATTTAGGAAAGGTTAAATCAAATGAGTGATCGAGAAAACCGTCAAAATCCTTTGCTGCATGTATCGGATTTAGTTGTCTCATACGGAAAAATCGCTGCGATTAAAGGTATTTCTTTTGATGTCTACAAGGGAGAAATTGTTGCGATGCTGGGAGCAAACGGTGCTGGCAAGACAACAACCTTGAATGCCTTGACCAGCGTAATTTCTGTAAAAAATGGTGAAATAGTATTTAAAGGAAAAAACATCAAAGGAATGCCGACACATAAAATCACAATGATGGGCATGATTCACGTTCCGGAAGGACGGCGAATTTTCCCTTCTTTGACAGTCGGGGAGAATCTGCGAGCAGCAGCATATCTCTATGAGAAAAAAGATAAAGCCCTGTTTGAAAATCGTCGCGACTATGTAATGAATTTATTCCCTCGCCTTCGTGAACGTGTTACACAGCTGGGAGGAACGCTTTCCGGCGGAGAACAACAGATGCTGGCAATTGGACGTGCTTTGATCACCGGTGGAGATATTGTTTTAATGGATGAACCATCGATGGGAATGGCTCCAAATCTGGTTATGGAGATATTCGAAACCATCAAGAAGATTGCTGAAAATGGACAAACGATCATGTTGGTCGAACAAAATGCCATGATGGCGATGGAAATCGCTCATTATTGTTACGTCCTCGAAACCGGTAACGTTACCTATGATGGAACGCCGCAAATGATGAAAGCCAATAAGAACATCGTAGAAGCATATTTGGGATCATAATCAAAGCTGGTGCAATGAAAACGAATTTTGATCGCTGGGATTGATTTGAATCGACCAATTGTCTGTCATTTTTCTGATTTTTTTCATATTCAGAGAGACTCAATACATTGCAATGTGAAATAAGTATTCAGCAAATTTTTAAAAGGAGCTTTTATGACTGATGTAATTGTAACTTCAAAGGACGATGCAAGAATTTGGATGGAAGACCAGGAGGTCTGCCGCGAATATTACAAAACAGACAAAATCACTTTTGGCATGTCTGAATTGCAACCTGGAGCCGTTGGTGCCATCGATCCGGGACATGCTGAAGCCCATGAGGTATTCTTCTGCGTTCAGGGGGAGGTCCTATGTTATGTCTCCCAGGATAACAAATACTACCATCTGAAAGAGGGAGATGCCATGCTCGTCCCACAGGGAAAAGATCACAAGCTATTCAATATCGGTGATGTCAAAGCCATCTTAACCTGGTCATGTGCCCCGCACCAATAGTTCAAAATCTCAATAGCGCGTTGTTCATCTGATTTATTGAACACACATAACTATAAGTGGGCAAAACCGCAGACATAATCATAATGATCTTTTTTTTATTTTGTGTTGTTTTTTCGCTGAGCGAAAAAACAACACAACCATAAATCTTCTCTCTTTATTGAAGACGTATTTCCTTTCGAATTTATGGCATTTTCCCAAAACATTCATCCGGTTTTATTTCATCATGATGCTTCCAGCGATTCGAAATTATATTTTTCCTCTCTTCCATTTTAAAGAACATCCATTTCGAATAGCTGTAACGCTTCAAAAAATCAAAAGTTATGAGTACCTATGTGTCATTTTGAAAAAAATCGCACGAAAAACCAATAATTTGAAATATGAGAAGAACAACAAATTTCCTTTCGTGATTCGAAAAGTCAATCCAGATTTTGAATTGTTGACGAATAACCTTGACAAAAATGCGTTAAAAAAGATAATATTTGATAATAAATGAAAATTTATCAGATCATTTCTTTTCAAATTTGATCATTATCGAACGGGTCGTTTTTTTATTTTTTGTAGAAAGTAAATCGTAACCAGGTCTCATCATTCGGTTTTCATATACGAATATATATATGGAAATAATCTTCCAAAATAAAAAATATTAAGGAGAAAGTCATGCAATCCAAAATCATTATTATGCTTACACATAATGATCAAACAGTGAAAGATGCGCTGCAAGTTTTTGAACAATGCAAAGATTTACCAATCGATTTTTGGGGATTCAAAGATGTGGGTCTTCCAAGAGAGGAAATGAAAACATTAATCGATGCCATGAAAGCGGCTGGAAAGACTACATTTCTTGAAATCGTTACGTATTCAGAACAAGAATGCATGAATGGAGCTAAGCTTGCTGTCGAATTAGGTTTTGATTATCTGATGGGAACACTGTTCTTTGACAATGTTTATAATTATCTCAAGACACAAAAAATCAAATACTTACCGTTCTGCGGTACTGTTTCAGGTAGTCCCAGTATTCTGGAAGGAAGCTTTGATGATATCATCGCCGACGCTCAGCAGATGATTGATAAAGGGGTTGACGGTATCGATCTGCTGGCTTTCCGCCACAAACATGGCGCTGAACTTGCCCGTGAATATTGTTCCCGTGTAAAAGCGCCTGTTGTAATTGCAGGCAGTATTAATAATTATGAACGCATTGAATTTATCAATGAAATTAATCCATGGGCGTTTACAATGGGTTCAGCACTCTTTACGGCGAATTTTATTCCCAATGCCGATTTTCGGACTAATTTGATCGCTGTGATCGAGTATATGAATCAAATTGATAAATCCTGAACGTAATCAACAAAAATGGGCGATGTCCTTTTCAAAAAGCAATTTTATATTCCTCCAAATGCTTTTTCCAACGTCGCCCTTTTTTATACATCAACAACACAAATATCCATCCGACTGCAGAGAATGACAAATATTTCTCTTAATAAGGATTTTTTTATACACGATTGAATGACTCTGTTTCGAAATGCAGGAAGGTATCTTCGTTATATGAAGTAATTGTTTTCTTCACATAAAGTCACCGCATAACAAAACTCTCATGATTGACGTAAAAGACCAGTCTATATTTTGAATCAGGATAAGTCAACGCAATGAAAACAGGAGAAACCATATGGCAAATTTAATTCTGGGAATTGACATCGGTACAACTTCAGTGAAAGCGGCAGTTTTTGATCATGCAGGTACACAGAAAGCATCTGCAGTAGTCGAGTATTCCTTGCTGACTCCAGGTGCAAATTTTGTTGAAGCCCCGTGTAATATTTATCTTGATTCCATCATTGAATGTATGAAAAACATTGCAGCAAAAAAAGTCATCGACACAAGAGACATCACTGTGATGAGTTTTTCGGTCCAGGGTGAAACGCTTTGTTTTCTCGGAGAAGACTGCAAGCCGCTGAGAAATGCGATTGTATGGATGGATAATCGAGCTGGGAATGAAGCCGGGAAATTAAGGGAAGCGTTCGGTGACGAATTATGCTACCAAATTACTGGCCAAGTCAGTTTTGAAGCCTGCTGGCCTGCTTCCAAGATTCTTTGGGTAAAAGAAAATGAACCGGAAATTTTTAACAAGACACGCCATTTCCTGTTGCTCGAGGATTACATCATTTATCTGTTAACAGGTAAGTTTGTCGCGGAAGGATCTCTGCTGACTTCAACAGAATATTGGAATATTCAGACGAAACGATATTGGAAAGAGATGCTTGATT
>Ga0116193_1001346_pt1 | contig 20552 bp, 25 predicted proteins | sample AD_UKC115_MetaG_FD_89892 | JGI IMG/M metagenome (GOLD analysis project Ga0116193, IMG submission 89892) | Active sludge microbial communities of municipal wastewater-treating anaerobic digesters from Hong Kong - AD_UKC115_MetaG | ecosystem: Engineered > Bioreactor > Anaerobic > Digestate... | reverse complement strand
ATGCTGTACAGTCTTGGCAAAACAACTGGGAAAACCTTACCCATTATTTTAATTTTCCAATAGAGATTAGAAAAATTATGTATACCACTAATACCATTGAAAATTTAAACCGTGGTATCCGAAAATATACAAAAACAAAAACCCAATTTACAGACGATAATGCAGCTCAAAAAGCTGTTTATTTAGCCATTATGAATATTGAAAAAAATGGAGCCAACCCATCCAAAATTGGGGAAGCCGACACTGGTTCTTCAGCAGTTCTTAACTATCCTTGACAAAAGATGTCAACTCTAAATAACAGTTACTCATTCCCATTTACACAAATTATTTTAGAGTCTCTTTTTAAATTTTTATTTTTTAGTGGCACTTAAAATAATCAAACGGTTCTTTGCAATCGTTACATTGATATAATGCTTTGCAAGCTGTAGATCCAAATTGGCTAATACGGTGTGTGTTGGTTGAATTGCAAAGCGGGCATGGAACAAATTCTTCTTCTACAAATAAATTATTTTGTGGATGTGTAGCTTTTTGTAACCGTGGTGGTGCAATGCCATATTCTTTTAATTTTTGTTTACCTGATTGAGTGATCCAATCTGTTGTCCATGCTGGGGAAAGTTGAGTGATGATTTGAATATTTTTTATACCTAATTGCAATAAATTCATTCGAATTTCTGTAGCAATCACGTCCATTGCTGGGCAGCCTACGTAAGTTGGTGTAATAACCACCTCAATATTCTCATCATCCTTACAAATTACATTCCGCACAATACCTAAATCAAGAATGGATAATACAGGAATTTCTGGATCATTTATTGTCGCCAATATTTTCCATATCTCTTGTTCAGTATCCATTATTAATTATTCATTGTATAAACTACCAAATGCAATTAGGATAAGCCCTTTGCATATATTGTAATTCTGTTAAAATATATCCAAGGTACTCTGTGTGTACTCCTGTTTTCCCTCCTTTTTGCCAAGCTTTTTGAGTAGGTACAGGTAATGTTGCTTCTGTAAAAACATCCTCAACTTTTTTCATCCACTCATTTTGTAAAATAGATACATCCACTCCAAAATCATTTTGTACAGCCCAATTTTCATAATCCGTTAAGTCAAATAATTCTGCCGTATACATCCATAAATTATCAATAGCCTGTAACATGCGTTGGTAGCTTTTCTCTGTGCCATCACCTAAGCGAATAACCCATTCCGCCGACCATTTTACGTGATAATTCACCTCTTTTAAAGCCTTTTCACTAATCACCGCAATTTGTTGATCACTACTTTTTAATAGCCCATTATATAGTAGCTGTTGGTACGTGCTAAATAAAAATTGACGTAATATAGTACAAGCCCAATCGCCATTAGGTTGTTCTACTAGTAACACATTTTTATATTCTGATTGATCTCGTAAATAAGCAATAGAATCTTCTGTGGCAAGCTCTATTATAGAAGACGATTCATTCATTAATTCTACCGCATACTGATAAAACAAGCGAGCCTGTCCTATTAAGTCTAAAGAAATATTGGTAATAGCAATGTCTTGTTCCAATACCGGCCCATGGCCACACCATTCACTGTTACGATGTCCAAGAATGAGGGCGTTATCGCCTAAGTTTAGTACGTAGTTGATACGTTGAAGAGTTGATGGGTTAATATGTTGATTAAATAATGTCATGTTTAGTTTTTTACAATTTATTATCCGTTTACATTTAAAAATATGGCATCTAATTTAACAAAGTTTCTATCCTCCTATTAACCTTTCAACTTATCAACCCATTCAACAATCTTTCTATTTCCATAATTTTTTCTTTGTAAGATTGATATATTGCTTCTGTAATATGTGTACAATCCAGCGAATCAATAAGATGGTTATGTGTTTCACTCAACGATCCTCTGGCTTGAACACAAAAATGAATTTGATCTTTATACGAAAATCTTCCATGACCTTCAGCAATATTTGCATTAATAGAACAGGTTGAGCGAATGATTCGATCAACAAGTATAAACTTTTCTTCCGAAGGAAAATGAGTTAGCAATCCCTTTATATCATTTTTAAATACTCGTGCTTTTTTCCAAACTTCTAATTCTGTAAAGCTGCTGTACTTTTCACTCATATATTAAATTATTCATTTCAACTCCATTAACTTTTCAACGTATCAACTAAATATGTTTTAACTCTTCAGGCAAATCATAAAACGTAGGATGTCTATATACTTTATCATTAGCAGGTTCAAAAAAACTATCTGCTTCATCCGGATTAGAAGCATGAATATATTTACTCTCTATCACCCAAATGCTTATCCCTTCTTGCCTCCGAGTATATACATCTCTAGCATTTTCAATAGCCATTTGTGCATCTGCAGCATGTAAGCTACCCACATGTTTATGATCTAAACCTTGTTTACTACGAATAAAAATTTCCCATAAAGGCCATTCATTTTTTATCATATATAAATTTTATTTATACATTACAAAAATCCAAAATAAATATTACACTACAAGCAATAGTTATATTTGTTATGCAATAATATACTATGCTACAAGAAAAAATTAAACAATTGGCAACAAATATGCAACAGGAGTTGCAATCTATTCGCCATCATTTACATGCAAACCCAGAGCTTTCTTATAAAGAATTTGAGACTTCGGCTTTTGTACAACAGTACTTAAAAAAACTACATATTCCTTTTGAAATAAAAGCAGAAACGGGTGTTATTGGCATAATTAAAGGAAAAAATCCTGATAGTCGTATAATAGCACTACGGGCTGATATGGATGCGCTTCCTATACAAGAAGAAAATGATGTACTTTATCGTTCTACAAAGCATGGAGTAATGCATGCTTGCGGACATGATGTGCATACTACTTGTTTATTAGGCGCAGCCAGTATATTACAACAAACTGCAACAGAATGGGAAGGAACGATAAAGCTTATTTTTCAACCAGGAGAAGAAAAAAATCCGGGAGGAGCTAGTTTGCTTATCAAAGAAGGTGTGCTTGAAAATCCTCGTCCACAGGGAATTGTAGCTTTGCATGTGAATCCGCAATTAGAAGTAGGTAAATTAAGTTTTCGCAAAGGCATGGCCATGGCTAGTGCCGATGAAATATATATAACCATAAAAGGCAATGGCGGACATGCTGCAGCGCCGCATCTTACAGTAGATACTATTTTAGTAGCTTCACAATTAATTGTAAGCCTACAACAAATTATCAGTCGCAATTGCAATCCTTTTTCTCCTTCAGTACTATCTATTTGTTCTATACATGGTGGAAATGCAACAAACGTTATTCCTTCGGAAGTTAAGCTGATGGGCACTTTTAGAGCTATGGATGAAGCCTGGCGTTTTAAAGCGCATGAATTGATTAAAAAACAAACACAGAAATTGGTACAGTCTATGGGCGCTACGGCTGATGTACATATTGACATGGGTTATCCTGTTCTATTTAATAATGAAAAATTTACCGATACCGCCTGGCGTCTAGCTAAAGATTATTGGGGAGCAACGCAAGTAGAAGAAACGGAAATGCGTATGGGCGCCGAAGATTTTAGTTATTATACCCATCAAATACCCGGTTGCTTTTTTCGATTAGGCACAGCTAATACTGCAAAAAATATAGTATCTGGTGTGCATACACCTACTTTTAATATTGATGAGGATGCTTTATCTATTGGTGCTGGAATGATGGCGTGGTTAGGTGCTAGTTTAGTTATAAACTTTATTTCAAAATAGCCCTGCTGATTACAATGCGCTGTACTTCACTTGTACCTTCATAAATCTGTGTGATCTTAGCATCTCGCATCAATCGCTCTACATGATATTCTTTAACAAAACCATATCCGCCATGAATTTGAACAGCCTCTACCGTTACCCACATAGCGGTTTCAGATGCATATACTTTAGCCATTGAACTACTCAATGCATAATCTAATTTATTATCTTTTTCCCAAGCAGCTTTTAAACATAGCAATCGAGCCCCCTCTATACGAGTAGCCATATCAGCTAATTTGAATTGTATGGCTTGGTGGTGCATGATCTCTTTACCAAAAGCCTTACGCTGTTTAGCATATTTAAGCGCCAATTCATAAGCGCCACTAGCAATCCCTAGTGCCTGAGATGCAATGCCAATACGTCCTCCTGCCAATGTTTTCATAGCAAATTTAAATCCAAATCCATCCTCACCAATACGATTTTCTTTGGGTACTTTCACATCATTAAATAAAATTGTGTGTGTATCACTTCCCCTAATTCCTAATTTATTTTCTTTTGCTCCTACAACAACTCCTGACCAATTTTTTTCTACAATAAATGCGTTGATGCCGTGGCTGCCTTTGGCAATATCAGTTTGTGCAATAACTAAATATACACTAGCCGATGATCCATTCGTGATCCAGTTTTTAGTCCCATTTAACAAATAATATTCCCCCTTATCTTCTGCGGTAGTTTGTTGAGAAGTGGCATCACTTCCTGCTTCTGGTTCACTTAATAAAAAAGCACCAACTATTTCTCCTTTGGCCAGCTTTGTTAAATATTTTTGTTTTTGTTCTTCTGTTCCAAAAGTTTCTAACCCCCAGCACACTAGGCTATTGTTTACACTCATACACACACTAACGCTGGCATCCACTTTAGATATTTCTTCTATAGCTAACACATAGCTTATGGTATCCATGCCGGCCCCGCCATATTTAGTGTCTACCATCATACCTAAAAACCCAAGTGCTCCCAATTTTTTTATTTGTTCTGCCGGGAATTGTTGTTTTTCATCTCGTTCAATAACGCCTGGCAAACATTCATTTTGGGCAAAATCTCTTGCTGCCTTTTGAATCATTACATGTTCTTCTGTTAATTGGAATTGCATGGTTGTTTATTTAGCGGCGAAAGTAAGATAAAAGAAGAGCATTGTTCTGAAAATATTGAATACTTAATCATATAATATCATAAAAAGGTGCTACAATGATTGTGTTACTCACTCTATTTTTTTACCTTTGGTTCACAACACGAACAAACATGTTTCAATCATTAGCAGATAAACTAGAAAAGGCCTTCAAGCAATTAAAAGGCCAGACCAGAATAACAGAATTAAACATAGCAAATACCATAAAAGATATTCGTAGAGCATTGATAGATGCCGATGTAAGCTACTCTATAGCCAAGGAGTTTACGGATAAAATAAAAGAACAAGCTATTGGTCAAAAAGTGCTAAACGCTATTTCTCCGGGGCAATTAATGATCAAAATTGTACAAGATGAATTAGTTAAATTAATGGGGAGTACAGAAAATGATATTCTTTTAACTGGCAATCCATCAGTCATTCTTATTGCTGGATTACAAGGATCTGGTAAAACAACCTTTAGTGGAAAGCTAGCAAACTATTTGAAAACCAAAAAAGGCAAATCTCCGCTATTAGTAGCAGCCGATATTTATCGTCCTGCAGCCATTGATCAATTGACTATTTTAGGAGAACAAATTGGTGTAGATGTTTATAGTGATCGCGAAAACAAGGATGCGGTATCCATTGCCAAACAAGCCATACAAGAAGCTAAAAATAAAAATAAAAACGTTGTAATTATAGATACAGCTGGTCGTTTAGCAGTTGATGAGGTTATGATGGCAGAAGTAGCTAATATAAAAAACGCTCTTTCTCCTCAAGAAATTTTATTTGCTGTAGATGCTATGACTGGTCAAGATGCAGTAAATACCGCTCAGGCCTTTAATGAGAAACTTGATTTTACTGGCGTAGTTCTTACAAAATTAGATGGAGACACCAGGGGTGGCGCAGCTTTATCTATTAAGTATGTTGTAAACAAACCTATAAAATTTGTAAGCGACGGAGAAAAATTGGATAAAATAGACTTGTTTTATCCCGAAAGAATGGCACAACGTATATTAGGTATGGGCGATATTACGACACTGGTAGAGCGTGCACAAAGGCACTTTAATGAAGAACAAGCAAAGAAACTTGAAAAGAAGATTCGAAAAAATCAATTTGATTTCAATGATTTTAAGCAACAACTTGAGCAAATAAAAAAATTAGGCAGTATGAAAGATGTTTTATCTATGATTCCTGGTTTAGGAAAGTCTGTTAAAGATATTGACGTAAATGATGATTCTCTCAATGGCATTTCTGCTATAATTAATTCAATGACACCGTACGAAAGAACCAATCCAAACACTATTGATCAGAGCCGCCGTAAGCGGATTGCTGTTGGCTCAGGAAAAGACATTAGTGCTGTAAATCAACTTATTAAACAGTTTGACCAAATGAAACAGATGATGAAAAATATGAATAAAATGCCCCTGAGCGGCTTTGGTAGGCTAAAGCAACGTTAAACAACTAATCTAATTTGGTAGTATTATTTTATTCATTACCTTTGCGGGGTATTTTTTTATGCTAACTAAATTTATTATTCACGCATTTAAAATTTCTATTTAGAATGCCAGTTAAAATCCGACTACAGAGGCACGGTTCGAAGAAGCGTCCCTTCTATTTTATTGTGATAGCAGATGTTAGAGCTCCAAGAGATGGAAAATTCATTCAAAAGCTCGGAACATATAACCCATTAACTATTCCGGCAACTATTCAGTTAGACCGAGAGTTGGCTTTAAAATGGTTAAACAAGGGGGCACAACCATCAGATACCGTACGAAAAATATTGTCGTACAAGGGTGTGTTGTATTTAAAACATTTACTTCGTGGCGTAAAGCTTGGCCTATTCAATGAAGAAGCCGCTATGCTAAAATTCCAACAATGGTACAGCACACACGAGTCCAATACAAGAAAAAAACAAGAGGAGTATAAAAAAGCGAGACGTGCTCAGATGGCAGCTTCTTATGCACAAAAGAAGACAGAGGAAAAAGCTTCTGTTGATAAAAAAGAAGCCTAAATTTTCTAGCTATTATTTTTAAAAGTCTCACAAAAAATGAGACTTTTTTATTCGCTGTATTTTGACAAATAAAATGATCCCTAAGTTGTTACAAAAAGAATATTGTGAAATTGGCATCCTGTTTTCAACTTCTGGTATAAAGGGCGAAATTATTTTTAAGCCGATATCATTAGTAGAAATCGATTTAAATGGTATATCTGTGCTATTTATTGAAAGTCCTGAAAATAGCTTTCTTCCATATTTTATTGAATATTTTATAATAAAACCCACTCAAAAATTACTCCTAAAATTAGAGGATATTAACACAAAAGAGTTAGCATCCAAATTGATACAGAAAAAGGTGTGGGTTTTGAAGGAGGATTTCAGGAAAAGCACCTCTCTGGATTCTCCAATACATTTAATTGGATTTGATTTAATAGATAAAAAAAATTTTTTAGGCGTTGTAAAAGATGTTGTACACACATCAACACAATGGGTAGTTAAAACTATAATAAATAATATAGAAGTACTTATTCCATTTCAAGAAGAATTTATTTTAAAAATAGATCTGCCAGAAAAAAAACTATACATGTCTATTCCGGATGGCTTATTAGAAGTTTATTTATCTTAACCCAATGCTTATTATATGGCACTTATAGCGCCGTCTTTATTATCGTCCGATTTTTTACACCTAGCTGATATTTGCACTATGATTAATGAAAGCGAGGCGGATTGGCTACATTTAGATGTAATGGATGGATCTTTTGTACCAAATATAAGTTTTGGAATCCCTATTGTAAAAGAAATTTGTAAATCAACTAAAAAGCCATGTGATGTTCACTTAATGATTGTTCAGCCTGACCGATACATTGATGTTTTTCATCAAGCTGGCGCTAATATTTTAACTGTTCATTTAGAAGCATGCACCCATCTGCATCGTACGGTGCAACATATAAAATCATTAGGTATGAAAGCTGGCGTAGCAATTAATCCACATACGCCTATCGAAATGCTTGCGGATATCATTACAGCTATTGATGTGGTTTGTGTGATGAGTGTAAATCCAGGATTCGGAGGTCAACAATTTATACCACAAACATTAAAAAAAATAGAGCGCTTAAAAAAGTTAATTCTTCTATCTAGCTCTAAAACAATTATAGAAGTAGATGGCGGTGTTTCGCTTGAAAACGCATCAACTATTCTTTCCGTTGGCGCAGACGTTTTGGTTGTAGGTAGCGCCATATTTAATTCTTCTGATCCCAAGAAATCAATTCATAAACTAAAGAACCTCGTCCAATACGTTTAATAAAAATTTGCTCTATAATCTTTTATTGTTGCTGCTTTACGTAAAGCTTCTGCGGAACGATACATATTGTTTGATTTTAGTTGTTCTCGAGGAACACCAACATTCATTACCGCTTTAGCACTTATTTGTTCGCTACGTATAATAAAAACACCCGAATTCCCTGCAATTGGTAAGGAACTCTTTTGTTGCCACTCTTTATTAAATGCCGCTCCTATTACTTTCGGCTCAATACCCATATTAGGCACAATAGTGGAAGAAAAGCTTATACTATCCACTTTTACAACTTGTTTTCCAAATTGAGTGGCAACAGCTTCTATGTTTGCATTTTTTTGTATTTTACTTATTATTTGATCTGCTTTTTTCCTATTGCGCAAAATAGGCTCTACTGTTGGTCTGGCTCGATTAATGCTTATTAGATCTCCATCATTAATTTGTTCAATTGTTGCTACTACAAATTTATCATTGACACTGAACGGCTCTGATACATCTCCGACTTTATGTTCATATATCCATTTTATCAATTGCCTGTTTGTGCCTATATTTTGTATTGTGTAATCGTTTTCTCGTATATCTTGTGCCAATGACTTTAGTAAATTTTTCTTCTTAATCGTTTCATTAAACGCTTGTGAATTAGGGCTTTCTCCGGCAAATTGTGCTGCCGCATTATTAGCATTATTGATTGTTATCTGGCTAGCCTCTATGGGTTTTGCTAAATAGGCTATCTTATAGCCTGTACCCATATTTTTTTGATCCATTATTTCTATATAGTGATAGCCAAATTCTGTTTTTACAACTTTTTTATCTCCTATCTTAGATTCAAAACAAAAATTATTAAATTCTTTGGTCATTTTTCCTTGAGAAAAATATCCATAAACGCCTCCATTGTTTTTACTTCCTTCATCATCAGAATATTTTTTTACCATTGTGTCAAAATTAGCTCCCTGTTTAATTGCTAAGGCAATGCTGTCTGCTCTTTTTTTAGCAACACTATCTTCTAGTGCCACTTGTCCTGTTTGTGGGTTTTGTTGTGTAGAAACTAAAATATGTCTGCACTTTACTGAATCGGGTATTGTTTTAGAATCCAATACTCTTGCCATCACATAATTCTTTGCATCAATGTATGGTCCAAAAAATTTATCATTGGAAAGAGAGTCTTTGTATTTAGACGGTATGGTTAGTTGCTCTTTTTTTAAATAACCATCGTAGAACGCCAGTTCTGTTCCTACTCTGTTTAAAAAATCTTGTGTGTTTTTTGTAGTTTTAAATTCTTCCTTATTTGTATTAAGTTGATTTAACACCTCTGCCGTGTCTGCCGAAATTGGTGCAAAGCTAAACAATACGTACGCTATATTACGTAAGGGTTCTTCTTGTTTGTATTGTTCTTTATTGTCTTGTATATATTTTTTTATTTCGTCGTCGGCAATTTGTATAGCTGCATCTGATATGGTACTGTATGGTATTTGAACTATTGACGCACTTGCTAAGAATCCATCATCTGTCATTTGCTTTGTTATAAACCATTTTGGTAAATATGCCCCTTGGCCAAAAAAGGAGAAATATTTTTCTTGTAACAATTCTTGGATAAGTGGTTCTATGTAAACTTTCATAAATAGCTGTGCTTGTGGATCGTTGCTTCGTTTTTTCAGTTTGGCAAATTCTTGCCTTGCTCTTTCCACATCATATATACCCGTGTTTTTGTCTGTAAAAAGTTGTAACATAAACTGTGGCGGCGTATTTCCAAAAAGAACATCGGATAGTTCTTTAGAGGAAACCTGTATTCCTAATTTCTCGCACTCTGTATTGATAATACTTTCATTAATAAGTTGCCCCCATAAAGATTGCATTATTTGTTGGCGCGTTGCATCATCCATTTTCATTCCAGCCATTTCATATTGTTGTTCTTGCAAGTTTATTTTTTCAGAAAAATAATCAGCGCTTATTTTTTGATCATTAATTTTTGCAATGGTGTTACTATTTTTAGAAAAAATACCTTTGCTACGCCCAACAAATGCATCCATCAAAATAAATGATATTAAACTTATGGCTATAATAACAATAACAACTGTAGCATATTTTTCTCTAATTCGTTGTATAATTGACATGGTATAAAATAAATAAAAAAGTATAAAATGTGAGCAAAAGTAGTATAAAAACAAGTTCATAAAGTCTTTTAATGCCTATCAATTTGTATCTTGTCTATTTCAAATGCTCATATTGTATATTTCTACGTATGTTTTAAACAACATTTTGTTGATAATTGATTTTATACGTGTATTAATGCTCTTTTGTAATTAAATTCATGGTACATAAATTGGGTGTAAGATAACAGTGATTCGTTTTTGTTTTTGTTTTTGTTAATATCTACCCTTTTTTCCTTACAAAATCAACAATGATAAATTATAAAAACATATTCTTTTTTTCACAACTTATTTATAACTAATAGTTGTGTATAAATCATATTTTTCTATATTTTACAGCCATTATGTATTGTGTATTATTTGTTGATTAATGTATATAATATACCTTATTTCATATATGCAAATTTTATACATTTTTTTATCCTCTTTTGCACATACATAGTAATAGTAGATATTTTTTATAATAAAAGAATATATTAATATATATTACAAATGAAGTTAACATTAAGAGAAGAAATACATAAAATAAATCAACTAGGTTTTTTAAATATAGAAATTGATCCAACTATTGATATATTTGGAGAAATACAAAAATTAAAAAAAGAAAAAAATGCTATAGTCTTAGCGCATTATTATCAAGAGCCCGATATACAAGATGTTGCCGATTATATTGGCGACAGTTTAGGTTTAGCCCAACAAGCTGCTAAAACAACAGCCGAACTTATTGTATTTGCAGGGGTGCATTTTATGGCTGAAACGGCTAAAATTTTAAATCCACATAAAAAAGTAGTATTGCCAGATTTGAAAGCAGGTTGTTCTTTGGCTGATTCCGCTCCAACAGAAGTATTTAAAGCATTCAAACAAAAATATTCAGATCATATTGTAATATCATACATTAATTGCACAGCAGAAATAAAAGCGATGAGCGATATTATCTGTACCTCATCTAATGCCGAAAAAATAATTGAAAGTGTTCCAAAAGATCAACCTATTATTTTTGCTCCTGATAAAAATTTAGGTGCTTATTTAAATAAAAAAACAGGACGAAATATGTTGTTGTGGAATGGTGCATGTATGGTACACGAAATATTTAGTGCTGAAAAAATAATGAAATTAAAAATTCGTCATCCACAAGCAAAAATTATTGCCCATCCGGAATGTGAAGAAATAGTGCTTAGACTTGCAGATTTTATTGGATCTACTACGCAACTATTAAAATATATCCAAACAGATAATGCCAACACTTATATTGTAGTTACAGAAACGGGTATACTACATCAAATGCAAAAAAATGCCTCTCAAAAAACATTTATTCCTGCACCACCAAACAATAGTTGTGCTTGTAATAATTGTTCGTATATGAAACTAAATACTTTGGAAAAACTATATCTATGTATGAAGTATGAATTACCTGAAATAAACATGAGTAATGAACTATTAACAAAATCGAAAAAGCCAATAGAACGAATGTTAGAGCTTAGTGCAAAAGCTGGTTTGTGAGGTTCTTTTATTATGATAGATTTCATAATGTTCCAAACGTATTAACTACGAGCATTCTGGCTTCTCACACCAACGGCGTGAGAAGCCAGAATGGGTTTTTGATTAAATATTATTCGAATAAATAGTCGCTCCTTAAAAAGCTTTACAAATGAATATTATTAAGCTATTGTTGAAAAAAAGAGAGGTTAGAATATGCAGAAAAAGCGTAAATTGCTTTTACAATCTTGCAAAATATTTTTATGCTATTCAAACCAAAGAACCAAAATCAGTTAGGATTTTAACTCTAAATAACAGTTACTCATTCACATTTACACAAATTATTTTAGAGTCTCAAGAAGAGCGGCCATTGAACTAACGATTGGACATTTGAAATCCAATTACAGACTTAAACGTAACTTTTACAAAGGAATAATCGGAGATGAACTAAATGTAATGGTTAGTGCTGCTGATTTTAATTTAAAAAAAATGATGTATAAATGGAAAGCGGTTTTTTTGTGCTTTTTGCAAAACATTTCTATAATGATCAAAAATTGATGCTGTATTCAAACCAATATAATCCTAAAAATAAAGATGGCTTTTTAAGGGACGACTATTTAAACATCTTTTGAATTGTAACACAAATTCTATTATGAGAGGAATTAACATAAACTTAATGCTACTTAGTTTTCCACAATTCATTAAAGGTTTTGGAAGGAAATGTAATAGAGTTCCTATGAGCAGACCAACCTTTTATCAATTTATTTACTACCCAATTTTTTATTTTACTTGAGCCCATATTCATAAATCTTCTATGTAAGCTCGCTGTACGCCACATACGCCAAGCTAATTTTTCTGTACTACTATTACAGCCTTCATCTACTGCCTCTTTTCTATTCTTTAATAACAGTTCATGTATATTAATACGTACTGGACAAACTTCGGTACAATTGCCACATAAGGAGGAAGCATAGCTTAAATGTTTATACGCTTTTATATTTTGCAGATGCGGTGTTATAACACTTCCAATAGGACCGCTATATGTTGTACCATAGGCATGGCCACCAATATTTTTGTATACAGGACATGCATTTAAACAAGAGCCACAACGTATACAATATAAACTTTCTCTTGCGGTAACATTGGCTAATATATTTGTTCGACCATTATCTAATAAAATAACATACATTTCTTTAGGTCCATCCGCTTCATTCGCTTGTCGCGGGCCCGTTATAATAGAATTATATACGGTAACATTTTGTCCTGTGCCATAGGTAGCTAGCAATGGCCATAATATTGATACGTTTTTTATAGAAGGAATCATTTTTTCTATACCTGCAATAACAATATGCACATTAGGAAAGGCGCAACTGAGCCTTGCATTACCTTCATTTTCCGTAACACATACAGCACCTACATCTGCTATTAAAAAATTAGCTCCAGTAATGCCCACTTCAGCTTGTGTATATTTTGTACGTAAAATATTGCGAGCTACTTGTGTAAGCTGATTTGGTGTTAGGTGTGGCTCCGTATTCAATTTTTCTGCAAATAGTTTAGCTACATCTTCTTTGCTTTTATGCATAGCTGGTGTAACAATGTGGTAGGGTGCTTCATTATCTAATTGTTGTATATACTCACCTAAATCTGTTTCTACACTTTCAATATTGTGTTGTTGTAAAAATGTATTTAAATGAATTTCTTCGGTGGCCATCGATTTGCTTTTTACAGCCGTTTTACATTCGTGTTGTTGACAAATACTTAAAACAGCTTCTACGGCTTGTTGCGCATCTTCTGCCCATATAACTTTTGCACCACGTTTTGTAATATTTTTTTCAAAATTTTCTAAATGTTCATCTAAATGTTCAATAGCATCCCATTTAATATTTTTTGTTTGCTCTCGAGCTGTATTTAAATTAGCAAACTGCTGTTTACCTTTTACTACTGTAGCATTATATTTACTAATGTTGAAATTTAATTTTCTGCGGTGTTCAACATCTGCTGCCTTAATAGTGCTTTTGGCTAAAAATGTTTTTGATGTGTTAGTCATTGTTTATTTTAACTGTTGAATAAAGAAAATATTTAAAATAAATTTTTATATATTTTGATCATTTATTTGTTTAGCTGTGGCATATAAGGTGTCGTAAAATGCTTGTCCAAATTTTCTAATTAAAGGTTCTTTTAAAAATATATAAACAGGAATTTTTAGTTGATTACCAAGCTCACATGCAGGTTTACAAAGGGTTTTACGAGGCTCATAATTTACATACGTGTACTGTCCATCCTCACTATGCGATATTTTTATTGGGAATAAATGACATGATATGGGTTTTTTCCAATCTATTTTTTTATCATTATATGCTTGTTCTATAGCACATTTTACTAATCCTGTAGCATCTTTAAAACCATAAGCGCACATACCATTTTCAATAGTTGGTGTAACCCAATCAAAGGTTTTATCGTAGTAATAAAGTCCTTTTTGTTTTATAGTATTTTTAGATTCGTTTGTTAAATAAGGTTCTATCATATCAAAGATTTGATCGAGTTGTTTCATTTCTTGCTCGGTAAGCGGTGCTCCAGCATCACCATCCACACAGCATCCACCTTTACATTTTTGTAAATCGCACACAAAATATTCTTGCACTACTTCATCACTTATTAATACTTCATCGATAGCTATCATAATTACACTTTCAGCGAAGGTACTATTAAGAAACAAAAAGAGCACCCGGTTTAGATACTCTTTAAGAAAAAATAGTTGTGTGTAGTACTACATTGTGTGGCCTGCGTATATTTTTATTTCAATTACATATTGTATAGATTTAGGTAGAATAAGTTTCTCCTGTAGTTGAACAAAAAGCAGTATCAGCATAGGTATATGCTCGAACAAGCTGTTGCTCTATTTCTGCTCTTTGTGTGCTAGAAACCCAACAATGGGAAAGTGTATTGATTCTGCCAAAACGAGCTTCATCTTCAAAAAAATTTATAGGTCTGGTATCTTTATTTTTCCAGTATTGGGCAGTGGATACCAAGGTATTGGAGATGTTTTTTTAAAAGCTTTTTGAGCGGATTTATTTTGCTTGGGATGCTTAGAACGTGGCGCTTTCTTTTTCCAATTATGCCGAGTAAATAAATCCCATATATAATCATCCGATACCTTTCGCCCTACATATTGCTCTACTTTCTTATGGATATCATGAAAACTAAGCACTTTACCCCACTTAGCCATTGCAGATAAGCTTTGCATCAACTGAGCTTCTTGTGGTAAAGACAAATAATTGGTTTGTTTTCTTCGGCTTCCCAATTGTAAGTGATCTGTAAAATGCTTACCCTTTTTGTTATATAATTGTACAATACGGTATACATTATCCTTACCCATAGCTACCATCTCTGCATAATCGGAGTCTTTCTTATCTGGGTTTATACTAATAATATACAGCAATTGCCAGTATCAAAATAAACGAACATCTTTTTCTTTATGCAACTCCTCTTTTAATTGCTTCAAGCTAAAATGTACTTGTAATTGTATGGTACGCATCCCTTTTTGGTTTTGGAATGTTAAGGTAACTATTTTTTACCGCCCCATATAAACCATCAATATTTGAATATCACTTGGTGTAACCCCAGATATACGGGATGCTTGCCCTAATGTGCGAGGTTTTATTTTATTAAATTTTTGTCTGGCTTCAGCAGATAGTGCATTTAATTTTCCATAATTAAAACTTTCTGGTATTAATAACTCTTCCAATTGGCTTACTCGTTCAGCAGATTCTTTTTCTTTTTCAATATACGTTTGATATTTAATTTGAATCTCAACTTGTTCCAATATTTCAGTTTGGTTTTCATTTATTATCTCCGCTAGCTGGGATACAGCCTGTAACATTTGCTTAATGCTTACCTCGGGCCGCAATAAAATTTGTGTTGCTTTCTGTTTTTGATTTAGTGTAGCGCTATTCAATGTTTTTAAATAATTATTTATTTCTTCTGGCTCTATAGAAAATGCATCAAGACTTTTAATAATCTGTTCGGTTGCTTTTTGTTTTTGTCTAACACAATCCATGCGTTTTTGTGAGGCTAATCCCAGTTTGTAGCTTAGTGCTGTTAAGCGCAAATCGGCATTGTCTTGCCGCAACAAGGTTCTGTATTCTGCACGACTAGTAAACATTCTATATGGTTCATCCGTTCCTTTGGTAATCAAATCATCTATCAATACACCAATATAAGCTTCGCTTCTTTTTAAAATTACAGACTCTAGTGCTCTTACTTTTTGGTGTGCATTTATTCCTGCCATCAAACCTTGGCAAGCAGCTTCTTCATAACCAGTTGTGCCATTAATTTGACCAGCAAAAAATAAATTTTCTATTTGTTTTGTTTCTAGTGTATGGGTTAATTGGGTTGGGGGGAAATAATCGTATTCAATGGCATAACCTGGCCTAAACATTTTACAATGTTCAAATCCTTGTACCTTTTGTAGAGCTTGCATTTGAACTTCTTCTGGTAACGAAGTAGAAAAGCCATTTACATATATTTCAACCGTGTTCCACCCTTCTGGTTCTACAAATAATTGATGTCGTTCTCTTTCCGCAAAACGATTAATTTTATCTTCTATACTTGGACAGTACCTCGGGCCAACGCCCTGTATACGTCCTTGAAACATGGGGGATTCACCAAATCCAGTTTTTAGAGTATCATGAACCTCTGAATTGGTGTAGGTTATCCAGCAACTACGCTGTTGTTCAGGGTTTATTTTTTTTATGGGTAGATAAGAAAAGCCACTGATTATTTCATCTCCTTTCTGTTCTTCCATTTTGGTGTAATCCAAACTGCGCCCATCTATTCTAGGAGGCGTACCTGTTTTTAAGCGATCGCTTTTAAAGCCTAACTCTATTAATTGTTCTGTAATTCCTATAACTGCTTTTTCGGCCATTCGTCCGCCACCAAACTGCTTATTGCCAATATGAATTACACCATTTAAAAAAGTTCCATTAGTTAATACAACAGCACCGCAATATATTTTATGACCCAAATTCGTTTCTACGCCAATCACTTTATTTCCTTTTACAAGTAGCGATTTTACCATATCCTGATAAAAATCCACATTGAGCGTTTGCTCCAGCATTTCCCTCCAATACTGAGAAAATAGCATTCTGTCGTTTTGTGCTCTAGGGCTCCACATGGCGGGCCCCTTAGATCGATTCAGCATTCTAAACTGAATGGTACTCTTATCTGTAATAATCCCAGAATAACCCCCCATGGCGTCTATTTCTCGAATAATTTGCCCCTTGGCAATACCTCCCATAGCTGGATTGCAACTCATTTGGGCAATGGTTTGCATGTTCATAGTTATCAGCAGCACTTTAGAACCTAAATTGGCCGAGGCAGCAGCAGCTTCACAGCCTGCATGGCCAGCGCCAACTACAATAATGTCATAAGTTGAAAACATGCTGCAAAGGTATGATAAGCTTGGCCATGATAAATGCGATTTTTCGCAATGTTTCACGTGGAACACAATAAATAATAAAATCACACAAATTAATTTGTGTGGGTTTTAAAAGAATGTAAAAATTTAAATTGTTGTGGTAAAGTTCTCCAATATTACTAGGGGTTAAAAACGAACTACTATTACACAAATCAAGCAACCTGCGCCATTCCATTATTTCTATTACATTGGATTAGGAATAACAAGATAAGCGCCCGTCTATTGCATTAATAATAATGTTTCACGTGGAACAAATATGGTTCAATATGCTAAAATTATCAGCCTATTGTAACAGGCAGTATTGGTTCAAATAAAAATTCTCTTTTGTGCGCATTAGCGTTTTGTCTTTGGGGGACTTGTCTTTATAGTTACACAAATGCAAAGCGCCATGAAAAATAACTCTATGTAACTCCTGTTGGTAAGTTGTTTTGAATTGCTGAGCATTTTCTTTTATTCTATCAATGCTTATGTAAATTTCTCCTATAATGTTAGCTAGATCATTAGATAAATCAAATGTTATTATATCCGTAAAACAATTATGATTTAAATATTGCTGATTTATATTTAGCAAAACATCATCAGTACAAAATATATAATCTAACCTAGATAAATTTTTCTTTTCTTTTTTAAAAATGTATTGAATAAAAAGCTTTAATGCTTTTCTGTTGCTTAATTTTGGATTAGTATTTTGTTGATAAAATGCTATGTTCATATCTGAATTTTCCAAAGGTATGATTTCTTTATCTTTAGTCGTAACTAAATGAATATCAATAAATTGAACTTTTTTAATATGAATTCTATTATACGGATACAAAATATTACCAAACATTATTTTATGGGCGCAGGGGTTTTGCAGGTGCTTAAGGGCATTGATTTGGAAATACAGAAAAATGAATATGTTGCACTAATGGGGCCATCGGGTTCTGGTAAAAGTACATTAATGAATATTTTAGGATGTTTAGATACGCCAACTGGGGGGCAATATTTTCTAAATAACACTGATGTGAGCAAATTAAACGGTGATGCATTGGCAGAAATTCGTAATAAGGAAATAGGATTTGTGTTTCAGCAGTTTAATTTATTGCCTCGATTAACTGCCGTGGAAAATGTGGCCTTACCGCTTGTGTATGCAGGCATTTCGAAAAAGAAACGTACAGAAATGGCGTTGGAGGTTTTAGATAGGGTTGGTCTTACAGATAGAGCGCATCATAAGCCGAATGAAATGAGCGGTGGACAAAGCCAGCGAGTTGCTATAGCTCGTGCATTGGTTAATAATCCGTCGATCATTTTGGCTGATGAACCTACTGGAAATCTAGATAGCAAGACATCTACAGAAATCATGTATATTTTTAATAAAATTCAAGCGGACGGAAATACAGTGATTTTAGTTACACATGAGGAAGATATTGCGGCTTTTGCTAAGCGAATTATACGATTAAAGGATGGTATTATCGAAAGTGATAATAGCCAATTGCTTAGGCAAGGCGTTTCTATTTTTTATGAGTGATGCGGAGATTTGTTTAAAGAGGCTTTGGTTCATTTATCCTGATATACTGAGGTAGAAACGTTTTAAGTATTTTTAATGCCACATTTCTTAATTTCATTTCATTTTTTGTTATTCGAGTATTGATTCGCGTAATTGTTTTTTGATTACCACTATATAATTCTCCTCCAGTCTTATCTTCTATAAGTGTAAAAAGGTAGCAATATCCATTAGAGCTTTTGGTTTTATATTGTACGTGTACATATTGATGACCTGCGGCGCCTTCCAAGCCTTGTTGAACATCGTATTTATAATTACCTATTGTTAAAGAGTAGGAAGTATCCACAACAATAAAACTTGAATCGATTTTACAATTTTGTTGATAAAAAGTTTTTATTATAATTTTTGCATCCATCATACCTTTTGCCCATAGGTATTTTTTGGAGAAATGAACTTCTCCATTTTCATAGCTCATATCAGTAGGAATTTTTATTACCAAAGCATTTTCTTTATCGTGCACTGTTTTCCATTTTTGGATTTCTTGGGCATAGCCGTTTATGGTAATAACAACAAGCAAAAAAGAATAAACAAAATTTCGGAGCATATGTGTATATTTTTCTATAAGGTAAGCAATCTTTTATCAACTTACATGTAACTTGCACTATGCAACAATATCATCAACTTTTACAACATATTTTACAAAATGGTGTAACTAAAACAGACAGAACGAGAATAGGCACCATTAGTTGTTTTGGTTATCAAATGCGGTTTAATTTACAAGAGGGATTTCCTATCATAACCACTAAAAAAATACACACAAAAAGTGTTATTCATGAATTGTTATGGTTTTTAAAAGGAGATACGAATATTCAATATTTAAAAGATAATGGTGTGCGTATTTGGGATGAGTGGGCTAATGCAAATGGAGATCTTGGGCCGGTATATGGAAAACAATGGCGCAGTTGGGATGGTGTTGATGGAAAGACCATCGATCAAATAGCAGACGTTGTTGATCAAATAAAAAAAAATCCAGATAGCAGGCGCTTAATTGTGAGCGCTTGGAATGTTGCGGATATTCCTAAAATGGCCTTAGCTCCCTGTCATTGTTTATTTCAATTTTATGTGGTGGAAGGAAAATTGAGTTGTCAATTATATCAACGTAGTGCAGATGCCTTTTTGGGTGTGCCTTTTAATATTGCATCATATGCATTATTAACGATGATGATGGCACAAGTATGCAATTTAGAAGTTGGTGAATTTATACATTCATTTGGTGATGTACACCTGTATAGCAATCATATTGAGCAAGCTCGATTGCAATTGACTAGAACCCCATATCCATTACCAGTTATGAAACTTAAGGACGGCAATAAAAACATTTTTAATTTTCAATATAGTGATTTTATATTGGAGTACTACCAGAGCCATCCACATATTCAAGCATCAGTGGCTGTTTAAAAAACCTACCTATATCTAAAAACATTCGCGTCAACAAGAGCAGTTACCCTAAGAACCTGTTCAAGATCTGATTTAAGCAATAGCTTTGCGTTTCAAAAAGCATATGACAAAATTATACCCCGGCGATATCAGCTATACTCAATATAGCAAAATAGGAGATCAATTAGAGAACTTTAAAAAGAAAACCAAGCCCAGAGAAGTAGATTTGTATAGAGTATTTTGTGGAGTGCTGTATAATAGACCTCTTTCATAATTCAAGGTTAATAATAGAAGTAATTAAGTTAAGCCTCCGTGTAAAACGCCTTCTTCTATTTCTATACTTTTCGGCCATTAGTTTAAAAATCTTACTTTTT
>Ga0116193_1001342_pt1 | contig 20573 bp, 16 predicted proteins | sample AD_UKC115_MetaG_FD_89892 | JGI IMG/M metagenome (GOLD analysis project Ga0116193, IMG submission 89892) | Active sludge microbial communities of municipal wastewater-treating anaerobic digesters from Hong Kong - AD_UKC115_MetaG | ecosystem: Engineered > Bioreactor > Anaerobic > Digestate... | reverse complement strand
TGCGCGGCACCGGCCAGCTGCCCAAGTTCGAGGCCGACCTGTTCGCCGCCAAGAAGGGCGGGCAGGAGGGCGAGGGCGAGGCGCTGTACCTGATCCCGACCTCGGAGGTCTCGCTCACCAACAGCGTGCGCGGCGAGATCCTGGCCGAGGCCGAGCTGCCCATCAGGCTGACCGCGCACACGCCCTGCTTTCGCTCCGAGGCCGGCAGTGCGGGGCGCGACACGCGCGGGCTGATCCGCCAGCACCAGTTCGACAAGGTCGAGATGGTGCAGATCACGCACCCCGAGCAAAGCTACGCCGCGCTGGAGCAGATGGTGGGCCACGCCGAGGCCATCCTGCAGCAGCTGGAGTTGCCCTACCGCGTGGTGCTGCTGTGCACCGGCGACATGGGCTTTGGCGCCAGCAAGACCTTCGACCTCGAAGTGTGGGTGCCGGCGCAGGGCACCTACCGCGAGATCAGCTCGGTCAGCAACTGCGAGGCCTTCCAGGCGCGGCGCCTGCAGGCGCGCTTCAAGAATGCGCAGGGCAAGAACGAGCTGGTGCACACCCTCAACGGCTCGGGCGTGGCCGTGGGCCGCGCGCTGGTGGCGGTGCTGGAAAACCACCAGCAGGCCGACGGCTCGATCCGCATTCCGGCGGCGCTGCGCCCCTACCTGGACGGCCGCGACACCTTGGCCGCCTGATCCGGTTGCGCCTGCTGCAGGTGTTGCAGCAGCGCCCGCACCAGGGGGTTGTCGGGCGCGCGGCGCCACATGGCCCACATCTCGGATGAGGGATGCTCGCCGCGCAGCGGCTTGAAAGCCAGGCGCGGAAAGCCCACGCGCTGCAGCGACGCAGGCACCAGCGCCACGCCCAGCTCCAGCGACACCATCGACAGCACCGACAGCCAGTGGCGCACCTCGTGGCGCACCTCGGGTGCAAAGCCGTGCGCCAGGCACATCTCGTAGATGCGCTGGTGGTAGGTGGGTGACACCAGGCTGGAGAACAGGATCAGCCGGTCGTTCTTCAACTCCGCCAGGTCCACGTCGGCGGCACGGCGCAGCCGGTGGCGCGGGGGCAGGCAGGCGACGAAGGGCTCTTCCACGATCAGCTCGCTGGCGATGCCCTCGGGCGGCAGGGTGGAGTGCACCAGCGCCACGTCCAGCCGCAGCTGCTGCAGGCCCAGCACCTGCTCGGCGCTGTTGGCCTCCAGCAGGTCCACGCGCACCTGCGGGTGGCTTTGCTGCAGGCGCTCCAGCGCCTGGGGCAGGCCGCGGTACAGGCTGGAGCCGACAAAACCCAGGCGCAGGTGGCCGCGCGTGCCCTGGGCCACGTCCTGCGTCTCCTGCGCGGTCTGGCGGCTGAGCGCCAGCAGTTGGCGCGCGCGCTCCAGCAGGTGCTCGCCGGCGGCCGTCAGGCGCACGCCCTTGCTGCTGCGCTCGAACAGCTGCGCCCGCAGTTCGTCCTCGAGCTGCCGGATGGCCACCGACAGCGGCGGCTGCGAGATGAACAGGCGCTGCGCCGCGCGGCCGAAATGCAGTTCCTCGGCCAGGGTGACGAAGTAGTGCAGCAGGCGCAGTTCCATGATGACGATTCGCAAATCCTATGGACGAACATTTTATTGATATTGGACACGAATGATCGAGCGGATTCCAATGGCGGCCAGCACGAGCGACCAGGAGACCCGCATGTCCGCCAACGACCTCACCCAGATGACCGCCCTGGCCCAGGCCAGCGCCGCCGCCCACCCGGTGCCCGACCGCGGCCATGTCAACAACTACCTGGAGGACAAGGAGCTGCAGCAGCTGCTGGCCCTGTACCTGCCGGCGGACCTGTTCGCGCACCTGCAGCCCTACTTCGAGCGCATGGGCGAGCTGGCCGGCGGCGCCGTGGACGACTGGGCGCTGGAGGCCGACCGCAACCCGCCGACGCTGGAGATGCGCAGCCGCTCAGGCCAGGAGCAGCAGCGCATCGTCAAGCACCCGGCCTACGTCGAGATGGAAAAGGTCGCCTTCCAGCAGTTCGGCCTGGCCGCGATCTCGCACCGCGAGGACATGCTGGGCTGGAAGGGCAAGATGCCGGCCATCGTCAAGTACGCGCTGACGTACCTGTTCGTGCAGTCCGAGTTCGGCCTGTGCTGCCCGCTGTCCATGACCGATTCGCTGACGCGCACGCTGCGCAAGTACGGCGCGCCCAAGCTGGTCGACAAGTACCTGCCCAGGCTGCTGGCCATGGACTTCGATGCCGCCGTGCAGGGCTCGATGTTCATGACCGAGCAGGCGGCGGGCTCGGACATCTCCAACACCCTGACCATGGCCTACCCGCAGCCGGACGGCAGCTGGCGCCTGTATGGCGAGAAGTGGTTCTGCTCGAACCCGGACGCGGGCTTTTCCATGGTGCTGGCGCGCGTCGATGGCGGCCCGCCCGGCATGAAGGGCATATCCCTGTTCCTGCTGCCGCGCCAGCTCGACGACGGCGGCACCAACCACTACCACATCGTGCGCCTGAAGGACAAGATGGGCACGCGCTCCATGGCCAGCGGCGAGATCCGCATGGAGGGCGCCGTGGCCTGGCTGGTGGGCGAGCAGGGCCGGGGCTTCGTGCAGATCGCCGACATGGTGAACAACTCGCGCCTGTCCAACGGCATGCGCTCGGCCGGCATGATGCGCCGCGCCGTGGTCGAGGCCGAGTTCATCGCCCGCGAGCGCTGGGCCTTCGGCCACCGTCTGCAGGACCTGCCGCTGATGCAGGTGCAGCTGGACAAGCTGCGCGTGCCCGCCGAGCAGGCGCGCACCATGGTGCTTCAGACCGCGCAGACGCTGACGCGCTCGGACGCCGGCGACAAGGCGGCCTATGCGCTGCTGCGCATCCTCACGCCGCTGATCAAGTTCCGCGCCTGCCGCGACGCGCGCAAGGTCACGGGCGACGCCATGGAGGTGCGCGGCGGCTGCGGCTACATCGAGGAGTGGGCTGACCCGCGCCTGGTGCGCGACGCCCACCTGGGCTCGATCTGGGAAGGCACGAGCAACATCGTGGCGCTGGACGTGAAGCGTGCCATCCAGCGCGAGGGTTCGCTGCCGGTGCTGCAGGACTACCTGCACGGCCTGCTGGCCGACACCCAGGGCATCACCGCCGCCTATCGCCAGGCGCTGACGGACGCACTGGCGCGCGCCGTGGCGCTGGCCGAGCGCGCCGTTGCCGAGGACGGCGAAAGGCTGGTGCGCCAGGCCGCCACGGCTCTGTACCACTGCACCACGGCCATCGCGATGGCCTGGGAGGCGCGCAAGACCGGCTCCTTTGAGCGCCTGCGCCTGTCGCAGCTGGTGCTGGCGCACCGCGTGCTGCCGCGCGACCCGCTTCAGGCCGTGGAGGTGCCCGCCGACTGGCTTTCCGTTCCTTGACCCAATACAACCGAAGCGCTTGTCCAACAAGCGCAACCAGCTATCAACTTCATAGGAGACAAGACATGCCCATCCACAAGCGCCAACTGCTCACCCTGGCCCTGAGTGCCGCCGCCGTGACGGCGCTGCCGGTGCTGCCGGCCGCCGCGCAGGAGAAATTTCCGGACCGCATCATCAACTTCGTGGTGCCGTTCTCGCCCGGTGGCCCCACCGACGCCATGGCCCGCCTGCTGGCCGCCGAGCTGACCAAGGAACTGGGCCAGAGCGTGGTGGTCGACAACCGCGCCGGCGCGGGCGGCAACATCGGCGCCGAAGCCGTGGCGCGCGCCAAGCCCGACGGCTACAACATCCTGTTCGGCACCTCGGGGCCGCTGGCCATCAACCACAGCCTGTACAAGGAAATCCGCTACGACCCGCGCACCAGCTTCGAGCCGGTCATCTACGTGGGCTACCTGCCCAACGTGCTGGTGGTGCGCCCCGACCTGGGCGTTGGCACCGTGCAGCAGCTGATCGCCAAGGAAAAGGCTGATCCGGGCAAGCTCAACTACGCCTCGTCGGGCAACGGCGCCTCATCGCACCTGGCTGGCGTGCTGTTCAACGACATGGCGGGCACCAAGCTGGTCCACGTTCCCTTCAAGGGCACGGGGCCGGCGCTCAACGCCCTGCTGGCCGGGCAGGTGGACATGACCTTCACCGACATCCTCACGGCCATGCCCTACATCAAATCGGGCAAGTTCAAGGCCCTGGGCATGACCACCGCGCAGCGCTCCAAGGCCATGCCCGACATTCCCACCGTGGCCGAGCAGGGCCTCAAAGGCTTCGACGTCAGCGTGTTCTTCGGCGTGGTCGCCCCCAAGGGCACGCCGCCCGAGCGCATCAAGGTGCTGAACGAGGCCTTCGTGCGCGCGCTGGCCGCGCCCAAGGTCAAGGAAACCTTTGCCTCGCAGGGGCTGGAGTCGGCGCCCGACCATTCGCCCGCCTACCTCGGCCAGTTCATCAACAAGGAAACCGCAGCCTGGGCCAAGGTGGTCCAGGCCTCGGGCGTGCGGCTGGATTGAACACCATGCAGGGCAAGGTGGGCGCGCTGGCGGGCATCAAGGTGCTCGACCTCTCGCGCATCCTCGGCGGGCCGCTGTGCGGCCAGATCCTGGGCGACCACGGCGCCGACGTGCTCAAGGTCGAGCCGCCGCAGGGCGACGACACGCGCGCCTGGGGCCCGCCGTTCAAGGACGGCGTGGCCTCGTACTACTTCGGCCTGAACCGCAACAAGCGCATCCAGTTCCTCGACCTGTCGGCCCCCGAGGGGCAGCAGCGCGTGCGCGAGCTGATGGCCCAGGCCGACGTGGTGCTGGAGAACTTCAAGGTGGGCACCATGGAGAAGTGGGGCATCGGCTGCGAGCAGATGCGCGGGCAATGGCCGCACCTGGTCTGGTGCCGCGTGACCGGCTTCGGCGCCGACGGCCCGCTGGGCGCGTTGCCGGGTTACGACGCCGCCATCCAGGCCACGGCGGGCCTGATGAGCATCAACGGCGAGGCCGGCGGCGACCCGCTGCGCGTGGGCCTGCCGGTGGTCGACATGGTGACGGGGCTGAACGCGGTCATCGGCGTGCTGCTGGCGCTGCACGAGCGCGCCGCCAGCGGCCAGGGCCAGCTGGTGGACGCGGCGCTGTACGACTCGGGCCTGTCGCTGCTGCACCCGCACGCGGCCAACTGGTTCATGAGCGGCAAGCTGCCGCAGCGCACCGGCAACGCGCACCCCAACATCTATCCCTACGACGTCGTCCGCACGGGCGGCGCCCCGGTGTTCCTGGCGGTGGGCAACGACCGCCAGTTCACGCTGCTGTGCCGGCACATCGGCCGGCCCGAGCTGGCGCAGGACGCGCGCTTCGCCAGTGCCGGCCAGCGCTCCGTCAACCGCGTCGAGCTGAAGGACCTGCTCGAAGCCGCACTGGCCCAGGCCGATGGCACCCGCCTGGCCGACGAGCTGATGGCCATCGGCGTGCCCGCCGCCGCCGTGCTGAACGTGGAGCAGGCGCTGACGCACCCGCACACGCTGCATCGCCAGATGGTGGTCAGGATGGGCGGCTACACCGGCCTGGGCGCGCCGGTCAAGCTCAGCCGCACGCCCGCCACCTACCGCCATGCGCCGCTGAGCGAAGGGCGCGACTTCGGGCCGGATGAAGGTCCGGACTTGGGCACTTGCTGACCTGCTAGAATCACCCGTTCGACACGAATACTCGGAGAGGTGGCAGAGTGGTCGAATGTACCTGACTCGAAATCAGGCGTACGGTATCCCCGTACCGAGGGTTCGAATCCCTCCCTCTCCGCCAGGCCAAAGAAAACCGCGCTACGCAAAACGTAGCGCGGTTTTTTTATCGCTCGATGTGCGCGCCTCGCGGCGGCGCGCTCACTGGCGCATGAAGTCGATCACCACGCCCTCGTGCGAGCGCTGGCGGTATTCGATGTGCACGGCCTCGCCGTAGCGCGCCTGCAGCTGGCCCAGCAGCGGGATCGGGTCGTGGTCGTTGACGAAGCGCATGGTCTCGCCGGGGTTCAGCGCGTCGAGCGCGCCGAAGATGGCCGAGTGGCGAAAGCGCCGCGCGATGCCGCGGGCATCGAAGCCGTAGATGGCCTCGGGGGTGGTGTGGTCGTGTCCGGGTGGGTTTGACATGGCTTGGGGGTGCGCCTGCGGGCAGGCGCGGTGGTTGCAAAAGGGAGGGGCCGCGGTCAGCGCTGCAGCTGGTCGCGCTTTTGCTCGACCTTGGCCCATTCGTCGGCGTCGGGCAGGGCGTCGATCTTGCGCGAGATGGTCTTCCAGCCCTTGGCCAGCTCTTCGTTCAGCGGGATGAAGTCGAGCTGGTCCTTGGGCACGTCCTCGTCGGCGTAGATGGCGTTGACGGGGCATTCGGGCACGCAGACGGCGCAGTCGATGCAGTCGTCCGGCTCGATGACCAGGAAGTTGGGGCCTTCACGGAAGGCGTCGGTGGGACAGACGTCCACACAGTCGGTGTATTTGCAGCGGATGCAGGCTTCGGTGACGACAAAGGTCATGATGGATGGGGCCTTGCGAGGTGATCCTAAAAATGCATAATGAATACATCTTTTAATGTACGCCATGGAGCCACGCGGTGCAATGCAAAGCCGCGTTGCCGTCATGGCGGCCGGACCCGTATTTTCCGCCATGCGCGTGACCACGTTCTCCGACTTCGCCTTGCGCGTGCTGATGTACCTGGCGGTGCAGGAGGATCGCCGCGCGACGGTGGACGAAATCGCGGCCGCCTACGGCATTTCGTCCAACCACCTGACCAAGGTGGTGCACCTGCTGGGGCGCGCCGGCTGGGTGCAGACGGTGCGCGGCAAGGGCGGCGGCCTGCGCCTGGGCCAGCCGGCCGAGTCGATCCGCCTGGGCGAGGTGGTGCGTCTGTGCGAGGGCAACGCCGCCTACGTCGAATGCATGGTGGCCGAGCTCAGCCACCACTGCCGCATCGCGCCCGCGTGCAAGCTGTCGAGCATCCTGAGCGGCGCCTTCAAGGTGTTCTACGCCGAGCTGGACAAGCACACGCTGGCCGACCTGGTGCAGGAGCCGGCGGCGCTGAGCGAATTGCTGGCGGCGCCCTCCTGAATTCACCGCGCCCGCCCGGTGCGGCCATGCCGAGCTGGACCGGCGACGAACCCGAGGTCTGTATGGCGCTGCTGCTGACGCGGTCCGCTTGAGACTTTGGTGCAAAATAAGCCGTTGGCGCGCACGGAACAAGCGCCGTCAGCTACGATTTCAGGAGTTATGACTTGATGATTCTCCGGCATGCCCGACTGGCGCCAGGAGCCGCCGCGTGACGGCGCGCTGCGTGATGGTGCTGGGCACCAGCAGCGGCGCCGGCAAGAGCTGGCTGGCCACCGCGCTGTGCCGCCACTACGCCAACCAGGGCCTGAAGGTCGCGCCGTTCAAGGCGCAGAACATGAGCAACAACGCACGCGTTGTGGCGGGCGCCGATGGCGTGGCGGGCGAGATCGGCTCGGCCCAGTACTTCCAGGCGCTGGCCGCGCGCGCCGTGCCCGACGTGCGCATGAACCCGCTGCTGCTCAAGCCCGAGGCCGACACGCACAGCCAGGTGGTGCTGCTGGGGCAGGTGGATCGCGAACTGACCGCGCTGCCCTGGCGCGGGCGCAGCGAGCGCGTGTGGCTGCGGATTGCCGCCGCGCTGGACGCCCTGCGCGCCGAGAACGACGTGGTGGTGATCGAGGGCGCGGGCTCGCCGGCCGAGATCAACCTGATGGCCAGCGACGTGGTCAACCTGCGCGTGGCGCGCCATGCCGACGCCGCCTGCCTGCTGGCGGCCGACATCGACCGCGGCGGTGCCTTCGCCCACCTGTACGGCACCTGGGCGCTGCTGCCCGAGGCCGACCGGGCGCGCATCCATGGCTTCGTGCTCAACAGGTTTCGCGGCGACGCCAGCCTGCTGGCGCCGGCGCCCGAGCAGCTGCAGGCGTTGACCGGCGTGCCCACGGTGGCGGTGGTGCCGATGCGCTTCGGCCATGGGCTACCGGAGGAAGACGGGGTGTTCGACGATCGCGCCGTGCCGTCGCCCCAGGGCTCCACCAGCGGAGGGCGTTCGACCCGCATCGCCATCGTCGCGTACCCGCGCATCAGCAACCTGGATGAATTCCAGCCGCTCAAGAACGTGCCCGGCGTGTCGCTCGCCTGGGCACGCAGCCCGGCCACGCTGGCGGACGTCGATTGGGTCGTCCTGCCCGGCAGCAAGGCTACGGCGGCCGACCTGGCCTGGCTGCGCGCGCAGCGGCTGGACACGGCCGTCGCGGCGCACGCGGCGCGCGGCGGGCGCGTGCTGGGCATCTGCGGCGGCTTGCAGATGCTGGGCGAGGCCTTGATCGATGTGCACGGGGTGGAAAGCGAGGGCAACGCACCCGGCCTGGGCCTGCTGCCGCTGGTGACGTGCTTCGAGCCCGGCAAGACCGTGCGCCACGCCGCGCAGCGCTTTGGCGCGCTCACCGGCGCGTGGTCGGCGCTGTCGAACGTGCCGGTGGCGGGCTACGAGATCCACAGCGGCCGCACCGTCCAGCACCCGGCCATGGCGGCCAAGGGCGACGTCGCGCGCGAGGTGATGGCAGGCCTGGCCTGGCAAAACGTGGCAGGCAACGTGCTGGGGGTCTACCTGCACGGGCTGTTCGAGGACGCGGCCGTGCTGCGCGCGCTGTTCGGCGCCGACGCCCCCGCGCTGGATGCGGTGTTCGACGGCCTGGCCGACGCGGTCGAGCGCGCCTTCGCGCCCGGCGTGCTGGATGCCCTCGTTCAGCGCCGCATACAGGCGAACGCCCGCGTGTGATACGGAAAGCGCACCATGGCCTGCCCGCGCAGCGCCGGGTGGCTTTCGATCAGCGCCTCGATCCGCGCGCGCACCCGCGCCTGCTCGCTGGCCGGCAGCGCGGCGATGAAGCTGACCGACATGACGCGGTCCACGATGACCTGCTCGGGCGGGCCTTCGTGCACGTGCTCGAACACGCTCTCCTGTAGCGGCCCGAAGGCCGGGTGCGGAAAAACCTCGCGCCAGCTGCCCTTGTAAAAGCGCGGCGCGTCGCCCTCGTAGGGGGTCATGATGCGGGTGAGCGCGGCCACCCAGTCCACTGACTCGTCGCGCACGTTCCACACCAGGCCCAGGCGGGCGCCGGGCTTGAGCACGCGGGCAAATTCGTCCAGCGCGGCGCGGTCGGCAAACCAGTGGAAGGCCTGCGCGCAGACGATGGCGTCCAGCGATGCGCCCGGCAGGCCCAGCGCCTGCGCGGTGCCGGGCAGGGCGCGTACCGTTGGTTGGCGCGCGACGATCTGCGCGCGCATGGCGTCCACCGGCTCGATGGCGATCACGTCGGCGCCGGTGGCCGCCAGCAGCGGCGTGAACTTGCCGGTGCCCGCGCCCACGTCGGCCACCACCCGGCCGGGGCCCAGGCCCAGGGCCGTTTGCAGCCACGCTTGCAGCGCGGGCGGATAGTCGGGCCGCCCGCGGGCGTAGGCGGCGGCCTGTTTTTCATAACCCTGCCGCGCGGCGGCATGCACGGAGTCGGACATCGATGAACCCAGCTTTTCTTCCAGCCATTGAGGACCTGCATGATGCCGTACGCGCGGCCGCCTTGCAGCAAAGGATCGGGAGCAAGACCGCCGTGCTGCGAGAGGCGCTGGCCTGGCCGATCCTGGAGTCGGCCTGCCGCATTCTCGACGAGATGGCCAGCTTCGAGTCGGCGGGGGTGGCGGACAAGGGCTGGAGGGCCTACCATCGCCGGCTGACCCCAACCCTGAGGAGCGTGCGTGAGAATCTTCAAGAAAATCATCCTGGGCATCCTGGCCCTGCTGGTGCTGGCCGGCGTGGCCGGCTGGTTCAGCCTGGACAAGGAAACGCGCGGCCTGATCGCCACCTTTCCGACCAACCGCGACCTGCTGTTCTGGAACGAGGCGCAGCGCGATGCGGCGTTTCGCGCCATGGACCGTATCCCGCTGCTGGCCAAGTGGCACACCGCGCTGCCGGGGCCGGTGCCGCGCCCCCTGCCCACCGGCGCGCCGATCAAGCTGCCGCTGGACGTGGACGCCTACCTGAAGGCGCAGCACGGCGCGGCCCTGCTCATCGTGCAGGGCGGCAAGCTGCGGCTGGAGCGCTATGGCCTGGGCTTTGACGGCAGCGGGCGCTGGACCAGCTTTTCGGTCGCCAAGTCCTTCACCTCCACCCTGGTGGGCGCGGCGCTGAAGGACGGGCTGATCAAGAGCATGGACGACAAGGTGAGCGACTACATCGCCGACATGAAGGGCTCGGCCTACGACGACGTCAGCGTGCGCCAGCTGCTCACCATGACCTCGGGCGTGGCCTGGAACGAGGACTATGGCGATCCCAAGTCGGACGTGGCGCGCTTCAACAACCACGTGCCCGAGCCGGGCGTGGACGCGCTGGTCAGCTACATGCGCAAGCTGCCGCGCGCGGCGCCCGCCGGCACGCGCTGGAACTACAGCACCGGCGAGACCAACCTGGTGGGCGTGATGCTGATGGCCGCCATCAAGAAGCCGCTGGCCGAGTACCTGCAGGAAAAAATCTGGCAGCCCGTGGGCATGGAGCAGAAAGCCACCTGGCTGCTGTCCAAGACCGGCAAGGAGATCAGCGGCTGCTGCCTGCAGGCCGCCCTGCGCGACTACGCGCGCTTTGGCCAGTTCATCCTGGAAGGCGCCAAGGTGGGCGGCGAGCCGCTGGTGCCCGAGGGCTGGCTGCAGCAGGCCACCACCAAGCAGGCCGATATCCACGAGCCCGGTCGCGGCTATGGCTACCAGTGGTGGACGTACGACGACGGCAGCTTCTCGGCCCGCGGCATCTTCGGCCAGGGCGTCTTCATCGACCCCAAGCGCCAATTGGTGATTGTCACCCTGTCCGACTGGGCCAAGGCGGGCGCGGCCAACAACCCGCAGTCGCAGCAGCGCGAGGCCATGTACAAAACGGTGCAAAAAGCGGTCGACGACGAGTCCGCGGCGCGCTGACCCCGGGCCATGTCGGCGCTGGGCCACTGGCTGCTGGCTGCGACCCGATTTGGTCTTGAAACCCGACGCCCGCCTGCGCGAGATGTACTTTGGTGCCTGGGAGCTGCGGCCCTGGGCCGGCATCGCGCGCGCTGAGTTCGACACCTGGCTGGCCGACTTTGTGTCAGGCCAGACCCAGCCCGCGCAGGTGCGCCTCGACGGCCGCGGCCGCGGCCAGGGGCTTTTCCATCGGGAACAGGTGCGTGCCGTCGATCATCGTCACGCGGCCCTTGGCCAGGCGGGCCGTGTTGTCCGTGCCGCCCACCTGCTTCATCTCGGCCGACTGCAGGGCGCCGACGAAGGCCAGCGGGCATTTGAGCGGGTGGCGGTGCAGCAGGTGGCCCAGGTTGTGGGGTATGGTTTCGTAGATGCGCGACTCGACTTCGCGGTCGAAGGCCAGGCGCCAGGTGCCCTCGGCGTCGACCGTGCCGTGGTTCACGTAGTCGTGCAGCACCTGCGGGTCCCAGCGGGCAAACACTTTTTTGCCGGCAAAGTGCTGGTATACGGCTTCGCGGTCGTCCCACTGGTCGCGCCGGCGGCGGCTGATCTGCGCTGGCGACAGGCGCTGCATCAGCGCGGTGCGCTTGACCACGTGCACCGCGCTGGCACGCCAGCCGCCCAGCACGGGCGAGTCGAGCATGACCACGGCGCGCGCCAGCTCGGGGCGTTGCGCGGCGCACATCAGGCTCAGGATGCCGCCCAGCGAATGGCCCAGCAGGATGGGGGCCTGGCCCTGGTCGGCCTTTTTCTGCGCGGCGGCAAAGTCGGCCAGCTGCTGCACCAGGTGCGGCCAGTTGTCGGTGACGGGGTAGCGCGGGTCGTGGCCGAATTTTTCGATGGCGGTCACGGCCCAGCCACGCTGGCGCAGGCTGTCCAGCATCACGCCGTAGGTGCTGGCCGGAAAGCTGTTGCCGTGGGAGAAGACGATGGAGGGCATGGAAGCGGGAATGGGGGAGAACGGTTGCGGGGGTTGAAAGCGTGTCGCCGCGCGAGTGTCGCACCGCTTGGGCGATGGTGTCGATAATCGCCCATGACCACTTCTTTGACCCCGGCGCCGCTCGCGTCCCCTGGCACCGCCGCGACATCGTTTGCCGGCCTGCCGCTCACGCCCGCCACCCAGGCCAATTTGCAGCAGCTGGGTTATCTGGAAATGACCCCGATCCAGGCGGCCAGCCTGCCGCTGGCGCTGCAGGGGCGGGACTTGATCGCTCAGGCCAAGACCGGCAGCGGCAAGACGGCGGCCTTTGCGCTGGCCTTGCTGGCCCGCCTGAATGCGCGCCGCTTTGCGGTGCAGGCGCTGGTGCTGTGCCCCACGCGCGAACTGGCCGAGCAGGTGGCGGCCGAGGTGCGGCGCCTGGCGCGGGCCGAGGACAACATCAAGGTGGTCACCCTGTGCGGCGGCAGCCCGCTGCGCGGCCAGGCGGCGAGCCTGGAGCACGGCGCCCACATCGCCGTCGGCACGCCGGGGCGCGTGCTCGATCACCTGTTTCGCGAGACCCTGAACCTCGACGCACTCAATACCCTGGTGCTGGACGAGGCCGACCGCATGCTGGACATGGGCTTTCACGACGACATGGTGAAGGTCATGCGCCAGTGCCCGAAGGATCGGCAGACGCTGCTGTTCTCGGCCACCTACCCCGAGGACATCGCGCGGCTGGCGCGGCAGTTCATGCGCGACGCGCAGACCGTGAAGGTGGACGTGCGGCACGCCAGCCAGCACATACGCGAGCTGTTTTTCGAGGTGGCGCCCGCCGAGCGCCTGCCCGCCGTGGCCCGGCTGCTGGCGCATTTTCGGCCCGAGAGCACGCTGGCCTTCTGCAACACGCGCCAGCAGTGCCGCGCCCTGGTGGAGCTGCTGCAGGCGCAGGGCTTCGATGCGCTGGCGCTGCACGGCGAGCTGGAGCAGCGCGAGCGCGACCAGGTGCTGGTGCAATTTGCCAACCGCAGTTGCTCGGTGCTGGTGGCCACCGACGTGGCGGCGCGCGGGCTGGACATCACGCAGCTGGCCGCGGTGATCAACGTGGACATCAGCCCCGACCCCGAGGTGCATGTGCACCGCATCGGCCGCACCGGGCGCGCGGGCGAGGCTGGCCTGGCGCTCAGCCTGGCGGCCATGGACGACATGGGCCGCATCGGCCGCATCGAGCAGTTCACCGGGCAGCCGTCGCAGTGGCAGGGCGTGGACACGCTCACGCCAGCGCCCGGGGCGCCCCTGCGCGCACCCATGACCACGCTGCAGATCGTGGGCGGGCGCAAGGAAAAGATCCGCCCCGGCGACGTGCTGGGCGCGCTGACGGGCGAGGCCGGCTTCACGCGCGAGCAGGTGGGCAAGATTCAGGTGATGGAGTACGCAACCTACGTGGCCGTGGCGCGCGACATTGGCGAGGCGGCGCTGGCGCGGCTGAACGCTGGGCGTATCAAGGGCAAGAAGGTGAACGTGCGGCCGGTGGGGAAGGCGTAGCAGGCGCGACCGCCGCGAAAGTCAATGGGCCGCGCCGGGGTCTGCCGACCGCCGTTTCAGCTCATACAGCGCCTCCAGCGCCTCGCGCGGGCTGAGTGCATCCGGGTCGATGGCGGCCAGGGCGGCTTCCACCGCGCTGGGTTCGGGGGGTGCACTGCCCGGCGGTGGCGGCGCGAACAGATCGACCTGGGCCTGGTGCGCGGCGGCGCCTTGCTCCAGCTGCGCCAGCGCGTGGCGCGCGTGGTTGACGACGGCGGCGGGCACGCCGGCCAGGCGCGCCACCTGGATGCCGTAGCTGCGGCTGGCGGGGCCCGGCTGCAGCTCGTGCAGGAAGACGATGTCGTGGCCGTTCTCGGCCGCCGCCACGTGCACGTTGAAGGCCGCGTGGTGCGTGGCCGGAAACTCGGTCAGCTCGAAGTAGTGGGTGGCAAACAGCGTGAAGGCCTGCACCTTGTCGTGCAGGTGCGCGGCGATGCCCGAGGCCAGCGCCAGGCCGTCGAAGGTGCTGGTGCCGCGGCCGATCTCGTCCATCAGCACCAGCGACTCGCCCGTGGCGGTGTGCAGGATCTGCGCCGCCTCGGTCATCTCCAGCATGAAGGTGGACTGCGCGTTGGCCAGGTCGTCGGCGGCGCCGATGCGGGTGTGGATGGCGTCGATGGGCCCCAGGCGGCAGCTTTGCGCGGGCACGTAGCTGCCCATGCTGGCCAGCAGCGCGATCAGTGCCACCTGGCGCATGTAGGTGCTCTTGCCGCCCATGTTGGGGCCGGTGATGACCTGCATGCGCGCCTTGGGGCCCAGCAGCGTGTCGTTGGCGATGAAGGGCTGGCCGGTGGTCTCCTGCAGGCGCGCCTCGACCACGGGGTGGCGCCCGCCGCGGATTTCGATGCAGGGTTCGCGCACGAAGGTGGGCGCGCACCAGCCCAGCGTCAGCGAGCGCTCGGCCAGCGCGCACAGGGCGTCGAGCGCGGCCAGGGCACCGGCAAAGCGCGTGAGCTGGGGCACGTGCGGCTGCAGCTGGGCCAGCAGCTGCTCGTACAGCCACTTCTCGCGCGCTAGCGCGCGCTCCTGCGCCGACAGCGCCTTGTCCTCGAAGGCCTTGAGCTCGGGCGTGATGAAGCGCTCGGCGTTCTTCAGCGTCTGGCGCCGGCGGTAGTCGTCCGGCACCTTGGCGGCCTGGCCGGCGCTGACCTCGATGTAGAAGCCGTGCACCTTGTTGAACTGCACACGCAGGTTGGCGATGCCGGTGCGCGTGCGCTCGCGCGCTTCCAGCTCCAGCAGAAAGGCGTCGCAGTTCTCGGCGATGCCGCGCAGCTCGTCCAGCTCGGCGTCCAGGCCGGGGGCGATCACGCCGCCTTCGCGCACCAGCGCGGCAGGCTCGGCCAGCAGGGCGGCCTGCAGCAGCTGCGTGGCGGCCTCGGGCGGCGCCAGGTCACCCGAAATCAAGGTCAAAAGTGCCTCTGGCCCGCGTGAAAAAAGAGCAAACAGCTCTTGTTTTTGTAGTGTCTGGCGCAAGGCCACCAGCTCGCGCGGACGCACCTGGCCCAGCGCCAGGCGCGCGGTGATGCGCTCCACGTCGCTGGTGCCCTTGAGTTGGGCGCGCAGCTGCCCGGCCAGGCCGCCTTCGCGCAGCGCGGCGATGGCTTGGTGGCGGGCCTGGGCGGCGGCGCGCGCGCGCGCGGGCGCCAGCAGCCAGCGCCTGAGGCAGCGGCTGCCCATGCCGGTCAGGCAGGTGTCGAGCAGCGAGAACAGGGTGGGCGCGTCTTCGCCGCGCAGGGTCTGCACCAGCTCCAGGTTGCGGCGCGTGCTGGCGGGCAGCTCGATCTGCTCGCCGGCGCGCTCCACCGCCAGCGCCCGCACGTGCGTCAGCGCGCGGCCCTGCGTGTGCTCGGCGTAGGTCAGCAGGGCGGCGGCGGCGGCGTGCGCCTGCGGCAGGTCGTCGGCGCCCCAGGCGGCCAGGCTGGCGGCCTGCAGCTGTTGCAGCAGCTTGCGGCGGCCCAGCGCGGCGTCGAACTGGAAGGCCGGGCGGTGGGTCAGCGCGGCGCGCGTGCCGGCCAGGCGCTGCTCGAAGGCGGGCGTGGCGTCTTGCGCCAGCAGCAGCTCGCTGGGGGCGATGCGTTCCAGCCAGGCCGGCAGCTCATCCAGCGCGCATTCGGCCAGCTGCACCCGGCCCTGGGTGACGGCCAGCCAGGCCAGGCCGGCGCGGCCGCGCGCGCCGGCGTGCACGGCCAGCAGCAGCGATTCGCTCTTGTCGCTCATCAGCTCGCTGTCGGTTAGCGTGCCCGGGGTGACCACGCGCACCACCTTGCGCTCGACCGGCCCCTTGGCGGTGGCCACGTCGCCCACCTGCTCGCAGATCGCCACCGACTCACCCAGCCTGATCAGGCGCGCCAGATAGCCATCCACCGAGTGGAAGGGCACGCCCGCCATCGGGATCGGCTGGCCGGCCGACTGCCCGCGCGCGGTGAGCGTGATGTCCAGCAGGGCCGCGGCACGCTCGGCATCCTGGTAGAACATCTCGTAGAAGTCACCCATGCGGTAGAACAGCAGGGTGTCGGGGAAGTCGGCTTTCAGGCGCAGGTATTGCGCCATCATGGGGGTGTGGGCGGACAGGTCGGTGGCGTTCATGGCAGGGCGGGGCGCTCGTGGGCGCCCCCCCGATTGTGCGCAAAGTGCGCAATCCGCCGCGCCGGGTGCGGGCGTAGACTCCATCCCTTCGTTTTTCCGCCGGCGTCACGGGTGCGTCCTTCGTCTGGCACCGTGTCCATGTCCGCTGCTTCCACGCCTGTCCCGTCCGCCGACTTCAACGACCGCCCCGGTCCGCTGCTGCTGGTGACCATCGCGCTGGTCGGCGTGTTTGCCTTCCTGCAGGTGTATTCGGTGCAATCCATCCTGCCCGAGCTGCAGCGCGACCTGCACGCTACGGTGGTCGAGATCGGCCGCGCCGTGGGGGCCACGGTGCTGGGGGTGGCGCTGGTGTCGCCGCTGATGGGCATGGTGTCGGACGCGCTGGGACGCAAGGCGCTGGTGGTGGTCTCGGTGTTCGCGCTGGCGCTGCCCACGGCGGCCATGATCGGCGTGCAGACGGTGCATGGCCTGACGGTGTGGCGCTTCGTGCAGGGCCTGGCGGTGCCGGGCGTGACGGTGGTGGCCATCGCCTACATCGGCGAGGAGTTCCGCGCCGCGGCGATGGTGCGGGTGATGACGCTGTACATCACCGGCAGCGTGCTGGGCGGCTTTCTGGGGCGCTTTCTGCTGGGGCACCTGACCGACCACATGTCCTGGCGCGCGGCCTTCGGCGTGATGGCGGTGCTGAACGTGGCGGGCGGGGTGCTGGTGTGGCGCGTGCTGCCGCCGTCGCGCCACTTCGTGGCCGATCGGCGGGTGGCCAGCACCCTGGCCACGCTGATGGCGCTGCTGCGCCATCCGGCGCTGCAGGCGGCGGGGGCGCTGGGCTTTACCGCGCTGTTTGCGCAGGTGGGCATGTTTACCTTCGTCAACTTTCACCTGGCGGCGGCGCCCTATCGCTTCAGCGCGGCCGCCCTGGCCAACGTGTTCGCGGTCTACCTGATCGGGGTGGTGGTCACGCCGCTGGCGGGACGCTGGATTCCGCGCCTGGGCGCGCGGCGCACCATCCAGCTGTCGGTGGGGCTGGCGGCCCTGGGGGTGCTGGCGACGCTGCTGCCCTCGGTGGCGGGCATCGTGACCGGACTGGCGCTGGCGTCCTGCGGCACGTTCATCACGCAGTCGGCCACGCTCAGCTACATCGCCTACCGCATCGACCACGGCCGCTCGCTGGCCAGCGGCCTGTACTACACCGCCTACTACACCGGCGGTTTTTGCGGCGCCTGGCTGGGCGGCGTGGCCTATGCCCACGGTGGCTGGTCGGGCACGGTGGCCTTGCTGCTGGCCACGCAGGCGCTGGGCTGGTGGGTGGCCTGGCGCTTCATGGCGGCGCCGGCCTCGGCCCGGGCCTGAGGCACGGGCGCTCAGGCTCGGTGGGGTGCCGGGTCGACCGAACGGGGCACCAGCTCGGCCAGCACGCGGTCGGCATCGGCACGCACCGCGCCCGCCAGGCGGCAGGCCAGGGCCAGGCGGCGCAGCAGCCAGGCGCTGGAGTCGGACTCGAAGGGGTCGGGCAGGACCTCGGGCACGGCCGAGCGCAGCAGCGGCGCGTCGTCGGCCGGGTGGGACGGGGTCTCGGGCGGCTGCCAGGAGCGCGTCATGTCCAGCGCCTCCTCGATGACGCGCGCCGCCGAGTCCAGCGCAGGCTGCACCGCATCGAGCTGCAGGCGGTGGCGCCGCAGCAGCAAAATGGATTGGATGGCGCTGAGCTGGCCGAGCAGTTGGTAGCCGTGGCCCTGCAGCTGCTCCAGCGCCGCGATGGGCGGGCGCACGGCGCGCGGCTCGACCAGCGCGCGGCTGCTGGCCAGCACCAGGGCCGACAGCGCGTCGTAGGCCTCGCGCCGGGCCAGGCGCCAGGCCAGCTCGGGCTGGCCTGTGACCTCGGCCAGCGTGGCCAGCGCCAGCGAGAACCTGGCGTGGCGCCCCATGGCGCGGGCCACGCGGCGCACGGTGTCGGCCACCTGGTGGCGCTCCCACGAAGGCAGCACGTACGAGAAGGCCCAGGCGATGCCGGTGCCCAGCAGGGTGTCGCCCACGCGCTCGATGAAGTCGAGGGCGGGCTGGTCGCCGCTGTACAGCAGGTGGGCCAGCAGCAGGCCCATCACCGAGCCGGCCAGGGCGGTGGTGGCGTAGTGGCGCACCACGAAGGCGTGGGCCACCCCCTGGGCGACGACCACCAGCAGCAACAGCACGGCGGCCGGCGGGTGGAGCGCCAGCAGGCCCACGGCCAGCCCGCTGCCCACCAGCGTGCCCAGCACGCGCGCGTTGCGCCGCTCCAGCGTCTGCGCCAGGCTGCCGCGCAACACGACGACGATGGTCAGCAAGACCCAGTAGTCGCGCGAACCCCAGGGCAGCAGGCGTGCCAGCGCGTAGCCGGCGCCGAGGGCCAGCGCCGCGCGCAGCGCATGGCGCAGCGCCGGCTGGCGCCAGTGCCACACGCCCAGCAGCGGCTGGATGGACCAGTAGGCGGGGCTGACGAACAGCTGCCAGCCGCGGCGCACGGCCGACAGCTGGGCTGCCTGCTCGCCCCGGGCCAATGCGGTCAGCTGGCGCACGGCGGTGTCCTCGTCGCCCACGCGCACGCAGACGCTGCGCACCAGCGCGGCGCGCTCCAGCACCCGGCCGTCGTCCGGGTTGGCGCCAGCCTGGGCCTCGGCCTGCTCGCGCAGCGCCTGCAGCGCGGCGCGGTGGTCGCTGGCGGGCTGGGGGGTGCGGCCCAGCAGCAGGGCGTCGGCCAGCGCCGCCACCTCGCCGGCCATGGTGTGCAGCATGGCCGCCAGCGGCACCAGGGCCGCGGGCTGGCTGGCCTGCAGGCGTTCGATGTCGAGCTCGCCGGCGATCAGGCGGTCGCGCAGCTCCAGCACCACGATCAGCATGCCGGCCAGGCGCTGGCGCCGCGGCGTGCTGGGCGATTCGAGAATCAGGTCGCGCGCGGCCTGCAGCTGCTCGGCCAGCGCGGCCTGGCGCTGCAGCACGTCGCCGACGGCGCCAGGGTCCTCGGCCTGTCCCGGGCCGGCCGGGGCGTGCGTGAAGCGGCCGGCGTGGGTGCGCATCAGCGCGGCCACGCTCAGCAGCACGCCGGCCATGGTCTGGGTTCGGTAGCGCCCGTTCAGCAGGGCGTTGCTGGCCGTGGCGTACAGCACGTACAGGAAGGCGCCGCCAGCGCACCAGGCGGTGCGCAGCAGGGCCTCGTGCAGGCTGGTGGCCGGTTGCGGCGCCATGGCCAGCAGCATGGCGAACATCACCGCCGCCGCCACCGGCATGCCGGCGCGGCCCCAGGCGGTCGACAAAAAGGCCAGGAAGGTGGCCGGCACCAGCAGCAGGCCCAGCTCGGCCGGGTGCCCGCGCAGCAGTTGCACCGCCAGGAACAGCGGCAGGCCCAGCAGCGGGGCGGCCAGCAGGTGCGAGAACTTGCCGCGGCGCGCGCGCGGGTTGTCGGCGATGAGGGCGATGACGGTGCCCACGCTGGCGTTGGATGCGGCCGCCACGCCGAATGTGGCGTGCATGAGGGCGACCACCAGCGCCATGCCGACGGCCACCGACGCGCCGTTGAGGACGGCCGCGCTGAGCAGCGTGCGGCGCGCCTGCACGAGGCGCCGGTGCAACGACGTGCCGTGAAACAGGGCCATCGTGCGATTGTTGCATGGCTATCATGCGGCGATGAGCAAGGCTTTCACGCGCGAAAGCGATGGCGACGACGAGGACGAGGTCGCGCTGCCGCCCTTGCCCGCGGGGGGCAAGAACTACCTCACGCCGCAGGGCTACGCGCGCCTGCGCGGCGAGTTGCTGAACCTGATCGACGAAGAGCGCCCCAAGGTGGTCGAGACGGTGCACTGGGCGGCCAAGAACGGCGACCGCAGCGAGAACGGCGACTACCTGTACGGCAAGAAGCGGCTGCGCGAGATCGACCGGCGCGTGCGCTTTCTGACCAAGCGCCTGGAGATCGCCGAGGTGACCGACCCCAGCGTGCACCACGGCGGCGACCAGGTGTTCTTCGGTGCCACGGTGACCTATGCGGACGATCAGGGCGCCGAGCGCACCGTGACCATCAAGGGCATCGACGAGGCCGAGAGCAGCCGGGGCGAGGTGAGCTGGATCAGCCCCATCGCCCGCACCCTGCTGCGCACGCGCGTGGGCGACGTGCTGCAACTGCCCACGCCGGCGGGGGTGCAGGAGATCGAGGTGCTGGCGGTGGACTATCCGGCGCCCGTGGCGTAGGCAACGCTCAGACGGCGCTCAGGTGGCGGTCGGAACCGTGCGCGTGGCGCGCAGCACCGAGTGCGTCCAGCGCAGGGTGCGCAGCACGTGGTCCAGGTGGGTGCGGTCGCGCACCGTGATGACGAAGCGCAGGTCCAGCGCGTCCTGCGCCACCTCGTCGGGCATGCCCAGGTGCACGATGTCCGATTCGGCCGAGGCGATGGCGGCGGCCACGCGCGCCAGCACGCCCTTGCCGTTGACCACGGTGACGACGATGCCGACCTCGAAGGCGCGCACCGGCTCGTCGGCCCAGGCCACGGTGATGAAGCGCTCGGGGTCCTTGTGCTGC
>Ga0116193_1001341_pt1 | contig 20580 bp, 13 predicted proteins | sample AD_UKC115_MetaG_FD_89892 | JGI IMG/M metagenome (GOLD analysis project Ga0116193, IMG submission 89892) | Active sludge microbial communities of municipal wastewater-treating anaerobic digesters from Hong Kong - AD_UKC115_MetaG | ecosystem: Engineered > Bioreactor > Anaerobic > Digestate... | reverse complement strand
ATACATAGGGCGTGTTTGCCAGGCTGCTATCATAAATGCTGCAGGTGCTAAAATAAATCAGTGTTTTATCCTTTGCGGATTGGATATGGGCATGCAGCAAATTGCGTTCTCTTAAAAAGGCCTCTGCCGAATTAGCGGATGAATCGGAAACCCCGGAGGCAAAAATGAGGTATCGGGAATTGTTTGCATACTCCTCAAACCTTTTTGCCAACATGCCATTCCCTACAATCATCTTATTTTTTTACGAATTTAGATAAAAGCCCGGCAGCCTTAGCTGCAATATGTCCCCAATAGAAAAATTCAAAAAAAGAAGCCGGGGTATCGATACCAGGCTCGACATTTTGGATGGCACTCAGATAACTTTCGGCGGTCTCTTCCTCCGCCACCAGCATTTTTTTACCTGCCACCTCAGCAGGAATTCCAATGGAACCGTTTCGGCTACTCACTGCCGTTAGATTGGCAGCCAGGGCTTCCACCAGCTTGGTTTTAATTCCACCTCCATCAAATACCGGGTTAAGAAAAATATCGGATCCCAGAAAATATAAATCAATATCCTCCACAAAACCGGCATAAATGACCCGCCGGTCCCGGTAAGCCTTTAATTCCTCCATTTCAGTAGGAAGCCCTTTCCCGCAAATGAGGATGCGGTAATCCCAACCCTGTTTTTCTAACAACGGGTTCAATTGTTGCAGGATGAAATGTAATGCGGCCAGGTTGGGAGCATAATTTAACGTGCCGTTGAACAGGAATATTTTTTCAGATCCGGTTAGTCCGTGCAGTTGGCACAACCTGCCCCTCGCCGTTATTTTCAATTCTTTATCTGGCCTATTGGCCATCTCCGAACCGTAGGGCACTACTTCACATCCACTACTTTTGATCCGATAATTAGCAACTGCCCAGGCTTTGTCTTCGGCAGTAATAAAAAAACTGAAATCAGCCAAACGGTGCGCCCAGCCTTCATACCCCCGCATGATCTTCCACCACCATTTGCCGGTAGTTTTAAACCTTACCGATTCTATATTATGAGAATGGATCACTATTTGGATGCCGGCCCAGTTTTTCAACATCCAAGCCAGCCAGCCATAATACGGGTGTTCAATAATCAAGGTAAAAATTTGATTCTCCCTTAGGTATTTTCTAATCCTAATAAACAGGAAAGGGTTAATATATCTTAATCGGGATGGGCTCAGGATACCATGGAAATAGGGGGCAGCCATATCGTCTGGCACCTGTCCTTTAACGCTCAGTAAGGCCACAGGAGTTTGTTGCAGCAGATAGCGATAAAAAAAGGCAATTCCTTTCTGCCCTCCCATTTTAGCAGGATAAACCGGGTAGGGGAGCAGGGCGGCAATTTTTGGCGTTGGTCCGTCCATCAGGCAGTTTCTTCCTTTCTCAATTTTTTGAAATATAGGAACAGGGAACCCGCCGTAAGCAGCACCACCAGCCAGCAAAAGATATTGCTTAGCGTTCGCCCAATAAAATAAACCGTTGGCTCAAATTTGAATTTGATTTCGTGTTTCCCTGCCGGGATATTCAACCCGCGGAGTACATAATTGGCCTTAAAGATATGCGCTGGCTTCCCATCAATATAGGCCTTCCAGTCTTTGTAATATATCTCGCTGAAGATTGCAATGCGATTGCTGTTGCTGTTACTTTGGTAATCTATTTCATCGTTATCAAATTTCACCTGGCGGATATTATCGGTACTATCACCGGCAGCATAATTTCCTACATCCGATTTAAAGCTTTCATCTACAATGGCGGTATCGGCAGGATGGAAGGAATCAAGCGCTTTCATTTCTGCCACCGGTCCGTTTACAAATTTCACTGCCTTTACAAACCATACATTTCCCAGCGCTCCCGGGTTTTGCAGTGCAATGGTTTTATTTCCCTGGTGTTGGATCACATATTTCACATTCAGCATATCGATCACTCCGGGATTGGGCCTTCCGTTGAGTTGGTACGCCATCAGGTCGTCGTAAATGCCCAGTTTTGCCGGATGGTAACCGCCAATTGATTTGTGGTAATAGGAGGTCTTGCTTTCATCTAATCCACCGGTATTGTAAACCCTGAAATTGGGGTCTTTATCGGCAAGTATTTGTTCATCTGCCTGGCTCATCGGAAATTCAGAAGCTTCATACGAATCTTTACTCTGGTAGTTGGTGCTGTTGAGGAAATGGGTTCCAAATCCAATCAGGTCGATCGCGCTTAATACACCCACCGCAATCAGCATAATAAGCCAGTTTATTTTCTTTTTGATGTAGAGGGTAATGGCGCCAAGGGCGATAACTATAAATAGGAACGATCGGAGAATATCTTTAATAAAGGCCGTGGCCCGGTCTTGCCGGATGGCCGAAACAAACGCCCTGGCTTCCTTCTGCGCATCCGGAACAGAGGCCAGGTTGGCCACCATTCCTTCGTATATCTGATTATCTCTTTCGGGTTGCATCGCATCACCCATATCATACAACTTTTGTTGCAGTGCCGGGTCTTTCTCCTGGAAAAGTTTATTGAATTCGTTCGTGCGCGCCCGGTTCTCATTGGAGAAATCACTTGATGCATAAAATGCCAGGGCGGCTGCAAAAAGAAATGCTACCGGCACAAGCCCTTTTTTGAATGCCTGCCATAAGCGGCTGTCCTCCGTGTTTAAGGCGCTGAGGTATAAACCGGCCAGGATGGGTACAACCATTTGCGGGATGGTAAGGGCCATCGTAGGTACCCTGAATTTATTATAAAGGGGAAAATAATCGAACATGAAATAGTTGAAAGAGGGGAAATTATGTCCCCAGGAAAGTACAATCCCGAAAACAGTGGCAGCAAGGATCCACCACTTATGTTTTCCATCCAAATAAAACAAGCCTAAAATAAACAGTAGGCAAATCACGGCACCGAGGTAAACCGGCCCAACGGTAAAGGGTTGTTTCCCCCAATATAAATTTGAGCTGGCAAAAGCGGAGGCCTGATCACCCACTCCAAATTTCTCAGTTAGCAGTTGCACCGCTTTTGAGTCATCTCCTAAAGAGGGAAATTGATACACATCGCCATCCCGTTCGGATTGGTGGTAGCCATAGCCCTGTACTCCGGGAAAAACCAGGGTAAATGTTTCACCGATTCCATAGCTCCATTGGAATGCATAATCTTTGCTTAAGCCTTTGGTTTTGCCATCGGCCACTTTTTCCTTCGAATTCTTTTCATTCATCACTAACTGGCCACCACGTTTTGAAGCATTTGCATAATCGTAGGTGGTGAAAAGGATCATCGCATTGGCCAAAACGCCAATAATACCTGCAATCAGAATGAGGCCAAGACTCTTAAAGAAATGACCCAGTTCCCCCTTTTTTAGGCTTCGCACCAGGTAGGAGATGGTCATTAATCCAAGTACTAAAAAGAGGTAATAACTAATTTGTTGATGGCCCTGCGCTATTTGCAATGCGGTGAACAGCCCGGCCAATGCAAAGCCTAAAAGATATTTTCGCTCGAAAATCAGGATAACAGCCCCAATTACAGCCGGAGCATAGCCCATGGCCAGCATTTGGGTGTTATGGCCGGCGGCAATCATTATCGGCGAAAAACTGCAATAGGCATAACCCAGCGCCGCCACAATTCCCGCATAGGGCCTAATTTTAAGGCAAAGGCAGAGAAAATAAAAACAAATGCAGGCTAAGAAGAAAAAGTTTACCGGTTGGGGTAATCCCAATTGAAAAGTTTGATCGAGCAATCCCACCGGCGACCAGGCGCCCTGCATGGCAATCTGGTAACCGGGCATACCGCTGAACATACTGGTAACCCAAAGGGGAAAGTGTCCATGCTGTTCTTTGTAGGTGTACGACTGGTGGCTCATTCCCTGCCATCCCGAAATATCCGACTGTTTTAGAACTGTATCAGCCTGGAAGGCTGGCTTACAGAATGCAATAGCCACAATTAAAAAAATGCCTACTGCAATAAGGTGGGGAACCAGTTTTTTGAAATCGAAATTCTTCATTTGCCTATTGTTGAGGTGGCAAATTACTGTTTCGGGAATAAATAAAAAAAGTCGTGTTTATTTAGCCACCCCGGGCGGTAATTTCCACGGGAATTATCATAGGCAAAAAAAATGCCTCCCAAGCGAGAGGCAGTTTAATCATGTTTTCTATCTAATCAATTTGTTTTTACCAAATTGCCCTCAGCAATCATTTTGTCAACTGCCTTTACGGTTTCATTAATGTAAATATCCTCGCTCCTGACCTTCATCCATTGTTTATTCTTTTCAATTTTGTCTTTATCGCCATTAATAGCTGGCAGATCCTGCGGAAGGGTTTGGAAATTCATTACGGTTTTTAGTTTATACAGGCTATCCACATTGTTTACCACTTTTTTCAGTTGGGCCTGGTCTGTTTTGTATTGGTTGATGTTAAGCGAATAGGATTTGTCGTATTGGTTACCCAGCCACTGCACATCCGTTTGAATTTCTTTGAACGTACTGTCCTTACTAACTTCTGAATTAATTACCGAGGCTACTTCGGGCACGCTGTAATTGCTAACCCAGGGGCTGTAATTTGCTTTTTGGATTTCATCCCAGGGAAGTGCGTTGGGGTTGTCCTTTTCCCGGAATTTGAAATATTCGAGTCGGTCGGGTAAAACCACATCGGGTACTACTCCTTTAAGTTGTGTTGCACCTCCATTTATCCGATAGAATTTTTGAAGGGTAAGTTTTACCGACCCCATATCATCCGGATTTTTAGCTCCGAATAAGGCATCCTGTCCTTCCGGGTTTAGCGGGATATTTCGTTGAACGGTTCCTTTACCAAAGGTGGAAGTGCTGCCAATGATAATTCCCCTTTTGTAATCCTGGATGGCTGCGGCAAAAATTTCGGAAGCGGAGGCGGAGGTTTCATCTACCAATACGGCGAGCGGGCCATCGTATTGAACGTTTTTATCAGTATCTCGGAGCACATTGGCTTTTTCATCGCGCCCCTGCACCTGAACCACCGGACCGTCTTTAATAAACAGGCCAACCATCTTCACCACATCATACAGGGAGCCGCCGCCGTTGCCCCTCAGGTCGAGGATTATTCCTTCAACTTTTTCAGCTTTTAATTTTTCAATTTCATGGGCTACGTCCACATAACAACGGGGGCCATCCGGCCTTTCAAAATCGGCGTAAAATTCGGGGAGGTAAATATATCCAACTTTATGCTCGCCCTTGATAATAGCTGATTTAGCGTAGGTATCTTCCAATTTAATATCGTCCCTAAGCAGGCTGACTGTTTTGATGGTACCATCCATTTTCCGTATGGTAAGTACCACCTCAGAACCTTTTTTGGAACCACGGATAAGTTTAACGGCATCCGAAATGGCATACCCTGTTACATCCACGGGTTCTCCTTTTCCTTCGGCCACCTTGATGATTTCATCGTTTTCTTTTAACTCGCCGCTTTTCCATGCCGGGCCTCCGGATATAAGGCTGGCGATCTTTATCCGGCCATCCTCTTCTTTCAGTTGTGCCCCAATGCCAAAGAAATGCCCGCTCATCGATTCATTAAATGAACGCAGGTCTACCGGTGGGAAATATGTGGTATGCGGATCCATCTCGCTGGTGATGGCATTTACAAACGTGCTAAAATTTTCATCTCCGGTTTCGCGATTTTTCCGGGTAGAAAAAAAACGGTCAACCTGTTTTTTGATGGCTTCCCTTGCTTCCCGCTCGAGGGTGGAATCGGGTTTTACTACAAAATCTTTTTTCCCTGCATTTTTCTCCCTTTCATTCTGCAAGTCAACAAATTTGCTGAGCGCCATATATTTCAGCCTTTTCCTCCAAACATCTTTCCGGTCGGCTTCGGTTTTGGGGTAATCAATTTTATCGGGGTCGGCAAGGTAAGTTTCATCCTTTGTAAAATCAAAGGGGTGTGCCAGTAAGGAAGGGTAAAAATTTGACACTTCGTTTAGGCGTTGCAGGTACAGTTTATTTACCGCATAAAAAGACTCCAACTCGGCACCATGGATTTCATCGTCTATACGGTTTCCAAATTTGGCAGTGAGAGCGGATACATCGGAAGCCAGGAAAATATTTTTTTCTCCATCCAGACCCTCAATAAAGGATTTAAATACAGCCTGGCTGAAGGCATCGTCAATTTTTTTGGGACTGTAATGGCCCTGTTCTAACAGGATACCCACATTGCGCAGGATTTTTTCATTTCGGGCTTTCGGATTGTCATCGCCGGGGTTTCCCTGAGATCTGAAGGCGAAGAAAAAGCTGGTGGCAACCAAAACAAGGGCAAGGGGTATAAATTTTTTGCTCATCATAAAGTCAGCAATTTTTTGCATCGGGTGAAATTACGAAAAATGCCTTGCGGCAATTTATAGAAAACGTACAAGTGGCAATAATGTTTTGTTAAACAGGAACAATGGAAAATACTGAAAATGAAGGGTCTAAAATTGAAATATTTTAAAATACACCGAAAAGGAATTTTGGTTGGCACCAGTTTTTATATAATTTTGTCGCCCCTTACCAGGGTAAGGGACTTTGAACATGGTGGGTGTAGCTCAGCTGGTTAGAGTATCAGATTGTGATTCTGAGGGTCGAGGGTTCGAGCCCCTTCATCCACCCAGGCCCCAAAAGTTGATATTACTTGACTTTTGGGGCTCTTTATTTTTATAGAATTAGGCAGGAACTTATGTTAGGATATTTCTTCATTATTAGTGGTTTTTTGATCAGTGGTTTCCTGTTGTCAAGGGCCATATTGTATTTTCTATTTAAATACCAGGTGGGGGGAGCAGCAGGAGATGGATGGGCGGGCCACATGATACGCCTGAGTTCCCATGAAGCCGGATATAAAATTACAGATAGCATCCTACAAGACGACAAAATCAGGAAGTCCCTGGCCGGGGATGCCCTGCTTCAAAAAATTCGTCCCGAGATCAGTACCCATATCGATCAATTCCTGGATGTAAAATTGAAAGCTATTTTTCCACTGCTTTCGCAGTTTATGGGTGCCAAAACCCGCGATCAGTTAAAGGGGGCATTTATGGATGAGATGGACAGGCTTTTTCCCGAGCTGATGGAAAAACTTTATTCCGGGTTATTGAACCGGGACAATATGGCGGAAATACTGTCGGGGAAAATTAATTCCGTTAACCTGTCGGATAGTTCAATCCGGGGATGGATAAACAAAAATATCCGCCCCCGGCTCGATCTGTTTTGTAGTGCCTTCATGTTGATGGCAGGGGTAATTACCTGCATCCTTCATTCCCTGCTTATAGGGCCGTAAGGTAGCGTTCCTTTACAATTCGAATATGGTGATACGCATGCCCAAGGGTGATGTATCCCAATGCCAATACGGTTATGGGGTGATTATTGGCCAATCCGGATCTTTCCATGTCCGCATCAGAAAAACTGTCGAACAACATTTTCGTCGTTTTCCTGACCGCATCAAACTCTTCACAGAGGGATGCCCAGCTTCTTCTGTTGGCGGCAGCCATTTGGGCATAGGGTCCATCATCAAAGCCCGGTAAAGATTTTTGTTCGCCCCGGGCAATGCAGAGGGCGCGGTAACAAAATATCCGTTCGCAATCTATCAGATGTTGCAATAAATCCTTGAGCGTCCATTTCCCGGGAGCATATCCTTTCTCCGTTCTTGATTCGGCAATGGAAGAAAATACATTGCCAATCCTTTCTTCCCGGATTGCCAATGCCTGTTTGATATCAGCCTCAGTTACCTGGTTCACATATTCATCGTAATGGGAATTAAATGTACCCGGTTTAGGTTTTGCCATGATTTTTTTTTCAAAGGTAAGCCCAATACGAAATTCGGTGTATCAGACTTTCCGCAAAAAAAAGCTGCCTGTAGAGGCAGCTCAAAAAAAATTAGAAAAATTGGAACAGGATTAGTGTTTCCCTTTTTTATGACTCTTCTTTACGGGTTTACTCCATTCGGCGTTTAATTCCTTTGCTTTTTCCAATGCATTATAAGCGTTTGCAATTCCACCCGTTTTGCAAAGTTCATTCAGGGTTGTTTTATCATCGGTTCCCGGAATATTTACTTCTTCTTTCGGAACAAATACAGATTGTTCAATTACCTGTTTTATCTGTTGTGGAGTAAAATGAGGATAATGTTCCAATACCAGGGCGGCAATGCCTGCCACTACGGGAGCAGCCATGCTGGTTCCGCTGGCGTTACCATATTTGTTGCCACCCGGAATGGTAGAGTAGATGCCTACTCCGGGCGCAAATACATCCACGGTATTTTTTCCATAGTTGCTGAATGAAGCCGTGATTCCGCCATTGTTATCGTTGCCACTGGCGCCTACTAAGATTACATTATCGGCCCGCTTCCCGTTATCTTTAAAATAAGGGCTGGGGTAAGTTGGGGTAATATCCACATTCTTTGCATCATTTCCGGCTGCCTGAACCAGCAATACACCCTTAGAATCGGCGTACCGAATAGCGTCATCCACCCATTGTTTTTCGGGCGAGAAGGGTTTTCCAAAACTCATGCTGATAATTTTTGCTCCGTTGTTTACTGCATAGCGGATAGCATTGGCGATATCTTTATCATGCTCATCCCCATCCGGAACCGCACGAATCATCATGATGCGCACGTTATCGGCAATACCATCCATCCCTTTGCCATTATTCCTGACTGCTGCAATAATTCCGGAGCAATGCGTTCCGTGGAAAGGCGTACTTGCCATCAGGTCGTTGTTGCCATAATCCCGGTCATTGATGTTGCTTTCATCGTCTTTCACAATTTCCGCACGGTACGGTTCGGGCGGCGTGCTCTTGGTATTTTGCTTTTCGATTTCTCCGGAAATATAGGTGTTCAATTCACCCATCAAACTTTCGTTTGTATTATCCATGCCATCATTCGATTTCATGATGCCAAGGAAACGGGCTTTTGCTTTTTTTACATCGGCATTTTGTGGGGTAAGGGTATCGAGTTCTTTACCGGTGTACACTTTCTTACCAAGAGCTTCCTGCAGGGCACTATCCGCTTGTTGCAAGCTTTGTTGTAATTTTTTCAACATTTGCATTTGCATTTCCGAACCGTCCTTATCGCCCATTACGGTCTCTTCGGCACGCTTGTATGTTTTATATTCTTCCAGTTCTGCTTTGGAAAGGGTAGCGCTGTCTACGGTCTTTCCATCCCATTTTGGCTTAAGTGCATAATAAACGCGGGCAGCTTCGTAGCTGTCTTTACCCACATTCCTGCCGTCCTTTCCACCGAGGAAGTTCCAGCCATGGATATCGTCTATATAACCGTTATGGTCATCATCCTTGCCATTCCCCGGTATTTCTTTCGGGTTGGTCCAAAGTATTGGCTTCAGATCTTCGTGGGCTGTGTCAATTCCCGAATCAATAACGGCAACGATTACCCGGTTACTTTTTAATTTTTCTGATTGAATGAGGTCGTAAGCCTTTTGCAGGCTGATGCCATCATAGGAGGTATCGAGTTGATACCAACTTTGCGGATTTTTCTCTTTGGCGGCATGGCCCTGCGCAAAAAGGAGCGAACAGAACATTAACCCGGATAAGAGAAGAGTGATACGTTTTTTCAACATATATATATTATTGTTTTTGCGAAACTAAGAAAACTGCCTGCCAATTGGTTGCCGTTTATAAATAATTAAATAAACTTTAAAGATCGAACCGGATACCCTGGGCAAGCGGTAGTTTATCCGAATAATTGATTGTGTTTGTTTGCCGGCGCATATAGGCTTTCCAGGCATCGCTGCCACTTTCGCGGCCTCCGCCGGTTTCTTTTTCACCGCCAAAAGCGCCTCCAATTTCTGCTCCTGAGGTTCCAATATTTACATTCGCAATACCGCAATCGCTTCCTCCGGAAGAGAGAAATCTTTCGGCTTCCTTCAGGCTGCCTGTAATAATGGAGGAAGAAAGCCCCTGTGGAACCCCATTTTGCATAGCGATTGCCTCATCCATGGTTCTGTACTTCATGATGTAAAGGATGGGGGCAAAGGTTTCGTGTTGAACAATGCTGTAATGATTCTTAGCCTCGGCAATACAGGGTTTCACATAACACCCGCTTTCAAACCCTTTTCCCTTCAGCACGCCTCCTTCCACAATAAATTTTCCACCTTCCTTTTTACACGCTTCAATGGCTTTTTGGTATTGCGAAACGGCATCTTTATCAATGAGCGGCCCTACATGATTTTTTTCATTTAACGGGTTGCCAATTTTTAACTGTCCGTAGGCTGTTACCAGTGCATTTTTGAACTTATTATATATTTTTTCATGGATGATGAGCCGCCGGGTAGTGGTGCATCGCTGGCCTGCAGTACCTACTGCTCCAAATACCGCAGCCACAATGGCAATATCCAAATCGGCTTTTTCCGAAATAATAATAGCATTGTTGCCCCCCAGTTCCAAAAGGCTCCTTCCCAGGCGTTGGGCAACGGCCGCCCCTACGGCTTTTCCCATGCGGGTGCTTCCGGTAGCCGATACCAGGGCAATCCGGGCATCATTGCTCAGCCATTCGCCCACTTCGCGGCCTCCGGTTACCACCGTACTAACGCCTTCGGGCACCCTATTTTTCTTAAATACCTTTTCTGCAATTTTTTGGCAGGCAATGGCGCAAAGCGATGTCTTTTCGCTGGGTTTCCAAACGCATGTATTGCCACAAACCCAGGCAATCATGCTGTTCCAGCTCCATACGGCAACCGGAAAATTAAAAGCAGAAATAATGCCCACCACGCCAAGCGGATGGTATTGCTCGTACATCCGGTGGCCAGGGCGTTCGCTGTGCATCGTTAAACCATGCAACTGGCGGCTGAGCCCAACGGCAAAATCACAGATGTCTATCATTTCCTGTACTTCGCCCAATCCTTCCTGCAAACTCTTGCCCATTTCATAGCTAACCAATTGGCCCAATGCGGGTTTTGCTTCCCGGAGGGCTTCGCCCAATTGGCGAACAATTTCACCGCGCTTCGGAGCCGGCCATTGGCGCCATTCCAAAAAGGCCTCGGAGGCTTTCTTTACAGCTATATCATAGGCTTGTTTATCGGCGGAAGTTATGGTGCCAATCAAAGTGCCATCCACGGGAGAATAGGAACTGAGCTTTTCTCCTTTTGATTTTATCCAGGTAGAACCGGTGGAAACGCCGGGGTTATTGGCTGCCACCTGCAGGGTTTTTAAGAATTGCATATTTTTTCCTTTTAAGAGCCGCAAAGATACGGCATCTTAACAGGAATGGGTATGGCATTGGAGTTAATACTGTTCCTTTTCGGAGGGGAAACTACCGGCCTTAATATCTGAAATGTATTGATGCATGGCGCCCATAATTTGCTCGTGCAGGTTGAGATATTGCCTGAGAAAACGGGGTTTGAATTCCGTATTAATACCCAGCATATCGTGCATTACGAGCACCTGCCCATCGCAAAACATACCTGCACCAATGCCAATGGTTGGAATGTGAAGGCTCTCGCTTACTTCCCTGGCCAGGGTAGCTGGAATTTTTTCCAAAACAATGGCAAAGCAGCCGGCTTCCTGCAAAAGCAACGCATCCTTTTTAAGCTTTTCAGCTTCCGCCTGTTCTTTAGCCCTAACGGTATAGGTGCCAAACTTATAAATACTTTGTGGGGTTAATCCCAGATGCCCCATCACCGGGATTCCGGTACTGATGATTCGTTTAACAGATTCAACTACCTCTTCACCGCCTTCCAGTTTTACGGCATGGCCACCGGTTTCTTTCATTATCCGAATGGCAGAATTAAGGGCCTCTTTCGAATTTCCCTGGTAAGAACCAAAAGGCAGATCTACTACCACCAGGCACCGGTTGGTACCCCGTACCACAGAGGAAGCATGGTATATCATTTGATCGAGGGTAATGGGCAGGGTGGTTTCGTGCCCGGCCATCACATTACTGGCGCTATCGCCTACCAGGATGATGTCAATTCCCGAAGCATCAAATATTCTGGCAAAGGAAAAATCGTAAGCGGTAATCATGGAGATTTTTTCTCCTGCCGCTTTCATTTTCTGAATCGTGTGGGTGGTGATCTTTTTAATCTCTTTATTTACAGACATACCGGTTGTTTTTAAGAAGCGAAGGGAATTGGCTCTGCATTAGAATAAAACAAACCCGGAGTGGTCGCTTGTTTTGTAAAATTAATGAGTTAGGAGCGAATATTACCAAATCGCTCCCTGATTTTAAAGTGAAGATTTTCCCCCGGGCGTTTCATGTAAAGGCAAAGGTTAATTTGGTTTTGATTCATTTGGTCTGGGCAGTATAAAGGTTTGCCCGGGTAAATAATAGCCGCCTTGATTATTATTCAATAGGAGCGTAAAAAAAACATAATTTAAACCGGATTGCTTTTAAAGGGAGAGCCCTGTCCCTGTTCGCAAAACGATTTCAGACTGCCACAAAATTGTTTCCAGCCAGCCTGGCAAATTTCAAAACATTCAATTCCCGCGTTTAAGCCCAAATGTACCAACCGGACTGATGTATTTTCCAGATTCGGGCGAAGCTCCCAAACTATGGTTGTGTCCAGCCATTCCTGTTTGTTTTTCAGGCCCGGGATATCTAAATAGGTTCCTGTTACATACCAAATCACAATCTGGTTTTGGATGAGTTCGTCTACCCGGCAAGTTTTAAAAATGGAAGGACCAAACCGAACAGTAAATGATTCACCCGTTTGGTCTGCACTTCCTTCAAAAATTTCCGACCACCAGGATGGAATTTTATGCGTTAAGGCATCAAATACGTTCTCAGGCAAAGCAGAAATTTCAAGTTTCAACTCAAAATTCTCCTTCTTAAAATAGTTGGATAATGATTCTCCCAGGATTTGGTTCCATCCCTCATCAAAATTATGTAATGCAAAGTCAGGATTTTCCATGGGAAAGGAACCAATGCCACTATGGGTCAACCGGAGGCGGGTAAAGCCTCCCTGGTCCCAAAGTTCAAAACAAACCCTTGACTCTCCGGGATATCCTTCGTATTTCCAGGAGAACGAAAGTTTTTTTAATGGAACAACTTCCAATACCTCACATAAGTGCCGGTACTGGATATTGGGGTCATGACCACCCATAAATTGAAATTTATTGCCCGGTTCTGCTTTAAATCCCTGAAGGTTGAAAAACCAATATTGCAATTCGTGCTTATCGGTAAGCGCTTTCCAAAGCCTTTTTACCGGGACTTCAAAAACTTTTTCAATTACGATTACGTCTTTTTTCATTTCTTTTTTGGTTTTGATTTGCCTGCATTTTTCAGGTGCATTTCAAGAGCGTTTAATTTATTTGTCCAAAAACGCTTAAACTGGTTCGTCCATTCCGAAACTTCACCAAGCGATTCGAGTTTGGCTTCACAAAATCGTTCGCGTCCTTCAACCCGAATATGGATAAGCCCACATTCCGTTAGAATTTTAATATGTTTTGAAATGGCAGGCCGGCTAATTGGAAATTCATTGGCCACGGCATTTAAATTGCGTGGTTTTTCTGCAAGAAGCGTAATAATTTCCCGCCGGACGGGGTCGGAGATAGCCTGATATACATCCCTTCTCAATTCTTTCATAAAAATGTAACCATTTGGTTACAAATATATATTTAACTACCAGGGTGTACAAATTTTTTTTATTGAAAACATTCCTTTGGAGCTGAGAAACCTACCCCTTTTAGATGTATCTTAATTCAGGGTCTTGCCTGATTTTCAAAAAACAATCTGAAGCAGGTGCCGGGTAAATAGAATAGGGGATGCAGCACATCCGCCACGAATGCACGAATAAAATACAGCCGGTGCTGGGTAAATAGAATAGGGGATGCAGCACATCCGCCACGAATGCACGAATAAAATACAGCCGGTGCCGGGTAAATAAATTAGGGAGTTCAGAACATCAGCCAAGAATGCACGAATAAAATACAGCAGGTGCCGGGCAAATAAAATAAGGGGATGCAGCACATCCGCCACGAATGCACGAATAGAATACAGCCGGTGCCGGGTAAATAAAATAGGGGGATGCAGCACATCCGCCACGAATTCACGAATAAAATACAGCAGGTGCCGGGTAAATAGAATAGGGGATGCAGCACATCAGCCACGAATGCACGAATAAAATACAGCAGGTGCCGGGTAAATAAAATAGGGGGATGCAGCACATCCGCCACGAATGCACGAATAAAATACAGCCGGTGCCGGGTAAATAAAATAGGGGGATGCAGATCATCAGCCACGAATGCACGAATAAAATACAGCAGGTGCCTGGTAAATAAAATAGGGGGATGCAGCACATCAGCCACGAATGCACGAATATAATACAACAGGTGCCGGGTAAATAAAATAGGGGGATGCAGAACAGGTGCCCTTTACGGCCCGAATCAAATAAAATTACCCTCCTTATTCCTTACTATTTGTTTATGCTTTATCTTCCCATACTTAAAACCCGGTAAACCGGTTACCTGAAATAAAGCCTTGATATGAATAACAAACTAAAGCTTACCCTGGTTAGTTTCCTCCAATTTTTTGTTTGGGGAGCCTGGCTCATCACCATTGGCACCTATTATTTTTCGAATGATATTGGGCATGTTGAAAATGCCGGCGCTAAGTTTGGAGCGATCTTCTCTACCCTCGCCATCTCTTCCATTTTTATGCCGGCATTAACCGGAATTATTGCAGATAAATGGATGAATGCCGAAAAGTTATATGGACTGCTTCATATTCTGTATGGTTGTACCTTGTTCTATGTTACCCAGGTGCACGATGCCGATACATTGTATTATGTTATTTTCCTGGCAATGATCTTTTATATGCCCACTATTTCTCTTTCCAATTCACTTTCTTATACCATTTTGAAAAGAGATGGCTATGACGTGGTAAAAGTATTTCCTCCCATCCGGGTATGGGGAACCATTGGATTTATTGTGGCTATGTGGATTACCAATCTCAGCGGTAGTAAGGTTAATACAAACCAATTTGTAATTGCCGGTGTAGCTGCCATTTTATTAGGAATTTATTCCTTTACACTGCCTAAATGCCCTCCTCAAAAATCTATTTCAGAAAAAGCCAGCCTGTCTGAACAATTGGGCTTAAATGCGTTTTCCCTTTTTAAAAATTACCGGACAGCCCTGTTCTTTATTTTCTCCATGTTCCTGGGTGCGGCCTTGCAACTAACCAATATGTATGGCGATACGTTTCTCAATGATTTTGGCAACAACCCGCTTTACGGGCCGGATTCTTTTGTGGTGAAATATTCCACCATCATCATGTCTATTTCCCAGATATCCGAAACCGTATTTATCCTCACTATTCCTTTTTTCCTGAAGAAATTCGGGATTAAAAATGTGATGCTTTTTTCGATGATTGCCTGGGTGCTGCGATTTGGCTTATTTGCCTATGGAAACCCGGCTGATGGCTTATGGATGATTATCCTGTCCTGTGTTGTTTATGGTATGGCCTTCGATTTCTTTAATATTTCCGGTTCACTTTATGTTGAAACAACCACCAGCCCGGCCATTCGTTCCAGTGCACAGGGTATGTTTATGATGGTGACCAATGGATTTGGCGCATTCCTGGGCAGCCGGGTGAGCGGTTATGTGATTGATAAATATTTTACAGTGGCTGGTGGGCTCAAAGACTGGCAGGGAATCTGGGTTTCTTTTGCGGTATATGCCCTTATTATTGCGGTTTTATTTGCGGTGATGTTTAAGTATAAGCACGATCCATCGAAAGAGTTGGTGGTGCAGCATTAGCAAGACCTCCAGGATACTTTACCCGTTCCTGAAAAAAGGTATTTTGCATTTAATGAGCTAAAACTAAAAAAGGCTGTAACCAAAAAGGTACAGCCTTTAATAATTTATAACAGAAAAATTATTTGTGTGCTTCAATCTTTTTTACAAAGTTGGCCTTTGGCTGGGCGCCCACCAATTTGTCAACTACCTTTCCATCCTTCACAAATAAAATAGCAGGGATACTGGTGATCCCGTAATTCATGGAAACCTGCGGGTTTACGTCTACGTTTACCTTGCCAATGTTTACTTTCCCTTCATATTCTTTTGCCAGGTCTTCAATCACGGGTCCAATGGCACGGCAGGGGCCACACCATTCTGCCCAAAAATCAATTACCGATAATTTATCGGAATCTAATACATCACTTTGGAAGTTAGCATCTGTAAATTCTTTAGCCATTTGTGTTTATTTTAATTTTAAATTTTAGTTTTTGTCATCCAATTCCGTGCAAATTTCTATTTGAATGCATCTTTGACAGGAATTTTCGGCAATCAATAACAAATATTCCAAAAAGTCAGTTATGCAGATTGTACACTAACATCCAGGTGCTGGTGATTGTTCAGATAGGAAATTAAATCATCATTCATGGCTAAACCGTTTCCAAGGGTGGAAAGGTTAAAATTGCAATTTAAATCCGCATCCGTAACATTAAACCTCAATACCGTATTGCCTGGATTTTGCTTTAGGTTTTCTTCAAAGAACCCCACAAAACGGCTATCCAGGTGGCCGGCACCGATTTCAATAACAAGTTCCCGCGTTAAAACCTGCTTTACCGATTCAAGTAAAAGGATCCTTGAAATCCTGAATTTATAATCCTGGTTTTCATACATTTTGGAAAAACTTCCTTCCACCATGATCAAAACCCCGTTCTTTAAAAAAGCTTCATAGCGAATATAATCTTCACTAAAAAGCATAAACTCCGCTTTGGAAGTGTAATCTTCCAACGTCAACACACCAAACTTAGTTCCTTTTTTAGAGGTGCGATGTGCTGCATTCACAACAAGCCCCATAAGGCGGAAGGTTTTGGGAAGCTTTGGATTGCTGCTTATTTCTGCCTGTATTTCATTAAAATCCGACAAAGAAGTAAAACGATAGTGGCTTAATTCAAACCGAAAATTATCCAATGGATGGCCACTGATGAACATACCGGTTACTTCTTTTTCCTTTTCCAGTTTTTCTATCAGGTTCCAGGGCTCACAATCCGGGATTTTAGGGATCGAAATTTCCGGCATTTGCAATTCACCAAACAGCGAATTTGATAGCATAGAAGATTGCGACTGATTGGCGGCGCCATATTTTAATAATTTTTCAATTCCCGGTATGTCGCCCGGCGCCTGAAAGAAGTATTGGGCCCTGTGAAAATTCTCAAAGCAATCCAAAGCCCCCGCATAAATTAAACATTCCAGCGATTTGCGGTTGAGGCTTTTAGCATTCACTCTTTTTGTCAGGTCGAATGGGCTTTTAAATAATCCATGCTTTCGCCTTTCTTCTACCAGGGCCTCCACCGCTGTTTCGGAAATTCCTTTAATGGCACTGAGGCCAAAGCGGATGGCCCCCTGCTTGTTAACTGCAAAATTCTTATACGATTCATTTACGTCCAGCCCCAACACTTTTATACCCATACTCTTGCATTCCTCCATGTGGAATACAATTTTATCGATGCTCCCCGAATGATTTAACACCGCCGCCATAAACTCACTGGGGTAGTGTGCTTTTAAATAGGCGGTTTGGTATGCCACAAAAGCATAACAGGTAGAATGAGATTTATTAAATGCGTATTCGGCAAATGCCTCCCAATCGCTCCAGATTTTTTCAAGTTTATCTTTTGGATGCCCCCTTTCAAAGGCCCCGTTGATGAACTTGCTTTTCATGTCGTTCAGCACCTTTATTTGCTTTTTCCCAATAGCCTTTCGAAGGGTATCTGCATCGCCCTTACTGAAGCCGGCCAGCTTTTGCGAAAGCAACATAACCTGTTCCTGGTACACAGTTACGCCATAGGTGTCTTTTAATATTTCCGCCATTTCGGGGATATCGTAGTGTACCTCTTCTTTTCCATGCTTACGGCGGATATAAACCGGGATATAGGCCAGCGGCCCGGGCCGGTATAGGGCGTTCATAGCAATCAGGTCATCGAACTTATCCGGTTTAAGATCGCGCAGGTGTTTTTTCATCCCCGGACTTTCAAACTGGAAAATGGCATTGGTTTCCCCATTTTGAAAAAGTTGGAAGGTAAGTTCATCATCCAGGGGCACTTCATCAATCGAAATTTCGACGCCGTGGTTTTCCTGAATGAGTTTTAAACAGGTTTTTATTACACTTAAGGTGCGAAGCCCAAGGAAGTCCATTTTAATTACTCCGGCCTCTTCAATTGAGCTTCCTTCAATTTGTGTTACCCATAAGTCGGATTCCTTTGACGTAGCCACAGGTAATAGTTCGGTAAGGTCTTTGGGCGCAATGATGATAGCCGAGGCATGGATACCCGTATTGCGTACCGATCCTTCCAGGGTTTCTGCTTCTTTCAGTATTTCTGCATTAATATCTTCCCCGTTATAATATTTCCGAAGTTGTTTAATCCGTTCCACCTCTTCGGGAATCACTTTTTCTTTGTCTTCGAGGCTTCTTTCGCCATCCTGGGCCTCTGCATCCGACAGGGGAGCATGTAGCAGCCGCTTGAGTGAGATGCCCGGCCTTTCCGGAATTAATTTTGACAGCGCCCGGCTTTCGGCGATGGGCAGATCCATTACCCGGGCCACATCAGCAATCGAAGATTTGGCGGCCATCGTTCCATAGGTAATGATTTGGGCAACCTGATTCTTACCATATTTATCCACCACATAATTCATCACCTTCTGCCTGCCCTCGTCATCAAAATCCGTATCAATATCCGGCATGGATTTTCTTTCCGGATTTAAAAACCGTTCAAACAGGAGCTGGTATTTAATGGGATCTATATTGGTGATACCAATACAATATGCTACCGCACTTCCTGCGGCAGAACCGCGGCCCGGGCCAATAAATACCCCCATTTCTCTACCGGCTTTAATAAAATCTGAAACGATGAGGAAGTAACCGGCAAATCTCATTTCCCTGATAATTCCCAATTCAAAACGGAGTCTTTCCTCCTGTTCGGGGGTGAGGATTTTATAGCGTTGTTTGGCACCACTCCAGGTAAGATGCTCGAGGTACTCGTCCTGCGATTTGTAGGTAGGAGGTACCTCAAAAAAAGGAAGCAGGATATCCCTTTTCAAATCAAGCAACTCCACTTTTTCTACTATTTCATTGGTATTATCAATGGCCTCCGGAAGGTCGCTGAATACCTCCGCCATTTGTTGGGAGGTCTTTAGAAAAAACTGATCGTTGGGAAAAGCAAAGCGTTTGTTCTTCACCATCACATCATCGTCTGTAAACTCCCGAAGGGCGGGGGTGGAAAGTTTCTCCCCCGTATTGATACAAAGCAGGATATCGTGGGCCGTAAAATCCTTTTGGTCCACATAATGGCTGTCGTTGCTTGCTATAACTTTTACCTTATATTTTTTAGCCAATTTCAGGAGCACTTCATTCACCTTATCCTGTTCGGGTATGCCATGCCGTTGTAGTTCCACATAATAATCTTCCTGGAAAATATTCAGCCACCATTTGAATTCGTTTTCTCCTTCTTCTTCCCCTTTATTCAGAATGGTTTGCGGCACCAGGGCCCCCAGGCAACAGGTGGTGGCAATCAAACCCTCATGATATTTGTGAATGAGTTGTTTATCAATCCGTGGATATTTCGAATACATCCCCTCAATAAACCCCAGGGAAGTAAGTTTTACCAGGTTTTTGTACCCCAGTTCGTTTTTAGCAAGAAGAATTTGGTGGTGCCTCGGGTCCTTATCGTCCTTACTGAACGTTTTTCGGGTACGGTCCTGCGTAATGTAAAATTCGCACCCTACAATGGGTTTTACCAGCAACTTCCCCTGCTCATCCTTATTTTTATAGGCTTCCTTTACAAATTCAAACACCCCAAACATATTGCCATGGTCGCTAATGGCAAGGGCCGGCATTTTATCGGCGATAGCTTTTTTATACAGGCCTTTTATGGATGCAGCACCATCAAGAAGGGAATATTGGGTATGTACATGGAGGTGCGAAAATTTCATAATGCTGCAAAAATTGCCGGAAATAAACCAGTAAATCCGGTATGGCAAATATCGCTGAAATGAAATTTTTACAAGGCCAGAGATTATCCACAGGCTCGGCATTTGATTTGCGCATAATTGATAATGAGTAGGTTATGTTAAAATCCGGAAAATGGCTTGCATAGAAAACCGAAGGCGGTTATCTTTGCCAGTATTGTAATTTTAGTTTGTAGGGCAGGATATTATCAGAAAGGAACAGAAACCATCCGATTAATCTACGTGTAATAGAAGAATGAAGATCCTAAAGACCAAGCCGTACATACGTTAAACCTCCATTTTACGTATGAAAAGCTTTCTTTTCGCATCCATTTTGGTCTTTTTTCTCACCGGCTTTTCCACGGAAGCTGCAGCGCAATGGCGCAGGCATAAGCACACAGAGAAAAAGGTACAAAAAAATGAATCCGCATTTATAGAAGATATCGAGGTTTCTCCCGGTAAATCGGGAGGATTGGTGAATGTGAATCCGGAACCCGCCAAAGGGAACCGGTATGTTGCTGTTAAAGGGAGTCCGGTTTCCGGAGAACCCCATATCCAGTCTTTCCAGTTTAAATATGGCCAAATCCTGAACCGGGATGTGGAGAGCATCACCAATGCCCCTCTTTTTCATTTTATTGATGATTGGTGGGCTACCCCATACCGTTATGGCGGGAATTCCCGCCAGGGCATCGATTGCAGTGCCTTCTCATCTGTACTTT
>Ga0116193_1001338_pt1 | contig 20608 bp, 24 predicted proteins | sample AD_UKC115_MetaG_FD_89892 | JGI IMG/M metagenome (GOLD analysis project Ga0116193, IMG submission 89892) | Active sludge microbial communities of municipal wastewater-treating anaerobic digesters from Hong Kong - AD_UKC115_MetaG | ecosystem: Engineered > Bioreactor > Anaerobic > Digestate... | reverse complement strand
TGTGAGAACCATTTCTGCGTGTAACACCAGTTTTCGCGTTTTCCCGTGCCCGCCGAGACCAATTAAAAACCGGCAGTGCGCGGATGCACTCTGCCGGTTCTTATAAGTTTTACTGAAAATTAAGGATTACATACCCTCTACAGAAGCGATAGCTTCGCGGATATTCGCTTCTGAAGCCTTGAGGAGCTTGAGCTCTTCATCTGTAAGCTTCATGTCGATAATCTTATCTACGCCGTTAACACCGATAAGTGCCGGCACGTTGAGCGTTACACCGCTGATTCCGTACTCACCGTTAAGCTTGGTTGCTACTGTACGGACAGTGTGCTCGTCGTTCAGGATGCTGCTCAGAAGGGTTGCCGCGCTTACTGCGATACCATTGAATGTAGCGCCTTTAAGCTTGATGATCTCCGCGCCCGAAGACTTTGTCTTTGCGGCGATCTCCGCCTTGACGTCGTCGCCGAAAGGAATTCCTACAGCGGCCGCATACTCATCAACAGGTGTACCTGCAACGTGAGTATGGCTCCAAAGAGGGAACTGTGTCTCTCCGTGCTCGCCCATTATATAACCGTGAACGTTTCTTACATCAACGCCGAGCTCTCTTGAAATAAGAACTCTGAAACGTGCGGTATCAAGATTTGTACCTGAACCGATGATTTTGTTTGAAGGAAGTCCGGACCACTCTGTAATCTTGTAGGTTACGAGGTCGCAGGGATTTGATACAACGAGAATTACACCCTTGTTGTAGTATTCCATGATGCTGTCTGTAATTCTGTGAGCAAGAGTTACATTTTTCTTTGCGAGATCAAGTCTTGTCTCACCCGGTTTTCTCGGGATCCCGGCTGTAACGATGATTGTATCGCAATCCTTAATATCGGTGTAATCGCCTGCATGGATGTACATGTCACCCAAGAAAGGAAGACCATGGCTGATATCAAGAGCCTCGCCCATCGCTTTTTCCTTGTTGACGTCAATGAGCACTAACTCTGAGCAGAGCTGCTGCATTGCAATCGCGAAAGCAGTAGTTGAGCCTACTGCGCCTGCGCCGATAATGGCGACTTTGGAACCTTCCTGTTTGTACATAAGCTTAACCCCCTTGTTATAGCAATTACGAATAATAACAAGATTTGAGAGGTAAATAAAGGTTCATTTTTCTATACGTTTTACTGAAATTTTGTGTTCCCTGCGCCCCCGTGGCGTGTATTTTGCCAATTTTTGTCTGTTTTCGTCCCGAAATCTCGACGCTTTTTGATTTTTTTACGCGAAATATCACGGTTTCTTGTTTATTATATGATCTCAAAGTCAGATATTTCAAATGCTTATGATAGAGATATCCAATTAAAAAAAAGCACCGGGCTGCCGGTGCTTTCTGTGTCTTATTAATTATGTCGCGGCACCTGTCAGATTTCCTGGGGAAGCTCCAGTGTACGCTCCCGGTTAAGAGCGGAACAGAGTGCAACAAACTTTTCGACAGATACGCCGGCAAGCTGTTTGTTTGAACCTCTGACGTTGACAGATACGGTATTCTCTTCAGACTCCTTGTCGCCGACTACGACGATATAAGGATCCTTCATCTGCTTGAACTTTTTAATCTTGTCGCGCATATTCACGTCAGTGTAGTCAGCCTCCGCGCGAATTCCTGCATCGGTAAGCATTGCCTGCACCTTCTGCGCATATGCGTTGTGCTCCGGACGAATCGGAACCACTGCGACCTGATAAGGATTGAGCCAGAACGGGAACGCGCCCTTGAAGTGCTCGGTGATAATACCGATGAAACGCTCAAACGATCCGAATATCGCCCTGTGAATGACGATCGGCATCTTCTGTACGCCGTCACTGTCAGTGAAGTTGAGGTCGAAATTATGAGGAAGCTGGAAGTCAAGCTGCACGGTTCCGCACTGCCACTCTCTTCCGAGGGCGTCCTTGATCTGAAGGTCAATCTTCGGACCATAGAAGGCGCCGTCACCTTCATTGACTTCATAATTACCCTCGCCGTATTTCTCGTCGAGTATAGCCTTGAGAGAAGCCTCGGCAGAGTTCCATGACTCGATATCGCCCATGAAATCTTCAGGTCTTGTAGAGAACTCCGCGCGGTATGTAACTCCGAAGGTCTTGTAAATCTCATCCGCAATTGCAATTACGTCCTTGATCTCGTCCTTTATCTGATCCGGCGTGACGAAGGTGTGATCATCGTCCTGACGGAATTCCTGAACTCTGAACAGACCGTTCATCTGTCCGGATTTCTCCTTGCGGTGCAATACGTCATATTCGCTGTAGCGGATAGGAAGCTCCTTGTACGAGTGCATCGTGCGCTTGTAAGCAGTCATGGCATTCGGGCAGTTCATCGGCTTTGCAGCCATGGTATCCTCTGTCTCGATTGAATAATTGCAGCAGCAGTCATCCGCCTCTACCTTGTCAGTAGCCTCCGTTCCCTTGGTAACGCCCGGAACAAGGAACATATTGTTGACATAATGCGCCCAGTGTCCGGATATCAGCCAGAGCTTCTTGTTGTTGATAAGCGGTGCCGATATCTCGGTATATCCGTGCTTCTCCTGAAGCTCTCTCGAGTATTTAACCAGCTGCTGATACATAATCCAGCCGCGCGGAAGCCAGTATGCCATGCCCGGCGCCGTCTCCCTGAACATAAACAGGTCAAGCTGCGTGCCGATCTTCTTGTGATCTCTTTCCTGCGCTTCTTTGAGCCATGCGAGATGAGCCTTAAGCTCATCCTTTGTAGGATACGCGAAAAGATATATTCTCTGGAGCTGATCTCTCTTCTCATCTCCGCGCCAATAAGCGCCCGATACATTCTTGATTGCAAATGCGGCACCCATGAGTTCCTGAGAGTTGGCAACGTGAGGACCTCTGCAAAGGTCTACATAGTCACTGCCTGTATAATAAAGCGTGATTATCTCATTCTGAGGCAGATCGTGAATAAGTTCTGACTTGAATTTCTGATCCTTGAAGACTGTGAGAGCTTCATCTCTCGATACTTCCTTTCGGACAAAATCCTCTCTTCTCTTGATAATCTCATGCATCTTGTCTTCGATTGTCTTGAAATCATCCTCTGTTACCGTTCTGGGCAGAACGAAATCATAGTAGCATCCGTCCTCAATCTGAGGTCCGATGGCATACTGCGTCTCGTCTCCATAAATCTCAATTACCGCCTTCGCCAGAATATGTGCGAGCGAATGACGATAAACCTGCAGGTACTCTTCTTTTTCCATTATAAAATCCTCCTCCGGAGCTTTATGCGCAGAACCGCTGCGCAGACAATTTTTGATTGTAGCACAGAAATTGTGACTTTGGGCACTTTCGGACATAAAAACGGCGGCACGGATGCGTGCCGCCGCCAAACCGGTTCTCATTTCCTGTCTTCAGCTTCGAAGCATTGCTTCAATCTGTGCCTTCGGACGAAAACCCGCGGACTGGGAGATTATTTCTCCGTCCTTGATGTAGACGAGAGTCGGAATACTCTCTACGCCGAATCTCCCGGCGAGTTCGGGCTGCTCATCCACGTTGACCTTGCCTACCTTGACGACGCCGTCAAAGTCTTCTGCGATTTCCTCGATGACCGGACCGAGCATTCTGCACGGACCACACCAGGTCGCCCAGAAATCAATGAGTACCGGTTTGTCCGACTCATATACTTCCTGTCTGAAGTTCTCACTTGTAAGAGTTATCTCTGCCATAATTGCCGCCTCCTTTTCGATGCGTTGACGATTTATCCTTATGAGCTCATTATATGTGGTATATTTTACTTATCAAGTACGCAGAATAAACACATCTGGTAAGGAGAAACTGACCTGTATGGAAAAGCTCTGTTCAAATTCCGCCGGCGACGCCTGCGGGCTCAAAAAAATCCTCAATGTCGTCGGCGGCAAGTGGAAAATCCTGATTCTCTGCTATATAGACGATCAGGAAGTAGGAAGATTCGGTGAGATGCGTCGCTCAATCACCGGAATCACCAACACTATGCTGTCCTCATCCCTTCGCGAGATGGAAGCGGACGGTCTCGTGTCCCGCACACAATACAACGAGATGCCGCTGAGAGTCGAATACAGACTCACCGACAAGGCAGCTACCCTGATTCCCATACTTCTTGAGCTTAAACGCTGGGGAGAAGTCAACCTGTAGATTCAGACTGCCAAAATCGGATAATTTCTGAGCCCGTTCCGCCGCGAGCTCTCTGTACGGGTTTGCGATCATATAATCATCGCCCGCTATTTTCCTATTGACATGATATGTTTATGCTCCTATAATCCTACTTGCTAAGTATGTAATTAAAGGAGTGTCATTCATATTATGAATAAACTGATATATCTTGACAACGCAGCAACGACAAGGGTTCTACCGGACATCTCCGCGGCGATGTCACCCTATTCTGAAGAACTTTTCGGCAACCCGGCAAGCGCTTACACGTTCTCCGGAAACATCAACTGCAAAGTCGATGAAGCCCGCCGGGTCATCGCTGACTTCATCGGTGCCGGACCGAAGGAGATCTTCTTTACCGGCGGCGGAAGCGAGTCGGACAACTGGGCGCTGAAAGGACTCGCTTTTTCGCTGAGAGACAGGGGAAGACACATTATTACAAGCAAAATCGAGCATCATGCGGTACTTCACACGTGTGAATTTCTCGAGAAAATCGGGTATGACATCACATATCTCGACGTCGACAGCAACGGTTTCATCAGTCTTGACCGGCTCGAAAAGGCAATCCGTCCGGACACCATCCTCATCTCGATAATGTTCGCGAACAACGAGATCGGGACGATAGAACCCGTTAAGGAAATCGGCAGGATCGCCCACGAGCACGGAGTCCTTTTCCATACCGATGCGGTTCAGGCGTATGGGCATGTAAAGATTGACGTGAACGATATGAATATCGATCTGCTGAGCGTCAGCGGTCACAAGATAAACGGTCCGAAGGGAATCGGATTCCTCTACATCAGAAGCGGAATCAGGATCGAGCCGCTCATTCACGGCGGCTCACAGGAGAGAGGTCTGCGCGGCGGAACCACAAATGTCCCGGGTATCATAGGACTCGCGAAAGCCACTGAGATTGCAGGCGCCGGACTCGCTGACAGAGCAGATTACGAGATCGGGCTCCGTGACCGTCTGATAGAAAGGATTGAGAAGGAGATTCCATACGTTCTGTTGAACGGAGACCGCAGGCAGCGGCTTCCTAACAATGTCAGTTTCTGCTTCAGATTCATCGAGGGTGAATCGCTTCTGATCCTTCTTGACGAAAACGGCATCTGCGCATCCAGCGGATCCGCCTGTACTTCAGGATCGCTCGACCCCTCACACGTGCTTCTCGCGATAGGCCGCCCTCACGAGATTGCACACGGTTCGCTGAGACTGACACTCTCCGACGAGACAACAAAGGAAGACATTGATTATACAGTTGACAGCCTAAAGAAGATAATCACGAGACTTCGCGAGATGTCCCCGCTTTACGAGGACTTCATCAGAAAACAGGAGGCAGCATCATGAGCCAGGTAACAGAATATTCGGAAAAGGTAATGGACCATTTCAAAAATCCGAGGAACGTCGGTGAGATTGAGAATCCGGCAGGCGTCGGAACCGTGGGAAACGCGGTCTGCGGCGACATCATGAGAATGTATCTCGACATCGATGACAAAGGCGTCATCAGGGATGCCAGGTTCAAGACTTTCGGGTGCGGCGCGGCGATCGCGACAAGCAGCATGGCGACCGAGCTCGTTCGCGGAAAGACCGTACAGGAAGCTCTCGAAGTAACCAACAAGGCAGTTATGGAAGCTCTCGACGGACTTCCTCCGGTAAAGATCCACTGCTCACTCCTTGCTGAACAGGCCATACACGCTGCGCTCTGGGATTACGCGCAGAAGAACAACATCAAAATTGAAGGTCTGAAGCCGCCGGTCAACGACATCAACGAGACGAAAGAGTTTTATGAGATGGGCGGTAAGTAACGCTTGGGAAACAAAATACTGATTGCAATGAGCGGCGGCGTTGACAGCAGCGTTGCCGCTCTGATATTAAAAAAACAGGGATATGACTGCATGGGAGCAAACATGCGTCTTTATAGCAATGGGGCAGCCGGAATCTTGTCGCGGACCTGCTGCTCTCTGGATGATGCGCAGGACGCAAGACAGGTATGCGGCAGGCTGGGAATACCATTCTATGTATTCAACTTTAAGGATGACTTCAGGAAAGAAGTAATATCAAGATTCATCTCCTGCTATGAGAACGGGGTCACTCCGAATCCCTGCATAGACTGCAACCGTTATATCAAGTACGGGCGCTTTTTAAACAGGGCAAAAGAACTTGGCGCGGACACGATGGCGACCGGCCACTACGCACGAATCGAACGTGACGCGGAAACCGGAAGATATCTGCTTAAGAAAGCAGCAGATGACGGCAAGGATCAATCCTATGTCCTTGCTTTCATGACGCAGGAACAGCTCGCGCACACGAGATTCCCTCTTGGAAACCTCACCAAGACCGAAGTCCGGAAAATCGCACACGAAAACGCATTCGTCAACGCTTCTAAACACGACAGTCAGGACATCTGCTTCATACCGGACGGAAACTATGCTGAATTCATCAGAAAGCATGCAGAGACCGGAACAACGCCGGGTGAATTCGTCGATGAAGACGGCAGGATTCTTGGCAGGCACGGCGGGATCATTAATTACACAATCGGGCAGAGAAAGGGTCTGGGGATTTATTCTGACAGACCATATTACGTAAGCAGGATAATACCGGAAGAAAACGTCGTCGTCCTCACGCACGACTCAGACGCCGGCAGTGTTTCTTTGACAGCTTGCCGGTTAAACTTCATCGCTGTGCCGGATATTACTTCTCCTATAAGGGTCAAGGCCAGGATACGATACCGTCACAGAGAGCAGTGGGCAACAGTATCAAGGACGGGCGATGACGAGATTAAAGTTGTTTTCGACGAGACGCAGCGCGCGGTAACGAAGGGACAGGCCGTCGTCCTCTACGACGGAGACAATGTTGTAGGCGCAGGAACCATAACGGGAACCGCTTGAATTCTACGCACCTTGTTTTATTATAGGTAAGTAGGTTGATTAATCCGGGAGGCATGACATGATCGCATCGACAAAAGGACGCTACGCGCTTCGCGTACTTGCAGACATGGCGGAAAACGGCGGCGAGAATGAATTCATCCCGCTCAAGGACATAGCAGACAGACAGGAGATTTCAGAGAAGTATCTTGAAGCAATCGTAAAGCTTCTCGTGACTGACAAGCTCCTGATAGGCCACAGGGGCAAAGGCGGCGGATACAGGCTCGCCAAAGCGCCTTCAAAATATTCTGTCGGTGAGATTCTTCGCGCTACCGAGGGCGATATCGCGCCCGTATCCTGCCTCTCCGAAGGCGCCGAGAAATGCCCGCGCAGAAACGAATGCTCGACTATTGCGATGTGGACCAGGTTAGACGACATGATCAGCAGTTACCTCGATGGAATCTCAATCGCGGATCTCATGGAAAAAACGGCCTCGGCAAAGAAAGAATCCGGCAGCAAAGCCGCCGGAAAGAAAAAAACGGATAAGTAATCCTGATTCAAAGCGCCAGCTTAAGAATATCCTTAAACACTTGAGCATCAACCGGAACATAATGCCCTACGGGCGATGTTCCGTTTTTTGTCGCACTCTTCGCCATATCGTCAAATCTCGAATCGTCAATTCCAAGCTCCCTCAGAGTCGTGACAAGACCAAGCGATTTGAAAAACAACTCAAGGCGGCTTCTAAGGTACAGGACCTGTTCCCGGTCAGTCATCACATACGGATCAGCGCCGAATACCCGTACCGCAAGCTGCGCCGGCTTGAACGGTCTTTGGTCCGCCATGTATTTCAGCCACGCAAGAGTGACTATCGCCATTCCCTCACCGTGAGTTATCCCGTACTGCGCTGACAGCTCATGCTCTATCCTGTGAGATGCCCAGTCGCCGATCCTGCCCGTATCAAGAAGATTGTTGTGGGCGATTGACGCGAGCCACTGGATCTCCGCGCGCGAATCATAATCCGAAGGATCTGCGTTCACCTTCGCACCGTCCGCCAGCAAAGCCCTGACAGCGCCTTCGATCAGATAATCGGTGACGTCGACATGCGTGACATTCGTAAAATATCTTTCAAGCAGATGAGACAGTATGTCCGCTATCCCAGCTGAAGTCTGGTGTCTCGGAAGGCCCAGCGTATACTCCGGATTCATTATCGCGAAATGAGGAATTATGCGGTCATCCTCAAATCCGAGCTTGGATTTGCAATTGGACAGTATCGCCGCGTTTGATGTCTCGGAACCGCTTGACGGAAGCGTCGTTATGACGCCGACGGGAAGCACTTTGGCAGGCACCGCACCCTTATCGAAAAAGTCCCAGGCATCACCTTCATACGGTATCCCGAGTGCTGTCGCCTTTGCGGTATCAACTGAGCTTCCGCCTCCGACAGCAAGGATGAATTCTATCCCTTTCCGCTTCCCAAGTTCGGAAAGCTTCCTCACCAGCGATATCTCGGGATTCGGGACTACATTCCCATCCTCGTAAAAGGCAATATCAAGCCTGGCACTCACGCGTTTCACAATATCGTAAATCCCCAGGGCTTTAATGAAATCGCCGCTGTAAACAAGAAGCAGCGCGTGTATGTCTTCTTCTCTGAGAAGCTTTTCGAGATTCTCTTCGACATTCCTGCCGAACGCGATTCTCGCCGGATTCTGATAGTTAAAATTTTCCATGATTATTCCTCCGGATCAAAACAGCAGGAAGGACAGCTAATGGAACCATCCTTCCCGCAAACGAAAAACAACTGATGTATTACTTGATGTTTTCACGCCAGGCAGCGGGCTTGAAATCGTTGATAATCGGAATAAGCCTTTTGTCGACGTCAATCTTGAGGACCGAGTTAAAATTGTTTGTAGCTATCATCTGTCCCGCATATCCAACAATCGCGACGATCTCGGAATCAGTGAAATACTTGCGGAGCTGATCGAACGTCTCGTCTGAAACCTTCGTAGGATCCTTTACGATCTGTCTTCCGAGATCTGTAAGGAGCTTCTCCTTCTCATCATACTGAAGATTTGCGGGATCAAGCCCCAACGCCTTCACGTCGCTTATGAAGAAGAGCGAGCACAGCTGGCAGCTGTTGGTTGTCGAGATCGCGTGTGAATAAAGTGTCGCATCCTTTTCGCCGATAACCTCGACAAGCCTTGCCCATGATGTGTACCATCCCATGAATGCGTCATAGGTCGCGTAATCCTGAAGCAGGGCCTTCTTCATATTCGTAAGGTTGTTGTTCGCTTCCTGTGAATCCCATGCCTTGAGGGCCTCTCCGCTGAGTTCTTCTCTCTTGACAAATTTTACTCGTGCCATTTTTTTCTTCTCCTTGTATTTAGTTTTAATTTGTTTTTGTTTATCAGTTAAGAGGTACTACAGCGCCGCCGTACGTCTCGTTGATATATTCGCTGATCTCAGGACTCTGAAGGACTTCGACAAGCTTCTTGATCGCCGGATTGTCTGCATCTTCCGCTCTGACAGCGATAATATTCCCGTATGTCTGCGCTGCAAGTCCGTCATTTGCTTCAACCGCGAGAGCGTCTGCCACCTTGAGGCCGCCTTCGATCGCATAGTTGCCGTTGATTATCGCTATATCAACATCAGGAAGCGATCTTACCAGCTGCTCAGGCGCTATTTCCTCAATCTGTATATTCTTCGGATTCGATGCAATGTCGTTTACTGTCGCATTAATACCGACGCCGTCTGCAAGGGTAATCAGGCCTTCCTGCTGAAGGAGCAGGAGCGCTCTGGCTTCATTGGTAACGTTATTTGGAACTGCTACGATTGCTCCGTCTGGAAGATCTTCCAGAGACGTTGTCTTGCCTGCATAGATTCCAAACGGTTCGTAATGAATCGCTCCTGCCGAGACGATATCAGTTCCGTTCTCCTCGTTATACTGATCAAGATACGGCTGGTGCTGGAAATAGTTCGCATCAAGCGAGCCGTCCGCGACGCCGACATTTGGCGTGACAGAATCTTCGATCGTCACGATATCAAGAGTTATACCCTGCTCTGCAAGAATCGGCGCCGCCTGCTCAAGGATCTCGGCATGCGGAGTCAGGCTCGCGCCGATTCTGATCGTCGTCTGTTCCTCTGACGTTGTATCTGATGTCTGTTCCACTGACGTTGTATCCGATGCGGCAGTAACCGACTCATTTGCTGATGTGTTCGCACAGCCTCCAAGAATGTTTAATGCGATTACGCCCGCAAGAGCTGTGTAAATAATTTTCTTAATTGACCTTTTCATAAAGTGTTTCTCCTTTTAATGTGTAATTTTGATTGCCGTATGATCTCCGATGCCCTGTATCAGCTGAACGATAAGTATAAGTATCGCTACAGTCAGCAGCAGGATATCGGTCTCATACCTGTAGTATCCATACTGGATTGCTATGTCCCCGAGTCCTCCGCCTCCGACAAATCCTGCCATCGCGGAATATCCGAGAACCGTTGCCGTATTGATTGATGTCCCTCTGAGAAGTGAAGGCCCCGCTTCAGGGATGATTACATCCCAGATTATCCGGAAATTGCCTGCACCCATTGATTTGGCTGCTTCAATCACTCCGGGATCGACTTCATGAAGCGACTGTTCCACCATCCTCGCCACGATAGGAATGGTTCCCACCGTAAGCGGCACGATTGTCGCCTCTGTTCCGAGCGATGTTCCGACTGCGAGTCTCGTGAAAGGAATCAGCAGGACAAGAAGTATCAGGAACGGAATCGATCTCGCAATGTTCATGATTGTTCCTATGATGAACGAGACCGCCCTGTTCTCCGCTATTCCTCCCCTGCCGGTTACTGCCAGGAGGATTCCGAACGGCATTCCTATAACGTATGCCGCTAATACGGATATCAGGGTCATCTCAAGAGTTTCAACGAACCCTTTTATGATTATCTGAACCATGTCACTCCTCCTCTCTGATTTCCTCGGCGTGTACTCCGTGTTTCCTGAAGTATTCAAGAACCTTTTCTCCGCCTTCTTTCCTGTCCGGCAGTTCGATTATCATCTGACCGAATCCCTGTCCTGCCACGCTTTTTGTGTTTGCGGCAAGAATGTTAATCTTCTCTCCGGTTTCTTCCACGAGATTGCAGATTATCGTCTCTCTCGCCGAGTGCCCGTCGAACACTATGCGTAAACACCGCCTGTCCGTCATGTCGAACGGCATTTCCGTTTCCTTTGAAGGAAAGACCAGACGCTTTGTCGCGAGGCTTTGAGGGTTTGTAAAAATCTGTGTCACCTCGCCGGTCTCACTGAGCTTTCCGTTGTCGATTATCGCTACCCTGCTGCAGATCTTCTCGATGACATCCATCTCGTGTGTGATGATTATTATCGTGATCCCGGTACGGATGTTGATATCCTGCAGAAGATTCAGTATCTCGAGAGTTATTTTCGGATCCAGCGCGGAAGTAGCTTCGTCGCAGAGCAGCACCTTGGGTCTCATGGTAAGCGCCCTTGCTATCGCGAGCCTCTGCTTCTGTCCGCCCGACAGCTCTGAAGGATATGCTTTCACCTTCTCTTCGAGGCCGACGGTCCTGATCATCTCGAGAGCCCTCTGTCTTCTTTCCTTCTTTCCTATTCCGGAAATCTTCATCGGGAGCTCGACGTTTCTCAGGGCATCCTTCTGCTTCATGAGATTGAATCCCTGGAATATCATTCCCATGGACTGTCTCGCCTTCCGAATCTCCCTTCCTTTCATTTCATTCAGGCTCTGCCCTTCGAAAAAGACTGTTCCTCCGCTCACCTTCTCGAGCCCGTTCAGTGTCCTCACCAAAGTGGATTTTCCGGCACCGCTCATTCCGATGATTCCGAAAATCTCACCTTTCCTTATCTCAAGGCTCACGTCATCTATCGCTTTGACCTGCTTGTCTCCGATACCGAAAACTTTGGTAACATGAGTCAGTTTGAAAAGTATGTCTTCGCTCATTTGAACAGCCCCTTACTGAAGTACCTGTCTCCCCTGTCCGGAAAGACCACGACCACGTTTCCTATCGCACCCGACGCTGCGAGCTTCCTTGCCGCCGAGAATGCTGCTCCGGATGAAGAACCCGCGATGATGCCCTCATGAGATGCAAGATATCTGGAACCCTCGAATGCGTCAGCATCGTTAATCTTTATGACCTGATCGACCAGTCTCATGTCCATGGTGTCTGCTATGAAATCGTTTCCGATGCCTTCAATGTTGTAATCACCGTGCTCGCCTCCGCCCATCGTCGATCCGATCGGATCCGCGAGAACGCCTTTGATATTCGGATCTTTCTCCTTGAGATACTTCAGTATCCCGGAATAGGTTCCTCCCGATCCGGCACCCGCCACTACGTAGTCGATCTTCCCTTCGAGGTCTCTGTAAATCTCAGGTCCCGTAGTCTCATAGTGAGCCTTGGGATTTGCGGGATTCTTGAACTGCCGGAGCGAGATCGATCCCGGTATCTGTGCCTTGAGCTCTTCGGCCTTTGCCTCAGCTCCAAGCATCCCGTTTTCTCTTGGAGTATTGATTATCTCTGCTCCGAGAGCTCGCATCAGCGTCTGCTTCTCCTCCGAGAATTTGGTCGGTACCACGAATATCACGTGATAGCCTTTCCCGATGGCGGCGAACGCGATGCCTAAGCCTGTATTGCCGGCAGTGCCTTCTATTATTGTCGATCCGGGCTTTAACAGCCCTCTCCTTTCCGCGTCTTCTATCATGTATTCTCCAATCCTGTCCTTGACGCTTCCGGCGGGATTGTAGAGTTCGAGTTTCGCAAATATCCGTAGCCCAACGGGCATCGTCTTCTCTGCTTCGGAAAGCTCCACCAACGGTGTGTTTCCAATCAGTTCCTTCATTGATTTGTATAAGCTCATTTCCTGGCCTCGCTTTTTTCTATTGCCTGCTGAATGTCGTCTATGATGTCCTCCGCATTTTCGATGCCGGGAGAGAGTCGGATGAGCCCCTCTGTTATCCCGACCTTCTGTCTTACTTCGAACGGGATGGAGGCGTGTGTCATTGATGCGGGATGGCACACAAGGCTTTCCACGCCCCCGAGGCTTTCCGCGAGCGCCACAAGTTTCAAAGATTTGAAGAAGGTCCTGATGTCGTACTCCTCATAAAGCTCGAAAGACATCATAGCGCCGCCGTTTCGAGCCTGGGCTTTGTTGATCTCATAACCCTGCGCGGCCGGAAGTCCCGGATAATAGATGTTCTTTACCGCCTTGTTTTCACTGAGGAACGCCGCAATCTTCTCCGCATTCCCGACATGCCTGTCCATGCGTACCGCGAGGGTCTTTATGCCTCTGATGAGAAGAAACGAATCGAAAGGACCGGGTATGCCGCCTTCTGCGTTCTGCAGGAAGCCGATGCGCTCCGCGAGGTCATCGTCATTCACCACTGCGAGTCCCGCAACCAGGTCGCTGTGCCCTCCCAGATACTTGGTCGCCGAATGAACCACGATGTCAGCACCGAGCTTTAGCGGCTGCTGAAGATACGGTGTCATAAACGTGTTATCAACGATTGACAGAGCGTCATGTTCATGTGCGATTTCAGATATCTTTCTTATGTCAGTAATGGTAAGCAGCGGGTTTGCAGGGCTCTCGATAAGTACCGCCTTCACGTCTTCCGTGAACACCTTCTCCACCGCATCCGGATCCGTTGTATCCGCAATCTGATACTCAATCCCGAAATGTCTGAAGACTTTGTCAAGGACACGATACGTCCCGCCGTATACGTTGCTCGAGATCAGGATCCGGTCTCCCTTCGCGAAAAGCGACAGTACCGTGGTAATCGCCGCGAGCCCTGAGCCGAATGCAAAGCCGTGGCGGCCTCCCTCGAGCTCTGCAATCAGCGCCTCGAGGGCAGCGCGGGTAGGGTTCCCGGTTCGGGAATATTCCCAGCCCCTGTTCTCTCCCAAACCCTGCTGCTCGTATGTCGAAGTCTGATAGATCGGAGTGTTCACCGCGCCCGTAAGGGCGTCTCCGTATATGCCGCCGTGTATCACGGCAGTTTCAAAATTGCTGCTCATATTTATACTCCTGATTTCTTACTTGATTGCTGCTAATTTCTTTAGTCGCGGCAAGAGAGTGTATGACAGCGGAAGCGATACAGCTATTGCCGCAAAGCCCTGAACCAGATTGAACGGGACCGAGCCGGCCGCTGCCGATATTCCGTAAAGAATCACTTCCGCTCCGAAATATCCCGCAACCATTATTATTTCCGCGGCCAGACCTGCAAGTATCCTTCTTATAAGGTTTATTTTCTTTTCACCGTCTGATTTCAAAACGAATCCGGCCGTCAGACCCATAAGTCCTTTGATTATGAATGTCGGAAAAATATAGACCGGATACCCGGCGACCAGATCCCCCAGGGCAGAACCTATCGCCGCCGGGAATGCCGCTAACGGTCCTATGAGAAACGATGATATGAGTATCACCGCGTCTCCCAGGTTTATATATCCGATAGCTGTAGGAATACGAAGTTCCGTTCCAATGAATACCAATGCCGCAAACACACCGCTTATAGCAATGGTTCTGATCCTGTTCTTCACCGGAATCACCCCTTCGCTGCTGCGAATCCCTTTTCGAGATCCGCGATGATATCATCGATATGCTCTGTGCCTATTGAAAGTCTTATCGTGTTTGGCCTGATTCCCTGATCGAGAAGCTCCTCTTCGGAAAGCTGTGAGTGCGTCGTTGATGCAGGGTGAATAACGAGGCTCTTTACATCAGCGACATTAGCGAGCAGCGAGAAAATCTCGAGCGCGTCAATGAACTTCCATGCTTCTTCCTTTCCTCCCCTGATGTCAAATGTGAAGATTGATCCGCCGCCGTTCGGAAAATATCTCTTATATACCGCATGATCCGGATGATCCGGAAGTGAAGGATGATTTACCTTCTCAACCTGAGGATGGTTTGCAAGGAATTCCACTACCTTCTTCGTATTCTCCACATGACGCTCAAGTCTCAGCGAGAGAGTCTCGATACCCTGCAAAAGCAGGAATGCGTTGAACGGCGAGAGCGTCGCGCCTGTGTCGCGAAGAAGTATTGCGCGAATGTAGGTTACAAAAGCTGCGGGACCTGCCGCGTCCGCGAATGAGATTCCGTGATAACTGGGGTTTGCCGACGCTATCTGCGGATAGTTTCCTGATGCCTTCCAGTCAAATTTGCCTGAATCAACTATTATGCCTCCGAGTGTTGTACCGTGACCTCCCAAGAACTTAGTCGCCGAATGTATTACTATGTCGGCTCCGTGTTCAATCGGTCTGATAAGATAAGGCGTTCCGAAGGTATTGTCGATTACGAGCGGAAGACCGTGGTTGTGAGCGATCACGGCAATTGCGTCAATGTCCGGAATGTCGCTGTTAGGATTGCCCAAAGTCTCGAGATATACAGCTCTTGTGTCAGGTCTTATCGCATTCTCCACCTCGTTTAAATCATGCGCGTTGACAAATGTTGTTTTTATCCCGTACTGCGGGAGCGTGTGTCCCAGAAGGTTGAAAGATCCGCCGTAGATTGTCTTCTGTGCTACGATGTGACCGCCGTTTGCCGCGAGTGCCTCAACCGTGTATGAGACAGCCGCCGCTCCGGATGCGACTGCAAGCGCCGCTGCTCCGCCTTCAAGGGCAGCTACCCTCTTCTCAAGAACGTCCTGTGTTGAGTTTGTAAGTCTTCCGTATATGTTTCCTGCGTCCGCGAGATTGAATCTGTCCGACGCATGCTGTGAATTGTGGAATACATACGATGTCGTCTGATAAATCGGTACCGCCCGTGAATCTGTCTGCGGATCTGCATTCTCCTGTCCTACGTGAAGCTGAAGTGTCTCGAATTTATAGTTAGCCATTTTAATGTTCTCCTTTAATGATACGTTTTTATTTTGTTATGGTTTCCCTGAAAAAAGATGCCCGGAGGCAAAATTTACTCCCGGGCATCTGGCTATGGCTTTTATACATTTATTGTATTATCGACATCGCGAAATCATATCGGAAACCGAAGGCATGATTCCGGCCATTATATTTGCCCGGGAGTAAAGCATTCGCATACACATACGGTTGTTGCTGTCATAATACTTCATGTCTGTCGGCCTCCTTTCGTAAGGTTTATGGTGAGATGATAACCCTACTAACCCACCATGTCAATAGGGTATTTGAATTTTATCAGAATTTCGCTTGTTTGTGCCCGACATATTCCTATTGACACTATAGGAATATCTGTGCATAATTTCATTAACCTATTTATGAGGTATGTAATTATGTCAAACATCTACACAGCAGCAGATCAGCTCGCGAAAAGAAATGAATAAAGCAGCAGGCAGCGTAAAAAGGATTTTATGCTACGGGGATTCAAACACGTTCGGTCTTATTCCTGCCAGCGCGGACCGTTACCCGGAAAGCATCAGGTGGACCTCACGCCTTCAAAAGGATCTGGGTGATGACTACCTGGTTTTCGAAGAAGGCCGCTGCGGCCGCACGACCTGCTTCGAAGACTTACGGCGCCCGGGACTAAACGGCCTTGCCGTCCTGCCTTCAGTGCTCCGCACATATCAGACTCTTGATTATACTGTAATAATGCTCGGCACCAATGACTGCAAGTCCGCGTACCACGCAAAGATAGAAATGCTTACCGATGCGATATCGCGTATGGCGGGAATTATCAGAGAGCGCGACTCACAATGCCGGATAATCATCATGTCCCCTGCGCCGCTCGCGGACGATGTTGCTCTGCTTGACAAGGAGTTCGATGACACGTCAGCCCGTTTCTCACAGAGACTTCGAATTGCATACCGCATCCTCTGCAGCACCAACGGTTATCATTTTCTGGACGCAGGGATGTTCGGTTCGGCTTCGCCTCTTGACGGCCAACATCTTGAAGCCGGTTCTCACAGGAATCTCGCGCTGATACTCGCAGACTGCATAAGAAGAGATGCGAACACGGCTGCCTTATGAACCTGATACCTCTGATTGACAAGCTTTCAGCGGAAAACAATCTGCCGCGAGAAGAACTGAAGCTTCTTCTCGGAAACATGACAACGGAAGAAGAGGCGTACCTTTTTGCCACAGCAAGAACGACAGCTCAGGCAGTATATGGCAGGAATGTCTTTCTCAGAGGCATCGTTGAGTTTTCCAATTACTGCAGGAACGACTGCAGATACTGCGGCATACGTGCATCAAACGCGAACGCGGAACGCTACCGCCTGTCAATAGAGCAGATTTTAGAATCCTGCAGGCGTGCTCACGAACTGGGCTTTATGACTGTCGTCCTTCAGAGCGGAGAGGACCTGAGCTACAGCGATGACGATATTTCAGACATCGTCAGTGAGATAAAGCGGCGGTGGCCGACCTGCGCAGTCACGCTCTCCATCGGGGAAAAGACTCGGGAATCCTATCAGAAATACTACGATGCGGGAGCAGACAGATATCTCCTCAGACATGAAACATCAAATCCCCTGCACTATGCTTACCTGCATCCTTCATGGATGTCAGTCAGGAACCGCCAAAGATGCCTTGAAGATCTGAAGGATATAGGATTCCAGGTCGGCTGCGGCATGATGGTCGGTTCACCGATGCAGACGACAGAGAACATTTTGGAAGACCTGTTATTTATGAAGGATTTCCAGCCGCACATGGCAGGCATCGGACCGTTTATCCCCCATAGTGGTACTCCTTTTGCAGAAGAATCCCCCGGAAGCGTTCAGCTTACGCTGCATTTGCTTTCAATTATCAGGTTAATGCTCCCTAATGTGCTGCTTCCCGCAACAACCGCACTTGGAACATCAGATCCTATGGGACGTGAAAAAGGGATTCTTGCCGGCGCAAACGTCATAATGCCAAATGTATCACCGGTGTTCGCAAAGAAAAAATACATCCTTTACGACGGTAAGATCTGTACTGATGAAGACGCTTCTTACTGCAACCGATGCCTGGAAATGAGAATGAAGAGAATAGGCTACAGCATCAGCCGGTCAAGGGGCGACCATAAAACACTTGATGACTTTCAGAGTGTATCTCATATTGACAAAACTTGATTTGATGCGTATAACAGTCATATCAAGTTTATTCGTTATGAGGTGACGAAATGGAAACGGAATATGAGGAACAGGCAAAAGTATTCAGGGCGTTCTGCGACGAGAAGCGGTTGCGTATTCTTGAGCTGCTGCGCGGCGGCGAGAAATGCGCCTGTGTTTTGATTGAACAGATGGATCTGCCGCAATCAACGCTTTCCTACCATATGAAGCTTTTGTGCGAATCGGGAATCGTTGATTATCGTCAGGAAGGCAAATGGACGCATTACCGGATCAGCGATACCGGCAGTGCGAAAGCGATAGCGCTGTTACACGAACTCACATCGCAGAACGAGAATAGCTGATTATCATAATTGAAAGCGAGTTTTTATTTTCATGCAGGTAATTAAGGCAATATGGGACTTCTTCCAAAACCAGATCCTCGGAATGAAATGGCTCTATGCAGTCATCGGCTCCGGCCTTTCGGCGCTGGGGCTGAATCTCACTGACCGATGGGCAGGCAGCTTACAGTTTTTCATCTATGATGTGATTAAAATTGTAGTGCTGCTGTGTTTTCTCATTTTCCTTATCAGCTATATTCAAAGCTATTTTCCCCCGGAACGAAGCCGAAAAATTCTCGGTCGTTTTCACGGAATCGGTGCGAATACGGTAGCGGCTCTGCTGGGTACTGTAACACCTTTCTGCTCCTGTTCGTCCATTCCACTTTTTATCGGCTTTACCGGTGCAGGTCTGCCGCTGGGCGTGACCTTCTCGTTCCTTATTTCTTCCCCGATGGTAGACCTCGGCTCACTGCTTCTGCTCATGAGTATTTTTGGTTTCAAAATCGCCGTTACTTATGTTGTTCTCGGTCTTGTTATCGCGGTTGCCGGCGGCACTCTGATTGAGAAACTGCATATGGAAAAATATGTTGAGAGCTTCATTATGTCGGCAGGCCGCGTAGATATTGAATCTTTGGATCTGACAAAGAAAGATCGCCTGGTTTACGCAAAAGAGCAGATGGTATCAACCTTAAAAAAGGTATTCCCGTACATCCTTGCCGGTGTAGGCATCGGTGCTGTTATCCACAACTGGATTCCTGAAAGCTGGGTTGAAACGGTACTCGGCAGCAATAATCCTTTCGGCGTGGTTCTGGCGACGCTGATCGGCGTTCCGATGTACGCTGACATTTTCGGCACCATTCCGATTGCGGAAACTCTTTTCGAAAAAGGTGCGCTGCTCGGCAGCATCCTCTCCTTTATGATGGCAGTCACAACGCTTTCTCTTCCCTCTCTTATCATGCTCCGCAAAGCAGTCAAACCAAAACTGCTGGGCCTGTTTATCGGCATCTGCACCGCAGGAATAATTATCGTCGGCTATCTGTTCAATGCAATTCAACCACTTATTGTTTAGGAGGAAACTATCATGTCACTTTTCGAAAAGAAAAACCAAGAGGAAAAACCTGCTGCTTGCTGCTGCCATGTCAACTGTGACAGCGAAAGCACGGAAAAGGCCGTAAACGCAAATGCAGAAGGTGCAAGCGTAAAGATACTCGGATCAGGCTGCGCGAAGTGCAACGCGCTGGAGGCAGCAACAAAAGCGGCTCTCGATCAGCTGGGCATGGACACGGCTATAGACCATATAACCGACTTCTCGCAGATTGCCGCCTACGGAGTCATGACTACTCCGGCACTGGTAGTTGACGGGAAAGTTATCTCCTATGGCAGGGTCTTGCAACCCGACGAGGTGGTGAAGCTCATTCAGAAAGTCAGAGGGTCGGCATTATAAGAAAAGCCCGTATGCGTTGACCAGATAGCGGCATTTTTCGATCTGGAAAAGATACGGAACAACCCTGAGAATCGTTGATTTTACGAGGATTATATTCTTCAGAGGTGTAGAAAGATTTGTTGATTAATTTATATAATAATACAGTGCTGTTTTAATAAGTTGACAATATGTGTCCTGTGAATCCTGAAGAACCGCCATGGTCGCAGGGCAGCCATAAGACCTGAAAGTTATTCGAAAATAAAAGGACCGACAGGATCTATCATCCTATCGGTCCTCACCCTTTGTCTGATGCTGTGCGCCGCTTTGGCTTTAAAGCCTTACGCCCCGAAAGCAAATGAATCCAAGGGTTATTCTGGCGGAGCCGGTGGGATTCGAACCCACGTGACCCTTGCGGGTCAAACGGTTTTCAAGACCGCCTCGTTATGACCGCTTCGATACAGCTCCATGTGCTCAGAAAAGGTATATCCTTCAACGAGCAATTTATTATACATAATTACTTTAAACTTTTCAACACCAAGCTTGTCTTACTCTCCCAGAATCTCGATTAGCCTGTCAAGATCTTCGTAGTCATTGTAATCTATCACGATCTTTCCTTTTCCCAGTTTTGCGTCTGCAAGCTTAATTCTGACTTTTGAACCCAGATGTTTCTTAAGTTTTGTTTCAACCTCACGTGTGCTTTGCTTTACACGCGGATCAATGTCTTGTTTCGTTTTCGTAACTTTCGGGTTCTCCTGATTCTCTATGTATCGTCTCACATATTCTTCAGCCTGCCTTACACTCATATCTTTAGCCATAATCTCGTCGGCAACT
>Ga0116193_1001337_pt1 | contig 20608 bp, 17 predicted proteins | sample AD_UKC115_MetaG_FD_89892 | JGI IMG/M metagenome (GOLD analysis project Ga0116193, IMG submission 89892) | Active sludge microbial communities of municipal wastewater-treating anaerobic digesters from Hong Kong - AD_UKC115_MetaG | ecosystem: Engineered > Bioreactor > Anaerobic > Digestate... | reverse complement strand
GTGCTTGCATTCTCAGTATTCCCAGACGGCAAGACCTTCAATGTATGGCTCTTCCCTGGATCGGCCTCGGGTCTTGGCGCCCCCGTATTCCAAAGGACTCTTGGGCCTAATGATGGTGGGTGGCTATATGGATCAACAAAGCCCACTATCACAAATGTTAATAAAGATGCATTTGACGACCTTGTTATCTTCCATCAGGGACCGCATAACGAAATTGTAAGACATATGCTACTAGGTTCCCCGTCAGGCATCCAGGCATCCAATCCCGGAAATGTTACCTGGCAGTTCCCTTCACAGGGATGGCTATGGAATAGTCTCCGAACTCCAGGTGAGTAGTAGAATCAATTAAGCACAAGCTTGCTCAAGATAACTGTACTATTCGTAGAGTGTATAGAAATCGGTTTACTTGTGTCGACGCGAAATGAAGCTGGCCGTTCTACACCCCTACTAAGCTCACCCTGCCATACCATCTGGCCCATCTGCGTAACAGTCAGCTGACCGCCGCTAACATCAGAAGCTATATCAAGCGATATAACATGCTTACCTTCCGGCTGTACCGCAAGACCTGTCTTTAGACTATACACACTCAGTAAAGCATCCTTGTCAAAAACATAACCTGCTTCTGTGTACGTAGAATTTATTCGAGCAAGAGGAGCGAAGCCACGTCCCGGTCCAATAATGAGCCCATCCGAGTCCTTGGGCGCAGTAACTCGATAGGCCTTTAACTGCCCGCCAACATAAATACTATCACTGTCGTTAGTGGAGTTGTTCCAATCCACTTCCACAAGCCCGGGGATGCTGGATATTTTTTTTCTATCTTCACCATGTACAACTACTAGATCAACACCCATATAGGCAAGGGCGGGCACTGTTTGAGGATCGGATAGATCACGGAGTGAATTTCTTAATGGTGCCATTGCACTTGCCGCTGCATATGCATTAATAACCTTTTTACGATGAATATATTGATCTCTAAAGTACGCGTTCGTTACATTTGTCATCCCAGGTTCATTTAAGGGATACTCGGCGATTGTCTTGATATCATTTTGATCCTTAAGCCAACTATAGAACGGATGCACCTGCGTATAAGACCACCCCCTCTGGTCGTCCCAGGGCTTAAATGTCAAAAACTCGAATGCAACGGCAATAAGGACGACTAGAGATATTGCCCACCGTCCCTTGCTACCCAATCGACGGGTCATGAATGCAAGGCCAATCGCAGCAATGATAGCGAGTGAGAACATAACAATAACAGCAAGCCGTGCATATACCCGCCATATCTGTATAAAATTAGATATAACTTCTGATGGAAAAATTAAACCATGGGTTTTAGTTGGAAAGCTTGTTAAAAACGCTACAAATCCAACCACTGCAAAGACACTCACGGCCACTACGAAACGACGAGGGATTTGGCTCTTAGTTTTAACTTCACGACCACCCAGGCTATATCTGATTACCAAAGCTACGGTAGCAACACTCAACGCTAGAACGATGTAGCTGAGAGACAATGTGCTCTCCGCCGGATTCGATCCATGCTCCTTTCTCTGTAGTGGGCCTAAACCTGAGATATTGCTCTCACCTAGAAACGGATTGGAGGGATTTGGGAGGAGGTATTCAAATGGACGCGCACTATATGTCATTATCTCAACTTTAATATCGCTCCTAACACTACTTACTTCCCTCTTTATCTGATCACCTTGGACAATATTTGTGATAGCAAGTGGAGTAATCCCGCATATGAGCACCACACTCACCGCAAACAAGCTCGTAGCTATAAAAGAACGGGCCTTCTGGCGCACATATCGCTCCTCCTTTTCGTGGCCACGGGTCTTTATTGAAAGATAGACTAGTCGTCCGATAAATACACTTGCGGCCGCGAAAATCGTTATACCGCCCAAAAGTATAAAGTAAGGATCGATAAAGAAGAAGGAGCTAATAACAAGACCTAACGCAAACGCCTTACTTCTCGTTGGATTCCTCCAAAGACTCATCATAAGCCAAACCGCTAACACAAATACCCCATAAAAAGCATAGGAAGGGTGAACCCCCGTTTTTATCTGTAAGTAAGGGGTAAATGTAGCAGCAAATCCGGCGAATACTGCAACATCTGTCCGACGTGTGACGGATTTCACAAACAGATACACAACCATCGCAGAAAATATAAAAGTTGCCGTCGTAAATAGATTGTATCCGCACACGGGGCCAACAAACAGGGAGAAGCACCAAAAAAGCCAGTACTCGATAACTCCTGTTATATGGACCGGAGACTGCACATTCTCTCCATATGGGGCATTACTAACCCCGCTCCAACCCCATAAAGGGCCTTGTGTCATTGTATTAAGCCACACCAAGCCAGTCTGGTCACCTGGACCAGAGGCCATTGTGTCACTACATGACAAAGCACTCTTTCCCAGGTAAAAATAAACGGTGCATAGAATAAAAAACAGCATGACCAACAATGTCGTAAATACTTTTTTTTGATTTTTAGACGTGGCTAGCCACTGCTTAACCTTCTTTAGGAATGCAAGCCACAAGCCAGTACCATAACAAATAGCGAATAGTGGAGTAAGCGCGAACAAGCTCAGCGCATCCTTTAGCGCAACTCCCAAGAGGAGCGCCCCAACAAACTCCGCCACCCATACTACAGCAAGAAGACCTATGGTATACATAATTGTTATTGGGGCAGCAATAGACACCACAAGACCAAGAGCGCTCACGACAAGGAAGGCGATAATCGGAATAAAAAATCTCGTATCTGGCCGAAAAAATCCATCTATAAAGACCTGGCCTCTATGGAAGCTATGCTTCACAAAGGCCTTCAAAGTATTTCGTGCATGGTACTTACATGAAAATCTTGGCGACAAATTAATAGGATGATCCCGGGCAATTATCCTAATAAGATGAGTATCGTCACTGGAGCGCTGCATATCATGATCTTCTCTTTCAAATTCTTCCATTGCGCCCACGATAATTCCCTTAGGCACAAGAAAGCTTGTAGTGCCCTTGGGAAAGTAGTCAAACTCCTCCAACCTATACGACACTCGTCGAGGCCTCTTGAAATACCTCCGCCATCCGATATAGGTTATCGCATCCATAAACCGAGCTATTACATTGCCCTTCTTCTGTACATCAACATGTGCGTTCCACACAGCGTTCTCACTTGATTTCCGAATCTCCGAACAGGCATATTTAAGTGATTCCTCGGCAACATGCACTCGGGCGTCTACAAACCAGACGTAGGCAAACTGTGCTCCCAAAACACCTTTTTTGCGCGCCATATACCTACCGCTATTCTTTTGGTAGATATAATTAATTGGTATACTGCTCTTGCGTTTCAGACTTGCAATGACTTTTTTTGTATCATCTTTAGAGCCATCATCAACGATCACAATCTCAGAGTTGCTCTTATTGAATCCTGCTCTCAGTAATGCGCCCTGTATCTTATCAGTCGTCACCTCAAGCCAGTCGGCCGCATTATAAGTAGGCATAACAACGCTCACCCCGCCGATATCGGTAGACACAAAGCCCGTCTTTAACTCTCCTCGCCTCTTCACCATTTATGTCTTAGTATAGCCGACTTTTAGCCCATGTCCATTAAGACAGCGCTCCTGCGCACTGCCGAAGTGCAGGATGGTAGTTGCCGGAGATGATGTCCTTTGGTGTCACCAGCTTCCATTCTCCATATTCTTCATTGAGCTTCATTGCATCAAACTCTTCTTTAGTTAGTGAAACAACAAATACTGTCGAAACCGTATGTGTGCCGTTCTCCTGAGGTACATGAGCCCTCATCTTCCATGCCGCCACGAAGGTGGTTATATAAGTGAAACGGCTAGCCGACAGAGTGATTCCTGCCTCGTTACGAATTAATCGGGCCGCGGATTCTGTGAGGGCTTCTCCAGTACGCATGCGTCCCCCAAAAAGCCACCAATCAGCCTGCGGGTACTGGTCTCTTTTTCCAAGAATTACATTGCCTTCAAACAACATAATTATGTCAACGCATGCAACAACAAGCGCATCTAGGGCTTTACTATATGCATCATTCGGCATAAGTTCCTTATGTCCTTCATAGCCATCTTCAATATAGTCGCCAACTCTTTGTGTAACTTCTTTTTCCAACATGATACTAATACTAGATGGAAAGGCCCTCACTTGTCTAGCTGGGCCACTCCTGGAAAATATTACCCTATTCCGGTATCATATAGAGAGTAATTTATTTCTAACTGCGAGGGTTTCATACATATGCGAAAAAAAGCTCTTATTACGGGCATTACTGGCCAAGACGGTTCCTATCTTGCTGAATTACTATTATCGAAGGGTTACGAAGTTCATGGCATTAAGCGTCGATCGGCGTCATTTAATACCGGGCGGATCGATCACATCTTCCAAGATCCACACGAAAGCCACAAACGTCTCTTCTTACATTACGGCGACATAGCGGATAGCAGCAACATCTCTCGTCTTATCGAGAAGATTAAGCCAGACGAAATATATCACCTCGCGGCGCAGAGTCACGTACGTGTCAGCTTTGATATACCCGAATACACTGCCGACGTAACCGGAATCGGCACTCTCCGTATCCTTGATGCAATTCGCGAAAGTGGCCTTTCTACTAAATTCTATCAGGCATCATCATCTGAGATGTTTGGGCTTGTCCAGCAGGTCCCGCAAACAGAGGAAACGCCCTTCTATCCTCGCTCCCCATATGGGGCCGCAAAGGTCTATGCGTACTGGATCACAAAAAATTATCGTGAAAGCTACAACCTATTTGCAGTAAACGGTATCCTCTTTAACCACGAGTCCCCTCGACGCGGTGAGACATTTGTCACCCGCAAAATTACTCGCGGGCTCGCCAGAATCCACTTAGGCATTGATAAAACCCTCTATCTTGGTAACATTGATGCTAAACGCGACTGGGGCTATGCAAAAGATTATGTCGAGGGTATGTGGCGAATGCTTCAACATGACACACCCGATGACTATGTCCTCGCGACAAACGAAACTCACACTGTACGCGAGTTTATCGAAATCGCATCAAAACGGCTTGGTTTCGATCTTGAATGGCAAGGTGAAGGCGTGGACGAGATTGGCGTCGACAAAAATACCGGCAAGACAATTATAAAAATTGACCCTGAGTATTTCCGACCTGCCGAAGTTGATCTGCTCATCGGTGATTACTCAAAGGTTAAAAAGAATCTAGGCTGGGAGCCATCAGTTAAATTTAAGGAGCTTGTCGAGATTATGGTGGATGCGGATCTCGAAGACCAAGAAAGCAAACGAGGCCTTGCCAATGCTTAGGCTCATCAAGTCGACTTTTTACAACGAGGCAGAGACGAAACAAAAACTGGCCGACTTTATATTGAACGAGGACATCCTTAGCATGGGTGCACAGTGTCGACAGTTCGAGGAATCCTTTGCTCTTAAGCAGGGCCGAAAATATGCCGTATATGTTGCGAATGGCAGTGTTGCAAACCTGCTACTCATTCAGTCGATGCTGAACAGCGGCCGCTTCAAAAAAGGCGATAAGATCGGCTTCTCGGCATTAACGTGGCCAACTAATGTCATGCCCCTCATCCAACTCGGTCTCGAACCTGTCGCGATCGACTGCGAACTCGAGACATTAAACATTTCTCCTGCAAAACTTGAGGAATATATTAGTGGACTTAGCGGACTTTTTATCACAAACGTCCTTGGTTTCTGCGATAACCTGCCAGCAATTAGAGATATCTGTAAATCTAACAATGTCGTACTCCTCGAGGACAATTGCGAGTCTCTCGGTTCAAGTGTCAATGGCGAGCTGCTTGGCAACTTCGGAGATGCGGCGACATTTTCGTTCTTTGTAGGTCACCACATGTCAACAATAGAAGGCGGTATGGTGGTAACTGATGACGATGAACTGCGAGACTACCTGCTTATGGGACGAGCTCACGGCTGGGACCGCAACCTTACGCCCGAAGCACAGACTCGTCTGCGCAAAGAGTCAGGTATCGACGACTTCTATGCAAAATATACTTTTTATGATTTAGCTAGCAACTTCAGGCCATCTGAGATCAATGGATTTATTGGCAATACACAAATTGGTTTTTGGGATGAAATCGTCAGCAGGCGCGTTGAGAACTTTCGCCAATTCCAAGAAGCTTTGAGCAAAAATGACGACTTCTACACATACGACCTGTCGCACATGGATAAAATATCGAATTTCTCGATGCCAGTCATCTGCAAAACCCCCGAGCTTGCAAAAAAATACCGCGAGAAATTTACACAGGCAGAAGTTGAAATTCGTCCTGTAATTGCAGGCAATATGACTAAGCAACCCTTCTATCAAAAATACGTTACAGATACGACGCCACGTCCAAATTCAGACCTTGTCCATGCAAATGGGTTCTACTTTGGTAATAATCCCGAGATGACAAAAGAGGAAGTATCCCTCCTATGTTCATTGCTCGAGAAATAAGGAGAGAATCCATGGAAAAGAATTCTAAGATCTATGTCGCTGGCCATCGAGGTCTTGTAGGGTCTGGTATTGTACGGTCCCTGAAGCAAAAAGGCTACACAAATCTCCTACTCCGGACACGTGCTGAACTTGATCTTATGGACCAGTCCGCAGTACAAGAATTCTTTGAAGCCGAGAGGCCAGAATATGTCATTGATAGCGCCGCTAAAGTTGGCGGTATTAAGGCGAATATGACTTACCCGACCGAATTTCTTTATGAAAATCTACAAATTCAAAATAATATCCTGTGGGCCGCAAAAAGCATCGGCGTGAAGAAACTTTTGTTCCTCGGTAGTTCATGCATTTACCCTCGCGAGGCACCTCAGCCAATGAACGAAGACTCATTCATGCAAGGCAAGCCTGAGCCTACAAACGAGGCTTACGCCTATGCGAAAATATGCGGAATGAAGCTATGTGAATACATATATGAGGAACACGGAATGAAGTTTATATCATGCATGCCGACCAATATTTATGGCGAGAACGACAACTTCGACCCAGAAACATCCCATGTTATTCCATCGCTCATGCGACGTATCCACGAGGCAAAGGCCAATAACACACCAGAGGTTGTCGTGTGGGGTACTGGCGTAAGCCGCCGTGAATTCCTTCACGTCGACGATCTTGCAGACGCGATCACTTGGCTACTAGAGAATTATGAGAATAAGCAGTTCCTCAATATTGGTACTGGTGAAGATATTTCTATCAAGGAGCTTGCTATTATGCTTAAAGACCTTATTGGCTACAAGGGCGAGCTGGTCTTTGATGCGACCAAGCCAGATGGCATGCCAAAGAAACTCCTTGATGTTGATAGGCTACACGAGGCTGGCTGGCATCACTCTATCCAATTTGAAACTGGCCTAAAACGAACATACGAATGGTATCTTGCCAATATCGCTAGTTAATTCCCATCTCTTTCAATTTTGTAGAAAGGATAGTCTCCCAGTCGTACTGTTTTGCCATTTTTTCAGATGCTAGGCGGGCGCGACTCCACAGCTTCTCATCGGTAACAAACTTGAGCACCTCCTCGGCTACCGAATCGGGATTATCGTCACACAATAGTCCAGCCTTCTTTTTTTGCAGCACTTTCGCGATAGGAGGAACATCCGTCAGTACGATAGGCAAGCTTGCCCCAAGATACGCCTTTACCTTTCCAGGATCTGACGTAACAGAGAAGTTGCTTGGTATCTTTGCATACGGAGCCACTGCGACGGTTGCATCCGCAAGGAGCGCCTCAACGTCCCTGTGATCATCGATGAATCCATGAAACGTGATGTGTTTTTCCAGCTTTAGGTTCCTTGCTAACTGTCGCATCTTTGGTTCATCGGGACCTCCACCGACAATATCAAGCGTGATTAAGGGATCCTTCTTTACAAGAATAGCCATAGCCCTCACTACATTATCGACCCCCTGTCGCTCCACTATATGGCCCATATATACAATTTTCTTCTTATGCCAAGATTCCCGAGTAGTCTTTGGAGTCCTCCCCAGCCATGCACCCATAGGTACCACAATTGACGGCGCCAACCTATTGGTGGGAATTCCCATATATGCATTGCGCGCGTCGATGCCCTCCTGTGTTAGTTCGACTCTATAGTCAGCATGCTTGCAGACGTATCTATCGACAGCATCGTATATTTTTGTCGCCAGCCCCGGACCGAATCTATTCGGCACAAAATCAACAGCCCAATATACAATCTTCTGGCTACGATTGAATCTCCTTCTTGCAAGTCCACGCAGACACGCCAAATTATTAAAACCAAACCAGACCGTATCCTTTTGCATCCTGAATGGAACAAATGGGTCAAAGATATACGTCAATGGTGGGTTGTTATATAAAGGGATACGCTTTTCATCAATTAACTTGCCGTTCTTATAAGATGTAACCGTGTGAGTATACCGTGCACCCCCAATAAGTGGATGTATTACCATAGTCATGCGCTTCTTGCGACTATTTAAATAATCCCTAAGCGCCTGTGATGGCCCATCGGCATAGCCATTACTTATAATCGAAAAAGACTCTTTCGTTCTACTGCTCACAGCGTTAACTCTTAATAAAACTCTCTACTATCCTTTTATGCTCTGGTCTATTCACAAGCACAAGGTTTGTGTCATTTAGTTTCTCTAGAAAACTCTTTATATTACTTCTCTTCACCCGCTCTACCAATCCGTTAGCCTCGTCAATTGAATAGCAATACTTATAGTTATCGAAGAGTATTTTGCCAAAATCCCTATAGTCGAAATCGCAATTAGCTAGAAGTTTTGGAATACATTCGACCATGAGTGCAGGCTGTGCAATCTTTAGCGTTTTCAGGGCACCTTTAAGTACATACCCGTCATACCCCTCGACGTCAATCTTCACGAGATCTACCTTTCCAAGCTTGTGGGTCTTAACGTACTGATCAAGGCTAGTTTGCGGGACCTGAATAACTTCTCCATATCCCCGCCCTTTCTTACCGCCAACCGAGTGATTCCCAACGCTTTTTTTTGAAAGATAGACTTCCAGCTGTCGATCATCTTCGCCGAGAGCGGAATGTACCACTGTGATTTTTCCGCTTACATTCTTATTAAGTTTTATATTCCTTTTAAACAGCTCAACATTATCAGGGATTGGCTCAAATGCTATCAGCCTGCTGGTTCGACTGCTTGCTTTAGCACCAATTAGAGAGTATAGGCCTATGTTTGCACCGACATCAATAATTGTCCGTGACTCTTTTGATAACTGCTCAAATATACCCAGTTGAAGTTTTTCGTAGTATCCGCCAAGTAGACCAGGAGCTAGGCCCATGTCATGCCCAGGAACTTGCAGTTTTATATCAAAATAATCAGCCTCTACAACCCCCCCTGGATTCGTGCGCTTATAAACCCACTCCCTAACAACCCCAGTAACCTTCCAGTCATTAGCCGATGTATTGACTAGGATTTTTCTAACGAGCCTTATCGTCCCAATTCCAATTCTTCTTTTTGCATCAGCAACACTCTTTACTCGCGCCAAAATACACCTCCGTTGTCTTATATTGCATGGTCTGGCTTATCTGCCTACTACAGGTTATTATAAACTAGATACGAAGCAGTCACATGAAATTACCTGTAAAAAATTTCTACGTCAAATCAAGCCTATTTACAATCTTCTCGCTCTTAGCTGCAGTTTGTAATTATGCGCTATACCCCATTCTTGTACGAGTCCTTCCCGTATCAGATTTTGGCGACTTCGCTGTCGCATCCGCCACACTTAACCAGACCCTTGCCGTGCTATTAACAATAAATATTATCTCTATATACCTTGTAAAGAGATATGGTGAAGAGGATGCAAGGACACATGCTAAAGCGGTGCAAAAGGCGCTACTTTGGTTCTTTGGGGCGCTATGTACCATTATATTGCTGCTTTGGCCATTCCTCCAATCGATATTCAAGGTAGAGCACTCACTCATACTTATGCCCCTCATTCTCGTACTTGCACTTAACATCCCCCTTGTCGTATGGAATGGTTATCTTCAGGGAAACAAGGAGCTCGTTCGAATTGGCATAGGGACCTTTAGCTCATCTTTTGCGAAACTTGTGTTTGCCGCCATGTTGGGTTTACTGGCAGGTGCTGTCGGAGCTATGTTCGGCATACTTGTCGGCACATTAGCTGGCCTCATCGTTCTACAACTGTATCCTGGTGTAAAAACCCCAGGACTTGAGACGGTGCTAAAGAAGATGTCACGCGCTGAACTTAATAGTCTTCTTAAACTACGGTTTTATATCATTCAGGTCGCCATTGTGGTTGGTGCATTTGGAATTCTCCAAAGCTACGATATATCTCTCGCAAAAATCCTATTCGATCCACAAATTGCCGGAACCTATAGTGGTATTAGCATCTTAAGCACAGCCTTGTATTATCTTGCATTTATTCTCGTATGGATCATACTCCCTGAGATATCTATAGATAATCGAAAAATTAATCGACGAGTTCTTACAACAGCATACAGACTATACCTCGCTTTAGCCGTAGTGGCCGTAACTTTTATCATTCTGTTTGGAGATACAGTATTGCCAGCTATACTTGGGCCCGCATACAATGGCAAGACAGACTTATTACTATTTGGGGCGTTATACCAAATGACACTTGTTGCCACCGTACTTTACGCCTATTCCTTACTTGTCCGTCAGAAAAAACGCGCGGTGCTTCTTGCTGGGCTAGTGTTTGGTTTATGTACGAGTCTGCCAGCGCTGCTTGGCAGCGCCAACCCGGCAATAATGATACGCACGCTCTGGCTATCTATAATCCTAGCCGTGGGAATCTACTCCCTGACGGTTACATTTCACCGACTACTTAGACGCTCTGAAGGGTCTCTCTAAAATACTCAATTGTTGGACGCAGCCCGTCTTCGAGGTTAATTCGCGGCTCCCAATCAAGGTACTTATTTGCCAACGCAATATCTGGCTTTCTTTGCTTTGGGTCATCCGACGGCAGATCCTTATAGACAATCTTGCTTGTACTCTCAGGAATCATCTCAAGAACCTTCTCGGCAAGTTCTTTGATAGTAAACTCACCAGGATTCCCTGTATTGATAGGCCCTATAAACTCATCTTGGTTCATCATGCGAATCATTGCCTCAACAAGGTCGTCGACAAACTGGAAGCTCCGCGTTTGGCTACCATCTCCATATATTGTGATATCCTCGTTATTCAGCGCCTGCACGATGAAGTTTGACACCACCCGCCCATCGTTTGCACTCATATTGGGACCATATGTATTGAAGATGCGCACTACTCGTATATCTACATTTTTTTCTCTGTGATAATCGAAGAATAGGGTTTCAGCACACCGCTTGCCCTCATCGTAGCACGACCGAATTCCGATTGGATTCACCTTGCCCCAATAAGACTCTGGCTGCGGGTGGACATCGGGATCACCATAAACTTCACTTGTAGAAGCTTGCAAGACCCGCGCCTTGGTACGAGAGGCAAGTCCGAGAATATTAATTGCACCCATAACACTTGTCTTAACTGTGTGGATTGGATCAAACTGATAGTGGACAGGTGAGGCCGGACAGGCCAAATTATAAATCTGATCAACCTCTACGTATAAAGGCTCCGTTACATCGTGTCGAAGTAGCTCAAAGTTCTTATTATCAAGTAGGTGATGTATATTTTTGCGACTGCCTGTAAAAAAACTATCGACACAGAGGACCTCATTACCTTCATCAAGTAACCTCTTGCAAAGGTGTGAGCCAATAAAACCTGCACCTCCTGTTACAAGTATTCTTTTCACCATTAGAACTCCCTCCTAGCGTTGCGCCCAATACTTACGTACTCGATATCCGCGTCCTTCATTTCCTTGATATCGAATATGTTTCTACCGTCAAACACTGTTTTATCCTTCAACTTTTTCGCCAGTAAATCAGGCTCGATGGCGCTGAACTCCTGCCACTCGGTGACAATAATAAGCCCATCTGCTGTCTCCAGGGCATCATGCGCGCTTGGTGCATATTGGACTATATCCCCAATTAACTTTTGAACATTGTCTATTGCCTCTGGGTCATAAACACGCAGTTTTGCGCCACGTCCAATTAGTTCGTGAATTATCTCAATTGATGGCGCTTCGCGAATATCGTCTGTGTCGGGCTTAAAGGCGAGCCCCCAGATAGCGAAGGTCTTATTTTTAAGGTTCTCCCCATAACGCTCCACGATGCGATCAACCAGAATCCGCTTCTGGCGTGCATTAACCTCCATGACTGCGTTAAGAATCTTAAAGTCATAATCATACATCCGTGCAACTTTATCGAGAGCTAAGACATCTTTAGGAAAGCAACTACCGCCATATCCTATTCCCGCATTTAAGAATCGACGCCCAATCCTTTCATCTGCGCCTATCCCCTGCCGGACATTGTCAACATTCGCCCCGACAAGATCACTTAGATTAGCTATCTCATTCATAAAGCTAATTTTCATTGCAAGAAACGTGTTAGCGGCATATTTCGTCATCTCGGACGAAGCTTCATCCATAACAATAAACTCCGCTCCAGATACAATAAACGGCTTGTATATCTCTTCTAGAACACCTCTGGCTTGGCTAGAGGAGGTTCCAACCACTATTCTGTCCGGATTCATGAAATCATGAACAGCAAACCCCTCGCGCAGGAATTCTGGATTTGAAACAACATCAAAAGATACATGCGCGCCCTTTTCAATGACAGACGCTATTTTTGACGCTGTACCGACAGGAACGGTACTCTTGTTAATAAATACAGTGTAGTCATCAACGATAGGAGAAATATCCTCGGCCACCTTAATAACATAGCTCAGGTCAGCCTGACCGTCTCCTCCGGGTGGAGTGGGTAGGGCAAAAAAAACCGCCTTGGAACCCAGTACGTCTCTTAACTCTGTTGTAAAGCTAAGTCGGCCTGCCGTAATGTTTTTCCGGAGGAGCTCAGTGAGCCCTGGCTCGAATATCGGCGATTTTCCAGCTCGCAATTGTTTAATCTTATTATCATCGATGTCAACACACGTGACGTCATGGCCCGCCTCAGCAAGACACGTCCCACTCACAAGTCCGACATATCCCGTACCTATAACACTAACCTTCATAACTCGCTTTAGTATATACCGTGCTCCCCTCGGAGGCAATTTATCACATATACGATATACTAGTTCTATGGTCATTATCTTTTACGGTACAAGTGCTGAACTCATAAAGATGCTAGGCATTACCCAGCAAATTCCCCGATCAGAACAATTACTTATCTGTTCGTCGCAGCATCATGGGGGTCTAAAAAAAGTCCACAAACAACTAGGCATCAAACCAGATATTACACTGTCAAACGGCTGGTTTGGTGACGATGTCCGAAACATCAAGCAAATGCTCGGAATGATGACACATGCTCATTTAAGTTTCCTACGTCACCTGGTTCCTCTACGATCAAGGATAAGGAAACACGACAGAGAACAAGGCACTAAGAGTATTGTTGTCGTACATGGAGACACCTTGACGACCGTCATCGGCTCATACATGGGCCGGATGCTAGGACTCAAAGTAGCCCATGTAGAAGCGGGTCTCAGGACACACAACTGGAGGTCCCCTTTCCCGGAAGAGATTGATCGTAAGATTGCCGGCAAACTTTCTCGAATCCATTTCCCACCAAATGACGAGGCTGAACAAAATATACGCAACGAAAAGTTAAAAGGGGAAATCGTCAACACGCGATATAACACGGCAAAGGATGCCATTGAGCAGTCCCACAAATACCTCAGCGAAGATTTCAATAACCTAAAACTACCCTCCAGCTACTGCCTAGTCCTGCTACACCGAACCGAACTAATAGAAAATAGGAACGATCTCGAGTCCATTCTTAAGGTCATCAGTGACCACGCCTCCAAAAAGCATCCTGTCGTCTTCACTCAACACTCCACTACCTGGGAAAAGGTTAGGTCATACGACTTTGAGCATTACTTCAAGAAAGAAGGGCTTTTTGTTATACCAAAACAACCCTACTTTGACTTCATGGAGATTGTACGCAAATCAGACTACATTGTCACTGACGGAGGAGGACTGCAAGAGGATGCCTACTTCCTCGGCATACCCGCCATCATTCATCGCAAGAGGACCGAGCGTCCAGACGGGCTAGGCTTCAATGCCGAATTATCTGGCCTCGATGTGACAAAAGTTGAAAAATTTCTCAAGCATCATAAGAGTAAGAAAGAACTCGCACGCGCAACCGAAGATTTCTCCCCGTCGCGAGTAGTTGTCGACACGCTCCATAGAGAGTTGTATTTTAAGGCCTAGACCTTCTAAAAATTGGTCAATTCCTGATAGATAATACTTGCCGTACTATCCCAGGTAAAGCGTTCAGCGTGGAGCCTTGCAGCTTTTTTTCGCCTATCGCTTTCCTCGTTTGTAAGTGACATTATGCTTTCAATTTGTTCTTTAATGTCTGACCAGTTGTTTGCGTAATATATATGATTACCGCCTACCTCGGGTATAGATGAATTACGATATGAGATAACAGGACACTCCAGTAGCATCGCCTCGAGCACAGGTATACCGAAACCTTCATATAGTGTCGGGTAGGTAAAGGCAATCGCTTTTCTAAACAGGTCCTGTTTTGCTGCGTCGTCTACATATCCAAGAGTGAGGATATCCGATCGGTATGACGAAGACATCACGGCATTACGGAGCACTGGGTTTGGTATATTTTCAAGTGTCTGGAAGTTTTCGCCAACCAATACAAGCTGTATATCCATACCGTCCGCCTTTAGGTTATTATAGGCCGCAACTGCGTCCTCCACGCGTCGACGCGCATCCCCCGCGCCCACAAACAATAGGTAGGGTTTTGTCGGTAGTTTATCTGCCGCAACTTCACTCGCGCCCGTCTTTGCCGCTTTTAGCGTGACGCCAAGCCGCGCAACTTTTACTTTCTTCGCGTTCACTCTGAAAAATTTTTCAACATCTTGTTTTGTGCTTTCAGAAACAGATACAATGACACTTGCATTTCGAAGTGATCGGCGAAGTGTGCGGCTAAACTTGTAGTTTGTAAAGAGCGTCCGCAATGTCGTACGTGCAGCTTTGTTTTTAAACGGAACCCATGCAGACTCAAAATACTTATCCCAGAATAGGTAGGGTATCAGATCGTGTTTAATAAGCACCGTTCTAGTATTCTTCGGTACGCCAAATGCGTAGTCGAATTGCAGAAAAACATCGCTCTTACCAGAGTCCTTTATGGGCGATCCGTAGAGTCCAGCGTAGTGACGACGTAATTTATCGAGCTTTCCCGCTGTCAAATCTTCCTCGGGCATGACACCAAGTTTTACTACTTCGTACTTCAGGCCCACTGGTAAATGCAGAAGCTCTTTTGGATCCTCACCATCGTATTCATAGAAAATGAAGCTTATATCTTCGGGGCTGTCGTATGCGAGCTGGACGATGCGATCCGTCGTTTGTTTCGCGACTTCACCTATGCCACGGTATTTGTGGCCTGTTTGAAGTGCACGGAGGTCGATGCCAATCTTCATTCCTACTCCCCTTTACTCTGAAAATACTCAAGTGGTTTGCCTGTAAGTGCGGCCGCGGTGATTTCTGCACTTGGGCGCCAGCTGAGCGATTCGAGATGCTTTTTCATCGCCTTATCGAACTGTCCTCTGTCTTTTTCAGTACGCTCAACCATGTCTTCGATTTTCTCACGGATATCATCTACATCATACGGATCCACATATACAGCAGCTTTGCCTGCAGCCTCTGGAACCGAGGCGACGTTACTTGCGATTACAGGAGTGCCACATGCATACGCCTCAAGCGGCGACATACCAAAGCCTTCATAAATCGGTGTAAAGACAAAGAACTGCGCACCGCTATAGAGCGCCGGCATGTCCTCATCGGCCACGAACTGTTTCGGATTGATTATCTTGTAACCATTTTCTTTTGCGGTTTGTATTTTTGCTTTCACCTTTTCATTATTCCAGCCGCCCGCACCGACAATGACAAGTGGGTATTTGTCAGTAATACGCTTTGGCAGGCTTGTATATGCATCGACGAGTCGTTCATAATTCTTGCGTGGTTCAATATTACCGACCGAAAAAATATATTTCTCGCTAAAAATATCATATTTGGCCTTCACTTTATGAATCTCCTCGGCACTTCGCTTATAGAAGTGGCGGCGATCGACAGACGGATGCGCCACCGAAATAAGCTTTGGATCGAGACCATAATATTTAATGATCTCTGACTTGCTGAACTCAGACACGGCGATGATATTCTTCGCATTCTTCAGCGAGAAAGGAACTACCTTGGCGAGATATTCACGGTTGCCCTTGTCGACGCATTCTGGCACTGCAAGGTACGTAACATCGTGCACAACGACTGTCGATTTAGCAAACCAAGTAGGCCACGCAAGAAACGAAGGGAAGTAGTAAAAGCCCTTCCCTAGAATAAGATCAAGTGGAAACTTCCACCGATACTTCATGAAGCCACGAACAATCTTACTCGGTATTGGGTTACGAATGATTTTTGTATAGTGCTGAAGGTCGTATTTTTTAAGTCGTACATAGCGATAGCGCGGTGATATTAGCGAATACGTCAACTTACCTTCACCTGCTAATTCGTCGAGTCCCTGAACGATTCCTAGTGTGTAGTGTCCAACGCCGCTAAAATGATCATCAACAAGCGGAAAAGCATCAACCTGAACATGCGGTACTTTGTTTTTATTTTTCACGAACTACCTCTCAACCTTTAATCGAATATCTGGCGTAACAACAAACGGCGCCTTTTCCTCACGTCTTACTGTAAAGGCGGCTGCACCTTCCCACCAATCTGCCATCCGCGTACTATTTGAACCATGAAGCGACACATTAATCGTGTACTTTCCGTCGGTAAAGATATTAGGATACTCCCAGTGAACCTTCACTGTCTCACCCTGCTTTATATCAGTCAACTTAATGCGTCGGTGCTCTGTATTGGTCCCGCACACCTCTTCGCCCTTTGCATTAACAATCGAGGAGCCTGTGATGATTGTTGGGATGTCCTGGCCGGCAGTAAATTCGGCCGTAAATGTCAGACTCTCTGTCTTGTCGTCGATAACCTTCTTACCAGTAACTTCCACCTTAGTAAAAGATGCTCGACGATCTCCCCATCGTTCGTTTGTCTGAGGGATTCCATTGATTTCACCCTTGTCTTCATCCATGAAGAGCCTGTTGTACCTATTCGCAATCTTTTCAGCATCGCCTTCAGCAACCAGCTCGCTATTTTCTATAAGTATCGCCCTGTCGCAAAATTCACGGACTGCCGACATATCATGTGACACAAACACAACCGTGCTCTTGCTCTTTTTTAATAGCTCGAAGTAGTTGTAGCACTTACGCTGGAATTCCGCGTCGCCAACTGCAAGCACCTCATCCACCAGAAGTATGTCAGCCTCTGCTCTTGTGGCAACAGAAAAGGCGAGTCGGACCTGCATACCGCTCGAGTAGTTTTTGAGCTTCTGATCCATAAACTTTTCAAGCTCGGCAAACTTCACGATATCATCGTAGCGCGCATCAATCTCTTTTCGACTGAAACCGAGTAGTGCACCGTTGAGATAGACGTTTTCGCGACCTGTAAGTTCTGGGTTAAAACCAACGCCCAGTTCGATAAAAGGAACGATTTTACCCCGCGTTTCGATAGAACCTTTAGTTGGCTGATAGATCTGAGCCAGAATCTTCAGGAGCGTACTCTTACCACTTCCGTTGCGTCCCAAGATACCGAAGAATTCCCCCTTCCTGATTTCAAAGGATATATCCTTGAGAGCATGCTGGGTATCGACTGTACGGTCTTTTTTGCGGAACACATTAATAACACCAGACTTTATAGAGCTCGTCTTTTCGTGAGGTAGCAAAAAGTCCTTTGACACATGCTTGACTGATATCACAGCTTCTGTATCTGGCCGCTCAGACATTACACATTCTCCGCAAAATATGGCGCCTGACGACGGAAGTACCACGCACCTAAAATGAATATCGCGATCGCAATTACTATTGGTATAGCAGCAACCAGCATGTTATTGCCACTGATTGTATAGAGTGTAGGGTTATGTGTGCTTATAAGCACATGACGGATATCCTGGACAGCCTGGGCGACTGGATTCAGAAGCATCAGCTCGGCAATTTTATGATTTTTCTCCATTACGAGTGTGATTGGATAAATAATTGCCGAAGCATAGAACAATCCCTGCATGACAATTTCCCAAATATAATTAATGTCACGAAGTTTTACGAAAACAGCACTCAGAAAGAACGCCAGCCCAATTGCAAGTACAAATATCTCAATAACATACAGTGGTGAGAGAAGTGCACCCCACTGTAAATCGACTCCGTTAATTGCCATAAAGACCGCAATAACAACAAGATTGAGCAAAAGATTAATGAGCGCGGAGACACTGCCCGCTATAACGATGACGTATTTTGGAAAGTTAATCTTTCGTATCACATCACCCCTATCGACGACTGAAGTAACCCCGTTATTTGTGACCTCGGTGAAAAAATTCCATAGTACTATGCCGAGCAGGAGAGCAACTGGCCAGTGTGGAATGTCGCCACCGATTTTAAGAAACGATACAAAAACAAAGTAGAGAATAATAAAGAGGAATAGGGGTCGCAACAAAGACCATAGATACCCTAGCGCCGAGCCTTGGTAGCGAAGTTTAAACTCCGTTATGACCAATTCTCTGAGCAAAATAATGGAATACCTGTATTTACTCGCAACTCTTCCAAGGCCTGTCATTGTCGTCAATTATATAATAAGTTTCACTATATTCGCAATCTGGTAAGTGAAACGTAAAAAGCGATAGTGCTAAAATAATATATACATGTTCGAGCGGTTTTTCGAAAAATTCAGGGGGCTTTCCGTAAAGAGGCGACGTATCGCTACCCTTGACTTGCTGCGTGGTTTTCTTCTTTTTGCGATCATTCTCGATCACTCTCCTCTGGCACCGCGCCTAACTGACCTAGTGTCAGGCGGAGACGACCTCATTGTCTCCGCTGCTGAGGGGTTCTTTATCATATCCGGTATTTTGGTTGGTTATCTTTATGCGCACAAAATTATACTTTCGACACGTAGCACTGTAAGGAAGATATGGAAGCGGGCATTTATACTCTATGGTCTTTCGCTTGCAACAACCCTGCTATTCACGTTCATCGGCCTGGCCACCCATGACCCAACAAGTCCTTCACACATCTACCGAGGATCTTTCCTTGATATATCATTTTGGCAATCTCTCATATCGCTTGAATATACCTATGGATGGGCCGACTTCCTCTCTCGCTACGCTGTCTTCATGTTCTTTAGTCCTATCTGCCTCTTACTCATCGCTATCAAAAAATCCTACGTCCTTGCAATCGCTAGCGTACTACTCTGGTGGATATCGCCGATCATTGGCTCGCAACAATTCACCGCGTGGCAGATACTCTTCGTATTCGGCATGATTGCAGGCAGCCAACTTGAGACAATTCTTGATACACTCAAAAGGCCTCGATACCGCCTATTACTCCGCACCGTTGTCACCATCTTCTTCATAACAAGCTTCCTGTCACTTTATGTGGTACTTATCTATCCATTCTTGCGAGACTCACATCTTCTACCCGGTACGCTTTGGATTCCTAGCGACCAACTGTCTGATACATACAACTCGATAGGGTTATACTTCGACAAAGAAACGCTTGGAGCGGGTCGCATTATTATGGCGGGAATCTGGTTCATCGCATTGTTTACTATATTTTCTAAATACGAAAAATCCATCCAAAAATATACACGAGGCATGTTTGTCTTTCTTGGAAAGAATACCCTTCCGATTTACGTTATCCATTCAGGAGTAATCTTTTTTCTCTGTCTTATGTTCACACTTGGGTCAAGTGAAGGCGCCGCAATTAATACATTAGTTGCGATCATCGCACTTCTATTAACCCTCGGCCTGTCACGAGCCTACTTTTACCTTCAGCTCAAACTGCTACATCATCGCACTAGCGCTGGTAGTCGTCCTGAATCCGAGTAATATCGTCTTCATCAGAAGGCTGGGCTGGGTCACTGTGCTGCCAGATCTCCGCGACAAGTGCGTATGAGCCCATCAGTCCGACAAGTCGATGGCGCTCGCCTTGTTCGAACTGCACGACCTCACCCGCGGATGCGTTTACGATTTCACCCTGATCGTCCGTATCACTTTTGTGATACGCACCGTCGGTGAGGAATGTCCAGCGTTCGGCACGGCGTGCATGCTTTTGCCAGCTGAGACGTTGGCCTGGTGAAACAAGGAGGAATTTCGGACTGAGTTCGGCGTTTTCAATGCCGCGCTGGGCTTCTTCGAGCGTGAGGCCAGGGAAGAATGAATTGATGAACCGCTCGGCATCTTTACTATCGAAGCGAAGGTACGCACCCCATGGCTTTGCATCATTGCGGTCAACTGTTTCGTAGCCATGCTCCTCTGCGATTTGTTCGAGCTGGTTGACCAACTCTGCTTTCTCTACATTTGCGTCAAGGTTTAGTGCGCCAAGTTGTTCTCGTATATCTGCCATGCGGCCATTATGTCATTTGCATTTTATATTCGTCAAACATTGGACTATGATAGAAAGAGTGAAACTTCTTGAATACGAAGGTAAAAAAATCTTGCAGGCCGG
>Ga0116193_1001330_pt1 | contig 20648 bp, 13 predicted proteins | sample AD_UKC115_MetaG_FD_89892 | JGI IMG/M metagenome (GOLD analysis project Ga0116193, IMG submission 89892) | Active sludge microbial communities of municipal wastewater-treating anaerobic digesters from Hong Kong - AD_UKC115_MetaG | ecosystem: Engineered > Bioreactor > Anaerobic > Digestate... | reverse complement strand
TAAAGAACGGATATTGGGAAAATGACTCCGTCTTGCCACCAATCATCACTTTTTCTGATAAGCGAATATCTTCCGAACTGCTGCCGATCATGAATTCAAACTCGCCCGGCTCCACCACGAATTCATGATGACGGTCGAGGAAACACAGCAGGCCCGGCGGAAGGATGAACTCCACGCGGGCGGATTGTCCGGCCGCCAGCGCAAGGCGCGCGAAGCCCTTCAGTTCCTTCACCGGACGTGCCACGCTGGCCACTACATCGCGCACATACAGTTGCACAATCTCCACGCCATCCACATCGCTAGTATTCTTAACCGCGCAGGCAATCCGGATTTCGGATCTAGTATTGATCTCGTTGGGGTGCATTTCCAAATCGCTGTATTCAAACGATGAATAGCTCAGCCCATGCCCAAAACAGAACAGCGGCGCCACCGATGAATCGACATAATCAGTGTGCCAGCGCGAGATGCACTGCGTGGGCTTGTGATTATAATAAATCGGAAGTTGCCCCACGCTGCGCGGGAAGGTGACCGTGAGTTTTCCGCTCGGATTGCAGTCGCCAAATAAGACCTCGGCAATCGCCTGTGCGCCATGATGGCCCGGCTTCCATGCTTCAATGATCGCTGCCGCTTTGGGCACGACATTGGAAAGATCATTCGCGCGCCCATCCATCAGCACCACCACAACAGGCACTCCCGTAGCGGCTACCACATCAAGCAGTTGCTGCTGCACGCCAAGCAATTGCAGCGAGGTGACATCGCGACTTTCGCCGCACGTTGAATCTTTTTTCATTCCGCTGCGTCCGCCCAGCACAAGCACGGCAACGTCGCTTTGTTGCGCGGCGGCAACCGCCTCGGCAAATCCGCTCTGGTCTTCCTCGCGAATCGAGCAGCCCTGCGCATAATGCACGCTGGTCTGAGGCGAGACGATCCCGCGAATGGCTTCGAGCACGGTTTGAATCTTCGGCAGCGTGCCACGGCTTAAGCCTGTCGAATACGTGATCGCAGTGGGGTTCGCATCATTCTGGAAAAATGTGTTAATCCCCTGCATTTGCGCGGCGAAATGATAATCGCCCAGCACATCGCGCGAACTGTCCGCCAGCGGGCCAATCACCGCAACATTCTTTAGTTCCTTCGATAACGGCAGCAACTTTCCTGCATTTTGCATCAGCACGAGAGACTCGCGCGTCATCTTCAGCGACAGCTCATTGCCATCATTTTTTGAATAAATCTCCGGCACGCGCGCTTCATCGACGAATGGATTTTCAAACAAGCTCAAGCGGAATTTGAGCGCCAGCACGCGCCGCAAGCGGTCATTGATCAACTCCTCCGAAACAAGTCCATCCCTGACAGCCTCCAGCAGTGGAGGCCCATAGCAGGTCATGTTCGGCAGTTCGGTATCCACACCCGCTTGCAATGCCAGCGCGGCCGCTTCCTTCTTGTCCTGCGCCACCATGTGATACGTGTGCAGCGTCACGATGCCGCTGGCGTCGGAGATGATGGTGCCTTCAAAGCCCAATTGCTCGCGCAGCAGATCGTTGAGAATTTCGGGCGAGGAATGAACCGGAATGCCATCCATCTCATGATAGGCCGCCATGACCGAGGTCAGTCCGGCTTCGCGAATGGCAGCCTCAAATGGACGGCAGAACACCTCGCGCAAGTCGCGCGAGTTGACCCGCACCGGGCTCCAATTCGTGCCGCCATCAGGAATGCCATGCGCCACAAAGTGTTTGCCCACGGCGGAGATGCCTTGGCGAAGATCATCGCCTTGCAAGCCCTTCACATATTCGACGCCAAAAACCGCCGTGAGATACGGGTCTTCGCCATAGGTTTCTTCCTGACGGCCCCATCGCGGATCGCGGCAGATATCCAGGTCGGGCGACATTGCCTGAGTGGCGCCAATGGCGCGCATCTCCTGGCGAATGATGTCGGCCATCTGGCGAACGTTCGCCGGATTCCATGAACTCGCCACGCCAATGGATTGAGGAAACGTGCTGGCACGCGCAATCATCAGCCCTGACAGGCATTCTTCGCGATCAATGGCCGGAATGCCAAGGCGCGTGTTGTTCCGCAAGTAAGCTTGGACGTGATTGTAAAGCCGCGCGATCTCTTCGGGCTGCAACTCCGTGCTGCCGCCAATGCGAGTGATCTGCCCCAGTCCATGTTTGATCAGCGGTTCAGCTTTCTCATCGCCCGCCCATGAGCGCGTGCTCACATCAAGGAACTTGTTGCCCATGAAGCAGACGAATTGCTGGACTTTCTCCTCCAACGTCATGCGCCCGATTAAATCCTCAACGCGGGCTTCGATTGGTTGAGAGTGGTCCCAGTACAATGCGGTTTCGGCCATGAGTGTTCCCCGGGAATGATGTTTTTACAGGAGAGAACGGAGGAAACAGAGGGAAACAAAGCATGCACTCCGTTCTCTCTGCTTCCTCCTGTTTAATCAAAACGCAATCTTATTGCATCGCCATCCCGCCATTGACGTTGATCGTCTGGCCGGTGACATAGCTCGCCAAATCCGAAGCCAGGAAGATGCAGGCATTGGCCACATCCTCGGCCTCGCCCAGCTTGCCCATCGGAATCACGCTCAGCAACTGCTCCTTCACCTTCTCATCCAGCACGTCTGTCATCTTCGTGCGGATGAATCCAGGCGCCACGGCATTGACGGTGATGTTGCGGCTGGCCAATTCGCGCGCCAGTGTTTTGCTCAGCGCAATCAGGCCGCCTTTGGACGCGGAGTAGTTCGCCTGTCCCGCATTGCCAATCACGCCGACGACCGAAGCGATGTTGATGATGCGGCCAAAGCGCTGCTTCATCATCGGGCGCATGGCCGCGCGCGAGCAATTGAATGGCCCTTTCAAATTGATCGACAGCACCAAATCCCAGTCCTGATCGCTCATGCGCATGGCCAAACCGTCGCGCGTGATGCCGGCGTTGTTCACCAAGATATCGACACGCCCCAATGCCTCGACCGATTTGTCGATGAGTGCCTTGGCATCCTCAGGATCAGCCACATTGCATTTGATGAAGATCGAGCGGCGGCCCAGTGCCTCGATCTCCTTCACCACGGCCTCGCCAGTTTCCTGCGCCACATCGCTGATCACCACATCTGCGCCTTCACGCGCCATCGCCAGCGCAATCGCGCGGCCAATTCCCTGTCCCGAACCTGTGACAACGGCAATCTTGTCCTGCAGCAGCATGATGGATTTCCTTTCAGATAGGTCCTGAGTAGACCTCTCCGGGGAGAGGAGGATATTTGTTTTGTGTAGGGTGGGCCAGCGGCCCACCGCAACCGCCGAATACAAAGTCAAGCCAAGCACGGTGGGCTGTTGGCCCACCCTACTTTAATTCGCCCGCACCGCCTCCACGACCGCCTCAACTTCCGCCGGTGTGCCGCAAGGAAGAACCGTCCACTCTGCATTAATGCGCTTAGCCAATCCGCCCAGCACCTTGCCCGGTCCAACTTCGATGAACAAATCGCAGCCGAGCGCCGACAGTCGCTGCATCGATTCCACCCAGCGCACCTGCCCAGTAATCTGCATCGCCAGCATCTCGCGCACCTGTGCCGCGTTCGAGTAAGGCTGAGCCGTGACATTGGAGATGACCGCAATGCGGGGGGCATTCATTTGCGCCTCAGCCAGCGCCTGCTTCATCGGTTCGACGGCTGCATTCATCAATGGTGAGTGAAAGGCGCTGCTGACCGGCAGCTTGATCGCGCGGCGTACGCCGAGTTCCTTCAACTTTGCCAGCGCCGCATCCACCGCCGCCGTTTCGCCGCTGATGATGTTCTGCTCCGGCGCATTGAAGTTGACGATGCCAACGCCGTCGCCAACCGCATCGCAGGCCTGCTGCACGACATCGGCTGTCGCCATCACCGCCGCCATCGAACCCGGATTCGCTTCGCCCGCTGCCTGCATGGCCTTGCCGCGCGTCGCCACCAGTCGTAACCCTGTCTCCCAATCGAAGACGCCGCCGCTGACCAGCGCGCCATATTCGCCGAGCGAATGCCCCGCCGCCGCCGCCGGCTCAATGCCTTTGTCGCGCAGCGCGGCCAGCGCCGCCATGGAAACCGTGAACAGCAGCGGTTGCTGGTTGGACGTGGGCACTTGGTCGGCTTCCGGTCCTTCAAAGCACAAGCGGCTCAGTGGCCGGTCCAGAATTGCATCGGCTTTTTCAAAAATCTCGCGCGAGGAAGGATAGGCTTCGAATAATTCGCGCCCCATTCCAACACTTTGCGATCCTTGTCCCGGAAATAAGAAGGCGATCTTATGTGCGGTCATGCTGTATTGGCTCCAATAAATTGTTACCGGCTGGAATTATGAATGTATGCAGAACCTATGCTTCATCATGAGATGTAGGGTGCATTTTAACCCACCGTGGGCATGTAAGTTATTATCTATCTTGGCAATTGATGGATTTTATTCATTTATTAAATCCAAGCAAATATGTAGATAATAAGTTCTGCAAGATTATGGTGGGTCAAGACCCACCCTACGGCTTCGATACTTTTAATTAACTTATATGGTTTGCATATTTTCCTGATTCTATGGGTGGGTCAAGACCCACCCTACGGCTTCGGTACTTTTAATTAACTTATATGGTTTGCATATTTTCCTGATTATGGTGGGTCAAGACCCACCCTACGATTTCGGTATTTTCTATTAACTTAAAATTTCATTGGATAACTTATCTTCGACCACCCAACTCTGCCTTTTTTGCTATTTTTTATTTGTTATTTTTTATCTGTTACTTCGTCATTTTCCCCAGCGCATCACCACCGCGCCCCAGGTAAGTCCCGCGCCGAATGCCACCATGGCTATGACATGCCCATCGCGCAGTGTGCCATTCTGCTCCGCCTCGGCTAGCAGCATTGGAATGGTTCCCGCAGAGGTGTTTCCATAGCGGTCGATATTGCACAGCACGCGTTCCATCGGCACGCCAAAGCGCTTGGCCGCTGCTTCGATGATGCGGATATTGGCCTGATGGGGAACGATGAAATCCACTTCATCAATGTGCATGCCCGCCTTCTCCAGCGCGGCATCCACTGACGGACCGAGAATCTTCACCGCAAATTTGAAGACTTCGTTGCCTGCCATTTTGATGAAGTGATCGTGATTTTTGACTGTATATTCATTGGCCGGGTGCTTTGATCCGCCCGCCGGAATGACGATCATGTCCGCGCCTGATCCATCCGAGGCCAGCATCTCGCCGAGCAATCCCTTGCCTTCAGCCACCGGCCCCAGCACCACCGCGCCCGCGCCATCACCAAAGACAACGCATGTCGAGCGATCCGTCCAGTCCGTGACGGCGCTGTTCATGTCCACGCCTACAACCAGCGCGTACTTTGCCATGCCGCCGCGCAACATGTTCTTCGCCACGACAAGCCCATAAACAAACCCGGTGCAGGCGGCGTTCAAGTCAAAGGCTGCCGCGCCGACGATGCCCAATTTCTGCTGAATGCGGCACGCCGCTGAGGGCATGGGTTCGTCGGGCGTGTATGTGCAGCAAATGATTAAGCCGATTTGCTCGGCGGCAATGCCGGATCTCTCCAGAGCAATGCGCGCGGCCGCCGCGCCATAATCGCTGGCGCCTTCGCCGGAGGCCTTGATGCGACGTTCGCGAATGCCCGTGCGGGTGCGGATCCATTCGTCGCTGGTTTCCACCATCTTCTCAAGGTCCGCATTTGTGCAAATATGTTCGGGGCAGGCCGCGCCCACGCCGAGGATGCCAATGGAAAAAGAATCGTTATTCAACAATCAACCCCTGGAAAAATTCACAAAAAATCGCATGACTACTTGCGCCGCGCCATTCCTGGCGGAGATTAATCGTCATTGCTGTTGTCATTGAAGTCGGTCAGGTCGCTCATCTTGATCGGCATGATCAGATAAACGGAATCCTCATCCACTTCATTGACGAAGATGACGGGCGAAGCGTTGGTTTTGACGCGCATGCACACATCGTTGTGCTCCATAATGCGCGTGATTTCGATCAAATACTTGTGGTTAAAGGCAATCTCGAAGGCTTCGCCATCATAATTCACGGGGAAGCGCCCTTCGTATTCGCCCACGTCGTAGGTGCGCGAGGTAATGCGCGCGCGCTCGGGTTCCAGGCGCAGGACGACGGAGTTGTTCTTTTCCTCGGAAATAATTGAGGCGCGGCGCACCGCCGAGGCAAACTCGCCTTTGCCGAACTTCACCTCGCGCGCAATATCCTTGGGAATGACCATCTGGTAATTGGGATAGCTGCCGTCGATCTTATTAGCCATGTACGTCACGTCGCCCAATTCAAAGGCCACCTGGCGATCGCCAATCACCACATTGACTTCGCCCTCGCTGCCCAAATTGCGCTGCACTTCGGCCAGAATTTTATGCGGCACAATGGCCGAGGTCTCGCGCTCGCCGATGACTTCCGACAACGCGCGGCGGCAATAGCCAAGCTTCTTGCCATCCGTAGCCACCGTAATGAGATGCCCTTCCTTCACGTCAAAATAAGCGCCCAACAGCACCTTGCGCGGGTCGCGCGGCGGCACGGCAAACAGGACGCGGTTGAGCATGCCGGCCAATTCGGCCTGTTCCAGCGTCAGTGAGGAGACGGGCTTGATCTCCGGCCAGGAGGGGAAATCGGCCGCGGGCATGGTCTGAAGGGTATAGTTGTTTTCCTCAGCCTGCACCTTCACCAGGTCTCCCTCTTTCTCCAGCAGCACCTCTCCATCGGGCAGCTCGCGCACCAATTCGGCAAACGTCCGCGCCGGAACCGTTGTGCGGCCCGGTTCATCCACCTTGGCCTGCACGGCGCAACGCACGGAGGCCTCCAAATCGGTGGTGACGAAGATCACGCGATCACCTTCGGCCTCAATCAAGATATTGCCCAGCACGGGCAGGCTGGTCTGGGGGTTCACCATGCTTTGCGTGGTGGAGGCAGCCTTGACAAGTTGATCTTTGGCAAAGGTCAGTTTCATCGCACGAGATCCTTTTGGGAGAAAGTGGGTTGTAAGGGAACGAATACTGCGGCCTGGAAACAATCCCGACCGACACTAGGATTTAGGCCCAAAGCAGCTGATTGTCAAAGGGATTCGCTTGGAGAAAGAGCAGGTGCAAAGGATGTCGGCTTGACACAACTATAGCGCGCATCAGCGCACATTAGCGGTTCGATTCAACCAAACGATTCTTGACATGGCGCGCTTCGCGCCAGAACAATACACCCGCCTGGGCGCTCGCGTTCAGGCGCATTGTGCAGGGGGTTAGCCAAGTTGGTAAGGCACGGGGCTTTGGTCCCCGCATTCGCAGGTTCGAATCCTGCACCCCCTGCCATGTTCTCCGCATTTTCGCAGCAATCACTTCTTTTTTTCTGTCATTTCGAGCGCAGCGAGAAATCTCAAATAGTGCTTAAAGATTTCTCAGTCGCTATGCTCCTTCGAAATGACAAGCCATAGATGGGCTTCTTCGAAATGAAGAAAAGACCGGCAAAAACACCGGCGAAGAATATGAAATCTAGCGCAAATCCACGCGCTGCCCGTTTACATCCAGCACCACTGTATTCTGGTTAATTTCGCGGACTACCGCCTCGCCGACCTTGTCGCCAACGCGAACGGTGCGCTTGTTGACCATTGCCATCGGTGCCTTGTCGTCCCAGATGATCCCCTGCAGCGCATACGCCGGTTCTGGCGTGGATTGCACCCTCGCCGCCTCCTGTGGAGGCGCGATGGGCGGCATTTCATATGGCAGCGAATCCGGCACTGCTGCTTCCGCGGCAACCACCTCTGTGGCGGGAACCGGCGTTTCGGCTGGCGGAATGGCCGCCGGATCGTTCTCCTGCGGCAGATCCAAAGGCAAAGGCTGCGGCTCGGATTGCTGCGAAGGGGCCGCCGTGGCAGGAGCGGCGCTTTGTTCAAACGGTTGCGGAAGATCGGCCACCGAGGGGGCATATTGCGCTGGCAATGGCACAGATCGCACCGCCACGCGCGGCGGATACGGCATGGAAGGCTGCGAGGCGGAGGTCACCACCGTCACCAGAGGGGCGCTGACGGGTTGCGGCTTGCGATTGGCTCCAAGCGCCAGATACAGCAGCAGCACAACCACGCCGACGACACTCACGCCTCCCAAAATGAGCGAGGCCACGACAATGCGGCGCAATCCGCGCTCTTCGCGCAACTTCTGCCGCTCCCAATACACGCTGGAACTCTCATAGGGGCTGCGATTGAAGAGAAAATCCTTCGTGCTCACCGGCTCGGCAGGCGCTTGTTTCGTCGATTTTTTCAGTGCCTCGAGAATGCTGTTCACGTGAAAGATTTATCCTCGCGCCAGGTTTGCGCCTGCCCGCTTGTTTGAATCGCGAAATACATGCCGCTGCATGAATATCACAACAAACTACATTTCTGCAAAGGTGTCCTGCCCGGCGTCTGCTTTGTAACTTTGAATAAAACAAATCGGCTCCATAGGCGTCGAACTGTTCGACCTGAATGCTCCCCGATGGAGGCAACTACAACCGCGAAAATCACGCTAAACACATCTGGGCCAGCAGGGACTATTGGTCAATCTTATCTCTTCAACAACTGCGCCTGTGATGGCGCCATGGCCGAGACAATGGCCAGCACGGTGGACTCATCCAGCAAGCCCGATTGCGGCAAGCCCTTCTCGCGCTGCAATTGCCGTAAAGAATCCTGCATGCGCGAGTCAAACTTGCGCGTCGGGGTGGAGGCCAGCAATCCGCGCTTTTCCAGGAATTGCTGCACCTTCAGCAGGCGCGAATCCTCGTCCCCGGGCGCAAAATTCACCAAGTTATTGGAATCCTTATACAAAACCCAGTAATGCGACACCTTTGTCACCAGATCCTTGAGTGACCACTTGACAATGCCCGTCTTGGGATCAGCCACCAGCCATTGATTTTCCATCAGCCCAATCACCGCGCCATAACGGCAATGGCTGGGCTGCGGAGAAGAGAACTCCACCAGCAGCGGCAGATTCCAACTCAGAGCGCTGGAGAAATCCGGCCCGCCATCGAAGACGTGCATTTTCAAATCACTGGCGGCATAGGCAAACGGATCAAGGGCCGCAACTTGCGCTGGGGTTTTCTTGCGGAACTCCGCCAAATTTCCCCGCTCATCCCACAAGCGGGCAATGGTCATCACAGCGGCCATTTTTGCCACGCCCGCATTCGATACGCGCATCACGCCGTCCAAGTCATAGGTCCAACTGTCTTTGGCGCTGAGTTCTTCCGCCGGCAGTGAAGCGGGCGCGCTGGCGGGCTTGCTGGCGGGCATGGAGGTGGGGGCGGAGGCTGGCATCGAGGCGGGCATGGAAGCCGGCGCAATGGTCGGCGCCTCCGCTGTTAACAGCACTCCGTCCACTTGCTGGCTGGCCGGCTTGGAACTGGCCGGGCGGCTCGTTACAGTATTGGAAGTTACGGCGCTGGCGTTAGTCGCCCCGCGAGAGGAGTCATGGTTATTGGGAGCCTTTGGCACAATCGGTGGAACTTCGGGCGTCTGCGGCGGCTCGGGTGGAGCCGCGTTCGCCACCGGATCGGAAGCCGCTGTGCGAGTCATGGCGCTGAGCAGATCGGGATACCCGGGGCCGCCCAAGGCCAGCCACAGCGCCGCCGAAACCAGCCCCAGCGATGCCAGCAAGACGGCGGCAATTTTCCAGCGATGCCCGCGCGCATGAGATTTCTTCGAGGGCGCCAACTTCGTTCCGGGGCCGCTGACTTCCTCCCATGCCTGATCCACCATGCGCGCATCGATGACATAGGAATCGGCTACATAGCCCACCAGCAGGCAACGATCGCAGACTTGATTGACGCGGCGCGGAATGCAGCGCGTGTAGGCGGCGATTCGGTCCAGCGCATCGCTGGTAAACTCAATATGGCGATGACTGCCGGCCACCAGCAGGCGATGGCGAATGTAATGCAGCAGTTCCTCGGTAGATAAAGCGGCGAGGTGGAACCGCACGGCAATGCGTGAATCGAGTTGCTCCAGGTCGGGCCGCGAAAGGATCTGGTTTAATTCCGGCTGGCCGACGAGCACGATCTGGAAGAGTTTGGTGGTTTCGCTCTCCAGGTTGCCCAGCATGCGTAGCTGTTCCAGGGTCTGGCGCGGCAAATTTTGCGCCTCGTCAATGACAATGGCGCAGATATAGCCCTTGCGGTTTTCCTCGATGAGGAATCCGTTCAGGACATCAATCAGGTCTTTTTTCGAATCGAAATGCGATTCCAGCCCAAACTCATCATTGATTGTTCGCAGCAATTCAATGTCGGACAGGTAGGAGTTCAGGATAACGCCAATGCGAATCTTTTCAGCGGACAGGCGGTTGATCAACGCCCGGCACAGGGTCGTTTTGCCTGAACCGACCTCTCCGGTCAGGCATACAAATCCCTTGCGCTGCTGAATGCCATAAAGCAGCGCGGCCATGGCGGCGCGATGCTGCTCGGACAGGAACAGAAAGCGTGAATCCGGGGTAAGACTGAATGGAGTTTCTTCCAGCCCGTAAAATGGCTCATACATAGGCGTGAGGTCTTGCACCAATCCTTAGAAGTGAAGCCAATGATCCTGGGAACGCCGATCTCCTGATCGGCAAACGCACACATTTCCCCTGTCCCCTTTGGTAGGGGTTTTTTGCAAATCCGTCAATGAGGAAATGCCGCCGCAGACAATTCCTCATCGGCGAATAAGTGGATTTTGTAAAGGAAAGACGAGATTTTCAGTGGCTGTTCGACCCACTCTGATTCTGAATCAGCATGAACCGATTACGATTGCGTGCATGAGCACGAGCACGATCTTACTACCCCAGCAATCCATCCCTCACCTGCACCACACCGACTTCGGTCACAATCAGATCCATAGGGATATCATGGGTTTCAGCGGGGATCTCTTCCACGATCTGCCATGAAAATGCCAACCCGACCTTGATCTTTTCCGGGCTGCATTGCTGCAGGAAACGATCATAAAAGCCGCCGCCGCGCCCCAAACGCACGCCTTGCGGATCAAATGCAATCCCCGGAATGAGGTGGATATCGATCTCATCTGCATCAACGGGGCGGCTTGTATCGCCTGGTTCGAGAATGCCGTGATATCCGCGCTGCAAGTCGCGATAGAAATTCTCCACCTCGCGCGGCTCCATCGTTTCCTCGGCCAATTCAATCTTCGGAACACAAATGCGCTGTCCACGCTGGAGACAATTGCGGATCACATCATGCGTTGGGGCCTCGCCTTTGGTGCTGACGTAGGACATGATCAACTGCGGCTGAAAATAGCGCGTCAGCAACACCTCCAGCGCTGCGCCGATGCGCAGTCCGGCCCGCTGCATGTCGGCCAAGTCATATTGAACCAGACGCTGGCGCATTTCTTCGCGGAGTTGTCGTTTGCTGGCCATGGGTTTGCTCCTCAGGCGGTTCTGTTTCTAGTGTAGAACAACCCCCGCCATTTGGGTCAGAAAAGATGAAAAAAATATGCCGGATTCTGGTCAACGGAGAATTGCGCCAAATCAGGTTTTCTCCGATCATTTTTTTCCAAGACACACACAGCACCCTGTGATTTTCTTTTACACGGCCTGATTCTGTCAGGTGCAATGCGCTATTGTGGAGCAGCACGCCATGTCCAATGTTCTGGGGCTATTGACCCGCCGCGTAACCGAAGCCATCCAGAAAGCCTTTCCCGAGGCTGCCACGGGTGTTGATCCGGCGATGGCCGCCGCCTCGGACCCAAAATTTGGCCATTATCAATGCAATGCCGCCATGGGACTGGCCAAGCGATTGGGCCGCAAGCCGCGCGAAGTGGCGATGGCGATCATCGACAACATGCATTTCGAGGACATTTGCGATGCGCCGGAAGTTGCGGGGCCTGGCTTCATCAATTTCCGCCTGAAGCCGGAATTCATTTCCGCCGAATTGCGCCGCCGCCTGCGCGATGAGCGCCTGGGCATTGTGCCTGTTGCCACGCCGCAGCACGTGGTCATCGATTTCTCCAGTCCTAACATCGCCAAGGAACTGCACGTCGGCCATTTGCGCAGCACCATCATTGGCGATTGCATTGCGCGCACGTTGGAGTTCCTCGGCCATGACGTCCTGCGCCGCAATCACGTGGGCGATTGGGGCACGCAATTCGGCATGTTGCTGGCGCATCTGAAAGATGTCTGTCCCGAAGCCTTGCACCCCGGAACGCAAGTGGATTTGGGTGATTTGGTTGAGTTCTACAAGGCCTCAAAGAACCGCTTCGATGAAGATGCCGATTTCAAGCAGCGCTCGCGCAATGAAGTCGTTAATTTGCAGTCGGGCGATCCCGAAGCGCTGACGGGATGGAAAACGCTGTGTGACCAATCGCGCCGCGAATTTGAATACATTTATAATCAATTGAACGTTTGCATCGATGAACGAGGCGAGTCCTTCTACAATCCTCTCATTCCCGAGACACTGGAAGAACTGCGCAACAAAGGCCTTGTCGTCGAAAACCAGGGCGCGCAATACATCTATCCCGAAGGTTTTAAGAACAAGGAAGGCGAGCCGCTGCCGCTGATTGTCCAGAAGCGCGATGGTGGCTTTAATTATGATACGACTGACATGACGGCGATTCGCTATCGCGTGAAGGAAGAGCGCGCCGATCGAATCATCTACGTCACTGATGTCGGCCAGGCGCAGCATTTCGCCATGATCTTCGAGGCCGCGCGCATGGCGGGATGGATCGATCACGTGCAGGTGGTGCATGTGCCCTTCGGCATGGTGCTGGGCGAGGATCGCAAGAAATTCAAGACGCGCTCAGGCGACACCGTGCGCCTGCGCGATTTGCTGGAGGAAGCGGTCACCCGCGCCCGTGTGATTGTCGATGAAAAGAACGCCGATCTCACGGAAGAGCGCAAGGCGGAGATCGCCCACACCATCGGCATAGGCGCGGTGAAATACGCCGATCTATCGCAGCATCGCTTAAGTGATTATGTGTTCAGTTTCGACAAGATGCTGGCGCTGAATGGCAACACAGCGCCGTATCTGATCTACGCCTACGTGCGCATTCACAGCATTGCTCGAAAGGGCAATATCGCTTTCGAGACTCTTGCGGCGGAGGATGTCGAAACGTTGGAGACCGAGGAGGAGATTGATCTGGGCAAGTCGCTCTTGCGCTTCCCAGAAATCCTGCAAATCCTCGAGCGGGAGTTGCTGCCCAATCGCCTGACGGATTATTTGTATGAACTCGCGCAGCAGTTTAGCCGCTTCTACACGAACAATCGCGTGCTGGGCGATCCGCGCGAATTAACCCGCCTGGCCTTGTGCGACATTACCGCGCGCACCCTAAAATGCGGCTTGAGTTTGCTAGGCATCGGCGTGATCGAAGAGATGTAGATTGGGTCTCTGACCCGACAATGTAGGTTGGGTCTCTGACCCGACAATGTAGGTTGGGTCTCCGACCCGACACACAACGGCATTACATTAGAATTCAGGCATATCCAGCAACACAACCATGTCGGCTCGAAGAGCCGACCTACGTACATCCTATGGCCGCGACGTGGGCTTGGCATATTGCCGCATCAACTCTTCAAAACGCGGCATCTGCCGCAGCGCCCGCAGATAGGAACTTCGCATCAGCAACTGCTGATCCGCGAAGCCTTCCTTCAAAGCCATTTCCAGTTGCGTAAACGCCTCTTCATTGCGCCCAGCCGCTGCTAATGCCGAGGCAATCGTCACGCGCGCCCCCGGATCGAGTTTGGGATTCTTCTGCAACGGCATCAGGATATCCAGCGACTCGGTCGTGCGATTCAGCGCCAGCAGCATGCGCCCCAGTTCATACCGCGCCTCTTCCGATTGCGGATTGATGTTGAATGCAGCGCGGAAATTCTTCTCCGCCTCCTGGTAATCCCCCTTGTCGCGAGCGGCGCGCCCCTTTTCGAGGAAGGGATTGCTCTCCGGTTTGCCCGAACCCAATTTTGCCGATGGATTCATAAGTTGCAGCGTTTGCTCCAGCGACTTGGCGCTGGCCCCATCGCCCAACGAGCGCAACTTGGCCGCCAGTTGCCTTAGTCCGCGCTGATAATAATGCTGGAAACGAATGTCGCCGCTGGTGAGCGTCAGGATCGAGCGACCGGTTTGCAGCGCCTCGCCCATTCGGCCCAGTTGCACAAAGGAATCGAAGCGCAGGCGCAATGCGCGCGCCTCAATGACCTGCACGGCCGTTTTGCGCAAGGATTGCTGCAAGGCTGCTTCCGTTCCGCTGGCCTGAACCAGCGTGCGGAATGGATCGGTCTGCGCCGACATCAGCCACTTGAGAATCTCGCCAGAACCATCTTGATGCCGTGGAAGTCCCAGCGGCTTGAGCGCATCGGCCATGCGATAAGGCTGTACGGCCAACAGCGGTTTCAACGCATCGCCGCGCGTGATGAAGCCGCCAATGAGCAGATTCGAGGCCTTGAGCGGATCCAGCGCCACCAGCGATTTCAGCACCTGCGGCAGGGCGGTGATTTTCTGGAATGTTGACAGACTCAAAAACTGCTTCTGCGTCGAAGCCACGAAGATGTAATTGTCGTAATCGCCTTCAAATACGCTGACATAAGGAAATTCGGCAATAACACCCGCGGCAATGCGCTGGAACGACGGCAGCGAAAGATCGGTGGCGCGAACGGCAAAAGCAATGCTTCCGCGCTCGGTCAGGTGCTCGCGGCATTCACGAAAAAAATCCTGCGTGTAATACAGGAAATTCGCGCTGAGCGCCGGATTAAGCGGTCCCCAGACAATCAGGTCATAATGATCCCCGCCTAGCGAAAAGCGCGACAGCACATCCTGCCGCTGCACGTGCACCGCCGGATGGGAAAAGGCTTGCCCGGAGATTTCTTTGAAGAACACAGCCGCGCGGTAATTGGCTCCGCTCGATTCAAAGACATTCGCCAGTTTGATTTGCGGCAATGATGTCAACATGCCGATGGTCTGGCCCGTGCCCATCCCCACCGCGCACACGCGCTGCGTTTGTGGTGAAAGAAGCATGGGGTATAAGCCCAGCAATGTGCTGGAAATGGCGCTCTGCGACTGGCTACTGGCGGCAGGCTTGCCGTCGATCCATGCCGTCACATCGCGCTGTTCATCCTGCGTGACAATCAAGCTGCCATCGATCGTCTCGCTGTAATACGTCACATGCGGCTTGTCGGCGGCATGCAGTTGGCGGCCTTGATCGATGAGGCGCAGCGCCTCCCATGGCTTTTGTAATTGTGCGCTGATGACCAGGGCAATGAGCGCGGCGAAGATCGCGCCAAAGGCGGCGATGAAGCCCCCGCCTCGCTGGCGCACCCATTGAATCAGCGCGAGCGCTCCGCCCAATGCCGCCACCGCGCCGCTGGTCAGCAGCAGGTTTTGCAGCGGCATGTAATGCGCGGGTTCGACGCGCGACAAATAGGCCAGTCCGATGACAGAACTGCCCCACCAACTCACGCCCAGGGCAATGAGCCACAGCGCCAGCGAAAGAGCAAAGGCGGAGGAGGCGCCCAAATGCGAGGATCGCGTGAACGCTGCAATGCAAAGCGCCGATCCGCCCAGCAGGATGGCCAGCGGAAGGAACGAAATTGCCAGCAACAGCGACGCTGCAGGCGCGTTTGAAAGCGATCGTCCCGCCAGATACGGCAATTGCCCATAATAGCTGCCAATGCCACTTAAAACCAAAGCACCCAGGATAAGGAAAAAACCTGCGGCGCCTAATTCATTCCAGCGGCGAAAGCGCCGCGCCAGCGCTATGCCTAGCCATGCCAGCAGCAGGAACGCCATTGCCTGCCATGCCCACGCGCCGCCGGAGGCCGGCATGGTCAACCATCCCACGCGCTGCATCACGCACAACAGCATCCCGCTGCCAATGGCAGCAAGAATTGCGGCGATAAGCACGGCCACATTGGCAAAGGCCAATGGTCGAGCATGATCTAATGGCAGGTTTTCATCCCCCGCTGCATTGTGGACGCGGAGGAAAATCACCGCGCTACTCCAAACAATCGCACTGCCCAGCGCAAATGATAGATAGTGCCAGGCGTGATATGGCGGGAGGAGGATTTGCAGGACAAAAGCCAACACCGTTCCTGCCATGGCAGAGGACATTATCTTCAACCCTGCCGCGCCGGGCGCAGTTTCGCGCAATTCAGCGGCATGCGCCAAATACGGCAGGCAAAAGCCGCCGCAAACAAAGGGGAGGAAACTAAACATGACTCCCAGCAGCGGGCCAATGGTCAAAGTCGGCCACGTGCCGCGCTGGCGCAGCGATAAGACCGACTCGACGAGTCCATGCCACGGACCAAACAAGGCCAGGTTGCCGGCGACCAGCAGCGGCATGGCCATCAGCGCCAGAGCCGCCAAACTATAGCGTGGCGCGCGCGATGGCATATCCCAGCGTTTGGCCCAATGTCCGCTTGTCAGCGCGCCTGCAGCCATTCCCGCCAACGCCGTCATCAACAGACTCGTCTGGAGTTGCGAGATGTGTCCGAGTTTCTTTTGCAGAAACCAATGAATGGCAATCAGCGCCTGAGCCGTGGCAAGGCCAAGCGCCAATGCACTCAGCCGGGCATGTGGGGAGTGGGCCGGTGGCGCGGATTGGCTCTGGGGCGGAAGCGATTGTTTGTCTGCCATGATGCAAATATTCCTCCTGCCGACCAGCTATCGATTACTGGCCGCATGGCGCAGAGTATAGACGACTGCCGCGCAGGGCAACAGCCGTGTTTTCCTGCGGCTTGACTTGCCAGGCGCCAGCGGACTACAGTCGCGCATTCAGTGGAGCGGAAGAATGCGGTAGCCCCGAGCATTAGCGAGGGATTCACCGCTTAGGTTACGCTTGGCCTTTTGTAAGCGTGCTTGCAATTCACGGGCATCATCTACATCAGGATTCAAGCATTGCGCGGACAATCCCTCACTGACGTTCGGGCTACGGCAATGAGTGTAAGACAAGATTGAGCGCGCAAGATAATGGTGGGCCATGGGCCTGCCCTGCGGCGTCAAATTTATTCACGGAACAAAACCTCCTTGACCGCACAATCGCAAACCACGCCGCCATTTTCCGCGCGCCTGCTGGGCACAGTGCTCGTCGCGTGGCTTATTCCCGGCGGCGGATTCCTGCTGCATGGGCGCTTCTGGCGCGGCATCACCGTGCTGGGATCGCTCCTGCTCACCTTCTTGCTCGGCTGCGTGCTGCATGCCGGGGTGTATTGGCCTGTCTGGTCGATTCACAATGAAGGCTTCAACATTATCAACAATATCACGTTTGTGATCCAAATGGGATCGGGCCTGCCGGCACTGCTTTCCTTGCTGGCCAGCGCGCATCCTCAAATTTTTTTTCTGCGGTGGGCCGCTGCTGACACTTCGCATGCGTTATATGATTTGGGAAGTTTTTATCTTCTGGCGTGCGGGGCAATGAATTATTTCGTGGTTTGCAACACCTTTGATCGTTTGTTTGCCCGCCGCGCCTCGCGCGAAGCGTCGCAGGAGGTAGCGCGATGATCTCCGTTGGCCTAACGTATGTTTTCTCAGCCATCTATCTTTCCTTCATTGTGTCGATGGTCATCAGCATTAACGAAAACGATACGGTAAGGCGCATTGCGCGCGAGACGCTGCGGCGCGCCGGAAAATTACTCGGCGTTCTGGCCATTGCCGCCATCATCGTGCAGGTTCTCACGTTTTTCAGCAACTCGTAGAGCGGGACGCCTGCGCAAGGCGAAAAATACAGTTTCCCGATTTTGCAAAATCCACTTGACAGTTTGGCCGGAAAGCCATATTCACGTGAATGATTCCATTCATCCGGAAGTAATCGCGGCTAAAAAAGCGATTCCCGATTCCAAAACACATTTTAAAACGAAAGGTGAGTTGTAAAAATGCGTAAGATCAAAGGCTTTACCCTTATTGAGTTGCTGATCGTCGTGGCCATCATTGCCATCCTGGCAGCCATCGCGGTCCCCAACTTCCTCGAGGCGCAGATTCGTTCCAAGGTTTCACGCGTCAAGTCCGACCAACGCTCAGTCGCCACTGCATTGGAAGCTTATTATGTGGATAATAATTTATACCCGGCGTGGGCAGGCGGACAGGATGATCCGCAGTGGGCAGCAGGCAAGAACGGCACCCCGAACTTGACCTTCAACGTCAACTCCGGCGCGCAGGCGAAGAACACGCTGCGCACATTCGCCATCAACCCGAATCCCTCGGGCAGCGCGACCATTAACATGTCCACATTGACGACCCCGGTGGCGTTCATCACGTCCTTCCCGAAGGATCCGTTCATGGACACCAAGGGTGCCACGTTCGGCTACTATTCCGACCCGAATTTCGTCGGTTGGATCATGTACAGCGTCGGCCCGGATCAGGACGAAGCCGGTTCCCAGCTGAATGCTGATGTAGAATCCGTGTATAATCCCGTTCGTTTCACCATGCCATCGAATGAGCTCATCGGCGGCGGCAGCGCGCTTGGAACTCCCGTGCGCGGCGCTTACACCTATGACCCGACCAACGGCACGTCCTCCAAGGGCGAAGTTTGGAAGATCAAGGCCTAAAGCGGGCAGCAGCAACAAGCAGCATCCAGAAGCAAAAATGAAAGAGCGGGTCTTCGGACCCGCTCTTTTTTTGGGTCACTTGGCATTCATAAAATGGAATAAACTTGCAATAAACTGTCGTTATGCAGTAGCCCGAGTGTCAGCGAGGGATTCACTCCTCACCCCCACTTGGCCCGTCCGCCACCCAGAATGAGTTGTTATTTTAATCTAATCACAATTGCGCCAAGCGTCAGCCTCAAGTCTAGGCATGCATAGTGCGGTGAATCTCTCACTTACGTTCAGGCTACTGCATTTTTGGGGATAAGTTTGGGATTAGTTGGTTCAGGATTTATTCCAGATCATCTTCTGCAAGAACCGCACGCTTTTCAGTTGCACCTCGGCATGAAACTCAAACAGCCGGATGACAAATTGCAAAACAGGGCGGTCGAAAGGCAGTTGTGCGCTGGAAAACTCATCAATGCGCAGCCACATGCTTTGGCGCAGAAAGTGGCGCATGGAGGGGCTGAGGCGCATTTGCGGCAGGCGCAAGTCCTCAGAAGGATGCGGGGCCAGCCGCCCCTCGTCCATATTCAGAAATAAATACTCTTTTGCCTGTGTTAATGTGCCGCTTGGTTCTCGCAAATCGGGCGCATAGCCCAGCAGGCAAATGAGACGGAACAGACTGTGCGCCGCAAGCGGTTCTCCCGCGGCGCCCACACTCACCCCGTGCAGGAAATTTACGCCAAGATGATAGATTTCGGCCGAAGGCCGGGCCTCCTGAGTGCCTTGGTCAATGGCCTCGATGAGCAATGCCGCTAAGGCGTAAGCACTTAAATCCTGTTGCACAATGGGCCATCGCCGCAGCAATTCAATCGCGGAAAGGGAAAGCATCGCCGCGCCTTCGCGGCCATACGCGCTCACCTCCACCTGCGCCCCCATTTCCAGGCGCGGCCCCAGGCGCGATTTCAATCGTTTGACGCCACGAGCGATTGCGCTAAACTTTCCCATCGTGGGCGAGTAGAAATGCGCGATCTGTGTGCTTTCGGAAAAGTCCACAGTGCGCAGAACAATGGCTTCGGTCCGAATCAGTCCCATAAATGGCGGCTCCACAGCCACTATTGGGCGACATGAAAGGACAAGGCAATGGGAAAGCTTCTCGGCACCGGATTGGGTGGCAGCGACTGCAAGGACTACAGGGATTGCAGGGACGAAACACATTCAACAGACATATAAAAATCAAGAGGATCAAATAAATTTCTGCGATCTCTCACAGCCGCCTCCGTTAGGAGGCACATATCAGTAGATACAGGTCTTTGAAAATAAATCCGGCCCCGTAGGGGTCGCATATCTTTTGCAAAATTTATCCAACGATTGCCTGCGCATGCCCCACGAACCCCTGACCATTCGCCAATTGCTGGCGCGCACGACGCCCTATCTTGAGGAAAAAGGCAGCGCTTCGGCGCGTCTGGATGCGGAAGTCCTGCTGGCCGAGGTGCTTTCGACCGATCGCCTGCACCTGTATCTGGATATGGATCGGCCGCTGGATGAGGAGGAGTTGGCGCGTTATCGCGAGTTTGTGCGGCGGCGGGCGGCGCGCGAACCAATTGCCTATATCCTGGGCTATCGTGAATTTTACGGGCTTCCCTTTGAGGTGGATTCGCGCACGCTGATTCCGCGCCCGGAGACCGAGGGGCTGGTGGAGGCGGCGCTGGCGTGTATGGAGAAGATCACAGCGCCGCGCGTGATTGACTTGGGCACAGGCTCAGGCGCCATTGCGCTGACGCTGACGCGCGAACGCGAGGATGCGCAAGTTTATGCCACGGATATTTCAGAGGGAGCGCTGGACGTGGCGCGGCACAACGCGCTGCAACTGGGGGTCAGCGCGCGCGTGACATTTGCGCAGGGGGATCTATTCGCGGGAGTGGAAGGCCCGTTCGATGTGATCGTCTCGAACCCGCCGTATGTGCCAGACGCTGACCGCGCGACCATGCAGCCCGATGTGCGTGATTATGAGCCGGCCAGCGCCTTGTTTGCCGGCGTCGATGGGCTGGACGTGATTCGCCAGATTGTCGCGCTGGCGCCGAGTTACTTGCGCGAAGGCGGCAGTTTGCTGTTTGAAATCGGCTATGCGCAGGAGCAGGCGGTGCGCGCGTTAATAGAGCAAACAGAAGGGCTGCAATGCGTGGAGATCATTCC
>Ga0116193_1001329_pt1 | contig 20649 bp, 12 predicted proteins | sample AD_UKC115_MetaG_FD_89892 | JGI IMG/M metagenome (GOLD analysis project Ga0116193, IMG submission 89892) | Active sludge microbial communities of municipal wastewater-treating anaerobic digesters from Hong Kong - AD_UKC115_MetaG | ecosystem: Engineered > Bioreactor > Anaerobic > Digestate... | reverse complement strand
TTTTTAAAAAGGTACAAGTCCCGGATGCAGTAATAGGCGAATCTTTCGTCTGGACAACGGTGCCGGAACCATTATTATTAAATGAAAGGTCCAATAATAAACTACCCGTAAATATTTTAGAACTTATATTACTGCTCACTGAGACCTGAGTTTTTCCAGAAGTAGTTAAACTCCAAATGTCATTATTGGTTACATTAGACGTACGATAGATATTATTTTCGACTACCTTTCCAGTTTGGTCTTTTACAGTACTTTTCCCTCTGTGATAATAATTTCCCTGGTACTGGCTCATGTATTTAACAGCAAACATGGTAAAATTTTTAGGTGCAACAGACCATTGGCTTGCGACCCGGGGGTCTGGACTTGCCAAAGACGATTTACCACTCAGAACAGAATCCAAATCCATCGAACTTTTAATCCGTATGGGTATTACATAGCATAACTTACCAGCCATTGGATCATCAAAGAAGGCATTTTTCAATTGCACTTCGATGTTCCCATAGAATTCACCGGCAGGAATGATCAAATTTTCGGATGAACTCAAGGAATAATATGTTGAAGGCATTAAACAAATAGGATTATTTGTTGATTGAAAGGATGCACCTGAGCAAAGCTCAGGCGCTATTTCAATCTGTAATACCCTGTCCTTATTATTTTTATATATTCCGCCCATTACTGCAGGTATCAGGAATTTATAGTCATTGCTGTTCGTGTTTTCACTTACGTCAAACGTTCGTATCGGATACTGATTCGGAAAATAAGCAGCAGTATAATCATAATCTTCGAATTTATTTTCCTGACAAGCTACCAGGAACCCCGTAACCAATGTTAGTATTATATATAATTTTTTCATAATATAAGTTATTACGTGTTGATCAGATTATTAGTCATCATGATGCAAATTTTACCATCCCTCATTTTGAACCAGTTTTGTAGTCTTATCCATTTCCGACTGAGGGAATGGATAACGATAGTTCTTTTCACTGAACGACCTGTTTTCGACGGTAAACCGTTCATAGGTATAGGTTGATCCATTCAAATTAATCCTCATCCCTGTAACGGGTTTTGAAAGGACCTGTTCCCCGATTTTCCAACGGCGTACATCAAAGAAACGGTGTTCCTCGAAAGCCAGCTCAATCCGGCGTTCGTTACGGATTCGTTCACGCATCTGTGCCTGGCTCAAACCTACAGGAAGATTTGGCATTCCAGCCCGTTTCCGTACCTGGTTAACGGCATCATACACACTGGCATCCGGGCCAACCGCTTCATTCTGCGCTTCCGCATAATTCAGCAAGACTTCAGCATACCTGAAAATCACCCATGGGCGGCGCACCACAGTGTTGGTTGCCTGGTTCCAAGTTGCAGAAGCGCTCAGGAATTTCGCCATGTAATACCCGGTCTTTGTTGCATTAACATTCTTATCGATCCCGTCCTTACCATTTACATACGTATCGACCGGTAAACCTTTAAAGCTTGAGCCATTATAAAAAATAGAGTAACCTAAACGTGGGTCCCTGTTGACATATGGATTATTTGGATCATACCCGGAAGCAAGATCGGTAATTGGTAAGCCGTTTTTCATTTCATAAGCATCAACCAGTTCCTGTGTGGGGTTTGTTCTTCCAAGGGCCCCGTCATAACTAATGGGTGCATTATTGGTTTCAATATCATTGCGGCCAGTTGCCTGGGTAGCAAAAATTACCTCGGTATTATAGGCTGCCGCACTATAATTAAAAACATTTGCATAATTGGAATAGAGTGAACAGGCTTTGCTGTCGATAATTTCTTTCGAAACCGCGGCTGCTTTTTGCCAGAGGGAAATATCGTTCCCGCTATTGTTCAACGGGCTGGCAGCATACAACAAGGTGCGGGATTTCAAGGCGAGGGCTGCTGTCTTAGTAGCACGCCCTTTATTGGCATCCCCATATTGAGCGACAGACAAGGGCAGGACTAAGATAGCAGAATCGCAATCAGCCAGTATCTGATTGACGGTTTCAGAAAATGTATTTCTAGGCAAATCCATATTATCTGCTGTGCTGAATACCTTGTTGACAATAATTACCCCGCCATACCTTTTTAACAATTCAAAGTGAAAATATGCCCTTAAGAAGAATGCTTCTCCACGCAAACGCGGAATATCCGCTGCCGGCGTAATGTTGGCTTGGTTGGCATGTTCCAGGAACACATTCACCTGACGAATCCCGTTGTAGTTGGTAGCATACACATCATCCAACGTGCGCAATGGGCTCCAGGTACCATTGTTGAAAATATTTACCGTTGAATTGAGATTGGAATTAACCGCTTCATCACAACCGGCAGCCAGCATGGCCCCATCATAACGGTTGTACCCTTCCTGTAGATAAGCATAGCCCTGATTAAGCTGCCCACGGGCCGAAAGATCCAGATTCCAGAATTGATCTTCGGTAATCGGTCCATCATAATAATCAAAATCCAGAAAGTCGCAGGATGTAAGCAACAATGAAGCAAGGAATATCAATATTATTGGCTTTTTCATATTTTTCGGAATTTGTTCGTTATTAAAATTTCAGGTTTAAACCTGCTGTAATTGTCCGGACATAAGGGTAGTTGGATATGAAACCGGAAAAAGGCATTTCAGGATCTATATCCATTCCTGTTTTATTAAAATTCAACAAGTTAAAACCATTCACATAGAACCTGAGCGACCTGATTTTAAATTTATCAGTTAGTTCTGAAGGGATTGAATATCCAAGTTCCACAGATTTCAATCTCAGATAATCACCTGATTTTAACCAGAAATCAGAATCGACAGTATTATTCCCACGGTCTGAAATTCCAAGACGCGGATATGGCGCTGTCGGATTATCAGCAGACCAGGCATCCACACTAAATTGGTTAATATAACCGGTGTTATTCGAACCTGCCATCACCAATGATCTTATTTGAATTTTACGGCCACTCACCCCCTGCATCAAAACAGAGAAATCGAAACCATGATACATCCCGGCTAATTTAAACCCATAATAAGAATCCGGCGTATCGGCATAGTCGGTCATTACACGGTCAAAATTGTCAATTACCTTGTCGTTATTGACATCCTTGTATTTGATATCACCTGGTCGGACCTTACCGGCAAAGCGCTGCACCGGACTGTTGTTAATCTCTGCCTGAGACTGGAATATTCCGTCAGACACTAACATCAGTTTGCTAAATCCAGATACCGAACTAATATTATGCCCCTGCTGTACCTGATAATCGACAAGCCCTGCCGACTCGTTAATCCGCAGGATTTCATTTCGGGCAAACGTATAGTTGCCGCCAACAACCAGGGTAAAATCGCCAAACTTTTGTGTAAAATCAAAAACTCCTTCAAATCCTTTCAACCTGCTCTCCCCATCATTGACGCGATACGTAGATTTTCCGATCAAAGAAGGTAATATCGCATTAGTCAGAATATCTTTGCGAAGCTCATTAAAATAATTCGCAGAAATTGAAACAGCATTACTGAACAACTTTGCATCAAATCCCAAGTCTGTTTTGTAGGCTTTTTCCCAGGTAATAACCGGATTCGGCAGCGTATTTTCAGCTCCGCCCTGGTTCCAGGTAAAACTGGTGCCAAAAGTATAGCCACCGGTTGATGCCGTATACAAATAGCCATACGGGAATTTGCCTGATTCGCCGGTTGCATTGTTCCCGGCAACCCCAAACGAACCTCGCAATTTGAGGTAATTAATGAATGACAATTGATTCAGAAAACTCTCTTCCGAAATAACCCATCCCACCGCGGTGGCTGGAAAAAAGCCAAACCGTTTTCCCGGATTATAATTATCAGCTCCGGTATAACTGGCCACCAAATCAAGATAATACTTGTTATTGTACGAATACGATCCGCGGGCCGAAATTCCCTGGCGTTTGTCTTCAAATTTTGTGGCGGCAAAAGTTGTTGCCTGCTGGTATCGGAGGATAGCGCTGATGTCATGTTTGCCGATGCTGTTTTTATAATCAAAGCCGGCCCATAATTCATTTGTCCGGATATTATCGGCAAAAGCAGATGTCAAATAGGTCAAAGGTGTTTTCGTACCATAACGTACCCCATGTTCATACACTTCATACGATTGAGTCCGCCCGTTGGTATACCTTCCCTGGATGTCGAACGTGTAAAACACATTGGCTGATAATCCTTTTAACAGAAAATCCAGTTTGTGGTTAACATTTAATGTCCCAAGTAAAACCCTCGTTATTTCACTGGTGTACCCGGTGCTTTTCAACTGCGCCAATGGATTATTGCGAAACAAACTGCTTCCTCCATACGACCCGTCTTCGTTCAAAAGAGGGAAAGCATTGGCCGGCGTTGAAAAGACGGTACTCAAGAAAGTACTGCTGGTTGCACCTGGCTCGCGACGGTCTTCCACGCGTCCGCCCATATCCAGCTGGACGTTCAGCATCGGCGTTACCTGAATATCGAGGTTGGTACGGAGATTATAACGCTGATAGCCTACATTGGTACTAAAATTATCCGTTTTTGCATCCTTGAAAAGCCCATTTTGGTCAAAAAAGCTTACTGTAGTAAAATACCGGATTGATCGAGAACCGCCTGAAGCAGTAAGAACATGCCTTTGAACCAAGGAATTGTCTTTTATGAAATCTTTCACAAAATTATTATTAGGGTACCAATACCGGTCTCCCGACTTATAATTTTCGAGCATGCTTTGCGAATATATGGCATCATATCCATCATTTTGCAATGCCTGATTATATAATGTTCCGAAAGTGTACGAGTCAAGTGGTTCGGTCAATACAGTTGGCGTTTGCACACCAAATTGGGTGTCATAAGTGAAGCGGGTCCGGGAGGAACTTCCACGTTTGGTAGTGATCAAAAGCACACCGTTTGCGCCCCGATTCCCATACCATGCCAGCGATGCCGCATCTTTCATTACCGTGACCGACTCAATTTCGTTCAGGTCCATATCCGGAAAATCACGGGCAACCCCATCGACAAGGATAAGAGGGACATTGCTCCCTGCAAAAGAAGCCCTGTTGCGGATAATGAAGGTAGACTCATCGCGCCCGGGCTGGGTGCCGGTTTGCCAAACATTCAGGCCTGGGGCCAAACCGGACAGCAAATTGGTCATCGAACTGACGGGCAATTGAGACAAGCCGGATGCTTTGATGGTTGACACAGCACCATTGATTTCGCGTTTCTTCCGGACATCAAACGGGACAAACACGTTGTCGTCTTCCCCCGCTTCTACAATGGTTTTCTTAACACGGATGCTCAGTTTTTCTTTCAAGTTGGTGATATCCTGGTAAAATGTCAGATAGCCTTCTTTCATAAAAACCAAAACATCTCCTTTTTTAACAGATATCAGAAAACGTCCTTCTGCATCCGTTTTTGTTTCAATGCCTCGCTCCTGTACTTCAACTGTCATACCGATTACCGGCTGCTTATCTGCACCTGCCACTGTTCCAGAGATCATGACAGACTGCTGCTCCTGGGCATAAAGCTTTGCTGAAAACATAAGCGCAAGAGCCAACATTAAAAAGATTATATACCTTATTTTCATATTTTATGCTTGTTTAGATTATTATCTACCATCCAGGGTTCTGCAATAATTTTCCCTTGCTTTTCTGAATCTCTGTTTTTGGAATTGGATATAAATGCTGGTAGTCTTCAAATACCCGCTGGTAATATTCGCTGAGAAGTGTAGGAGTATAGGTGAATGTTCCGTTTGCATTTTTTACTACTTTCATGCCATACACAGGTTTGGCAATAATCTCTGGTCCTTTTTTCCAGCGCATCACATCATACAGCCTGTGGTCCTCAAATGCTAGTTCAATAGCCCTTTCGTTCCGGATACGTTCCCTCATCTGGTCCTTCGTCAAACCTTCAGGCAGGTCGGGCATCCCGGCCCGTTTACGGATTTGATTGACAGCATTATAAACACTGACATCCGGCCCAGAGGCTTCATTTTGTGCTTCAGCATAATTCAACAGAATTTCACCATAACGAAAAAAAATGAAATTGAAAATGGCATTTGTTGTACCAGGCGATTTAAATACTTCCGGCCAGAATTTTTTACAATAATACCCTGTTGCCGTGTATGAAGTATTTCCTTCTTGGAAATCAGTACCTCCATTCCACATTTGCATCTTTCTTCCCTGCCACGGGGCATCGTTGTATAAAATATTGGCATAAAAACGGGGATCCCTGTTAGCATAAGGATTTTGAGGGTCATATCCGGATTGGGGATCGGTTATTGGAAGCCCGTTGCTCATTTCATATAAATCGACATGGTTCTGGGTAGGATTAAATTCCCCGATACGACCTCCTGACGCTGGCGGTATTACGGACAGAATAAACCAACCCCAACTGCGTGCAGGACGGACTTTAATTAGAATATACTCATTTGTTGTCCCGTTTCCCGGAGGACTCAGTATTTCTCCGTAAGCTGGATGTAAAGTGTACTTATTCATGTCTATTACTGCTTTCGCAGCATCGGCGGCAGTCTTCCATTTGGAAGCATCATTACCTGGATTGTTCAAGGGGCTTGCTGCATAAAGCAGTACCCTCGATTTTAGCGCTTTGGCTGCGCCAATGGTGGCACGCCCGTAATTCGCCTGATCGTACTCTTCAGGGAGTAGTTTTACAGCTTTTTCAATATCAGACACAATAAAATCAACACATTCCTGATAAGTATTTCTTGGAAGATCAATGTCATCAATCGCTGCATATGCTTTATCCATTATGACCACTCCGCCAAATCGTTTGATCAGTTCAAAGTGCATGAATGCGCGCAAAAAATACATTTCCCCTTTTATCCTGTCAGGATTCTGTGAAGAAGTCCATGGCACCCCATCAATTTTTGAAAGCATTTTATTGACAATCCGTATTCCCGAATAGCACATGGTATACACTCCTGAGACTTCATTTAACGCATAGCGGTCGCTCATGGTCGGGGTAATTAAGGAGTGGTCATGGAGCAATCCCTTATAAAAGGTATACAACAGGTTCGACGTTACATCAGTGCCGACAGCTTCATCAGTGGCCATTGAAGTTCCGGTAACACAGGTCCATCTCAAATAGTCGTCGGGACGATATTTATATGCATCATCCGCATATTGGGCGGCAAGCACGGGATCAGTAAAAACTTTTTCCTCGTTCATGGCAACTTCAGGGGCTACCTCAAGGAAATTATCATCACAGCCACTTAAAAGAGCCAGTAAACAGATCAGTGAATATATATGCGATTTTTTCATAATGATTGTATTTCAGTCGTTTTACAATTCAACATTCACCCCAATATTATAAACCCTAGGAGTTGGATACACATTGGTCGCTGCCTGAGGGGCACGCCGCTGGAAATTTTCAGGATCGATATACAGCATTTTTGTCCATGTATAAAGGTTTTGCCCAGACAGGTAAATCCGCATGCTACTAACCCCCAGTTTGCGGACTGCCTTGTCTGATATCCGGTACGTAAGCTGGGCATTCCTGATTTTAACATAGCTGGCATCAATTAAAAGAAAATCGTTAAGGTTATAACTCATGAAGTTCCCGCCAACGGCAGGCTGAAGGGCTGGCCATGTTGCTTTGTCAGCTGTTTCAGGGGTCCACCGCCCCAGCATATGTTTAAACATCTGGTTAGCGTTTAGCCCTCGTTGGTCGAACATCAGGTTTGAACTTACATTTTCGACTCCCTGCACCATCACCGACAACGAAAGTCTTTTCCAACCGATATACGGCTCAATGCTGAAAGTATATTCAGGAACATTTGAGTAACCAATCGGAACAATGTCATCAGAAGTAATAAACCCATCGTTGTTAAAGTCAACAAACTTCAGGTCTCCCGGAATAGCTTTCCCCAATTTATTAGGTGTGGAATTATCAATATCTTCCTGTGACCTATAGAAACCGTCAGTTAGATAACCCCGGTATTGGCCGATCCGGTATCCTGCTGATTTCTGATAAGCAGGCTTTGCATAAGGTTCGTCCATGTTCTCAATGCGGTTACGGGCAAAGCTCAACTGGGCAGTAACAGCATATTTTAAATCTCCCCTTCCTTTGTTCTGGTGTTTCAGTTCCAATTCATACCCACGGTTGTAGACTTCTCCAAAATTTACCATGGGGTACGTTTCACCATAAGATACAAGGCCTGATGCCCGTGTGAGAAGAATACCGGATCGGTGTTCATCAAAGAAGTCCACATTAAAAGAAATAAGGTGATCAAAAAAACTGCTTTCAAAACCGATATTCCGTTTGGTGGAAGTTTCCCATGTAAGGTCAGGGTTACCTATCCTGGAATGGATAATTGAAGTGTAAGTACCGACAGATGTTGGGTAACCAAATTGAACATTTGTAGGCCATCCAAACAATACCTGTGAGGTTGACTGGCTATACTCATCAAGATATAGGAATCGTGAACCGCCGATTTTATCAAACCCGATCTTTCCATAAGATCCTCTGATTTTCAATAAATTAATCCATGTCGCTGATTTCATAAAATTTTCGTTGCTGATGGTCCACCCTCCAGAAACTGCAGGGAAAAACCCATATCGTTTCCCGGATGCAAAATTTTCGGAGCCATTATAGGCACCGTTGAATTCTGCAAAGTATTTATTACCATAGCTATAAGTAAACCTTCCGACAAATCCTTGGGTTGCATACGGAGCCTGGGCTCCACTTATGCGCTTACATTGCCTCTGGAACAGGGCCATCCCTGTGAGTGAATGTTGTTTAAAATCGCGGACATAATTTAAGCTGGTTTGTAAATCATAATTTATGTTTCCGTTATACGATGAAATTATGGCCCCAAGTGGAGTATCGGCTGTTGCAAACGAGGTTGTTCCCAGGGTTATCTCTCCTGTTGTCTTATTAATATTGTAGGAAGTAAATGTACCTGTCTGGGACCGGCTAGCCTGAAAATAAGCATCGTAAGCATACTGGGCACGAAATGACAAACCTTTCACCAGTTTATCCAACTTATAGTTTAACCCGATTGTACTTTCGATGCTGTTGGTCTGCCTGATGGAGTATCCTTTGCTAAGCAACCAACCTAAAGGGTTTGTCAGATTTACACCAACGGAGTTGTTCTCCATATAACGACCGTCAGGAAGATATGGCACAAAAGCGTAAGAGGGGATATAATTAACACGCGAAAGCAGGTATTCAATCTCTGCATCCTGGTAGGTTCCAGTGCTGTAATAAGGATCTGCTGCCGGAGAATACCGTTTTTCCAATCTTCCGCCCAGCCTGACCGACACCGAAAGGTCATCACTTAACTGAAGGTCAACATTCGACCTGAAATTATACCGGTCATAGCTTGGAGTGGATTTATATCCATATGGACTATCAAACTTTTTCAGGTAGCCATCTTCAAACAAATATCCTGCAGAAACGAAATATTTAGCAATCTTTGTTCCTCCTGACACATTGATATTGTGTTGAGTCTGCGGGTAATATTTCCGGGTCAGATAGTGGTACCAGTTAAAATCCGGGTATAACAAAGGATCAGAATGGTCCTTGAACTTCTGAAGCTCAGCTTCTGTAAAAGCAGGAGCCTTCCCAACATTAGCGTTGGCTTCGTTTAACAAACTGGCGCTCGTATATGAATCCAGGGTCTCAGGAAGGCTTGAGTAGGTCTGCAATGCAAAATTACCGGTATAACTGATCCGGGGTTTGCCTTCTTTTCCCGACTTCGTGGTAATAAGGATAACTCCATTACCCCCTTTGATCCCAAAGAGAGCCGTTGAAGATGCGTCCTTTAATACGGAAATGGTTTCAATTTCATTCGGGTCAATGTCGCCAAACGAAGGCCTTTCTGCCCCGTCAACAATAATAAGAGGAGAAGCATCTCCGGTTGTAGCACGACCCCGGATAAAAATATCAGCTTGATTATCTCCCGGTCGTCCACTCCGCTGGGCAATAACCACGCCGGCTGTTCGTCCTGTCAGGCTATTTGTGATGTTGCTCGTAGGGGCTTTCAGAATTTCCTCGGACTTAACCGCAGCAATGGAACCTGTCAATGTTGATTTCTTCTGGGAACCATAACCGACTATAACCACTTCGTCGAGGTTTTTTGTATCCTCCATTAAAATAACATCGATAACCGAATTCTTTCCAACAGGAACTTCCTGAGAAAGATAACCAATAAAAGAAAAAACCAAAATAGGATTATTACCTTCGACAGCAAGAGTATATTCCCCTTCAGAATTGGTAGTCACCCCTTTGATTGTCCCCTTAATTACAATGTTTACACCTGGTAATACAGAACCGTCTATACTTTTAACGGTACCATGTATTACTTTTCCCTGGTCAATCAATCTTGCACACACCGGCAATGATGTGCACAGAATCAAGCAAATCGTAAACAAAAGATGGATTGCCACCCATTGAAACATCCGACTTTTTAAGTAGTACAGAATGATTCCTTTTTTCTTCATAATCGTTTGATTTAACTTAAGTGGTTTAATTTAACTAATCGTTAGTGAGAGATCGTTTTAAATTCGATATGTAAATAGCGCGCAATTTTTTCAATAGTGCCTGCATGATGGCCTATCCCCAGGGCAAAATGGTGGGTGGGTCCTTCGCTGATCCAGCGGGTCAAAAAAGTTTTTATGTCAGGCCCGAAGAATCCGCGCGTATTGGTATTTCCGGTAGGCGGAATGGGCCCGGCCACTGATTCTCCTTCGGCAATAATGAATTTAAACCTTCCGTCGTAAGTGGAGTTGATGGATAACATGGTAATTGGCCCTTCCTTGATTTTAAACTCAACTCCGGCGCCATAACCCGGTTTTCCGTGGTATTTTTCCAGGCTGCGCAATACCGGTTTCCCTTCAGCGATGGATATATTGTGGGGACCATCATGACCCAGCAGCACAAAGCCTTCGTTAAAATCCACCGGATGAAATTCTGCAAAACTACCGCCAATCCCCAATCGGTTCATGATCAACAGGGCGATCAGGGTTTTCAAATCCGACTCGCCACACATCGGGAAACCATTTGAAGTCAGCAGCGAATTCCCGACAATCAGGTTGCTCATCACCAGTTGTTCAACACTATCATCAGGCCCGTTGTAATAATAGGCCAGCCCGTCCAGTCCTTTTTCTTCCACAAAACGTTCAAGGGCCACACTCACCCGGGCTGCAATCTGCAGGTCTTCTTCCTGAAGTTTCATTGAAATCGGATCGGAAACAGGATCGGGGGTATCAAAAAAGTCAAGTATGATTTCACTGGTCTCTGTTACCTCCTCTTCTGTGACTCTTTCAAAACAGGAAACGATTTCGTTTGCCTCGCACTCGGTAACATGGCATCCAAAATAAGAGGTCAGCATGGTTGCATCGGTGTGCATGTCAAGCATTGAATTGATCGGATGCCCCAGATGACCAAGGTTTGCGTTTTTCAGGCTGTGTAAGACTCTTGCAATACGGCAATATTCATCCAACTGACCATCTGCTTCGGGATCATCATGCAATGAACCAATGATCATATCCGGCACTTTCTTGCCCATACGAACCGCTGCAGCAGCAAATTCAGGCATTGCACAGATATCGTCATTTGCCAGCTGCATATAGGTTGACGCCTGTGAATAGTCCAGCGCTTTCCGTGGCTGCAGGGCCACCATCACAATCGGGATGGACAGGGTTTTAATGATAATCCCGAAAGTTCCCGAAGTTGCATAAGTAAGCATGTTACAGAAAATAAGGTCAAGGTTCGCAGCCTGAAGCTCTTTCACTACCTGGTAGGCTTTTTGCGGATTGTCAACCAACCCGAAATCAAATATTTCGGCTTCCTTATCCGGTATTTTTCCGATTATTACCTGTTGCTTTTTCAGCAGTTCTTCCAACAATCCGGGAAACTGCCCCCAATATTTGTCGTATCCCACTCCAAATACCCCGATCCGCGAAACTCCTTTTTTTCCACTGTAATACATGTTTTCTCTTTTTATCGCATCGATTATAACGCTTTACCAATTTTATCTTAACGCTCTATGTTAAATTTTACACTGTAATTCCCTTCTTTGTTTTTTGATTAAATAAGTTCTGCTTTAGGTTTAATAACGGGTATAAAATATATAAAAAACAGGAAGGCAACGGTGTACATTAGCCCTGCATAGAGCCACATCGGATCATAGGAAAACCGGGTAATGATCCACCCAATAACCGGATTGATCACGAATGCCGAAACCGCCCCAGAGGTTCCTGAAAAACCCACTATGGTAGAGGTTGAATGCTTCCCGAAAATATCGCTAATGGAAGTAATATAGTTGGTTATCCAAAGCCCGTGCGCAAATAATACAACAGTCAGGATCCCGATTATCCACTCAAAAGAAGGGACATATCTTACCAGCAAAGCAGGCATGGTTAATATGGCTGCAATTCCCATCACATATTTCCGCGCTTTGTCCAGACTGGAAGTTTTTTTCAGGAGCGAATCTGAAATCCAGCCTCCCAGCATATTCGATACACCCAATGCCAAAAACGGAATCCAGAACAGATTTCCGATCTCCTGAATGTGGACACCACGTGACTCATTGAGGTATTTGGGTATCCAGAACATATAGAAATAAAAAATGGGATCAAGCAAAAAACGGATGATCATAAAAACCCATACTTCTTTGTATTTCATTAGTTTAACCAATGCATGTGCCAAACCAGCCACCGGTTTTTGGGCATCTTCCTTTTCTGCAGTCATCCTGTTTTTGTTTTTCGGAAGCAGGAACCATATCAGCACCCAAACAAATCCAATTCCACTTGTAAATAAAAAGACACCCCGCCAACCAATCACATTGATCAGGTATACACAAAGCGGTGGAGCAACGACTGCTCCCAGGGCCGATCCTCCGATAGCGATTCCGGTCGCAAGCGCCTGCCGGTGTTTGGGAATCCATTCAACTACGGCCTTTATAGCCCCCGGGAAAGCACCTCCTTCCCCCAGCCCGAGAAAAAACCTGAATATTCCGAAATGAAATACATTATTAGCTATGCTGTGCAACATCGTCGCCAAAGACCATATTCCAACAGACCACCCAAGCCCCATTCTGCTTCCGAAACGATCGATCAAAATGCCGCCTACCGTAAACATAATGGCATAACTTATCAGAAATCCGGTATTAATAAAACCGTATTCAACGTCGTTGATCCGGAAATCTTCCTTTATCTTCAGAATTGAGATGGATAGCACCTGCCGGTCCAAAAAACTCAGGGCTGTTGCAATAAAAGCCATTGCAACAAACACCCAAGGAATCCATTTCAATTTATTCTTCATATTCGACTTAACGCTCTAAGTTATCAGGAACAAAAATATAACTAGATTTCGAAAAAACAAATAATAATTTTATTTTTACCGATATTTTTTAAATATTTATCCGATGAACCCGAAATATCTTGTTATAAGTAATGAAATCATTCAGAAGATTGAGTCAGGCGAACTTCAACCCGGCGATAAAATACCTTCTGAAAACGAACTGATAATAAGCTATAAAATCAGCAATACCACCGCCCGCAAGTGTTTGCTTGAACTTGAGCATCAAGGTTGGGCCAACCGGGTTAAAGGTAAAGGGACCTTCGTTTTAAACCGTTCAGAAGATAAACACCTGACCAGGGTATTGGGATCATTTCATGCAATCAGGGAAAGTTTTAATGATAACCTCATCAAAGAAGGATTAAAGCCAAAAAATATCATTCTCGAAAAAACAATCCTTGAAAATGGGATCTCATCGAAAATCAATAACCGGCATTTTATCATTGAAGGGCCTGTTTTAAAAATTCACAGGTTACGCTATGGCAACGATCTGCTGCTGAAAGATGAAACCCGTTTTATCTCTTTATCGCTTTGTCCGAAAATAAATTTGCTGGATCTGGACACTCCGCTTTTAAAAATTTATGAAATAAATTATCAGCTTCAGCTCGAAAATGTAGAACGCTCGCTGGGCACTGCCGTGGTTAATCCCAAAGATCCTGCAAATTATTTCGAAAACGATAAACCCATGGCAGCTTTTCAGCTGGATGGCGCCGTAGTATGCAATAACGGCAAGGTAGTTGAGATTGAAAAGTCGGCTTACCGGGGTGATAAATATAAATTCTCCATTAGCGCCAAGCCAAGTTTATCAATGGGAGATAATTTGAAACCCTGAAATTTATAATTTAGCCGGCTCTGTCGATACTACCCGGCAAAGCGGGTAGTCCTGTTGAAGTAAATTAACGATGAAAATATGGAAGCAATGAAAAAATGGAAGATATACCTCCTGACAGCCGTGCTCTCGGGGTATTGGCTTATGGCAGCTGCCCAGCCATCCATCCCAAAAGTGCCGGTTGATCCGGCTATCCGGATCGGAAAACTGGAAAACGGTCTGACCTATTATATCCGGCATAACGAAGAACCCAAAGAAAGGGCCAGTTTTTACATTATCCAGAATGTGGGCGCCATCCTTGAAGAAGATAACCAGAACGGGCTCGCCCATTTCCTCGAACACATGGCATTTAACGGAACCCAAAACTTCCCAGATAAACAAATCATCAACACCCTCCAGAAACATGGAGTGGCTTTCGGAAAAAACATCAACGCTTATACTGCTTATACTGAAACGGTATATAATCTGAGTGATGTGCCTGTGACACACGAAGGGCTGATCGACACCTGCCTTCTCGTATTGCACGACTGGTCCGATTCCCTGTTGCTGACCAACGAAGAGATCGATCTGGAAAGGGGGGTGATTTCAGAAGAGTGGCGCACACGCCGCAATGCTGCTTTCAGAATGCAGAAAATTATCCAGCCAATTCTGTTCAAGGGTTCCAGGTATGCCGAGCGCGATGTGATCGGTGACCTGGACATCATTAAAAACTTTGATTATGAAACCCTGCGTAAATTTTACAAGGATTGGTACCGGACCGACCTGCAGGCTATTGCCGTGATAGGCGATATCAATGTTGACCAGATCGAAGCCAGGATCAAAGCATTGTTCGGTCCCCTGCCGGTTGAGAAAAATGCTCCGGCACTTCCGGTTGCGGAGATTCCCGGACATAAGGAGACCTATTTTGTCAGTGCCACCGATCCGGAAGCTTCCACTTTTTCTGTCTCCATTTTCATTCTCCACAAAGCCACAGCTCCTGAAAAGAAGGATCTCCTCTATTACCGGGATAAACTCTCAAATACCCTGTTTAACCGGATTATGTCGGACCGGATCACGGAGCTGATACAGAAAGGGGAGCCTCCCTTTGTAAACGGGGCGGTCAATTTCGGCAGTTTTGTCAGGGGTTACGACAGATTGAACATTTCCGCCAGTGCAAAACCCAACGAACTGGACAAAGCCCTGCGGGCCATCTATACCGAAGCCATACGGGTATTTCGGTATGGCATTACCCCGACCGAACTGGAACGGGCAAAAAGCAATTTACTCACGGAAACCGAGAATCTCTGGAAACAAAAAGATAAAATCAAAAACGATGCATTTGCGGATGCCATCAGTGACCATTTTCTGACCAACGAACCGCTGGAATCAATGGATACCCAGTGGCAACTGACCCAGCAGATCCTTCCCGGCATTACGGCTGAAGAGATTTCCGGAAAGGCAAAACAATGGATAGTCCCGGAAAACCGGATGATTGCCGTGATGGGACCGGAAGGGAAAGAGGTTAAACTGCTGACGGAAACAGAGGCGATGGCTATCCTGGATGAAGTGGAAAAAAGCGACATCACCCCATATGAAGATGCCCTGGTATCGAGCTCATTGGTGGATAAAGAACTGAAAGGATCGCCCGTGGTTAAAACCAGGAAATTGCCGGAGTTCAAGGCTGTGGAATGGACTCTGGCCAACCACGCCAGCGTAATCTACCGTTTTGCTGATTACCAGAAAGATAATGTGCTGTTCCAGGGTATCAGCCCCGGGGGAATTTCCCTTTATTCTCCCGAAATGCTGCCTTCAGCCATGATGCTTGCTGAATTTTCAGGAAATTTCGGTGTGGGGAATTATGATGCGATTACCCTGAAGAAGATGCTTGCCGGTAAAAATGTCGGCATAAATCCCGGATTGGGCGAGTTGAATGAAGCCTTCTCCGGGAACTGTTCACCCAAAGATTTCGAAACCCTGTTGCAACTGCTTTATCTGAAAATGGAAGAGCCCCGTTTTGACAAGGAGGCTTTCAATGCATTAAAAAGCAGATATGTGGCATACATTGCCAACATGGCGAATAATCCCCAGAAAATCATGAGCGATTCACTCCAGATGATCATTACCAGTCACAGTCCCCGCACGAAACTGGTCACCCCTGAATTCTTCGACGAAGTCACATTTGACCAGATGGAAAAGATATACCGTGACCGGTTTTCTGATGCCGGTGATTTTCACTTCATCATTGTGGGTAACCTGGATGAAGCCACGGTCAAGCCCCTGGTAGAAAAGTATATCGGATCACTGACCGATCTTCCGCGGACGGAAACCTGGAAAGACAACCCCCATGAATTCCCGGAAGGGAAAACGGTCCGTGAGATCCGGATCCCGCTGCAAACCAAGAAAGCATCGGTTACGGTGGTGTTCGATCAGGAAGCAAAATGGTCACCCGAAAACAACATGAAGCTGAATGTGATCAGGGATGTGCTGAAGCTTCGGTATACCGAAGAGATCAGGGAAAAAGAGGGCGGCTCTTACGGAGTCAGCGTCAAGGCCCAGAGCGACAAATTCCCCAGAAACGAAAAAACGCTTCAGCTGAGTTTTGATACCGATCCGTTGAAGGCAGATCACCTGAAGGAGATCGTATACAGGGAAATCGACAAGCTGGTGAAGAACGGTCCTTCCGCCGAAGACCTGGACAAAGTGGTTAAAAATCTGCTGAAAGACCGGGAACAGGCCAAACCCAACAACGGTTACTGGATGAATATGCTGAACGGGTATTACCGTTATCACATCAATTTCGACAAACCCGAGAACTACGAGGAGATTCTGAAGGCTTTGACCATCCGGGATGTACAGCAGTTTGCCAAAAAGTTCTTCCGGAAGGCAGATGTGGTGGATGTGATGTTCAAACCCAGGGATTAAAGGCAAACCGGCAGTAATATTCGGACTGCTTGTGTCTGAATATTACTGCAGTTCACTTCTCAGTGGTGCACATGCTCCACCTCCTCAGGGTTGTGCTTATGTCTGAATACCAGGGCGAATAAAATGGCTACGACCAGCGAATAGATGGCAAAGGCAATCCAGATTTCTTTCCATACGAACTCGCCGTTTACCTTGAAGAAAGTATCGATGACGATCCCGCTGATCCTGCTGCCCAGAAAAGCACCGAATCCGTTGGTCATCATCATGAACAGTCCCTGGGCGCTGGCCCTTATGGCGGGGATGCTCTGCGTTTCCACAAAGATGGAGCCTGAGATGTTGAAGAAGTCAAAGGCCATTCCGTAAATAATGCAACTGAGGACGATCATCCAGAGACCGTCGGCAGGATTTCCGTAAGCAAACAATCCGAACCGGAGCACCCAGGCGATCATGCTCATCAGCATCACTTTTTTGATGCCATATTTCCGCAGGAAGAAGGGAATAGTCAGAATAAAAAGTGTTTCCGATATTTGTGAAATGGACATGATAATAGCCGGATACCTGACGGCCACGGCATCTGCAAATCGGGGGATCCGAGCGAAATCATGGAGGAAGGTGTCTCCATAAGCGTTGGTAAGTTGCAAGGATGCCCCGAGCAGCATGGCAAAAATAAAAAACCAGGCCATTTTCCGGTTTTTGAAAAGGGCGAACGCGTTGAGACCCAGGGCGCTGGCCAGATCGGGCCGGTGCCCTTTACCCATGGGTTTGCATTCTGGGAGGGTGAAGGCATAAAGCCCGAGTAAAAATGAAGCGCCCGCCGCCACATAGAATTGCATGGGAGTGGTCTCAAACTTCAGCAGGCTGATTACCCACAGGGCCACAATAAAACCAATGGTTCCCCAAACCCGGATGGGAGGATAGGACTTGACAATGTTATATTGGTTCATTTTCAGCGAGGAATAGGCCACCGTAATCGACAATCCAATCGTGGGCATGTAGAACATCATATTGACAAGCATGATCCAGAAAAAAAGGCTGGGATCGTTAATCTGGGGCAACAGCAAGAGAATCACTCCGCCCGTAAGATGAAAAATGCCATACAACCTCTCAGCATTGATCCATTTGTCTGCAATGATTCCAGCAATTGCCGGCATGAAAATGGAAGCTATTCCCATGGTGGAGAAAACCGCTCCGAATTCGGTCCCCGACCAATGCTTGTTTTGAAACCAGTAAGCCCCGATAGTGAGGAGCCATGAACCCCATATGAAAAACTGCATGAAGTTCATCAGGATTAAACGGTGTCGAATATTCATCAGGATGGTGTTAAGAGAATGCTGTATTGAAGGAAGGACTATTTTCTGCGTTTGATCTCGTCCCTGATCATAGAAGCTTTTTCATAGTCTTCATTCTGAATGGCCTCGGCGAGGGCAGCCTCAAGGTCGGCCAAGGTATATTTTTCATAGGTTGACCGGCTTGTGGCAGGTTTCGGTTCAGCCCCGGGATGCTTGCCGCCATGTTCATCACTCACTTCCAGCACGATACCAGCCTTATTCAAAATCTCCTCCGTGGTATATATCGGGCAACGGAAACGGAGGGCAAGGGCAATGGCATCGGAGGTGCGTGAATCGATCCTTACTTCTTTCCCATCCATTTCACAGAGCAGTTCGGAGAAGAAAATCCCCTCTTCCAGTTTGTGGATGGTAACCTCCAGCAGCGTGATATCAAATGCCAGGGCGATATTTTTTATAAGATCGTGCGTAAGCGGACGCGGGGGTTTTAATCCTTCCAGCTGAATAGCTATGGCCTGGGCTTCAACCGGCCCAATGATGATCGGAATGCGCCTCTCCCCGTTTTCTTCAGCCAGCACCAGTGCATAAGCACCTGATTGTGTCTGACTTACCGACAGTCCAAGAATATTTAATCTGATCTTATGCATCATTTTCAGGAACCCTGTGTTCTGTTTCAGCAAATATAATCTCATTTTTGCTTATCAGGCTCCAATGGCAGGATATAAAATTAAACAAATATAACTCATGAGGTCATGATTGTAAAATTTTCCGAAAATATTTGCTAATCATGCTAAAATGACTACTTTTGCAGTCCCAAAATTGGTTTGTTCAGGCCTGAAAAAGTGAATGGCAGGGTGCTGTTCCGCCTGACAGGCATAACTTAAAACAGGATTATTGATGTACGCTATTGTGGAAATTGCTGGACAGCAATTCAACGTCGAAAAAGACAGGAAAATTTTTGTACACCGGTTACCTTCCGCCGTGGGTGATTCCATTGAATTCAACAAAGTACTGCTGATTGATCACGAAGGTGAAGTGAAAGTCGGAACGCCGGTCGTTGAAGGGGCAAAAATTACTGCCAAGGTAATTGAGCACACCCGGGGTGAAAAAGTGTTGGTATTCAAGAAAAAGAGAAGGAAAAGCTACCAGAAAATGAATGGCCACCGCCAGTCGTTCACCCAGGTACTCATTGAAGAAATTATCGGATAATTAAAAACAGGAACCATGGCTCATAAAAAAGGTGTAGGTAGTTCGAAGAACGGACGCGAATCAGAAAGCAAACGACTGGGAATCAAAATTTTCGGTGGTCAGTTTGCAAAAGCGGGCAATATTCTTGTTCGCCAGAGAGGAACTCAGCATCATGCAGGCTCAAATGTAGGCATTGGCAAAGACCATACCCTGTTTGCCCTGACTGACGGTACGGTGATATTCAGCAAAAAACGCGACAACAGATCCTATGTGTCGGTTGAACCGGTAATTCCGGTGAATGTGGCTGAAGCCGCACCAAGTATGAATTAAGGAATTTTTATTTTCTCATAGCCGAAAATCTCCTGTTGGAACCAGCAGGAGATTTTCTGTTTTGTTACTTTTGTGAATTCAAAAAAGAGATTCATGCTGACATTAAGGTATATTCAGGAAAATCCGCAGGCTGTCATTGACGGGCTGGCAAAAAAAAGATTTGATGCCAGAGAGATTGTGAATTCAGTCATTGCCCTGACAGACACGAAAAACCAGACTCAGGTCAAAGCCGACAAAGCCAAAGCAGAGATGAATACTCTCTCGCGGGAGATAGGCATTTTCATGCGTAATGGCAGGACTGAAGAAGCAAACCAGGCTAAACTGCGGACGGCCGAGTTGAAAGATACCATAAGGGAACTGGATCAGGTTTTTACTGAGATTGATGTAAAAATTCAGGATCAACTGGTGTTGCTTCCCAATATTCCTTGTGAAGCCGTGCCATGGGGCAATGGTGCAGACGACAATGTAGTGGTCCGCACCGGGGGGATAATGCCCCAACTGCCGGAAGGAGCGTTACCCCATTGGGATCTGGCTGCAAAATACAACCTGATTGACTTTGAACTGGGAGTCAAGCTTACAGGTGCGGGATTCCCTGTATACCGCGGCAAAGGAGCCCGGTTACAGCGGGCCCTGATTAATTTTTTCCTTGACCAGGCCCGGCAAAATGGGTTTGAGGAGATACAACCCCCCCTTATGGTCAACGAAGCTTCCGGTTTCGGCACCGGTCAGCTGCCTGATAAGGAAGGGCAAATGTATCATGTAACGGTCGATAATTTTTATATGATCCCTACCGCGGAGGTTCCGGTGACCAATATTTACCGCGATATGATCCTGGA
>Ga0116193_1001328_pt1 | contig 20656 bp, 10 predicted proteins | sample AD_UKC115_MetaG_FD_89892 | JGI IMG/M metagenome (GOLD analysis project Ga0116193, IMG submission 89892) | Active sludge microbial communities of municipal wastewater-treating anaerobic digesters from Hong Kong - AD_UKC115_MetaG | ecosystem: Engineered > Bioreactor > Anaerobic > Digestate... | reverse complement strand
TGCAGGGCAAGTTGAAGTTGGGCCAGCAGATTGTGCGCACCGCCACGCGCTGGCTGGAAGCGGGCAATCCCAACGCGGGCTGGGAAGTGGCTGGGTCCTATAATGAAAAAGCCGTTCACCTGTGGGTGACGCGCGGTTTGCAGCGCTCGGAGGTGGAGGAAGTCACGGCTGGGGATATCATCTGGATCAGCGGCCCGAGCGAGATCAATATTGGCGACACGCTTTCGGCGCCTGAGTTTCCCGATCCGGCGCTCAAGCCGCTGGAGATCGAGGAGCCGACGGTTTCGATGTTCTTCCTGACCAACAGCGGCCCATTCTCCGGACAGGAGGGCAAGGCCGCGACGCTGCGCGAAATTCGTGAGCGCCTGGACCGCGAATTGCGCACGAATGTGGCGCTGCGCGTGGAGGACATTGGGCGGCCTGATGGGCTGAAAGTGTCTGGCCGTGGCGAGTTGCACCTTGGCATTTTGATCGAGGAAATGCGGCGCGAGGGATTTGAGTTGTGCGTTTCGCGCCCCGAAGTCATCACGCACATCGACCATGAGGGTCGAGTGCAGGAGCCAATGGAGCAGGTCATCATTGACGTGCCGGAGGAATACCAGGGCACGGTCATTGAGAAATTGGCCAAGCGCAAGGCTGAGCTGACCAATATGGAGAATAATGGTCGCGGCGTAATTCGCATGGAGTTTCTGATGCCGACGCGCGGCTTGATCGGTTATCGCAGCGATTTCCTGACCGATACGCGCGGGCTGGGCATCATGGCGGCGCGATTTGTGGGTTATGGCTTGTGGCGCGGCGAGATTGAATCGCGTTCGCGCGGATCGCTCGTTAGCATGGACACCGGTCCGGCGACAGCCTATCAACTGGCCAGTTTGCAGGATCGCGCCAGCATGTTCATCGAGCCGCAGGAAATGGTGTATTGCGGGCAGGTGGTGGGCGAGAACTCGCGCCCGAGCGACATGCCATGCAATCCGACCAAGCGCAAACAGCTGACGAATCATCGCGCCTCGACCAAGGACCAGACGGTTGTGCTGAACGTGGCGCGCAAGCTGACGCTGGACCAGGCGCTGGAATGGATTGCCGATGATGAGTTGGTGGAGGTTACGCCCAAGACGGTGCGCCTGCGCAAGGCCATTCTCGATGCCGAGGCACGCAAGAAGGTGCAGCGCAAGCAGCCAGCCATGGCCGTGGCGACAATGTAATCCGCAGATTGCGCAGATGAACGCAGATAAATACAAGCCCGAAGCGTGGGATTTTGAAAATTCCCCGCCTCGGGCTTTTTTATTCCTAAAGTATGTGGTGCGGTTTGATTGTGCTGCGGCTTCCAGCCTGCATTCATGTAAAAAACAGATGACTTTTCATTTCATTTTGCTAGTGTGGTGATCAATTTAATCAGTTGTGCATACCGCCATGGGAGATGTGAGATGGAACGTGTTGTGAAATGGATGATTGTCTTTGCCTGCCTGCCGTTTGCAGCAGCGGGAGCAGCATCAAGTTCGGAGTCGCAGCCGGCGCAATCGCCGCCGCAGAAAATGAATCATGCTTATATTAAGCTGTTTCAGGCCGTGCCGAATGGGGCGTGGGAAGATACGAGCCAGAAGCGCCTGGAATTCATCGCGCGCAATTACTTCTGGATCAACAGCCATGCAGGGTCATGGCTGAAAGGCTCCAAGCCGACGGCAGGCGTGTCGGAAGGTCTGGCCATTCACGACAACGATGTGGATTGGCGGTACTTTGCTGGGCCAAGCGCGGGACGCGATGCGAACGGAAAGACAGTGGGCGAGCGCTTGCGCGATCTTAATCCCAAGATCATCCTGACGAATTACCGCAACGGCGCCTATACGAACCAGAATGCGCTGAAGGAGGCAGGCGAGATTGAGAAAAACCTGCCCATGGGCATAGCGGTTTTCAATACGCATACAACGCTGACAAAGCCTGTGGCTAAGAAGGACACGACCATCATCCTGAATCCTCCGGAAAAGGTTCCCGCAGGCGTTCCCGCGATCTATCCGTTCAAGGCCTCAACCACTTCGGAGAAATACACGAAGGATAAGAAGGACTATGTCGCGTGGCTGCGGCTGGATAATGAAATCATGCGCATCAACAAAGCAACGGCGGAAGGCGGTAAGATTGTGCTCGAGGTCGAGCGCGGCTACTGGGGTACCAAAACCGCAAAGCATGGACAGGATGCGGTCGTTTTGCAGCCGGTCTATAATGGCAGCGGGCGCAATGGGAAAGAATATGGATTATCCGGCCTGCCTGACGGCTCTTCGCCCCAACGTGGATTGCGCTACGTGATGAACCAGAGCCGCCCGGAGTTCTGGAAATTTCTCGCCTCCAAGAGCAAGGAATGCATTGAGGAGGGCTACAATGGCCCTTGGTTTGACTGCACGGCTTCGACATGGATCAACCAATCGAATGCGTATGGAGTGAGCGTGAAGGATCAGGGGCCCTGGGATCCCGATCTCAAGCGCGACCTGGATCATGAGACGTATCGCGAATACCAGCAGCGCAAAATCGACTATATGTTCAAGCATTTCCCCGAATCAGAGTTTTACGTGAATTGGTTCTTTCCGCAGACATATTTCAATAATGGCACCGACAAATTGCTCTTCAGCGGCGAAAATGGGCATCATCCTATTTCGGGCGGCGCCATTGAGATGTATGCCAATCCAGGCAACATGGAATGGAAGCCGCTCATGGCCATGCAAATCGACATGCGCGACAATCATTACCGCACGATCAGTTGGGTGAAGGCGGCCAACATGTCGCCGCAATACATGCTGTATGCCTATGGCACGCACCTGATGATTCATGAACCGGGCGCGGAGCAGTATTGGGGGCGCGAAGGCGATCCATTCCAGCCCAACGAGTTCCTGTTCTGGGATTTGGGCAAGCCGTTGCAGCATTTCAAGAGCATTGACGAGGCGGAGTTGAAGGCCACCCCGGGCGTGTATGCGCGCGATTTCGTGAATGGGCGCGTGCTGGTCAACCCGGATAAGAAAAAATCCCACACGGTTTCGCTGAAGAATGTGTATTATGAAACAGAATCGAAGTCGTGGGTGAGCAAAGTTGTCTTGAAGCCGCAAAGCGCGGCATTGCTGCTGAATCCGGCGCCGGCGCGAAAGACCGTCGCTGTTCGCACGAATGCCCCGCATAAATCTGATCAATCTGTGGCGGCAGTGGCGGCGGCAAACACAAAGTAATTCATGGTGCCGGGTTTTCATCCAGCACCGAACTCAATAGCGGCGGAGCTTGCGGGAATGAGCCGGTTGCTGGTGGTGGATGACGAGCCGAATATGCGCGCCATGCTGGCCGATATTCTGGAAACCGAAGGCCATGAGGTTGTTGGATTTGAAGAGGCCGAGCAGGCATTGGATCTGCTCGGCCGCGAATCCTTTGACGCGGCAATTCTCGACCTGAATTTGCCGGGCATCTCGGGTATGGAGATGCTGCGGCGCGTGCGCGACCGCATTCCCCCCCTGCCCATCATTATGATCACTGCCTATGGGACGATCGACACAGCGGTTGAGGCCATGCGCCTGGGGGCATATGACTTCATCATCAAGCCATTTGATATTAACCGTATTGTGCAGACCGTCAGCAAGTGCCTCGAAAGTGCGCAGCTTGTCAGCCAGATCAATCTCTCCGGGCCGCAATTTCAGGATCGCAGCGGCAACATCGTCACCATCGTGGGCGAGGACGAGAAGTTCCGGCATGTCTTCGACATGGTGCAGCGCGTGGCGCGCACCGATGCCAGCGTGCTGATCCGTGGCGAAAGCGGAACGGGGAAAGAACTCGTCGCCCAAGCCATCCATTACAACGGCCCGCGAAAAGATGGCCCTTTCATCGCGGTGAATTGTTCGGCTTTGCCCGAGACCTTGCTCGAAAGCGAGTTCTTTGGCTTTGAGAAGGGCGCCTTCACTGGCGCGCACGGATTGAAAAAAGGGAAGTTCGAGCTGGCCGATGGCGGCACGATCTTTTTGGATGAGATCGGCGACATGCCCATGCCGTTGCAGGTGAAGTTGCTGCGCGTTTTGCAGGAGCGCACAATTACGCGCCTGGGCGGCGAGCGCGAATTAAAAGTGGATGTGCGCGTGATTGCAGCCACGAACCGCGACCTGGAAGCCGCCGTGGCCGATTCGGAGTTCCGTGAGGATTTATATTACCGGCTGAATGTGGCAACGGTCTTTCTGCCGCCCTTGCGCGAACGGCGCAGTGATATTCCGCAACTGGTGCGCTTCTTCGTCAAGCGCGTGGCGGTGAAGAACAATCTGCCGCCATTGGATGTGGATGAAGCGACGATGGCGCGCATTCAATCATTCGAGTGGCGGGGCAATATCCGCGAATTGGAAAACAGCATCGAGCGCGCCACAATTCTTGGCGATGAGCGGCTGATTGCGCCGGCGCAAATTCCTGATCCTGAGCGCGTCGTCCCGACACGCACAGCCGAAGAGATGAATCTGCCTGAAGATTTGACCACGCTTAATGACGCCGTGAATTATGCGCAGCGCGAAGCCATTTTGCGAGCGTTGCGGCGCACCAACGGCAACAAGCAGGAGGCGGCGCGACTGCTGGGAATTGCCAACAAGACGTTATACAATAAGATTAATGACCTTGGGATCACCACCAGCGTTGATTTTCATTGAGTTCGCCGATCCTGCGCATTGGGACTTGAATGAAGACTCGTTCGTTTCCATACCTTGCCGCTTTGCTGGCCGCCCTGATTATGCTGTCGGTGCTGTGGCGTTTTGATCATTCGCGCCGCGTGCAATATCAACAGGCGGTGCGCATTACCGCCATGGAAGAGCTTGACCGCATCGCCTCGCGTTTTTCGGCGGCCATAAATTGGCGCTTTTCGCTGGGCCGCACTGTCGCTTCGTCGCTTTCTATTTTCCCGGATATGACGGAGAAGGAGTTTGTGCAGTTGGTCAATGATGTGCAGCGCAAGCGCAATGATGGAGTGGTGCAATGGATTTGCGTTATTCGTAATCAGAAAGTTAGTTATAGCTGCTCGCTTGCCGCCAAAGGTCCTGAGAAAGGCGCCTCGCTCGAGGCTGATCCCCGGTTTGCCGAGGCTGCCGCTTTGGCTGTTCGCAAGGGCGATCTTGTCATCTGGCATCCGCCCTCGGAAAACAACGATGCTTATTGCGTGGCCATTTCACCAATCATTAGTACCATGCCGGCACAGGATGGACGTCCCCGCCGTGGCGAATTGTGGGGTTATGTGGCCACGCGCATTCGCATGCTTCCACTGCTGAGGGAAGTGGGCGTTATTCGCCAGGGAAATACCCTGGAATTCGCAATACGAACCTCGCATGAAAGCACTTCCCAGCCTGTCAAGGGATTTGAATCGCTCTATGGCGACCCAGATATCTTTGATGCCAATCCCCTGGTAGCCACGCTGGGCCTGCGGTCTATTGACACTTGGCAGATGGGCGGCCTGCCGGTGAACGGATGGGCGCAGGTGCCACCCGGCACGACGCGCTTTTGGATGATTGGCTTTGCCCTGACGTTTGCCATGGCATTGTTGGCATGGTTCCTGGCCCGCATTCCTGCACAACTTACGCGCGCCGTGCGCAAGGCCACGGCGGACTTGCGCGTCAGCGAAGAACGTTTTCGTTCCTTGTTTGAAGCGACATTTGAAGCAGTTTTTGTTAATGACCGGGGGATCATCCTGGATGCGAACCATGCCTTTGAACAGACCTTCGGCTACTCCGTGGCGGAGATCATTGGGAAAAGCGGCTTCGAATTGGTTGAAGAAAGCTATCGCGCCTTAGTCCGCGAAGCCAATGAATCTCACGATGAAATGCCTTTTGAAGTGCGCATGGTCCGGCGCGATGGCTCATCATTTGATGCGGAGGTTGTCGGAAAGGACCATATCTATCGCGGCAGCGTGGTGCGCGTGGTGGCGGTGCGCGATATTACGGAGCGAAAGCGCGCGGAAGATCGTCTTCGCCAGAGAATTGAATTTGAGGCGATGATTAATTTGATTTCGACATATTTCATTAACCTGCCGGCCAGTCGCATAGCCGAGGGAATCGAAAAAACACTGGAGACATTGGGACAACAGACTGGCGTGGATTCCTGTTTCTTGGTCTGCTTCGCGCCAAGCTTGCGCAAAAGCCACGTTGTGTATGAATGGAATGCCTCCGGCACGGAAGGGCCAATGGGCGGATTGACATATTTGTTCTCCGAACAGATCCCCTGGATTATACAACAGCTGGAGCAAAGCGGATTTGTCCATATTCCCAATGTAAATGACCTGCCGGATGCAGCAGATGCGGAAAAGAAGATTTTGATGAATCGCCGCACGAATTCCATGATCTGCCTGGCTGTTCGCCGGGAGAGCACGCTGATCGGAATGCTGGGATTTGAATTACACCGTATAACGAATGCCCTGCAACCCGAACAACTGGCGGAGTATCGCATTGTGGCCGAGATGCTGGCCGGGGCGCTGGAACGCAAGCGCGCCGATGAAGCATTGCGCGCCAGCATGAGCAATCTCGATTCCGCCAATCGCCTTTTGCAGCAATACTCAGCCAACCTCAAGACGATGGTCGAGGAGCGCACGCGCGAGCTGGAGATGGAACGCGAGAAGGCGCTGCAGGCCAGTCATGCCAAGAGCGATTTTCTTTCCACGATGTCGCACGAGCTGAGGACGCCGCTGAACAGCATTCTGGGGCTGGCGCAGGTGATCATGATGAAAATGGGACCCATTCTGCCGCTTCAACAGAAGGAGAACCTGGCGGCGATTATCACCAGCGGACGCCGATTACTCGAATTGATCAATCAACTGCTGGATTTGTCTAAGATCGAAGCCGGGCGGGTGGATGTGAAGGCGGCGCATTTCACCATTGACCTGCCGCTGGTGGAGGCATTTGAGGCGGTGCGTCCACTGGCCGAACGCAAAGGTTTGGAATATCGCCTGCGCAACCAGGCCCGCGGAGTTCATGTGCGCAGTGATAATGATAAGCTTGTGCAAATTCTCATAAATTTACTTGGCAATGCCGTAAAGTTTACGGAAGAGGGCGAAATAGAATTAACCGTGCGCGAAAATGGAGATGGCATTTTATTCTCCGTCTCGGATACCGGCATTGGCATTTCTCCCGAAGAGCAGGCGGTGATCTTTCAACCCTTCCATCAAGTGGATTCCTCCTCGACGCGCCGGCATGGCGGCAGTGGGCTGGGATTATCCATCTCTGGACGGCTGGCCGAATTATTGGGAGGCAAACTGAATGTCAATAGCGCCAAGGGACAAGGATCGGTGTTTGAATTGTGGATTCCGAAGAACTTGAATGCGCCAGAAGTGCCTGCCCTGAAGGCAAGCCCAAAACCTTCCTCGCTGGCGCCCCATTAAGTAAGCGCGCCATTTATCCTGAACATCAGCGGTGGATACAAACATGCCTTTTCCCAGCGAGACTATTCACGCCCCACGCCCCTGCATCCTGATTGCGGAAGATGATCCTCTCAGCGCGAGTTTGTTGCGGCAGTTACTGGAAGAAGATTATTTCTGCACCGTGGTGGGCAATGGCCGGGAGGCCTTGCAGGCGGCAGCTGAGCAGACGTTCAACCTTTTTCTTCTCGATGTCATGATGCCCGAAATGGATGGACTGGAATTGTGCCGTCATCTGCGCGGCAATGAGCGAACGGCGCGTCTGCCGATCATCATGGTCACCGCGCGCAGCCAAACCGAGGATGTGGTGGCTGGCTTTGAGGCGGGGGCCAATGATTATGTCGTTAAACCAGTGGATCCGCCGGTGCTGATGGCGCGTGTCCAAACGTTGCTGCGCATGGAGCAGCTGCAGCGCCAGGGGCAGGAACTCACCTCCATGCTGACGCACGACCTAAAAAATTCGCTGAACCTGATCCTGGGCGCCAGTTCGATTTTGCGGCAACAGATGAAGCAGGGGAATGCGAAGCCGGAAGCGGCCGACCAGTTCTTCAACACCGTTCGCGTGAATATTGAACGCATGATCGGCATGATCAATAATCACCTGACGCTGGCCAAGATCGAAGCCGAGCGGTTTCCGTTCCGTCCCCAGGAATTTGATCCGCAGAAACTTGTGAACCAATTGATTGAAGATGCCTTTCTCATGGCGCGAACCAAGGGCGTGCATGTTACTGCCGAAAGTGAAGACCTGCCGCAGATGATTTGCGCCGACCAGGAGAGTTTGGGGCGCGCCTTGTCCAATATCATCTTTAATTCGCTCAAGTTTACACCGGCCGATGGGAATGTCTGGATCCGTTTCTATGGCCGTCAGGACAGATTCTGGTGCGAAGTTGAGGACTCCGGACCGGGCATTTCGCCAGAAATGCTGCCGCGAATTTTCAATCGCTATGAACGCAGCAGCGAGGGCAGCGGCGGGACAGGACTGGGGCTGACGATCACAAAATTAGTGGCCAAGGGGCATGGCGGAAATGTCACTGCGGAAAACCGCGCTGAAGGCGGCGCGAAGTTCGTTTTTTGGATTCCGGTGAGTCTTTGATACTTCCTCTGTGGCACAGCCGGCCGAGGCTATGCAGCTTCACAATCGGCAGAAAAACAGCCCCAAGCAGCTGAGCCAAATTTTAACACTTTAGCTCTTGTGCACCGCTTCTATCGTGATCAGGCAAATATCATCGGGCGAGACGACGGTGTCCATGTGCTGATGCAGCGAGCTTAAAATGGCCCGATTGATCTCGGGGGCGGAGCGCTCGATGTTGTCTTTCAGCACTTCGATGAGGCGCTGCACGCCATATTCCTGGTTATTTATATCCGTGGCCTCGGTGACGCCATCCGTGAAAAGCAGGATCAAATCCTGATCCTTCAGCAATCGGCTGCGCTCGGTGTAAATGGAATCCTGCAATAATCCCAAGGCTGGCTGTATGTCGGCATCGCTGGCCAGCGGTTCAATGCTGCCTTCGTGGCGGTTAAGGATAATGGGCGAGAAGTGCCCGGCGGAGGAGAACGCAACGGTCTCGGCGCGGACATCCACCATCAGATAAAAGGCCGTGGCGAAGATCTGGGCCGAGGATTGCGGCATGAGATGATAGAACTGCCGGTTGACCTCGCGCATCATTTCGGCCGGGCGCAATTGCTGGGGGGAGAGGTTTTCGAGCAAGGTGCGCATGACGGTAGTGATCAAAGCGGATCGCAGCCCATGCCCCATGACATCAGCAATGAAAACGCCCACGCAATGCTCATTGATCTGCTTGACATCGTAAAAGTCGCCGCCGATGGACAGCGCCGGCTTGTAGATATGATCAAACCGCAGCGCCAGCGAAGCGGCGCCATTGTCCGAAAACGAGCGCAGCATTTCGCGCGAGAGAAAGGCCTGCTGGAATTCGCGCGCCATGCGCAAGTCAATGGCGTATTCCTGCGAGCGTTCCTCCAGTTCCGTCTCCAGTTGCTCGTGATAATTGAGAATGCGCCGCGACATGATGCCAAAGCCTTGCGCCAATTGCTCCAGTTCGTCGCCGGATCTGATTTGCTCCACGCGTTCGATTAGCTTCTGCGCGCGTTCATGCGCCATGGTGGCTTCGCGCGGGGCGCGCGCCCCTGCGGCGATGCCGCGCGTGTTGATGCGCCCCAAAATGGCGTCGGTGGCCTTGCGCATGAGTTGCAGCGGGCCAATCAGGTGGCGGTCGGCCAGGTAAATGGCTGATGTGGCAAAGATAATCAAAAGCAGAAGGCCAATCAGTGTGATCATCTTCATCTGCCTGAATACGGGGGCCAAGACGGTGCGCGCATTTTGATGAATGAGCACAGTGGTGGGTTTGAAATTCATTAACGTATGCGAATCAGCCAGCGGCGCCACCAGGTCGATCTCCGACCAAGCGATCATTTCTTTGTCGCCGGAGTGCAGATTGGCAATCGTGTAGCCGCTGGAACGCTGCTGCACCAGGCGATTGAGTTCAGGCGGGATGGTGATGCTCATCGGCTTAATTTTCTGGCCAAACATGGCGGTGAGCACATGCCCATCGGGCAGGATAATTTCGCCCTGGGGCTGATCGCTTCCGGGCAGCGGGCGAATCGAGGTATAGACGGGCGTTACATTAATAATCCCCTTAAGCACGCCTATGGGCTTGGAATTCATGCTGTAAGGATCGCGGATAGGAATGGCGATGTCGCGCGAATACACTTGCGAGCTTTGCTCAAAGTGCAATCCCTCCACCCAGACCTGGGCTGAATCAAGTTTGATAGCATTTTGCCACCATGGCTCGTCGGCTTGGTAGTAATCCGTTGTTTTGTTTGAAGCGGCGATCAGCCGACCTTGGGCATCCGCGATGAGAACCTCAACGAACAGCGGATCGCGCTTTTGAAAGAATTGGATTTGCTCCGCCAGTGGATTATTGAGAATGCCCTCCAGTATTGGATCGGACGGCTCCAGGGTTGCCCAGTTCTTATCAATTTGCTGCGTCTGATTGGTAGGCGGAATTTCGGTTTCCGCCATTAGATAATCAACGAGTTCGGGAACCCTGGCCATGGCAACCCAGGCCTCCAGGTTCCCGATATGATCCCGCATAAGATTGTTTTGCCGGTCGGCAATATGCGTGGCCATAACCTCATAATGCTGGCCCATTTGGCGTACGTAATAGTGATAGCCAAAAGACCAGATGAAGAAGATCCCGATGGCCACGGGCAGCGTAATGGCGGCGACGACAATGCCAACGAATTTGGCGCGAATGCCAAGGCGCATGGGCTGCGTTTCTTTGCTTCAATTAGGATTTAAGCACGGCCCCGCTGGAGGCATTGGACACCATTTTCTGGTATCGCCCCAGCCAGCCGTAATTCATGCGCGGCGCTGGGGGCGTCCAGCCTTGGCGCCGTTGCGCAAATTCCTCATCCGACACATCCGCCGCAATAGTCTGGTTCGGAATATCAATGCGCAGAATGTCGCCATCGCGCAACAATCCAATCTCCCCGCCTTCGGCCGCTTCGGGCGAGATGTGGCCAATACAGGCGCCTGCCGTGCCGCCGGAAAAGCGCCCGTCGGTGATCAGGGCGCATTTGTCGCCCAGCCCCATGCCAATGATATAACTCGTCGGGGAGAGCATCTCCTGCATGCCTGGCCCCCCTTTGGGGCCTTCGTTGCGGATAACCACCACATCACCAGCCTTAACCCTGCCCTTGAGAATGCCTTCGCAGGCTTCCTCCTGTGATTCAAAGATCACGGCCGGCCCCTGGTGAACCATCATCTGCGGCAGCACGCCGGCAGTTTTTACGACGCCGCCTTCGCGGGCAATGTTGCCATGCAGGATGGTCAATCCGCCCACAGGGCTATAGGCGTTTTCGACTTCGCGGATGCACTGCTCAGGAATCAACCCATGCTCCAGCGGATCGAAATGATATTTCGCGCCATCGCCATCCCATGTGTCCTCAGCCAGACGCTCGCGCACTTGGAGGGCATTGCGCCCGGTGGCCGTGGCCCCTTCTTTATACATCAGTGTAGCCGCATCAATCACGTCCGGCGAACGCAAATCGTATTCGGCGATATTTTGGCCAAGCGTCTGGCCAGTCACCGTTTTGCACTGCAGGTTTAACAGCCCGGGCTTGCCGCGACGCAGCGAGCCAAGAATCGTGTGGATCCCACCGGCCCGATGCACGTCCTGCACATAATACGTCTTCCCCTCAGGCGTTTTGCTGGGGGCGACTTTGCAGATATTCGGCGTGCGCCGACTGATGTCGTTGATGCGCGCAATGTCGTAATTGACTTCTGCCTCGCGCGCCACCGCCAGCACATGCAGCAGAGTATTTGTCGATCCGCCCATGGCCATATCAAGCGCCATGGCGTTATCGATGGATTCGACAGTCACGATATCTCGCGGGCGAATATCCTGTTCCACCAGTTTTAGAATCTGCTCGGCGGCGCGCCGATACAGGCGGCGGCGCTCATCGCTGGTGGCCAGCACGGTTCCATTGCCGGGCAGGGCCATGCCCAAAGCCTCGCACAGGCAATTCATGGAATTGGCGGTGAACATGCCCGAGCAGGAACCGCAGGTGGGGCAGGCATTCTTTTCAACATTATCGAGTTCAGCGTCGGAAATGGCACCCAACTGCTTCTGGCCAACGGCATAAAAGGCATCGATGAGGTCCAGTCCCTTGCCGGATGCGGCAATGCCGGCTTCCATGGGGCCGCCGGAGACGAAAATGGTGGGGATATTCACGCGCATGGCGGCCATAAGCATTCCGGGAACGATCTTGTCGCAATTGGGGATGCAAACCATGCCATCGAAGCAGTGGGCGCGGACCATGGTTTCGACGCTGTCGGCGATCAGTTCGCGCGAAGGCAGCGAATACTTCATGCCCGCATGTCCCATGGCGATTCCATCATCCACGCCAATGGTGTTAAATATGAACGGCACGCCCCCCGCTTCGCGAATGGCTTTCTTAATATAAGCCCCCACGGCATCGAGGTGCACATGGCCGGGAATGATGTCAACGTGGGAGTTGACCACGGCAATAAAAGGCTTATTCCAATCGTCCTCGCTGACGCCGGCGGCGCGCAACAGGGCGCGATGCGGGGCTCGCTCCAGACCTCGTTTTATGGTGTCGCTTTGCATTGGGACGCTCCTTCATGAATAAATCTGTTTGAACAATGCCAGAATAAAGTGCAATTTCAAGATGAAGATTGGATTCTACGCCGGGATAAAATGGGATTCCAGCCAAAGCGGCCTCTTTTTGCCGATCTTTTTCGCTTGCTCGGTGGTTTTCCTCTTCTCCTTGGCCTTGTATCGAGCAAAAATGAGAGCGTTTGTGTACGATTGACACCAGCTGGGGCTGTATTGTCCACGTTCCACAAATCGTATTTTTTCACGGGATTGAGAAGAACATGTTGCATGCGCGAATCATGAAGCAGGTGCTGCTTGGATTGGGTTTGAGCGCCACGATTTTGCTAGGCGTTGCATGCCCCGGCAAAGAAACGGCTCCTGGGGCTGGCGCCACGGGAGGAAAACCGGGATTTGGGTCGGGCGGGGCCAAGCCTCCTACGCCCGTGCTGGCGGCAAGGGCGCAGAAAAAAGACCTGCCTGTTGTGGCCAGCGCGCCGGGAACAGTGGAGCCGTTTTCCACGGTTTCCATTAAAAGCCAGGTCAGCGGGCAATTGATCAAAGTGAATTTCAAGGAAGGCGATTATGTGAAGAAAGGGGATCTCCTTTTTAATCTTGATGATCGCCCCTTTGTGGCTTCGCTTCACCAGGCCGAGGCCAATCTGGCCAAGGATCAGGTGCAGGCGAAAAACGCGGAAAATAACGCCCAGCGCTATGCCGACATGGCGAACAAGAATGCCGTGGCGCAAACCGAGTACGACACCGCGCGCACCTCGGCCCAGGCGCTGCAGGCGCAAGTTTTGGCGGATCAAGCCGCTGTCGAGAACATGAAACTACAATTGGCCTATTGCACGATCAAGGCCCCCATCAGCGGACGCACCGGCGATCTGCAAGTGGATGAAGGAAACCTGGTCAAGGCCAATGATGTGCCGCTGGTCACCATTAACCAGGTGGAACCGGTTAACGTGGCGTTTTCCTTGCCCGAGTCGCAGATGGCTGAGTTGAGGCGGCACATGAGTGGAACGGAAAAATTGAAAGTAACGGCAGCAATCCCCCAGGACAGCGCTGAGCCGGAATCTGGCGAACTGACGTTCTTGAACAATCAAGTCGATCCGCAGACGGGCACGATTGGCCTGAAGGCCACGTTTGCCAATGCGGACAAACACTTGTGGCCGGGATTATTTGTCAATGTGCAGCTAACACTGACCACCCTTAGCGGCGCCATTGTCGTTCCATCGCAAGCCGTACAGACGGGGCAGAGTGGCCAATACGTCTATGTGATTCAGGGCGATGGCCAAAAAGGAAAAGTCCAGATGCGCACTGTCACGACAGGAGAGATTTTCGGCGATGATCTGGTGATCACCAACGGGCTGAAAGAGGCCGAACAGGTCGTGACGGATGGGCAATTGCGGCTTGTGCCGGGGGATGCGGTCATGGTCAAGAGCGGATTGATGCCCGAAGTTGGTGAAAAAGGCCAGGCGCGGGAAGTGGCCAAAGCGAATGCAAAGAATGCAGGTTGATTAAGATATGAGCATTTCACAGATCTTCATTAAACGGCCGGTCATGACCACCTTGATCATGCTGGCGATTTTATTATTTGGCGTGATGGCCTACCGGCAGTTGCCGGTGAGCGATTTGCCCAATGTGGATTTCCCCACCATCAGCGTCAGCGCCTCGCTGCCTGGCGCCAGCCCCGAAACCATGGCCTCGGCCGTGGCGGTGCCGCTGGAAAAGCAATTCATGACCATTGCCGGGCTGGACTCCATGGTTTCCAGCAACAGCCAGGGCAGCACGTCCATCACGCTGCAATTCAGTTTGGATCGCGAACTGGATGCCGCGGCGCAGGATGTGCAATCGGCCATTTCCAAATCGCAGCGCGATCTGCCCACCGACATGCCCAGCCCGCCGTCATTCCAGAAGGTGAACCCGGCGGATCAGCCGATCATCTATATGGCCGTCAGCTCTTCGCTGCTGCCGTTGTCGAAGGTGGATGAATATGCCGAGACATTTTTGGCGCAACGCTTCTCGATGGTTGCCGGCGTGGCGCAGGTTTCCGTTTATGGTTCGGCCAAGTATGCCGTGCGCGTGCAATTGGACCCCAATAAGTTAGCCACGCTTCAATTGGGCGTGAACGATGTGACACAGGCGATTCAGTCCAACAATGTAAACCTGCCTACGGGAACCCTGATGGGACCGCACCAGGCGTTTACGGTGGAATCCAATGGCCAGTTGGATGATGCCAAGGCGTATCGGCCTATGGTGGTGGCGTGGCGCAACGGCAATCCGGTGCGCCTTCAAGATATAGCATATGTTTCAGACAGCATTGAGAACCGCTTCTCGGCGGGATGGTTCAATGGCAAACGCGCGATGATCCTGGCCGTGCAGCGCCAGCCTGGAACGAACACTGTGAAAGTGGTGGATAGTCTGCTTGAACTGCTGCCCACCATCCGCCAGCAAATCCCGCCATCAGTCTCCGTGGATATTCTGTATGATCGTTCCGGCCCGATCCGCGCATCCGTGCATGATGTCAAATTCACGCTGTTGCTGACCATCGGCTTGGTCATTTTGGTGATCTTTCTATTCTTGCGGAATATTCCAGCCACCATCATTCCCAGCCTTGCCCTGCCGATGTCCATTGTTTGCACCTTCGCCATCATGTATCTGCTCGGGTTCAGTTTGGACAACCTCTCTCTCATTGCCTTGACGCTATCGGTCGGCTTCGTTGTGGATGACGCCATCGTCATGCTCGAGAACATTGTGCGCCACGTGGACATGGGCGAGCCGCCCATGAAGGCGGCGCTTAATGGATCGCGCGAGATTGGCTTCACCATTCTGTCGATGACGATCTCTCTGGTGGCCGTGTTCATCCCCGTGTTGTTCATGGGCGGGATCATTGGCCGCATCCTGAATGAATTCGCCGTCACGATTGCCGCGGCCATTCTGGTATCGGGCTTTATTTCGCTGACATTGACACCCATGCTTTGCAGCCGGTTTCTGCGCGATAAGGAGAAGCAGCATCATGGGCGTTTGTTCAATGCCTCCGAGCGCGTGTTTGCCGGAATGTTGGCCACCTATCGTTGGACACTGCAAAAGACGCTTCGCCACAGGCGAATTACGGTGCTGGTCTTCTTTGCCACTGTAGGATTGACGGTTTACTTGTTTAAGCACATGCCGATCAGCTTCTTGCCGAGTGAAGATCGCGGCATGATCTTCGGGCAAATTGAAGCGGCGCAGGGCATTTCCTTCGACGCAATGGTGGAGCACCAGAACGCCGTGTCGCAGGTGCTGCAGAATCAGCCCGAGATCCAGTCGTTCATGTCTTCGGTGCGCGGCAGCAACACCTCCATGGTATTCATTCACTTGAAGCCGCTGAATGAGCGCACGAAAAATGCGGATGACGTAATTCAGGCGTTGCGGCCCAAGATTAGCGCGATCCCCGGCGTGCGGCCGTTCCTGCAGAACCCGCCGCCGATTTCATTCGGCGCGCGTATGTCCAAGAGCCAATACCAGTTCACGCTGCAAAGTCCTGATACGGATGAGTTGTATAAGTACGCCCCGTTGTTGGAAGCCAAGCTGCGCGATTTGCCTGGCCTGCAAGATGTGACAAGCGATCTGCAGATTTCCAATCCACAGGTGCAAGTGGAGATGGATCGTGACAAAGTCGCGGCATTGGGATTGTCGCCGCAGCAGGTGGAGCAGGCGCTGTATTCGGCGTATGGCTCGCGTCTGGTCTCGACCATTTTTGCCCCGAATAATGAATATCGCGTGGTGATGGAACTGGAGCCGAAGTATCAGCGCGATCCTTCATCTCTGTCGCTTTTGTATATCAGCTCGAAAAATGGCAAGTTAATTCCATTAAGCACGGTGGCGAAAATTTCACGTTCAGTGGGGCCGCTATCGGTTAATCATCAGGGACAATTACCCGCCGTGACGCTGTCGTTCAACACCGCGCCGGGCGTGGCATTGGGTGATGCCGTGAAGGCCGTGCAAAAGGCTGCGGACGAAACGCTGCCCTCGAGTATTGGCACCAGTTTTCAAGGCACCGCGCAGGCGTTTGCCTCTTCCATGCGCGGCTTGGGACTGCTTTTGATTTTGTCTATTCTGGTGATCTATATCGTGCTGGGCGTGCTGTATGAGAGTTTCCTGCATCCGCTGACGATTTTATCGGGATTGCCTTCGGCCGGCGTGGGCGCGCTTCTGGCGCTGAAAATTTTCCACATGCAATTGGATATGTACTCCTTCGTGGGAATCATCCTGCTGGTGGGCATTGTGAAGAAGAATGCCATTATGATGATCGACTTCGCGCTGGAGGCTCGGCGCGCGCAAGGGTTGTCCGCGCAGGAAGCCATCTATCAGGGATGCCTGGTGCGTTTTCGCCCGATCATGATGACGACGCTATCGGCATTGATGGGCACGCTGCCTATTGCGATTGGCATTGGGGCCGGAGCCGATGCGCGGCGTCCGCTCGGCGTGGCTGTTGTTGGCGGTCTGCTGCTGTCACAATTGCTGACGCTGTATATTACGCCAGTCTTTTTCATTTATCTGGAGAGATTCAGCCATTTTGTGTTGCGGCTGTTCGGGCGCAAGGAACTGGCGCTGGAACCAGTAGGCGAGGAAGTGCTGGCCAAATAACATGCCGCCCATCCTGATGTATCACCATGTGGGCGACCCGCCCGAAAATTGCCCATTGAAACCCGCGCTATTCGTGCGGGCCAGCGAATTCGAGCAGCAATTGCAATGGCTCAAGGCACACAGATACACATCCATTTTGCTGGAGGACCTGCGGCAGAGCTTTCTCAAGCGGAAATCTCTGCCGCGACGATGCGTTGTCATCACCTTCGATGATGGCTATGCCAATAATTTTGAACTGGCCTATCCGCTTCTGCGGCAATATGGCTTTGTGGCGAATTTCTTTATTACGACCGGTTATATCGGCGGCACTGATGCGCATGGATTCCGCTATATGTCAGCGGAGCAATTGCGTGAATTGCAAAGCGCCGGCATGATCATTGGATCTCACACGGTGACGCATCCCTGGCTGGGAAGGTTGCCGTTGGAGCAAGCGCGCGAAGAATTGCGTGAGTCCAAGAAAACGCTGGAAAGCATTCTGGGCGCTCCGGTGCCATGGCTGTGCTATCCCAGCGGCAGCTTCAACGATGAGGTAATTGGGACCGCGCGGGAGTTAGGCTATGTTGGCGCCTGTTCGGTCATCCGCGATAATCGTCCGCAGGCACGGCAGTTATTCTTCCTGCCGCGCGTGATGGTCATGCGCGACATTGCGCCACAACGCTTTGCGTACCTGTTCCATTGGTCTTATCATTACTTGCACATGTGGAAGAACCGCAAACGCTGGCCCGGACGCTGACATCACTGAAGAGATCATCCATGACTTTGCGCCACCAAGCCCTGATCCTCTGCCTGATTCCGCTTCTGCTGTTGTGGCGAGTCGTGGGAATGAACCAGTCGCTTTGCGGCGGCGATCTGATCAATTCCTATATTCCCGTAAAGTCATTGGTTGTGGAGGAAGTCAAGGCCGGCGAATTCCCGCATTGGAATCCGCTGATGTTCTGCGGTCGACCATTGCAGGGCGATATCGAAACAGGAATCTTTTATCCGCCAAATCTGATCTTCCTGTGGGTCCAACCCGCACTGGGATTTGATCTGCTGGTTATCCTGCATTACATGCTTTTTGCGCTGGGGGCGCTGCTTTTCTTCAATGCGCTGTTGCAAGCGCCTTGGGCGGCACTGATCTCCAGCCTTGCCTTGTGCTTCCTTGGCTTTTTCGTTACGCAACTGCACAGCGGAATCGTGCTCTTTCTCTTTGTCGGGGCGTGGCTTCCCTGGGGATTATGGGCCATCGAAACCGCCGTGACGAAACGGCGCGTATCGGGCTTCTTCTTCCTGATTCTTTTTGCCTCATTGCAATTGCTGGCCGGCGCGCCGCAGATCACATTCATGTGCTGGATTCTCTCGGCGATTTATCTAGTTACCATCCTGTTGATGGAATATCGCGGCATTGCCTTTGAGCATGGCGCGCGGCAGACGTGGAAAACACCTTTTGGCATTTCCCCCCAAGGATGGAAACTGGCCGGGGGATTTGCGCTCGCCTTCATCATGGTGATCTGCCTGACGGCCATCCAGTGGATGCCCACGCGCGAATTCATGGCGCAATCATTTGATCGCGCACGCGGCGCCAGCTGGGAGTACGTGACCAATGGCTCGTTTGAATGGCGCTGGCTGCCGACATTCCTTTTCCCCTTTATTTATAATAATCCCGCAAATGAGGCGCTCTATTGGGGCGGGCCGGTGGGCTATTGGGAATTCAATGGCTACTTGGGAATTGTGCCTTTTGCGCTGGCGCTGGTGGGCATGAGCGCATTGCGACGGCGCAATCAGGAATTGGAGCGCCGCCTGGCGGTTTTCTCGTTGGGTTGTATCATTGCCTGGCTGCTTCTGGCGCCCGGAAGCCATTCCATTTTCTTCAAGACAGCCTATTACATCATCCCTGGCATGAATCGCTTCCGTGTGCCGGCGCGCTGGGTGCTGGCGTATCAACTGGGGATGGCAGGATTCGCGGGCTTGGGGTTCAAGGCCATCTTCGTTGAGCAACGCCAGGGGGCGGGCAAGGCCTTTCTCATTATTTTGGCCTTGCTATTTGGGATTGAGGTTGCGTTGGCCGGCTCTTGGCGAGCTTTGCTGCCACATATCCTTGCGGCAAATGGACAAGCAAGCCTGTTGGAGGCAATGAGCGCATCGCCCCAGGCGCGACAAGCATTTGAACAGCATTGGAAAATTGTCATTAATTCAGCGGGCGCGGCCATTGCGCTATTGGCCGTGGCGCTGCTGGCCTTTGCGCTTCGCAAACAAACGGCGCTGGCCATTACCCTCCTGCTGGCGCTGATTGTGGCGGATGTCCTGTTATTCAGCCAGCCGCTGATCCAATCTTGGCCGCGCCGCACATTCCAGGAGCATTTTTATCGCCGCACGCCGCTGGTCAAAGCCTTGCAAGATACGCTAAAGCCGGGCGAGCGCTTCACTTGGGACGATCCGGTGTTCTATTGGACGGTGGACCAGAACCAGGAGGAAATTTATCCCAATCGCCCCGTGCTTTATCAGCTGCCGATGGTGCGCGGCTATGATCCCATGAATTCCCTTCGCTTTGGGCAATTCAGTAACGTCATGGGTGGATTGCCCATTGAGCGTTCCCCGGGCGGGTTCATGTTCATGCCCGAACCCGCCTCACCGCGGCTGCTTGCACTGCTCAACACTCGCGTTCTGCTGTCGTATCAGCCGCTTCAGGATCATGGCTTCACTGCCGAGCGTTCGTTTGCGATGAAGGGCGATCCATTGCAGGGCGCTGAGACGCTTAACCTGTCTTTTTTTTCTGGGGAAGATCCGGTGGGATCGGCTTTCCTGGCGCGGCCCATGCCTGTGGCTGATCCTGAAGAGCGCGATCCTTTGCTGATGTTCGGTATCTTGTTGAACAAGAGTTTTCATTGGCGCGAATATGCGCTGGTGGAGGCCGAGTCGTTGCCGCCTGCGCAACGCATTCGCGGCTATATCAATAGCGTGAAGGAAACAGGGCGCGGATACAATTGGCGCGAGTTCCACATCAGCGCGCCCGAGCGCATGGTGCTTGTATTAAGCGAATCGTACTTCCCTGGATGGAAGGCGGAGGTGGATGGACGCAAGCAGGAGACCATGCCGGCGGATTGGGCTTTGGTGGGAACGCTGGTGGAACCGGGCATTCATGATGTGCGCTTTTACTATCAGCCCTCGACATTCACAGCCGGGCGAACCGTCAGCCTGATCAGCATTGCGGCGCTGGCCTTTATCGCACTGATTCTCTACCGCGACAAATTGAAGGGCACTCGCGCTCTCACGCCGCCGTCTATTTGATCTCAGATAAAAATCTTCTCACCCCGCCAGCCGTTTCGATAAACAGCGGATGCTGCGCGCTTTGATTTGTAAACTCGGCGATCTGCTGCAATTCGACGGGGGTAACTCGCATGCGCTCGTAAGGGAGATACCATTCCAGATGGTTCACGAGTTGGCGATTGCGTAGTGCGGGATCCTGGGTTGCACGAATGTCCTGGTACAGAGGATTGGCCGCCGTCGTGGGGCT
>Ga0116193_1001327_pt1 | contig 20660 bp, 18 predicted proteins | sample AD_UKC115_MetaG_FD_89892 | JGI IMG/M metagenome (GOLD analysis project Ga0116193, IMG submission 89892) | Active sludge microbial communities of municipal wastewater-treating anaerobic digesters from Hong Kong - AD_UKC115_MetaG | ecosystem: Engineered > Bioreactor > Anaerobic > Digestate... | reverse complement strand
TCCAGCAGTGACATTGTCGAGAATAAAACAGCGGGCAGCTTCATTGAACCGGTAGCCTGAAGAGACTGTCCTGCATGATAATTCAGAGCGTCTATAGGGGCGAACACCTCATATATTATGAAATAAGTAGCGGCTGATTCCCTGATTGAATCGTCCGCTCCCAACCATATGGGCAGATACGGTCCTATAAGAAGTGCCGCAAAGGCAATAACAAATCCTGCGGCGACAGAAATAACAGAACCCTGTGCAAAAAGATTTCTCGTCTCATCGGATTTTCCCGCGCCCGTCTTCTGTGCGAGCTGTATCGCAATTCCAGTGATAACTGCATAAAGCAGCCCGTCCAGAAGCCACGTGGTCGATGCGACTATTCCTATTGAAGCCGAGGCGTCAGCTCCAAGTTTGCCAACCATTGCGGCATCAATATACTGCATCAGTATCATGGTAAGCCTGGAAAGTATCGCAGGAACACTGAGGCGCCGGACAAGACCAAGCTTGCCTTTGAGACTCAACGGCCTGTCACTTCTTATAGCAGCAGTTATTTCAGATTCCATAGTAGATTAACCTCAGAATAGCGATAATCGGCGGCCCGGCGGTGAACTGCCACCGCAGAAATATCGGAAACAGTCACGAGGCCGGTTCAACCCACGAGAAACTCATAGTGTTATCAGAATTTATGATAACCCTTATAACCTTGCCTTTGCAGTCCAGTTCCGGAGAGTAATCAAGTCTTGTTCTGACATGATCAGAAGAGCCGACCATGCCGGTGCCTCTGCCATAGCCTTCAATACCGTTAAGGTCTTCGTCAAGCGAATAGTACTTTGCGTCATAGTAAAATGTAACGGAATCGATTCCAACTGTCTTCCACCCGATTTTGCTGTAGCTCTCAAGCTCAATGGTGGCAAGGTCTTCGCAGTCTCGCAGATTGTCAAGATCGAGTGATTCCGAACTTTGTTCATGTTTTCTGACTGTTACCGGAATGAAGACAGCGCAAGCTAATCCCAGGATAATCAGGACAATAAGCATATCTTCCCATGTGAAACCCTTCCTGTTCATATCAGCCTCCGCCAACGATAGATATATATTAACCCTTAAAGATGTTTGTCGCTACGGAAAAATTTGCCTGCAGAGCTTTTCCTGATACTCCTTAAACAGCATAATGCAAAAGGTTCAACGAATTTCAGACGCACAGTGTCTATCAGCATACCGGACAGGAAAATCAGAATTACAATTATTACCGCGGCCGGAATAAATACCGGTGTGTAATAAATACCATATATATGGAACACGTTATACCATATTACATATCTCAACAGGTTCGATTCATGAATAAGATATATTCCGAATGTTGTCTTTGCAACATTATTCACGAACTCACTATAAAAATTCAGAGTTCCCGTCAGCACAAACAGACTGACGACACCGATCGGAACAGCAGCGGAATATATGATGCTGCAGCCGTAAGATATATTCGTCGCAAAAAACATGCCGTCTTCAACGAATTTCGTTATTACGAACAGCACCCAGGACTCGACAAAAAGCGCAAGCAGCAGAAATCTTCTGAGTCTGCTTCCGGAAATTTCTCTGATATCCTCATGAACCGCAAGATAGTAGCCGATTGCATAGAAGAATACACTTGTTACGAGATTACTGTATTTGTAATCAAACGCATTGTTAATCACATAGTCTACAAAACCCAAAGTGCATATTGAAATAAGCATTCCGCTCCGGCTTAGCTTCGAAAAAATGCTGTTGAGCTGCGGTGCAAGAAGTACGAGAAGTACATATGATGAAACAAACCAGAAAGAGTTGCTCGACAGAGGCGAGAAAATATCTCCTGCCGCCCTTGATAACACTGAGAAATCCTGTCCTTTTGGAAAATATGCGCCGAAACGCCTCGCTATAAAGAAAACAACAACTGTCAGAAGCGAATAAAACAACACCTCAAGAACAATTCTGACAAGCGACCGGAGTTTAATCTCAGTTCTGCCGGATAAAAAATAACCGGTAATCATAAAGAAAGACGCTACGCCGAATTTACCGCCCGGAGAACACATGAATGCCGCGACATAATTTATCCCGGAACCCGTTGTCCAGTTCCCGTTTTCCAATATATGCGTCACGCCGTGAACATACAGGTGGTACGAAATAATCATCAGAATAGAAATTATTCTGAGAAGCTCAAAACCCGATTGTCTCTTTGTTACACACATGTGAGAGAATATACCACAATAAGCAGTTGCCGCTCAATAGAACATCTGACAAAAATCAGATAAAATAATCACGCGCGACGCTCATATCCTGAACACATTCAATCATACCGAGATATTTGCCGAGTTTATCACGGACCGCAATATATCTGAGCAATATCGGAACTCCGCTTTTCTCACTCCACATCTCGACAGAATCCTGCCGTCCGGTTCTGAAATCGTCCAGTATAGAACGGACAACTTCGCGAGACTTAGGCGGATGGCAACTGAACACGTCTCTTTCAAGCGCCATCATCGGTCTGTTGAAGAGCTTGTCTCCTTCATTAAAATAAGAATTGATATTATCTGCATCTATAAATGTCAGCTCAACCGGAAGTGCAGCAAGTACAGCCTGGAGCTCACGCAGGGTAAACTTTCCGGTCGGAAGTACTACCTCCGCGTCATCATATGTATCAGCCTGCACATGTTTCTCGCCTTCATCCCAGACAGGATACTCACCGATAAGGCAGGGCCTGTAGTGCTTGAATTCTCTGTAAATGCCAATCCATTCCTCTTCCGAAAAGAGCTGCGCGCACATGGGAAAAAGCGAAAGCTTCTCCTTCTTAAGCATCTCATCGATTCTTGCAAGAAAACCGTTCGCCTCGGTTCTGGTCTCTATGAAACCGATTGTGTCACGTATTGCAATATCTTCAGACCAAAGGACCTCCGATGGCCCGGTTACCTTGTATTTGAAATCCAGAAGCGGATAAATGTTATCGCCGATTTTGGCTATATGGGGCTTTATAACCGATAATGAACCGACGGATTCCTTAATATTGCGGCCCCCCTCGATATCTCGGCGGGCATCGGAAACAGCCCCCGCTATTGCTTTGTTCTCAAGCATAAGAATGTGAACGGGATGTCCGATAATTCTTGCAAGCTGCTCGCTCTTCTTTATTTTCGCTTCCATATTGCTGTTCATACTTATCTCCGGAATAACAACTCAACAAACTGATAAAAACCCAACACTGATCAACGAGGGACAAGTGTCACCTCAACGCATCCGGGATTGCATTCCATGGCCTCCTGCGGAATCTCAAACTCATCGGCGTCACAGTCAAATACTCTGCCATTTATTCTTACATTTCCGATTCTGTAACTGCCGTAATCGGCGTGTGATTCGTTAATGTACACCACCTTCAGCGGCAATCCGTCGCGATAAAGCATTACTGAAGCCCTTCCGTCCGCGCCGAACTGTCCGGCGAGAAGTTTTGGCATCAATGTAAGTCTTCCGCCCCGAACGGTCACACCGAACATCTCGTTCAGAACCAGCATTACAGCCCAACTGGCAGCTCCCGTAAGATAAGGGTACATTCCCCTTCCGTCAGGTCCGAAATATTCAGGTATTCCCGGATACATACGTCCTTTGTCTCCTACGCTCTGCCTGTAAAGCGCGTCGAAAACCTTGTATCCCTCAGCCGCAAAGCCCCTCTTGTAAAGTGCATACGAATACATAACCGCCATATGGCAGAAAACAGCTCCGTTTTCCTTTTGGCCATAGCCAAAACCAAAGGCACGTCCCATGTTCATCTTAACTTCGTTGAAATTAGTATTAAGCCTGTAGCCGCCGCATTCAGGGTCGAAAAGATACCTGTCCGCCGATTTGATTATCTTGCCGACCTGATCTTCAGTGGCAATGCCGAACATAACAGTAAAAACCTGCGATGTCAGCATCATTCTGACGCTGCCGTCATGTACACCTTCGACTTTCGCAGAGTCATTGTCATAGTATCCGTTATACCAGGAATTACCCAGATCATCCGAAACAAATTCGTTTCTGCGAAGATGATCTTTTATCATCATCGCTCTGCGCTCAAGAATCTGTGCCAACTCTCCGGCATCAATGCTGATTCTTGTCCCTGAAACATTCTTCGCGCACGACATCTCATATTCTTCAAGTATATGTGCGCGACGTTCCGGCTGCTCGCAGTCGGGAGCATAAATCAGGGTCTTGAGTTCACTTAAGACCTCAATTTCTTTTCTGTCACAAAGTCTGATCATCTGCGCGAGAATCTCGATGGAGCCGGCATACGCCGCCGTAAATGCAACGCTCTCGCCTTTGGATGCCGCCATATCAAAAGCGTCATTCCAATCAGCGCCGCGAAGCCTCATATTCCCATGTTCCCCGCAATCAAAGAACTGTGTCAGCTGCTGAATCAGAAGATGCTCAAGCAACGTACCCTCATAAACGTTTCCGTTCGCATCAAGTTCTACAGGTCTGGCATCAACCGGGAAGTCCTCGTCGACATCCTGACCTCTCAGTATCTGTCTGTCCTTGAAATATGTATTCTTCTCAAAAAGGAAGTCATAGTCGCCTGTCTGGTTTATATACATCTGAACAGTAAACATCGGCCAGAATCCGTGATCCATCCATACTCGTACAATTCCGTTGCGATCCGCTATGAACTCGCCCTTTGAAGACCCGATAATAGTCGCGTTGGATCCGTCAGTTCTGATACCGGCAAAATAACCTGCCAGATCATCGCGAGCCTGAGCAGGGCTTCTCATAAGAAGTGCCAGAGAATCCTGCCAAAGGTCTCTCCAGCCCCTTCCGCCGCGTCCGTAATCGTGGTATGGAAGGAAAGAACACCCGTATATTTTTCTGAGTGCCGGCTGAACAGATACCCATTCCATCCATCCGTCGAAAACAGGATCGCCTGTCGAGGTTGTTATTACCTTCTCTGAATTCCAGTAATCAACAGTTGCTTCAAAAGCACTCTTTACCTTAGCGGAATCAAGATATTCAAGTCCTTCGCCGTCAAAGCTCATAACTACTGTATATGTCAGACTCTGTCCGGCCTTAAGTACCGTCTTCTCAAATTTGAGTCCGGCAAAAGCCTCTTCTCCCGTTATTTCACTGCCTGTCGATACTCCCGTGCCTTCTTCAAACACGCTTTTCGGAGCAATCAGGCTCGCGCCTTCGCCGGTAAAACTCATAACTGTAGGATATACGGCAGCCACCTTTCCCATCGGATCTATTCCGTGAACACCGTAGGTATCGCTGTTGCGATGATGTCCACGTTCATCAAAAGCCATCGTCGGCTTAACTGTCACGCCGTCATCTTCTACCTTGATAACATTAAGAAGCGACGTTACGTGCCTGTGGTCTCGTATGTGATCTGCTCCGCGCGCGAAAACCGGTATCGCGGCAACCGGGGTCAGACTTATATCTTTGTCCGAGCGATTGACAAGCGTCACCTGCATAATCTCGGCCTTCTGTTCGCCGTCAGGTGCAAAAACCAGTGTCTGAGCCTCAACAGCCTCATTGACTCTGACTGTCAGCTTCTGCCATAGCATACCGGCCTCAAGCTCTGATTCATAACCTTCAGCCATCTGCGATGCGGAAAATCCTAATGCAGACAGAGGCCTGTCGCTGCCTTCAATATCAACCCAGAAGTTACGGGAATACATAGATTCCTGCAAATCTTCGATGACAACGGGCGGCAGCAGATATCTGTTCTGTGACAGCTTCAAATCGCCGTGACCGTCAGGTGAAATATCACCCATAACGCCGGATCTGCTGGCTACAGGTATATACAGAAAGCTTGTCTTCTGTGGGTTATGCACCCTGAAAGTGCCATGACCGTCAATAAATTCAAACTTCATTAAAGACCTCCGTAAAATAAAAACTGACTTATATTTTATTGCAAAAGCCTGTTGTGAAGTGTGTCGAGAGTGTTAATTTTCGATACAGCCGCCATATCCGTCAGCATAACGTTCAAGGGCCGATTTAAGCGCATTATATCTCTCAAGCTTCTCCTGACGCGCAAAATGCTGCACGCGCGACTGCAAGTTTGACTTATCGTAAACGAGAAGCCCGGCCCTGTCGCCGAACTGCCCGGACGTAAGATCAAAACAGACATTGCCGACACAGTTATAGCAATGAAAATTTCCGCCTGACATAGGAATTCCGTAAACCTGACCGCCAAAAATGTCCTGCACTATGAAAGCAGTAACTGAACACTGACCCAACGTCATGTTCTCACTGCTCCATTCATTTCTCATTCTGGGCGCACAGGTATCCGCGCACCAGAGACCTGACGCAAGCGCATCATAAAGATCCGCGGGACTGTTAATTCCATTGAGCCTGACACCTGTCGGAATAATGTCGCCGCACTTCTCCCGTCCGAAGAAACAATTCTCTGTTCCGCCCGGCATATCAGGTCTTCTCAACTTCAGCTATTATTGCCTTGAGAGCGTCTGCGCTCTTGATAAGCGCCACCTGTTCAGAACCGTTGAGAGGCATCTCAAGCACAGTCTCAATTCCGTTCTTTCCGAGAACCGTCGGGATTGAGAGGTGAACACCATCAATACCATACTGACCGTGAAGAGGGACTGAAATCGGAAGCACCGCGTGCTCGTCTCTCGCCAGACATCTGACTATTCTTGTAACCGCCATGGCTACTCCGTAATATGTAGCGCCCTTGCGCTCGATTATTTTGTAGGCACTGTCTCTGACATCCTCGTAAATTTTCTGCATTGCTTCCTTATGATTCTTGTGCCCGCGAAGTTCGCAGAAATCGTTTAATGGAACTCCTGCGATATTCGTGACACTCCAGACCGGAACCTCGCTGTCTCCGTGTTCTCCGATTATCATTGTGTGAACGTTTGTTGCATCTACCTTGAGGTGCTCGGAAATGTCATCTTTAAGTCTGGCTGTATCCAGAACCGTACCGCTGCCTATAACTTTGTTCTCTGGGTATCCGGAAAGCCTGAGCGCTTCATGCGTGAGTACATCTACCGGATTGCTTACTATAAGAAGTATCCCCTCAAAAGCAGTGCTCTTAATGTCATTTATAATTGAAGCCATAATTCTCGTGTTCTTGGCCACCAGATCAAGCCTTGTCTCTCCCGGCTTTTGAGCCGCACCTGCGGTGATTATTATCAGTGATGCATCTTCAGCATCCTTATAGTCTCCTGCCGTAATTGTCATGGCATTTGCGTACGGAAGACCGTCAGACAGATCCATAGCCTCGCCCTCTGCCTTCGGACGAACGGCATCTATAAGAACCATCTCCGAATAATACCCTCGCTGCATAAGCGTAAACGCAATTGAAGCTCCCACAAACCCACAGCCGACAATCGCAACCTTACGTGTGTTAACCATAATGTCATCCTCCTGATTGTAAAAACTATCATTTTTATATGTTTATTATACCATCTGTCACAGTTTTTGCGCAGATGATTTGCACAATATATAAATAAATAACGGAAGACAGTACATCAGCGCGAGCCCCCATGCCAAAGGGTCTGTGCAGCATGCAGCGCTCCATCCGAGTGACGGGATGACCAGTATCGACATGACAAGTCTTGCAATCATCTCGCAAACACCCGCGACAACAGCTATTGCGCTTCTTCCCATGCCCTGAATGGAGTATCTGAAAATAAAAAGCAGTGCAAGAACAAAAACAAGCGAAACATCAATCAGTATGTACCGATAAGCCGCCTCAATTACGCCGGCATTGCCGGGATCTGAAGAACGGATGAAAATACCTATCAGATATTTACCAAACAGAACATTCACCGCGACGGTAACAACATAGAAAACCGCAGAGACAAGCATCGAACTTCTGATTCCCTCCCTTATTCTGTCGTTTCGCCCCGCGCCGTAATTCTGACCGACATACGTTGCCATTGCGGTACCAACAGAATCAAATTCAGGTATAAACAACTGCTTGAGTTTTATTGCAATCGTATAGGCCGATACATAAACGATATCAAGTCCGTTGACCGCCGTCTGCAGCAGTATGGATCCTATGGCAGTAATGGAGCTCTGAAGTCCCATAGGAAGACCGATTCTTATCAGTGTCAGACAGGATTTCATATCCGGACGCAACGATATCCTGCCGACAGACTTTTCGCCGTGAAGAACAGGATACTTGGTAAGGAGACTCACCATGCAGAGCACACCGGATATTCCCTGAGAGATAATGGTTGCTATGGCTGCGCCGCAGACGCCGCTTCCGAAGCCGAAGATAAACAGAATATCAAGTCCGACGTTGAGCAATGCCGACAAAACAAGATAGAAGAAAGGTGTCTTTGAATCGCCGAGAGCTCTGGCAATTGCGGCACATTCGTTATAAATTACCGTAAACGGAAGACCCAGAAAAATGATAAACAGGTATGAAGACGCGTCGTCCATCAGTTTTTCAGGGGTGTTGAGCAGTTCAAGAATCTGTCTTGTAAACACGCATGTAAGCACCGTCATAACCGCCGCCATAACGCCCGAAAGATAGAAGCTTGAAAGAGTAAGTCTTCGTACTCCATCGAAATCTCTTGCGCCGAAACGCTGCGCAACCGGAATGCCAAATCCTGCGCATATGCCTATGCAGAACCCGAAAATCAGGAACGTCACTGACGAACTCGCGCCTACCGCTGTCAGTGCGTCAACGCCGAGCTTCTGCCCGACTATGCAGCTGTCCGCCATATTGTAAAGCTGCTGGAAAATATTGCCAAGAAAAAGCGGTATCGCAAATTTCACGATAAGTTTAAGCGAACTTCCGGATGTCATTTCAATTGTCTTTGCCATAGCGATACATTAACAAATTTGACGTGATTTGTGGGTTGGCATAATATACAAACATTTGGAAAGCAGGTAAGAAATGACAATTAAAATAACAGACAGGCTGCCAGAGATAATAGTTGCCGGCATATTGATGACTGCCATGATAGTTCTGCACGGATTGACAGGCATCGCCGACATAATTTTCCCCGAAGCCTTCTCACTGGCATGCGGCCTTGTAATAAGCCCGATAATACCATGGAACTGTCCGAGGCGCGCAATGATTCCGTTAATGGTCTTCGGAGCCTTTGTCGGAATAGGTCTGAATATATTCGTTCCCGGACCTGTCTATCTGAGGATTATCGCCGGTTTTGTAATTGTTATGGCAACCTTTGAGATAACAAGATATTTTCTGGCGCCAATGATCTCCGCCGTAATTCTGCCTGTTATGCTCGGGACAAGAACCATCTTATATCCTGTCTGCGTCGCCGTGATTATCACCGTGCTGTGTCTTATTAATTTTTTACTTGAAAAGCGTTCACGTTCAACCGCCGTACCCTCAGTCAGAAAAGATTTCAGACCAGTCCGCACTCTTCTGATAATTCTGATCTTCGCCATACTGTGCTGTCTTGCCTGCTTCTCAGGTTACATATACCTGTCGGCACCGCCGCTTATAGTAATATTCTACGAGCTTTGCTCTGAAGGCTGTAAGGCAGCCGCCCATCCGGTGAAAACAGTACTTTCTGCAGCTTTGGCAGCATGCTCAGGTATTCTGGTAAGATTCTTCATAATCTACCACACGGCATTCAATTGTCCTTATGTTGCGGCTCTGCTGATTGCAGGCGTGTCACTTTATATTCTTGTAATAATCATCTGGCGCGTTTCCGGAGTATGGCTGCCGCCTGTCGGTGCAATTGCATGTCTTGCGATTATGATACCGTCTGAACTTCTGATATATTTTGCTGTTGAAGTAATCTCAGGTATAATAATATGGGTAGCGGCAGCAGGACTTGTAAGGGCAAATACAGGGAGAATAGAGAATGTTTTTCTACAGCAACAACAATGATAACGGTAACAGGCGTTTGTTGCTCTTTATCGTCATTGCAATAATCGCTGTTTCCAGAATCTGCCTTTATATTGGTGATAACAAAACCGCTGATAACAACGACACTGAAACAGAATCATCTGCGGCTGATTCTGTAAATGTCTCAATCAACACTTCGTATTTTAATAACTCCAATCTGTCTTATCCTATGGGTTCGGCAGAAGAACTGAGCGGTGATGTTGCCGTGGTATCGGTTTTCGCTTCGACACCTGATTACAGTTGGGATTTCAGCGACAGCGAAGATTGCAGGACACGTGAGGACACTCTCAAATATATGGATATTGCCTCCGAATGGATAGAGAAAAACGCCGTAGAATGGAATCAGGATGTTAATTTCATCTACGACTGGAAGAAATGTGAATACCTTTATTACGAAGCCGATCTTTCTGAGAATGTCTTGATTTCAAGGCATAATTACGGAGGAGATGAAGTCGGCAGATATATCGACAGCAACATTCCTTCAATATCTCAGATTAAGAATAAGCTGGACTGTGACGAAGTCGTTTACATTATCTATTACAACACCGACGACAAATTCACTGATGTCTCGAATACTTCAGTTTACTATGACGGCTGTAATTATCCCTATGAATATGTAAGTTTGTATTGCAACAACAATTACTGCGAGGAGCCGCCCGCGGTATATGCACATGAGATTCTTCACGCCTTCGGAGCTCCGGATCTTTACACTGCCGATGAATACGGAAACAATTACGGAACAACCGATGAACTGGTGGATTACATAAAGAATAACCTTGATAACGAGATAATGTACACTACCTATGACCGCGTCACCGGCGAGTGTCACTAAAGCTCAATCACTAATGACCTTACGGAAATCACAGCCTACTACATAGGCTGGACCGACAGAAGCGCGATTGCAGAAAAGTTCGGCATGCAGAGCAGCTCCCACTCGGGCTGAACATAATTACGGTGCCGTACCGGCAGCAACTGCCTGGTCTCAGCTGATCATCTCCCAGAGAATTCTTCCGCATACCTCGGCATCTTCAACTGCCCTGTGCGCGCACCTGTTCTCTATTCTGAAAAATTCCGCAACATCAGACTGTCTGTGATGCTCAAGCTGCGGAAGTCTTGCCCGCGACAGTGCCAGTGTATCACAATATCTGATATTACCTTCAAGTCCGAATCTCTCTGAAACCTCGCGCAGAAAACCGATATCAAACGGCGCGTTATGTGCTGCCAGGATCGTTTCTCCGTCAAGCACTCCGTGTTTATCAAGAAAACACATAAACTCCGGATACACCGCGCGCTCACACGGAGCACAATCAAGCATTCCGTTTGTAATTCCGTTTACTGCCGTAGCCGAAGGCGAGATTCTGATTGCGGGATTTACAAGCGTGCCATATGTGTCTGTTATTCTTCCGTCGCGAAAAATGACCGCACCCAGTTCGACTATTCTGTCATCACCGGCCCTTAGCCCTGTAGTCTCCGTATCAAATGCCATAAAACCTGCCTTAAGGCTGGCTTCAGTCTCACAATCAACCTTTACTCTGGTAAATTTCATAATAACTCGTCCCTGTATATCCCAAACGTAACATCATCGAACAATACCCACATAATGAGATCAAAAGCACCCTGATGTTCATTCACATACTGTCTGACCGCAGCCGTGGCGCAAGACGCCGCGCGCTTTTTGGGAAAAGCGTAGACACCTGTTGAAATTGATGAGAACGCAATCTTTCTTATGTTGTTCTGCAAAGCTACATCGAGCGAGCGTATGTAGCACGACTTGAGAAGTTCATCCTCGCCGCGTTCACCGCCATGCCACACGGGACCTACGGTATGGATAACATACCTGCACGGAAGGTTATAAGCCGGAGTAATCTTGGCGTCACCTGTATCGCAGCCTCCAAGAGTGGCGCACTTAGCAAGAAGCTTAATTCCCGCAGCTCTGTGTATTGCGCCGTCAACACCCCCGCCGCCAAGCAGTGAACAGTTTGCGGCATTTACTATCGCATCAACACCCCAATCGTCGGTAATATCGCCCCTCACAGCCTTAATTTCAGTATCAGCCATTATTTCCTCCCTCTATTACAATAAGGCACAGACATAAAATAATAAAAGTAACCGTAGCCACCAGTATAATAATTCTGCGGTTTCCCGTAAACCAGGCGTATTTCTGCAGTTTCTTCTCAGTCAGCGGGCATGCGACAGCAATCATCGGTATATGAATTGCAGAATGAATTATATAAGACGCGGAGTTTTTGCCGATGCCTTCAATCAGCATGACAAGCATTACCAACACAAGAAAAAGAGAGACTATCCATCGTAAAGCCATACAAATAACACCTGCAAAAGCCCTCATTCCGGTAAGCTTTGCATCTTTCCCGTCTATCGACTCCTCACTGTTATTCTCTGATACAGACGCTCCGGTTGCTATGACGGCACCTTCAGCTGGCACTTCCGGGACGGTTCTTGTCTCCTTCCCGGATTGACTGACGGCTTCCCCGCCTAAAGCATAGTCAGTTCCGGCAAATTCTCTGTAATCAAAATCTCTTCCGTCTGAATAAATGCCGCTAAAAGTATAGTTGCCTTCGATGAATCCGTTCCTGACAGCTTTGGTTATTGCACGATTAGCGTCGATCTGCTTTCCGATTTCTGCCTTTGCCGCATGATATTCCTTATCCTTCTTGATACATAAATATAAGCTGACAGAAAGAGTCAGAATGCAAAGAGCTCCCGGCAGAACAGCCGATACAGAGCAGAGGAACAGTATGCCTGACACTATTGTCAGAACCATAAAAATCTTTCCTTCATTCTTTAGGTGCTTCTTCTCTTCTGTCTTACCTGCGTCAAAATCCATTCTCAGTCGATCCGGCTGCGGAACATAATCCGTGTAGCATCTGTTCCCGGTCCCGTCAAAGTAAAATGTTGCCTGAACTCCGTCTATATCGCATACAATCTCATATATACCAAGACTTACTCTTGTCTCACTGTCTCTTTGAATACTTGCATTCCCGACATAAAGATTATCGTACTCGCTGCCGCTTAAGGCATTCTCTGCTTCCATTTGGAGCTCATCACGAACGCATGGCTTGACAACCTGATCAAAAGCTTTAACCAGAGGAAGATTGAACCCCGGCGCCAGAACATCTTCCGGATAATCAAGCTCCTCAACATCAATCAGATTATTGGTATCAAAGCCCATGTAAAGACTGTTCACTATATCAGAGTATTCAGCATTCCCGCATGCGATATATGATCCTGTCGCAGTGACTGTTCCGTTCATGTGCGTCCACTCGGTATACTCGCTGCTTACAACATGGGCATTCGTTCCGTATCCTTCTACTTTCTGTCTCAGTCTCTCATTGCCTGCATCATATGTATAAGTCGCGCTGCTGCTGCAAAGTATCAGAAACGCCGGAACAGATATGTGATGTTCCTCAAGAACCGTGACAAGTCCAAGAATGTCCGGCCTTACAAATTCAGCATCTGTCAGCCTGCCGGCAATTATACGGGTAAACTGTGACGATGATCCACTTAGAGGTACGCCGCTGTTTATATCGTTCTTCCTTAAAAGTTCCCCGTTGACGTTAAGTCCGTCGAGATACAGTGTTGAGCCGCAAAACTCACATACTGCGCTGCCGGTAAAGTTCCTGGCTACCTTAATCCTGCCGCCGCAATTGGGACAACTGATCTCATTTACTTTAACTTCTTGCTTCATAACTATTCCCCATAGATTCTTGATAGTTTCATTCTACTCTACAAGAAGCTCGCCTTAAACCCAAAACAGAGCACAATTGTCGATAAGTCCTATTAAACGTGCAGTTTTAACAATTATCAAATTGCAAAATTGAAAATAGTAGTTTATACTCGACTAATTGTTATATACGTGTTCTGTTTTTATCGGGGGATAGTAAAATGGGATTATTGAGTCGTTATAACAAGTGGGATTACATTCGTATTTTTTTATCAATTGTGATTTCAGTTGTTGGAACTGTCTATTCATGTCAATACTTCGGCGATGCCATTTTTTGGTTCGAAGGCTTATTGGTGCTGTCGCTTATCAAGAGCGACGTACGAGAACGTCCTAAGGTAATTAAGCATAAATTATTGTTTCTGATTATCAGCGATATTCTTTTCGCCCTGTTTACTCTGTTGTTTACACAATACTTCATGAGTTTCATAGGACTCGCCGGGCATGATTCCGTGTCCGGAATCGGCATTCTGTATCCGATGCTAATCAATCCTGCCTCATTGCTATACAGGCAAAGGTATCTTGTTGAATTAACTTCATTAGCCGCTGTCTATTGTTTTCTCAGGGCTTGCCGCATTCCGCAGCATATCAGCGCATGTATCACACCGGCGCCTTTTTTTCTGCTGAGTCTCATTAACTATTTCGTTTTCGCATTCAGAGGACACGAAATGCTTGCAGCAGATATCTACAATGTCAGAACAGCTTTAAGTGTTGCTTCGTCATACTGTTTTCCTGTTGTGCGGCCTCTGCTGTGTCTGGGAGCTCCATACCTGCTGTTCATTTTTGCCTGCACTAATTTTAAGCAGGACAGAGCATCTGAAGCAAATAAGAAATGGATAGCCTCAATTGTCTACGGTTCAATATCAATTCTATTCATATTTATCTTTATCATGTCAATCAGTCAACTGGTCAAAGAACGCCTTCGTCCACAGGAGTGGGGAGATTCGGGAACTAACTTATATGGAACACTGATGAATTTCTCGTTATCCGCAGCAACAATGCACGTCGCTGTTCCGGAAGATTATTCGGTTTGCAAGCTTGATTCAATGATTCAAAATGCCGGTGTTGATATGAATGATAACGGAAGTGCGGATGAAGCTTCAAATATAATAGTTATAATGAGCGAATCCTATATGCAGACAAAAGACTTAGCACCTCAGCTCGGAGTAGATGAAGACATCACACCATTCTGGAATTCGCTGAATGAGAATGCCCTTCATGGATACGCTCTGTCTTCTGTTGTCGGAGGAGGAACGGCCAACTCCGAATTCGAGCTGCTTACAGGAATTACAATGGCCTACATGCCGGCAGGAGTAATCCCCTACAGACAATATATCTGTCATGATATGTATTCTCTTCCAAGAGCGCTTAAAAATCTCGGTTATTATACTGAAATCATGCATCCTTACATAGCTTCAGGCTGGAACAGACCTCAGGTGTACCCTTGCCTTGGATTCGATAAGATGATGTTCATAGACGATTTTGAGTATTCAGACTCTGATTTGACACGGGATTTTGTTTCCGATGAGTGTGCTTACAGAAATCTTATCAGCGAGATTGAGAGCGCTCCAGAAGGTCAGAAAACTTTCACGATGTTGATAACTATGCAAAATCACGGAGGTTATGCGGAAAATTACACTAACTTTCCGATAACTGATTATGTTGATGCCGGTGATTTAAGCAGCCAGTCCTCCGAGGACGCGAATATGCTGAATACGTATTTTTCGCTCATACACAGAAGTGATGCCGCTCTTCAGGAATTAATCCAATACCTGCAAAATCAGGATGAGAAATATACCCTTCTGATATATGGCGATCATCAGCCGGGTTTGCCGGAGATTAATGACTACGTGGATAACAGGTTCCAGATTCCCTACATAATCTGGACAAACTATGACATGGACGATAGTCTCACTGAACAATACAGCACCGGTGAACCTCCGTTGACAAGTATCTGTTATTTGCCTGTTGATCTGATGAGAGCCGCGGGAATTAAGCTCCCTGCCTACTATCAGGTGATAAGCAGTATCAGAGATGAAATTCCCGCACTAAATAACAGCATGTGCTATGTCCGGGGCGGAGAAAACCCGATTGATCTGTATGGCGATACACAGCCGATGACAGATTCTGACCGTCAGGCTCTGCTGCTGTACCACTATATTCAATATAACCTGTTGTTTGACAGCAATACAGGTGATTTTAAAGATCACCTTCTCAAAGTAGTTAATACAACATGAGTAAAGCTGTCTGAACAAATCTGTTGCCAATCAGTTCCCTTAAACCGTATAATTATCCGGTATTCTACTATTATTCAGAGGAGCGGATTATGGAAATTCGTAATATGAAATGCCCGAACTGTGACGCGACATTGACCTTCGAAGACAGCGTAAGCATATTAACATGCAATTACTGCGGTTCTACGATTATGATTGACGATAAGGCCGCTGAAGCGGACAGAGAACTGATTGCCCGGTCTCAGGCCAAGCAACGGGATGCCGAGATTGAGACTGAACGAGCACGGAATCTATCCGAAATTGATGAGAAAGAAAAAATCATTGACGCACTGACTCAGAATCCGTCTGCCACTCTTGGCATTGTAAAGACCGTACTTGACATTATCGACGACATCACCTGAAACATATATACGTAACATCTCTTCAGCCGGACTGAAGCACAATTCGGCAGTCACCTGTCACCCGTCAGCCTGCATCCGCCGTGCTTGTGGTCTCTGTCGTATCAGAAGCCGACGCAGTTCTGGATTCTTCAGTGCTTACTGTTGACGCACTCGTCGGATCAGGCGCCACAATTCCGTTTGTATTATCGGAACCGTCAAGTGTCTCGTACATTGTGATACTGATTGAAACAACATATGACTTTTTCACACCCTCAGAAGCGGATACTGATGCAGAAGTATCGCTTGTAGCAGTGTCGGTTGCGGCAATGTCAGTTGAAACAGTTTCCGAGGATTGGGTCTGTTCGGCGGCAGTTGTAACCTCCGTCTCGCTGATGACATCGCTGAGTTCAACCTTCTGCTGATTAATGCTTATAGTGTTTACGACAAGCCGGTCGTCGCATCCGGCAATATCGTTGATCAGCTTGAATGCCTCTTCACAGGTATCGGTTGTAAATCCGATTGTTGCATCACGTCTCACATTGGTTCCGTCGCTGCTGGTCGGTTCTGAGAATATAAACGACAATCCTGTGACGTTGCCGTCAAGAATAGTATTGATATCGTCTATAGCCGTATTTATGTTGTTATATGTCTTAATCTCGCCGGGGAGAACGACATCATTGTTATCGATTTCCGAACTCATTGCTATAACCCTGTCGGCAAGCTCTGACTCATATTCTACCTGCATTGACATATCTTCAACATCAACTCCGCTTAGCTGATTCTGGAAGTACTTATAAACGAATGAATAATACAGATAGGCGAAAATAAACACGCCAAGTACAACGAGTACTATTATCTCCTTAATCGAGAACTTATGACTCAGCATCTTCATTCACCTCCTCTGCGGTTTCAACACCCCAGTTAATCATGTAATTTGCGCTGAAAACCTTCGTTGAATCCTCAGTCTCGTCTTCTGTACTTTCAGAAATGGCAGTTATCGTAGCGTAACTTATGCGTGAATCTTCACGGAGAATACCGAGCACCTTGTTCAGTGTAGCGACATCTGAGGCCTTGGCGTCAAGAATAATGGTATTTGATTCAATCTCTATTTTGGATATATCGACATATGGAACTATATCGTCTGACAGTGTTGCCAGAATGTCGGGTCTGTTTATGCACTCGAGTTCCTCATCCGTCATGTATAGGTTCATATTCTGATTATAGTCCGACTGAATGGAAGAATATTTATCTGCAATTGCAGCATATTCATCATATTGCGACTTAAGGAAACTGTAGTTGTTCTGTGTCTTAATAACATTATTTAGCGGTGATATTACACCGACGAAAATGAAAACCGCAAGAACAACCATAAATACCATAAAGCAAAGGAATGCCTTCCTGTTATCGGCCCTGCGGTCATCCATTACAAAGTTTATTACCTGCTTAGTAGGGTAGTCCTTACTGCGAATCATGCGGCTCTTAGTTATGGAACCGCTGCTTTTGTTAATTGCCATAGGTACCTCCGAGCTTCATTCCGATTGCAACAGCGGCAAGACCGTCGTTGAGTGAATCATTGATGTTATATTTGTTTTTCGTCTGAAGAGAACTCATAAGATTGAGAGGTACAGCACTCTGAATAGCTGCAGTGTATTGAGGCAGGCGAGCACCTCCGCCATAAACGTAGAAATTCTCAAGCGTGTTGTCGGGATTCTCGTAGGTGTAATAATTGACGGCTCTCATGACCTCAACCGCAACTTCATCCATAATGTTGCGAACCTGTTCTGAATCCAGTACGTTGTCGGTATTATCCCTCACATGTATCCTCGCCAGGTGTCTGTCACAATGGAGTACATTCGCGGCGGCAGCTTCAATATGTGAGACTCCGAGATCGAGCGTTCTCGTCAGGTCATAGACACCGCCTTTGAAAATATCAACCTTCGTCGTCTCATATCCCAGATCCAGTGTTGCGAAGTCCTTTCCCTTCTCGAATGGAGACACAACCTGTATAAGGTGTCCGAGTGATATTTCTCTCGGTGATATCTTGACAAGCTTAAAGCCTGCCCTTCGAAACATATCAGAATACTTTGCAATAAGTTCTTTACTGACAGCCGCGGCCGTCATATCAAGATACTCCTTGCCGTCTACCTGAATACGGTCAATAACCGAATAGTCGTATAGATACTTGTCCGCATCGTCTTTAACGATGTCGTGAAACTCATACGGCAGATTGCTGTTAAGCTGGCTTATCGTCATAAGAGGAAGCTTGAGTCGCCTGACGTATGATACCGGTGCCGGAAGTACAAGCGCAACATCACGCGTTGAGAAATGCTTGCGTACTTCCTTTCTGATAAACTCACCCAGAGCTTCGAACGCCACTACCTCATCACTCTTGACCAGATTCTCCGGCAGTTCGAACGACGCGAACTCCTTCAAAACATCGCCGCGCCACTCCGCAGCTTTGAGGCTGAAGTTGCCTATGTCAATGCCTAATACTGATTTAGCCAATTCTCTATCCTCCTATCAAAGTTAAATAGCTGTTTACAAAGTAATCTCCGACCAGAAGTACAAATACCGTCGCACCTGAAATGAACGGCGCCAGGGCAATCTTCTTTTTACGACTGACAAGCATTCCAATAAGACCTGAAAGGCATGTCAGTATCAGCATAAAAAGTCCGTTCCAAAGGCCTGTGAATAGAAACATAACTGCGAAAAGCTTAAGATCCGCCCCGCCGATAATTGTCTTCTTTACAGCTTTTTCCATGATCGTGGATGCAATCAGAAGTACCGCCGAGATTCCCACAGACGCGACAACCCCATCAAGCGCATAGCTCGTAAGATTCGGCATAAACGGTTCAGTCAGTATGTACACCGCAATGGCCGCGAAAAGAAAACCGTTGGTAATCTTGTGCTGCCATATATCGGTCAGTGATATACCGAGCAGAATAACCTCTAGTGCCAGATTGCGCAGCAAAACAGCGTCGATATAAGGGTTTGCAACTGCTGTCAAAACAAACGCAACACCCAGAAGAACTTCGGTAAACAGACAGCTTATCGGCACTCGAGCGCCGCAATAGCGGCATTTGCCCTTAAGAGCTATGTAAGACACTATCGGAAACAGATCGCCAATGGCAAGTTCGTGACCGCATGTGTCACAGTGGCTGTGACCGTGTACCCAGTCGACACCTGCAAGTACTCTTCCGGCAGTACATGCTATGAAGCTGGCAAATATGGTTCCAAAAATGAACAGCAGCACCAGAACATATACAGCAATAAAGGTATTCTCAAAAATCGGCATCAACTGTAGTCCCCCTTACATTAAATCGTAAACCGTAAACATCGGCAGATATATTGATATTACTATAAAACCCGCAAAAACAGATAAGAAAACAAGAATTGCCGGCTCAAGCTTCGCAAGAGCCTTTGCCGTCGCCTGGTCGTATTCGTTTGTATAATACTCGCCTATAGTCTTTAATGTCTCTTCAAGTTCTCCCGTAGCCTCTCCGACTGACACCATCTGCTTCATGATATCCGGAAAAAGCCTGCTCTGATTCATTGATTCGGCGATTGTATGTCCTGTCTGAATTCTCTCGACCATTGAAGCAATCTCGCGCCTTATAATATAATTGCTCATTACCTTGGAAGTGGTCTCAAGAGCCTTATCAATCATCAGACCGGACGAAAGCATCGAAGACATTGTGTCTGAAAACTGCTCGCAGGCATGATAGGTGATAATCCTGCCTATGATTGGAAGCTTAAGCTGTATCTTGGACACAGTTACTTTCCCGGACTCCGAGTGCGAATAAATAATCCCTCCGACAACCACGATCGCTATCACGACACAAATAGCTATAAAATTGTGCGCGAAAAAGTTCGACATCGCAATCAGAATCCTGGTTGGCACAGGCATCTGACCGCCAAGATCCGTAAAGGTCTTTGTAAGCTTCGGAATTACAAATGCCATTATTACAATAAGAACTACTACCGACAATGCCAGCATAAATGTCGGATATGCAAGTGCTGATTTGAGTTTGGAATTAACCTTGTATGACTTGGCGTAGAAGGTTGAAAGTGACGCAAAAGATCTGTCAAGTCTTCCGCTCATCTCACCGGATCTCACTGTCTCAAAGAATGTTATCGGAAAATCAGGACAGTTCTTCTCAAATGATTTGGCGACTCCGTTGCCCTGTGTAATATCATCGGCAGCCTTCATAAGTTCGTTTCTCACCTGCTTGTTCTTTGTCTGGTCCGCAATCATTCTTACACATTGACCGATAGGAATTCCGGCCTTAAGAATAATTGCAAACTGCTGGCAGGCGACCGACAGATACTTGGACGTAACAACTTTGCCGACACTGTGTCCAAGCAGATTATCAAGCGTCGTCTTCTTAACCTGTTCAATTGAAAGTACAATAGGGAAATTGACTTTGATTTTGCTTACGGCATCAAAACGGTCATACGCTTCGATAACGCCTCTC
>Ga0116193_1001326_pt1 | contig 20664 bp, 14 predicted proteins | sample AD_UKC115_MetaG_FD_89892 | JGI IMG/M metagenome (GOLD analysis project Ga0116193, IMG submission 89892) | Active sludge microbial communities of municipal wastewater-treating anaerobic digesters from Hong Kong - AD_UKC115_MetaG | ecosystem: Engineered > Bioreactor > Anaerobic > Digestate... | reverse complement strand
TCACTACTACAATACAAAGCGTATTCACCTAGCGTTCAAAACAACACCAGCGGCTTACGCCGCTGGCCTCAAGAGTCTAGAATTGGCGTCCGGAAAAGGGGGAGCTTGACATCAAGATGCAATTCAGCATAATTCTACTATTACTGAAGCATGTCGCTGGGCGGGTATCAGTCGGACCACATTCTGGCATTATATGAGGAATAATGAAGTGTTCGCCGAAAAGATGCTGGAGGCAAAAGAAAACCAAAATAAAGCAGTGTTTTGTTTCTTTACACTAACCTAGAAAAACCCTTGTGTTTGCTACGTTTTCGCAGATTTTGGAGTGCAGAAAGTAACAAAGAAAACGGCGTTAAGGGTCAAAAATCTGGGGAAAAGAAGTATTTACTGTAAATAGGCTAACTGCTCATATGAATAGTGAACCTTATGTACCTCTGTGGGCTCTCTGAAGCGTCTAGGACGAGTTTCTTTGCAGATGTTGAGAGAGACAGTATGCCGCCGAAAAAACCGTTATGCCACCTAATTCTGTTTGTTGCTTTTTGACTTGCTTACCCCTATTATTATGGTAAAGGTTAAAAAAGAAATGCCTGACGAAAACCAACAACCCAATACTCAGCCTAATTCAACTAATGATAATCAGGTTAACCAGCCCGTGGATTTGGCACATCAACCCGTGGCTATGGTTAATGGTCAGCCTATTGCAATGGCGGCACCTATGTCTAGCAGTCAGATAGGTCAACTGTCCGACCAAAAACCGTCAAAATGGCGATACTTCTTTATGGTTCTAGGCATCTTGCAAGCAGCAGGAGTTGCATTGTTTCTATTAGTGATGTTATGGGCAGCTTCTCAAGCAAAGGCTGGTGTATCGGGTACCGAGTTCATTGCTTTGATTTCATTTGTAACGGTTGTACCTGCTGTAGCTGTTATTTCGGTCATCAACCTAATCGGACTACCAATCTATATGCGGAAACACAAGCCACACGGTAAAGGGCTTATTCTTTGTATTGTATCGTTGGTCATCTCGGTCTTACTTGCTCTATATGGCGCTTACAACGTATATGGTTTGACTGTCTATCCTAAGAAGCTGTCAGAAGAATCAAGGCAAAAAAGTGAGCAAAGGCAGCAAGAGTTTGCAGCAGCTAATGCTAAGCCTGAAATCACAAAAGAAGAAGCCATTGAATTATTAAAAACCTGCAAGTTAAAAGGGTTTTATTATACGAATCAGACAGATAAGAGTGATCCTGCTAATGGTGGGTGGGGTGAACTCTCGTCTACTGGCGTAGTACTTACTAAGGTAGACGGTCAACCATATAGAATAAGTATCGCCGACAAGCTAATTCCTGAGTTTGTACCTATTGCTCGTGAAGCACAAAAGACTTGCGGTGGACCACAGTTCTGGCACGATGGCACATACGAGCAATATAAGGACGGAAAGTGGTACTTTAAGAATGAGGTTGTGAACAGTACGCAATCGGGAAAAACTAAAGAAGAAGCAATAAGCTTTATGCAAAGTTGCAAAGCAGACTACTTCGTCGGCTATACAGACATAAATCTAGTAAAGGACAGCAATACTAAGTCTTGGCTGAACAAGGCTGAACAGTCGAGTGGTGGTATTGAAATATCGGAGGGTTCGAAGTCTTACGTATTTGCTTCTAAGGCAATGACTACCGCATTACAAGATACTGCAAGGCAGTTTCGACAGTCTTGTTACGGCACAAAGAAACTTTATATAACAGTAGATAACTGGATCGAAACCGAATACCCTGCTGGTAAGTGGACAAGAGTCAACCAATAGACTTCTATAGGTTCAACAACTTTCTCGTATATCTACGGGACGTACTTATTTCTTGCGTTTAACAGATGAAATACGCTCTTGTGCTAGGTAGGGTTTTCAGTACCCAGAATCATACCAAGGCCTGAATTATCAGGCATAATGAACTGTGCTTGGGAGCGTGTGGGGTCTGGTAGTGCTATAGCTCTATTATCCCAGTTTGAGGTATCTTCAGCAGATGCTTGGGGCGGCAACACTCTCTTATCGCTAGAGTTTCTAACCTTATTCACATCTGGTAGGTTTATATCTTCCATCAGTCTCAATTATAACAAGAACTGTAAGTTAGTAGTTTGCTTGGACCTCAAATCTTCCAGCAAGAGATTGAGTGTCCTCAGCCTACTCTGGATACCAGTGAACTTTAAGAGTAAGCTATGTAGGGTATCAAGCACAGGTTCGTTTAACGGGTCAGTACGTCGACCATCTAATATAGCCCACTCATGAGTGGACTATATTAGATACGATGCAGAGCGCTACACTAGCAGTAAGCACAAATTCAAACTACAGGTGTAAGTGCCGGACCCTATTCGTATTGGCATAGGGGCTGATATGGGAGTACTTCTGACCTATGGATTATCCACGTACATCGGACTAGGTGGTTGTTCCTGCTGTAGATTCTTATTGGCCGGTTAGGATTGTCGAACTAGACGTGCTCATTCAGCTTGTATCTTTGGGTTGGCTTTTTTGTTTGGTAAGATAGGAGCATGTGGACAGAAACAAAACATGGGCTGTATCAGCGTTTTGAGTTTGCGGATTTCACTCAGGCTTGGGGATTTATGCAAAATGTCAGTGTCATCATCGACCAGCACAACCATCATCCTCGCTGGCAGAACGAATGGAATGTTGTCGAATTTTGGCTGAGTACGCACGAACCGACACAATCCATTACCGACAAAGACTGGCAACTTGCTCGAGCGATTGATGGGCTTTTTGTGGCAGACAGGAAAAGTGGACCAGCAGTAGATGATGCCAAAAAAACAACAAGAATATCAGAGGTACAAATGTACGCAGATGGTGGCTCGCGCGGTAACCCCGGACCTTCTGCCAGTGGATTTGTCGTGCTCGATATGGCTGGAAATGTGCTGCATGAGGAGGGCGTATACCTAGGAATTACAACAAATAACCAAGCTGAATACCTTGCATTAAAATTTGGCCTCGAAGCGGCACTGCAGAAATACCAAGCCCGCGAGGTGCACGTGTACATGGACAGCTTGCTCGTCATAAACCAAATGAAAAAAATCTTCAAAGTGAAAAATCGTGATCTGCGGCCAATCCACGACGCCATACAGCACATGGTGCCAAAGTTTGAAAAAGTTACGTTCAACCACGTGCCACGTGAGCTCAACAAACTTGCCGATGCCGAAGTCAACAAGACTCTCGATGCCCAATTGGTCAGATAGTTCCTGCCAATTCCTGACGTACCTCACTGATCTGTTACAATATGTCTATGTTTTTATCGTTTCTGTCATGGTGGTACGGGCAGGGGTGGCGTGGACTGCTCGATCGTATTTCTGATCGTATTGTCCGTCTCAACGACATGTTTTCACTTGGGATGCTCGTGCGCACGCTGTTCGCGCCATTTCGTCAGATAGGTGTCGGTGAGGTGCGCGGCTCGATTGACATGAAATTTCAGGCATGGGCCGACCGGATGGTTTCACGGTGCGTGGGGGCCGTCGTTCGTACATGCACTCTCCTAGCGGGGGTGGTCGCAATCTTATGCGTGGCGGCAATCGGGGCTGTCCAACTGGTAGGTTGGTTGCTGCTTCCACTCGCACCTCTCTTTGGGCTGATTCTTTCACTAGCAGGGTGGATACCGTGGCAGATCTAGCGGATCAGTCGCAGGGCATACCTGCTCAAGACTCTCCAAATGCAACCGTACCTCCACGGTCGTATGAATTTGCACTGAGCACTACCGAGCAAGCGCTTCCAGAGGGGCAGTCTCACCGCGACTCTCTCGCCTCACATGCAGAGTTAGAGCATAGTACACACAGTAATCTTGACCCAACGGCAAAGACTCCAGATGCCTCTCTAGTGAGCTCAGCAAATCAACAACCCGAGAACTCCCATCCTCCTATGGAAAAGCTAGTAAAACTACTAGGCTCGATGGTTTCGGAACGTCCCTCGGAGGATAGCGGGGCAATGCCACATGACCAGCCCGGACAAGCAACTACGCCGGTGGCTATACCAGATATGAGCTTAGGGTCCGAGATCAGCAAGCCTGTTTCCAGCATGAACGGCGCGTTTGTACTAAATCTGACATCGCAACGAGCGCGAAAAGCTCGGTTGGGTCAGTGGTTTGCTGCGGGGAAGAGCGCTGTATTGGTCGGGGTCGGGGTAGTGCTTGTACTAGGCGGCATTGGTCTCTTGACGATTGCGGTAGCAATCGGCTGGCTGTTGCTAGGCCTGTCATTTATACCTCTTATGATATTTTTGTGGTATCAAAATGATCTCGTGAGCATACGTCCGACAAATGGTGGGGGTCTCGACGATGTTTTGGGTAGTCGCATCCTCGGAAATCTCCGGGACAACCCGAGCCCGAGACAGATAGCAGAAGCGGCCATGCATTCACTGGGAGGTAGGTTTCTCGCGGTGCGGTTTGGCCTCACGCCGGCACTGGTCCAGAATAGTGCATCCATCAATCCCGCAGACGCAGCGGCAGTCTGGGAGAAGGCTGAGGCACTACGCGTGGCGACCGGCGAAAAAGAACTGCACGGCAGTATGCTCGTGGCGGCGCTGTGCGAGACACAACCAGAGCTCAAGGCGGCGCTACCCCACCTGCAACTTGACCTCGAAGATCTTGATTCCGGCGTCCGATGGAGTACACGCCTACTCCATCTCATAGAGGAGAGTAAGCACCCGGTCAAAACCGGTGGCATAGCGCGCGACTGGAATTTTGGCTACGCCAATCTCCTCGAACGGTTTGGTAGCAACATCAGTGAGCAAGTAACGGGTCATGGGTTACTCCACACGCATCTTGACTCGCACGTAGGGGTGATGAAGCAGCTGTACGATATATTTGGGGGCGGCGGACGGCAAAACATTGCACTGGTCGGCGCGCTTGGCGCCGGGAAAACATCTCTCGTTCATGCCTTTGCGGAGTCGCTCATCAACGGCAAAGTCGGCCTGCCCAAAGCGCTCAAATACAAGCAGGTCATTGGTCTGGATGCCAGCGCAATCATAAGTGCGGCCCGCAATCGCAGCGAGCTGGAGGGGCTCGTCAATCATCTGTTTGTCGAAGCGTACCGCGCGAAAAACATCATCCTTTTTTTGGATGATGCAGAGCTGTTTTTTGAGGAAGGTAGCGGTGCAATTGATCTGTCCTCTATGCTACTGCCGGTTTTGAGCAGCGGACGTCTGCAGCTTATTTTGGCCATGGAAGAGCAGGCCTTCCTGCGAATTTCACAGCGAACTCCGGGGTTGGTCAGTGTCATGAATAGACTCAATGTCTCTCCGGCTAGCGAAGATGAAACGATGGCAGTTATGCAGGACCAGATCATTCGCATCGAGGACACACACAAGGTGACATTTCTCTATCAGGCCCTCAAAGAAACCTACAGGCTGAGCGAGCGATACGTTCATGATGTTGCGCAGCCGGGCAGGAGCATACGAGTGCTCGAACAATCAGCTCGCTTTGCGGAAAACGGTATGGTAACGGCTCGTTCTGTCGATATGAGTATAGAGCAGACCAGTGGCGTAAAGGTCGGTCGCAGCGACGACGCGGCTGAGCGCGACCAGCTGCTGCACATGGAGGACTTGATACATGAACGTATGGTAAATCAGGTGCGTGCGGTGCGGGTAGTAAGCGACGCGCTGCGCCGAGCGAGAGCAGGGGTGCGCAACGAAAAACGACCGATTGGCACGTTTTTGTTCCTCGGCCCGACTGGTGTCGGTAAAACAGAGCTCGCCAAGGCGCTCGCGGCAGTGTATTTTGGCGGGGAAGACCGAATGGTGCGGTTGGATTTGAATGAATTTGTACGTCCCGATGATGTGTCGCGTCTGATTGCCGATGGCAGCGAAGACTCTCACAGTCTCACGGCCAGTATATTGAAGCAGCCATTTTCCGTAGTACTGCTCGATGAAATAGAAAAAGCCCACCCACAGGTACTATCTACTCTGCTGCAGATGCTCGACGAGGGGGTACTCAGGGATATCAAGAATCGAGAGGTGAGTTTTCGGGAGGCGATCGTCATCGCAACAAGTAATGCAGGGGCTGAAAAAATTCGTCAGCTTATTTATGAGGGCAAAGAGCTCGCTCAATTTGAAGATCAATTTGTGGATGAACTCATAGATAGTCAGCAGTTTAGGCCGGAATTTTTGAACCGATTCGATGAAATCGTTGTCTTCCGGCCGCTCAATAAAAGCGAGCTCGTCCAAGTCGTAGAACGGATGATAGATGGAGTGAATAAGACGTTGGCACCGCAAAAAATCCAAGTGACACTTACCCCGGAGGCGGCGGCAAAATTAGCAGAAATCGGATATGACCCGCGCCTTGGGGCCCGTCCGATGCGCCGTGTTGTCCAAAGAAGTGTAGAAAATCTGGTCGCCAAAAAACTACTCGGAGGTGTTGTCGAGGCAGGGCAAACCGTCGCGATTGGCGAGGATGATATCCAGCTTAGCAAGTAGCCCGAAGTGGAACCTCACGGTGTTATAGAGCGCATCCCAGGTACAATAGTACTCGTATCACTGGTGGATTATCCGAGAAACAGTACTGTGCAGTATAATAGGGGAGTTAGATTGTGAGCCAATCGCTAGAACCTTCATGTTTTAGAGGAAAGTCCGGGCAGCATAGGGAATGACAGCCGCTAACGGCGGCCGGGAGTGATCCTAGGGAAAGTGCCACAGAAACGAAACAGCGCCGCGCAGAGCGGGGCATTGATCATTGAACCTTGATCGTTGATCGTTACTTTATCATTTTGCATGTATCATTGATACGGTTGAGTTGGCTAAATGATACATGACACCTGATACATTAATGGTCAAGGCTCAATGAAAAATGATCAATGTCATGCTCTGCGCGGCGCAACGGTGAAACGAGTGCGGTAAGAGCGCACAACGCTCTATGGTGACATAGAGAGTAGGTAAACCCTGTCTGCTGCAAGGAGTAGTGCTATCAGCGTTCCCGCGACGCGCTACGTATTGACCCCGCTCGAGCCCGTGGGCAACCACTGGCCTAGATAGATGATTGGCATCTCGCCTCGGCGAGAGACAGAACCCGGCTTACCAGCAATCTAACAGATATAGGAAGCCCCCTTGAAAGAGGGGGCTTCCTATATAACGTTACTAAACATACTATAAACTTGACATAAGTATAATTATTTAGTATAATGAAACATGGATTACGTTAAAAGTAAAAAATCTAAAAATAAGGAAAAATATGTTCGGAAGAAAAGCAAATACAGCACCAATAGCACCAACCCCAGAAGCTGCAGCACCAACGCAAGCAGTGAGCGAGGCTGTCGGAGAGGCAGCTGTTGTCTCAGCCCTTTGGACGCCTGGGTCTAATGGTACGCGCGCAGAGTTAAATGGCGCAGGCGTTCTCGTTACAGATAAGCGTCGAGATGTTGGGATTAATTTTCACCTCGGAGTCGCAGACGAAATCTACGCTAAGAACCAAGAAAGGCTTAAAACTCCACTTACACAAACAGAGCTAGCCGGTGCGGTTAACATTCTCGGCGGACTTACGGTCGAGAGACGTGAAACATTGCAAAAAGAGGCTGGTCTACGGGGTGCAGCCGAAGAAAACGTAACTGCTGCCAGGGATGCCGAAGGTGACGCTCGAGCCGTCAATGTCCTAAAGCGAATGCTTGGCGGTGAGACTTTAGGGTATCTTTTTGCTTCGGATGCGTCGCTGAAGCAAGAGGGCAAGGGCATCGGGGAGCGATTAGATGATATGGTAGGCAGATATGCTGATCTTACCGCGCAAAATCATCCTGATGACCAGTATCTTGGGTCTATGGGAGGGACTGTTGAAATTGGAGACGGCGGAGAAGTCCATTTCGGTGGCTACAATAACGGCACACTGTATGAAGTTGCTCGAGCAAAACAAATTTGGGATCAGTTGCAGGCAGACCCGCGGCAGGTTCGGACGGACGTACTTGAAGCTGAGCAGCCGAATGCAGAATGGCTCGTGAGCGGCCCGGTAATCGTCGAACAGCAGCCTCTTCAGGACAAAGCAGCAGTTTGATAGCCTTCGTAGTTCCTGCATAGCACAAACTAAAACATCCTCTTTAAAAGAGGATGTTTTAGTTTGTGGGAGAAATTTTTGTTATTTTTCGATTTTGCAGCTTTGACTACTCCTGTTCCGGCATGCTTGGCCGCACGAATGCTTTGCATGAGCGGCCGATAGGCCGGGGGAGGGACTGCTCAGTCGAATTTAGTTCGATTTAGCAGTGGAGTGGTAAGCCCCTTCTTCAATTTTTGCAGCTTTGACTACTGCAGTGAAAGCGGCTGGCTCATTGACGGCCAGTTCGGCTAGGACTTTGCGGTCTAGGTCGACGCCTGCGGACTTGAGACCGGCGATAAGCCGTGAGTAAGTGGTGCCGTTTTCACGGGCAGCCGCGTTGATGCGCGTGTTCCACAGGGCGCGGAAAGTGCGTTTGCGGTTGCGCCGGTCGCGGTAGGCAAACTGCAGGCTACGAGTGGTCGCTTGCTTTGCGCGCTTGATGCTCACTCGGTTGGGGTGGCTAAAGCCTTTGGCGGCCTTGCGGATTTTGTTGTGTTTGGCGCGGGTGGTAACCCCTCGTTTGACTCGCATGACGCTACACTCCCAGTTTCTTACGGATTATTTTAGTATTGGTAGCGTTCATTGTCTCCAAACCAGCCAGCTTGCGCTTGCGAGCGCCGCTTTTCTTCTGCAGGAAGTGGCTAGCGTGTGAGTGACGGGTGCGAACACGACCGTTCTTGGTGACTCGTACGCGGTCTTTGGTGCCGCTATGAGACTTGAGTTTTGGCATGGGATCTCCTATGTCTACTCGATTACGTTAGTGTTATTTATCATCATCGGGGTCGGTTGCTTCGGTCTTATGAACCTTGGGCGCGACTCCGCGGATAACGAATGAAAGTTGTTTGCCGGTGAGCTGTGGTTGCTGGTCAACGGCGATAGTATCTCCAAAATCAGCGATGACCCGATCGGCGAGTTTAAAGCCGATGTCTTTATGGGCGAGCTCGCGGCCGCGGAAGAAAAGCGTGATCTTTACCTTGTGACCAGCTTCGAGAAAGCCGGTGACTTTCTTCATCTTGACGCTGAGGTCATGATCGCCGATCTTGAGGCCAAAGCGCATCTGCTTCATCTCCAGAATCTTGTTGTTCTGACGATTTTTCTGCGCCTGCTTTGTTTTCTGGTAGTTGTATTTACCCCAGTCGACGATTTTGCAGACAGGTGGATTTGCACCGGGTGAAATCTCTACAAGGTCGAGTTCCTGCTCTTGGGCGAGCAGGTAGGCATCGCGCGAACTCATTACGCCGAGCTGCTTGCCATCGGCGTCGATGACTCTGACTTCTGGTGCCCGAATTTGTCCATTCAGGCGCGTAGTTGTAGCGATGCTGACACTCCTTGCTTAAGCGATACCTTGATTTCGGTGCTTGCATTGTAACAGATTGGTTCTCAGGGGTCAACTACGGTGTGCCTTATCGGCTCGTGGAGGCAGTACAGCCACTTTGACCAGGGAGCTACTTAGGCGTCATGGAACTGGTGAGGACGATACTGGAGAGCTTCGGCGATGTGTTTAGGCTTGATGGTGCCTGAGTCGTCGAGATCTGCAATGGTACGGGCAAGTTTCACGCTACGCATATAGGCGCGGGCGCTGAGACCGAACTTCGCCGCGGCGGTGTCCAGTATCTCCTTTGCCGCGGGCTCAAGCTGGGCGAGTGACTTTACCTCTCGATTTGTCATGTCAGCATTTCTCTTTTCGCTTGTGCCAAAACGGGCCGCTTGGAGTGCGTGGGCTCTCATGACCCTAGCCTTTACGGCTTGACCTGTGGCTTTCGGCTGCGGGTTTTCGCTGAGGAGGCGGCTATTATCTATCTCATGTACGTCGACATATATGTCTATGCGGTCTAGGATAGGGCCGGACAGTTTTCGCCGGTAATTCAACACAGCGTGCGGCATACAGCGACACGACTTCGTCGTGCCATAATGACCGCAGGGACAGGGGTTTGCCGTCCCAATAAAGATGAAGTGGGCCGGATATTCCGCTGTCTCACGAGCTCGGGCAATGGTAACAGCCCGGTTCTCGAGGGGTTGCCTGAGAGCCTCAACCGTTTGACGAGTAAATTCGGGCAGTTCATCAAAAAGCAAAACACCTCGGTGCGCAAGACTCATTTCTCCCGGCCGTACCGTGTTGCCCCCGCCGACGATAGCCACATTGCTTGCGCTATGATGTGGCGAGCGAAATGGACGGTCGCGTATGATTTTGTCGAAATCGTTGCTGGCTAGGCTGTGAAGGTGAGTTACCTCAAGCATTTCATCCCGTGTCATTGGCGGCAAGAGAGTAGGGAGTACTTGAGCGAGCATACTTTTTCCAGTGCCCGGTGGCCCGCCCAGCAGTATATTGTGGCCGCCAGCCGCACCAATCTCTATTGCTCGTTTGCCAAGTTCTTGGCCGATGATATCTTCAAGCCCGAGTGAGCTTTGAGTGTCCGTCTCCTCGGGCAGAGGCTGTAGGGTGTCTGTCCCGATGATTTCAGGGCGTGTATCTCCACGCATCAAGCCTGCCAAATCGTTGAGGGTTGATACTGTAACGATGTGTATTCCTGGTACCAAGCGCGCCTGTGACAGATTGGATTTCGGAATAATGTACGTAGTAAACCCGTGTCGCTTGCCCACAAGCAGCTTGCCAATGATGCCGCGAATAGGTCGAACCGTACCCTCTAGGCCGAGCTCTCCCATAATCGCGCAGCGCTCCGGCAGCGTCTCTCCTTGGCCGATTGCTCGTATAATTGCCGCAGCGATCGCAAGATCAAACGCGGTGCTGTCTTTGGGTACGTCGGCTGGTGCGAGATTTATGGTGATACGTTGAGGCGGAAGGGTGAGATTGCTAGTCGCAAAAGCGTTACGTATCCGCTCTTTTGCTTCGTCGACGGCCTTATTGGCGTAGCCGACTATTGTGATACCCGGTAATGATTTTGTAAGTTGACATTCAATCTCGACCACCAAGCCATCATGGCCAGCCTCTACTAAACTGCTTATGCTCCGCTGCGTTATCATACTGGGGCGCATTTTAGTACTCTCTCGGCAACAAAACAACCCACCTCGTTGTGTTTGAAGGTGGGTTGTGCGGTATTGATTGATTTGATGTCTGTGTTTTTTGGTGTGTGTTCGTTGCTTTTTTAAGAAACAACGGCTTGCGAGAGGCCGTTGTTTTTAAGGGGTCATTTTTTGTTTTTGAGCACTTTTTTTACTCAGTGCTACCCCTATAATAGTGAGTGGAAAATGAGAAGTCAATAGTAAAGTGGTTGTGTTTTTTGTGCATTGGAACTGGCTCATGAGGTAGCAGAGTGTGTAGCACGGTAGCTGGGTAGGTACAGCAAGGAGTCCATATGGTAGAGCTAGGGTTTCTCGAGACACACATATCGTATATCTGCCGAGGGATTGGCCCGCGTTTTCAGTAGGCGATGTGTGTCATTCACGACTCTCGTGGGGCGGCTAGGGCTATTCCCGCCGCGAGGGAATTGTACAAAAAACCGAGTAAATTAGTACTGACTAAGCAAAAGGGCATTGACAAAAGGCAGATGATGTAGTAGTATTGAAAGTGGGTTAAACCAAAACAAAAATTTCATATAATTTATCGCTCGACTTACCCTAACGGTAAGGAGAGCGGTCAGTCACGTCGGGGGCGATAAGCGCTATACATTCATTTATATTGAGCGGATTTATCGCCTTTCGACACTAGGTAACCTGAATACATTGTTGACACGCTTCAGTACACGAAGCGTGTTTTCCCGTTCGGGGGGTGGTGGTATGGGGTGCCATCTCTCGACGGATATGCGCATGCGGAGTATAGTGAACGCAGGATGCGTATCAAAAACAGAAATCTTGTTCAGATGATCGTGGCGTGGGTACTAGTGCTGCTTTTTTTGCTCTTGAGCTCTCCTGCGAAGCTACCGTTGTACTTTGTGATCGTACCGTTCGTACTGCTGGGGGTGGCCCTTTATTGCACCTGGCTAGTTCTGCTGGGACTGCTGGGGCGGGATCGTGCACACACGTATGAGCTCAAAATACTCGGCCTAGCTGTGACTATTGCCAGCCTCGCCTGTCTAGGGCTGCAGTCTATTGGAGAGCTGACGGTTAAAGACTGTTTGGCGGTATTTGGGTTTACGGCCATCGCATATTTTTATCTCATACGGAACATTATCCAGCCTAAAAAGCGCGACTGACTCGGCATGAGGGCGCAAGCGAATAGGGGGGATATTTATTGTGCAGTTGTTGGTGGTGTTCTGGTGGATTTCGGCATTTCACCGGTGTCCCTAGATGACTATCATGCTGTAGGTGAGTCACTTCGCACATAACTCCTCAACAATTGGGATTCACTCAATTGATGAGAGGCTTGCGACCTGACGGCAGATCAACCTACCAACAAGGTACTACCAGACAAATACCAGACGGTATATACTATGGGGTACTATGGATACTAATGCTTTGCCTGCGGATAGTTCGGGAGAGGTGTCGCAGAATACCCAACCTCCTACTCCTCAGGTTGACGTTTCAGCGCCGAGTGCTCTAGGTACCGACCCAAAGTTGCTTCAGGCCGCTGCGGCTCAAAAAGTGGAGGCAGCCATACTAGAGACTACCACCAGTCCAGTGGAGCGTGCTCTGCAAATCCATGCGATCAAGGCAGAGTATTTGAAAACCGCTTACAACATAGATATTAATAGCCAGAAGAACGCATAACGTCATGACAGTAGTAACAATGGGAGTGGGGCGGGATACATAACGATGTTATTAAGTCTACAGAGAATCAACCAGAAGAAACTCAAATATGAACGTGGTCTGTCTATGGTTCCACTCCTCATTCATCTGCCGCCAGCTAGCGAAGATACGGAGTTAAATGGCCGGGATGTACGAGATCTTGTTGACGAAAATATCTCAAAAGCTCAAATAATTTACAACATTATTTCCAGCACACTTCAGAAAAGTCTTAAAAATCATGTGTACGGTCAGCGTCATTTCGCATTTGAGATCGTAGGGCTGAAGGGCTTTGTACATTTGTACGCGGTGGTGCCCGCAGACTTTATTAGTGTCATGCAGCAGGCTATCGTCAGTGCATATCCGAGTGCTCAGCTGCAAGTAGTGCCTGAGTACAATATATTTAGTCAAGTTGGTGGCATGAACGCTGTCATAGGTGGTCAGCTCAATCTCAAAGAAAAATTTGCGTATCCCATCGCAACGTACCAAGACTTAAAGCGAGATGCTTTTCAGTCGATATTAAACGCATTGTCGACCATGGAAAACGAGGACGGTGCAGCCATACAGATTCTCTTCCGGCCCGCAAGCGACAGCTGGCGAAAAGAGGCGACCACACTCGCTTCATCAAAACGCAAAGGAACGAGTAGCTCTTCTGGGGTTGCTGAGCATGCACGAGATTTTATGGCTGATTTTGTGACGGCATGGGTCAAGGTACCGGAGCCAAGAGAGCAGTCTGAAAAACCGAGTACTGTATCGTCCTTAGATCAATCGGTGGCCGATGCCATAGAAGATAAGGTCAGAAGCCCTGGCTTTGATGTGGGGATTCGGATCATCGCATCATCGAATGTGTCCCAGCGCTCGCAGGCGACTATCAACAATATTGTTGCGAGCTTCTCGCTGTTTGATGCGCCGGGTAAAAACGGCTTTGAATATCACTCTGCCCATGATCCGTCTGAACTCGTAACAAATTTCTTGCTCCGGGCTTTTCCGCTACACAAAAAGAAAAACATCTTAAACTCTGTCGAACTCGCGACGCTTTTTCACTTTCCAGACCAACGGAGTATACCCACCTCACAGCTCGAACGGCAAGAGTCGAAACAGGTCGATGCGCCTCGCAATATGCCAGAAACTGGCCTGCTGCTCGGGTTCAATGTCTTTCGAGGCGCCAAAAAACCAGTGCGCATCGGTCTCACCGATAGGCAGAGGCACATGTATGTTGTGGGGCAGACTGGTACGGGTAAATCGACATTTCTTGAAAATTTGGCGCTTCAGGATATGCTCAGAGGTGACGGCTTTGCCTTCGTCGACCCTCACGGTGATACGGCAGAGAAGCTACTTTCTATGGTGCCGCAAGAGCGCACCGAGGACATCATCTATTTTTGCCCCTCGGACATGACATATCCCATGGGGTTAAATCTCTTTGAGTTTCATACACCTGATCAAAAAGATTTCATTATTCAAGAAGTCTTAAATATGCTTTATAAACTCTATGACCCACAGCACCAGGGCATTATGGGACCACGCTACGAGAGTCTGTTTCGCAATGCCGCGCTCACTGTCATGGCCGACCCGGCGGGCAGTACTTTTGTGGACATTCCAAAGCTTTTCCGAGACCCAGAGTATGTCAAGCAGAAACTCCCCTATGTAACTGATCCAAATGTGAGAGAGTTTTGGGAAAAAGAAATGCCCCAAAGCCAACGTAGTAACGAATTTGGTGAGGTTGTAAGCTGGTTTGTCAGCAAGTTCGGCGCTTTTCTGAGTAACGAAATGATGCGTAACATCATTGGCCAAACAAAAAGTTCATTCGATCTACGTGACATTATGGACAACAAAAAGATCTTGCTCGTAAACCTCAGCAAGGGCCGGACAGGCGAGCTCAATAGCAAGCTGCTGGGTATGGTGTTTGTCATGAAATTCCAAGCGGCCGCTATGAGTCGGTCAAATATTCCGGAAAGCGAACGAAAAGATTTCGCTCTCTACGTCGATGAGTTCCAGAACTTCTCGACTGATAGCTTCGCAACCATAATGAGTGAGGCCCGAAAATATCACTTAAACTTGATCGTTGCCAACCAGTTTACAACGCAGCTGACTGAGGAGATTCGTGACGCGGTGTTCGGTAACATCGGAACTATCGTTGCATTTCGCATCGGTCAAAATGACGTCGAGAGCTTGAGTCGGTATTTCCAGCCCCATTTTGACGGTGATGATCTGCTCCGAATTCCAAATGCAAATACCATCGTGCGTACATTGATCAATGGTGTGCCTACCCAGCCGTTTAGCATGGCGACACTTCGTCCTTTGGGCTCTCCGAACACCGAGCTTGCTGATGCGTTGAAGCAGCTTTCTGCAGCCAAGTATGGTAAGCCACGGGCGGTTGTAGAAAAAGAGATATTCGAGCGTCTCGCAACCAAGCCGGCTGCTCCGAGCCCATTTAGTAATCCCTTTGCCACCCCGGGCACACCTCCGACACAAAGTTTTAACAGGCCAGCAGCGCCACCTCCGGTGCAGGCCGGCGGAGGGTCATTTTTGGATGAATGGCTATCAAAGCAGAATACGATTGCTGCAAAAGCGCCGCAGCCAATCACAGTAGGCACGGGTGCTCAGTCCGGCTCACAAATGGGCCGTATGACATCTGACCCCCAGACTGACACTGCGGCGCAACCTACGCCTATAGGTTTACAAAATGCAGATCAGCAGGCCACCCCAGAGGCGAGTGCACCAGATATGGCCGCAGGAGCAAATGTTGGACCCCAACAGATACCGGCTAACACGGAGACCGCAGAAGTATCAATGCAGGATGTGGGTAATATTTCGAGTGTGCAACTGGATAAGCAAGAGGTCAAGGACATAGCGAACGAACTCAAAAAAGAGCTCAGGGATACGCATGATACTGATGTTACTCTGAACCTCAGAGACACAAATGCCGCACAAGCACAAACCGCCGAAGAGGTCGATACGATTTATATCGACAACAATGGTGTTTTGCATCAAAACGAACAGAAGTAAGCCCATGAGTAGCGGTTTATTGCTGCTGCGGACTGCTCATCTCTAAAGGCCTTGCTCACGCTCGCTGGCACCTGACGGTGCCAAGGTGGTGCTTATTTTGTATTGTCTACCACGGTCTACGGTCGCATGTCACCCCCTGAGCCCTTTGGGGTGAAAATACTTGGCCGGTTCGGTATGCCTAGTGATGAGTACTAGCATCATGGAACCGAATGATCCTTAGGCGGTAGCGCAGTCTCTGAACGAGCCTATTTGGCTACTCTGGCCTATCTTGTCCAGACGTCAAATACAAGGTATACTGTACTGAGTAGTAATGTCTATCTTCTGTACTGGTATGTCAGCACAGCAGAACCAAAACGTAGAGGGGAAGTGAAGGGTGAACCAGGGGAAACAATATTCTGCTGATCAAATTCAGGTGCTGGAGGGCCTAGAGCCTGTCCGTAAGCGACCAGGAATGTACATCGGCAGCACCGGTATCGAGGGGCTTCACCACCTCGTATGGGAGCTCGTCGACAATGGTATTGATGAGGCGTTGGCGGGGTATGCCACCCATGTGATTGTCGAGATGCTCGAGGACGGTGGTATACGAGTCACGGATGATGGTCGCGGTATCCCAACAGACGTTCATCCAAAAACGGGTAAAAGTACGGTCGAAACCGTCCTGACAGTCCTCCACGCTGGCGGAAAGTTCGGGGGTGGCGGGTATAAGGTATCTGGAGGTTTGCACGGCGTGGGGGTTAGCGTTGTCAACGCGCTTGCCACGAAACTTACTGTGAAAGTTTTTCGAGACGGCAAGGTGTATTCCCAAGAATACGAAACGGGCGTACCTCAAGGTGATCTGGCTGTCACAGGAAAATGCTCTCCGGATAAGCAGGGTACCGAAATCACTTTTTATGCCGACGGAACTATTTTTACCGACGGAACCACTTTTAGTTATGACACGATTCTTGATCGTTTACGTCATGCCGCGTATCTCACAAAAGGTGTGAGAACCACGCTCATCAATCATGCTAGTGGCAAAAAGTATAGCTTTTATTTTGAGGGAGGTATAAAGTCCTATGTGGCTAACCTCAACCAAGGGAAGGAGCCTGTAGACGAAGATATTTTCTATGTCGACAAAGTTGTGGATGATACCCAAGTCGAAGTGGCCTTGCAGTATACCGAAGGTTTTAGTGAAACCATCAAGCAGTTTGCCAATAACGTATTTAACCCCGATGGGGGATCCCATCTCACGGGATTTCGTTCGGCATTAACTCGGGTCATTAACGAATACGCGCGAAAACAGGGCCTGCTGAAAGAAAAAGAAGAGAACCTCAGTGGAGAAGATACCCGCGAAGGTCTTACGGCAGTGATTTTGGTCAAACTACCAAACCCCCAGTTTGAGGGCCAGACCAAAAATAAGCTCGGCAACCCTGAGGTCCGTGGCTATGTCGAGCAAGTTATGACGGAATACCTCTCATACTATCTCGAAGAGCATCCCAATGTTGCCAAAAAAATCGTCGGCAAGGCACTGCTCGCAGCCCGAGCACGCAAGGCTGCCCGAGCAGCGCGCGAGAACATCATCCGCAAGGGAGTACTAGACGGTGCAAGCATGCCCGGTAAACTTGCCGACTGCTCGAGCAAGGATCCGGCAAGTTCTGAGATATATCTCGTCGAGGGAGACTCGGCCGGTGGTTCGGCAAAAACCGGTCGCGACAGTAAAACTCAGGCTATTTTGCCACTCAGGGGCAAAGTGCTCAATGTCGAACGAGCTCGTCTCGATAAAATGCTGGCAAACAACGAAATCCTCAATTTGATTAAGGCTCTCGGAGTCGGAATTGGTGACTCATTTAGTCTCGAGGGACTGCGGTATCACCGAGTTATCATCATGACCGATGCTGATGTTGATGGCAGCCACATTGCTACGTTGCTCCTTACATTTTTCTTCCGGTACATGAAGGAAGTTGTCGATGCAGGGCATATTTACCTCGCAAAACCACCGCTGTTTGAGTTGGTAAAATCGGGGCGTAAAAATAGCGTTTTTATCTACGATGAAGCCGAGCTAGAAACAAAGCTGGATGAGTTTATTGTGGCTCGCAAGAAAGACGGGCTCAAATTTAACCCCGATGACGAGCGGTACAAGCAGGCTGGGTTTATAGAGCAGAAGCGCTACAAAGGTTTGGGAGAAATGGACGCTGAGCAGCTCTTTGAAACGACCATGAACCCCGAGAAGCGCGTCCTTGTCCAAGTAAAAGTCGAAGACGCAGAAAAAGCCGATGCAATCTTCAATAAGCTAATGGGAACAGAGGTGGAGTTGCGCAAAAACTTTATACAGACAAATGCAAAATTCGTTAAGGATCTGGATATATGAGTAGGACGAGTGCTGTGTGGCGGAAGGACTACGGCGCAATGGGCATTGATTCGTATGCGCGTGTCTCGTCTCTCAGTCTTCAAACTATATTCAACGGGCCGAAAGGGAGCTACTAATGGACGATCAGATTATCGACAATACACCGCTTGATGCCGAAGATGAGGAACGTTTCGAGCACCGAAACGAAGTTGAAGTAATCCAGGCGGACCACTCACGAGTTGTCGAAGGTCGTACGGTAGAAAGTGTCATGGAAGATAGCTATTTGCGCTACTCCATGAGTGTTATTATTGACCGGGCGCTGCCTGATGTACGCGACGGGCTCAAACCAGTTCATAGGCGCATTTTGTACACCATGTACGATAGTGGTTTACGTTCGACCGCTCGTCACCGCAAATCCGCGACTGTGGTCGGGGACGTCATGGGTAAATATCACCCGCATGGTGACTCCTCTATCTACGATTCTATGGTCCGTCTAGCGCAGCCGTGGGCGACACGCTATATGCTCGTGAATGGTCAGGGTAACTTCGGTAGTATGGACGGTGATCCTCCGGCAGCCTATCGATACACCGAGGCAAAACTGCAGCGTATCGCCGATGAGATGGTTGAGGACATCGACAAGGAGACGGTTGACTTCAGGGATAACTACGACGGTACGAAAGAGGAGCCGTCGGTCCTTCCAGCAAAATTGCCCAATCTCTTGCTAAACGGCCAGCTGGGTATCGCTGTCGGTATGGCTACCAATATCCCGCCCCACAATTTGAGTGAGGTGGTAGACGCGACAATGTACAAGATCGATCATCCCGATGCTCCCCTCGACAAACTACTAGAGTTTATCAAGGGACCGGATTTCCCAACGGGAGGGATCATCTATGGGGCGAGTTCAATCCGACAGGCATATGCCACGGGACGAGGCGGCTTGGTTATGCGGGGTGTCGCTGAGATCGTAGAAGGCAACAAGGGCCGGCACCAGATCGTTATTACTGAAATACCATACGCGCTCAACAAAGAAAGCCTCGTCGTAAAGATCGCCGATCTGGTCCACGATAAAAAAATTGCGGGTATCAGTGATATACGAGATGAAAGTGCTCGCGGCAACGTACGTATCGTAATTGATCTCAAGCGTGATGCATATCCCAAAAAATTGCTCAATCAGCTCTACAAATTAACTCCACTACAGACGAGCTTTCACTACAATATGATGGCCCTGATCGACGGTATACAGCCACGCGTACTTGGTTTGCAGGATATCCTTAGCGAGCACATCAAACACCGCCAGCAGGTTGTCCGACGTCGTACGGAATTTGAACTGAGGAAAGCTCGAGAGAGAGCGCATATCCTTGAGGGTCTAAAGATTGCGCTCGACAACATCGATGAGGTGATTAGCACTATCCGTTCGAGCGAAACAACCGACGAAGCCCAAGCAAACTTGATCAAAAAATTTAACCTCAGTGAAATACAGGCTAAGGCAATACTCGCTATGCAGTTGCGCACGCTGGCTGGCCTAGAACGGAAAAAGATCGAGGACGAACTGGCCGAGCTTATGAAACTTATCGCCGAGCTTGAAGCCATCCTAGCAGACGAAAAAAGAATCCTGGGCATCATAAAAGACGAAATGAAGCAGCTGAAAAAACAGTACGGCGACGAACGTCGGACACAAATAGTTCCGAGCGAACTCAATAAATTGAGCGATGAAGACTTAGTGCCAGACGAACAAGTAGTTGTAACACTTACATCAGCAAATTACATTAAACGCAGTACGCTGGCTGAATATAAACGTCAAGGAAGAGGCGGAAAAGGGCGCCGCGGCATGGCAACTCGAGAAGAAGATGTTATCGAACATGTAGTAAATGCGTCTACACATGATTTTCTACTATTCTTTACAAATAAGGGACGCGTATTTCGCCTGAAGACCTACGAAGTCCCTGCTGCCTCCTTGAGTGCCAAGGGTGTGGCCATCGTCAATCTACTACAGTTGCAGCCAGAGGAAACTGTTAGCGCGGTTATCAATGTTTCCAAGAGCGAGAAAGATGCTGCGGCCAATCTGCTCATGTGTACGGTTAGGGGCGTAGTCAAAAAAACACCATTTGAACAGTACAAAAATGTTCGGACAACAGGCCTCATAGCCATAAATCTTGATGATGGGGATGAGCTGAAATGGATCAGGATGACGACCGGCGACAACGAGGTTGTCATCACTACCAGCCAGGGCCAAGCCATTCGTTTCCATGAGCGCGATGCTCGGCCGATGGGCCGTGTCAGCCGTGGAGTACGTGGCATACGGCTTCGAGCCGACGATCACGTCATAGGTATGGACGTAGTGGATGAGCACAGCAGCATATTTGTCATCAGCCGCTATGGCTACGGCAAGCGCACAAAAGTTGCTCAGTTTACTCCACATGCACGGGGTGGAGTGGGTATACGATCCGCTGTGGTCAACACCAAAACCGGTGAACTGATAGGTGTGAACACATTAAGTGACAACGACGACCAAGAGGTCATAATCATCAGCCAAAACGGTCAAACCATTCGACTCGGCCTCAAAGACATTCCAGCTCTCGGTCGCGCCACCCAAGGCGTCCGCAT
>Ga0116193_1001325_pt1 | contig 20666 bp, 19 predicted proteins | sample AD_UKC115_MetaG_FD_89892 | JGI IMG/M metagenome (GOLD analysis project Ga0116193, IMG submission 89892) | Active sludge microbial communities of municipal wastewater-treating anaerobic digesters from Hong Kong - AD_UKC115_MetaG | ecosystem: Engineered > Bioreactor > Anaerobic > Digestate... | reverse complement strand
GAAAAACTAGCCCCTAAAGGATGGCATGTGCCTACTAAAGTAGAGTTTGAGAATTTGGTTACAGCTATTAAAAATGGCCGAACCGATACCCTGATGCCAGCTAAAGAAATTAGCAATATGCTAAGAATAGCACGCAAGGAACCAGCAGCAGGAAAAGATCCTTTGTTATATTGGGGGGGGAATACGAATACAGATACAGATAAAACGGATAGTACTGGGTTTGCAGCGTTTCCTGCCGGATGGATAAATACCACTTCAGCATTTGCTGGTAGCACATCAGGTACAAGGTTTTGGACGTCAACTACTGATGGAACTTCTGACCTTTACTTTTTTTCAGTTGATTTGAACGGATATACAGCTGACTTTGGAGGCAAAAACGCTGGGTATTCTGTTAGGCTTGTTAAGAACTAAGAAGAAAATAGGTTGTACATACTATTTACCATCGCTCTACAAGCGATGGTTTTTTGTTGATATCTAATTTTTTATTCTGGCCATTTGCTAACTAAGTATAGGTTTTCAATTAGGGTCAAGATAAGTTAAGAAGATAGTTTTTTAAGATTTTTAATACTAATTGATATACATTTTTATTGCTATAAGGCCTTTGTATAATTTAAAAGTATCAAATGCATTGTTAGCAATAGGATTATCAACATTAAAACTACGTGCATAATAGTACCTAATAGCACACCACCGTTATAATAGATTGAACGGCAAATGTATAAATAGGAAAATGATTGGTGTCGGTTATACATGCTGCATTCACTAATGCAAATACTCCAATAGCCATTATAAAAATGGGCTGTTTGGCAGGCTTATTTTCATGGTGAGCAACTTTTCTCAATATCTCTTTATAAAAAAATAGATCTTTTTCATAATTCAACACGTCCTTGCGAACGAAACGTAGTGTAGTGAAGCAATCTGAGCTTATTTTTAAAAGGTTACTATCCATAGTTCTGATTGCTTCGTCACTACGCTTCTAGCAATTGACGCTATCTTTTTTCGTTGAATTATGAAAAAAATCTAATATCTAGTACAAATCTTCTACCACATGCACGAATAACATGTTATTTTTATGAGATAACGAAAGTATAGTCATCATCAGTTGCAAATTTGCAGTATGGAAAGATAAAAAAGAGTTTTGTGCAGATTTAAAACAAATCTATGCTGCACACACCTTAGAAACAGCAGAACAAGTCTTTTTATCCTTTCAATTAAAATGGGAAAGTACGTAAAATATGCTGTACAGTCTTGGCAAAACAACTGGGAAAACCTTACCCATTATTTTAATTTTCCAATAGAGATTAGAAAAATATTATATATACCCCTAATACCATCGAAAATTTTTACACAAATTATTTTAGAATTTCAAATATCATTTTCTTATTATCGTTCTAAAGGCCTCTACTCATCATCTTGTATTTGAAATGAAACTTTTTGTACAGCTTGATAATTTACGTGCATCCCATTTTGCACAGCAGGTGTCCATTTAGGTCCATTTTTAATGGCTTTAACAGCTTGTTCTGCCATACCATATCCCACATCATTTAAGGCCTCTACATTACTAATATTACCATTTTTATCTACTATAAACTGTACTTGAATAGTGTACGTTCCTGTAGGAGCACCAGCATCTACAACATCTTTTGCTTTAAGTGTACGCTCTAAGTAACGCCTCCATTCAACAATACCACCTGGAAAAGATGCTGGTATTTCTACTTTGCAAAATAAGCCTTCATCACTTTTAGAGGTTGCCGATAATTCGCCTTTTATAATAGTACTTGTATGAACAGTTGAAGGAGTAGCGATTTCTGTTTCTATGCCTTTTTGAGTTACCAATCCAATAGGCGTTTTATCTAATTTATCTACATCAGGAATCTGATTGTTGGAGCTTACCTCTTTGTTAGATGTTATAGTAGGATTTACAAATTGCGTTGTTTCTGTTTTAATACGTTGTTTTACACTCATTTTAGGAGGAGTAATTATTTTCGGTTCTTCTTTCATATGTACAGATACAACATCCCAGTCAGGATCTATAATAGTTATAGGCTTCTTTACATCTGTACTACCGGTCATTATTAATCCGAAAGAAACAATAGCACAAAACAGCATTACAATACATATAGACAATAACATTCTTTTATCGTACGATTTTCTCAATGCATAGGCTCCATAAGTTTTATTACGACCATCAAATAAAATGTCTAACATGTCGGCAGTGAGAATCTTATTCGTTTCCATAATTAGGGTTTTGCCAATAAAGATTCAAGGCATTAAAAATTCCACAACGAACGTAAAAAATAATTTATATACCATTTACACTCTACCTTTACGACTTTTGTAACCATCGTATTTATTACATGAGATGAACCTACAGGTGTTGATGGAAAAATATAGCAATGATCCCCGGCTACAACAAATAGCTGATCGCATTACTATGTCTAAACCACAACAATTATTTCTTTCCCAATTATATGGAAGTAGCTCGGCATTTGTAATATCCAGCATCCTAAAACATCCCTCAACAAAATCATTCAATCATTTAATTATAGTAGAAGATGCTGAAGAAGCAGCCTATTTACACAATACCATAGAAAATATTACGCAATCTCTTAACCTGTTTTACTTCCCTTCATCTTTCAAAAGCAACAAAGATTTTCAACAGTTAAACAGCAGCCATATAACATTAAGAACAGAATTTTTAATACAAGCTTCTAACGCCTCCCCCAAAGTTGGAGGTTGGGTGGGAGCCACTTATTCCGAAGCCCTCTTCGAAAAAGTTGCAGCGCCCCATCAACTAAACACCAATACAATCAATATAAAAACAGGCGATACGCTTGATGTAGATAATGTATTAGAAAAATTTATCACATACGGTTTTACCAGAACTGATTTTGTATATGAACCCGGACAATTTGCTGTACGAGGTGGTATTTTAGATATTTATTCTTTTGGAAACGATAAACCCTATCGCATAGAATTATTTGGGAATGAAGTAGATTCCATTCGCATCTTCGATCCGGAAACACAATTGAGTGAGCGAAAATTATTACAAGTAACCATCGTTCCAAATATTGAAACACAATTTGATGCTACAGAAAAAATTTCATTGCTAGAATACCTGCCCAGCAATACGATTATATGGATGAAAGATGCCAATATTATTTATGAAAAAATAAAAACACAGGAAAAAGAACTAGAAAACTTTTTAGCTACACCACAAAAAATAGCTACACAAACAGAAGAAGAGGATAACTTAAAAGTTAACTTAACAAAAGATGATTTTATTACAGCAGAAATAGTATGGCAACAATTACAACATAAACATCTTATAGAATTCGGACACAAAGCTAGTTTTGGCGGAATAGAAATACCCTTTCATACCAAAGAACAACCTGCATTCAACAGAAACTTTAATTTATTAATGAATGATTGGAAACTTTGGGAACAAAAAAAGTTTTCTACGTTTCTATTTGCAGAAAACCCTAAACAGCTTGAACGCTTGCATACTATTTTTGAAGATCTAAATGTCAATATTCATTTTACACCCATTCCTATTGCCATACATGCTGGTTTTATAGATGAAGATTTAAAAATAGTTTGCTATACCGATCATCAAATATTTCAACGCTACCACAAATACAAAATAAAGCAAGCGTATAATAAAAATAAAGCCATCACCCTAAAAGCCCTACGAGACCTGCAACCTGGCGATTATGTAACCCATATAGATCATGGAGTTGGCGTATACAGCGGTTTGCAAAAAATAGAAGTAAATGGACATCGGCAAGAAGCTATTCGCATTCTATATAAAGACAACGATATTTTATATGTAAATATGAATGCCTTACATAAAATATCAAAATATACAGGAAAAGAAGGCACCATACCTAAAGTAAGTAAAATTGGTGGTAGTGATGCTTGGCAAAAACTAAAAGAAAAAACCAAAACAAAAGTTAAAGAAATTGCTTTTGATTTAATTGCTTTATACGCCAAACGAAAAGCCCAAAAAGGATTTCAGCATATTCCAGATAATTATTTACAAACAGAACTAGAAGCTTCCTTTATATATGAAGACACCCCAGACCAAAGCAAAGCCACCGCAGATGTAAAAAGAGATATGGAAAGTGCATCTCCTATGGATCGTTTAGTATGTGGCGATGTTGGTTTTGGTAAAACAGAAGTGGCTATACGAGCTGCGTTTAAAACTTGTTGTAATAGCAAACAAGCTGCTGTATTAGTTCCTACAACTATATTAGCGTTTCAACACTACAAAACATTTAGTGAACGATTAAAAGATTTTCCAGTTACCGTTGATTATATTAATCGTTTCAAAAGTGCAAAAGAAAAAAAAGAAACGCTACAAAAATTAGCCGAAGGTAAAATTGATATCATTATCGGCACACATGGATTGTTAAGTAAAGATGTGCAGTTTAAAGATTTAGGATTATTAGTTATTGATGAAGAACAAAAATTTGGCGTAGGCGCTAAAGAAAAATTAAAAACGTTAAAAACCAATGTAGATTGCTTAACCCTAACCGCAACGCCCATTCCACGAACATTACATTTTAGTTTAATGGGCGCTCGAGATTTAAGCATCATCAACACTGCACCGCCAAATCGGCAACCGATACAAACAGAAGTACATACGTATAATGAAGATTTAATACGAGATGCTATTTATTTTGAAGTAGAACGAGGTGGTCAAGTATTTTTTATTCATAATAGAGTACAAGGCTTGCCTGAAATGGCGAGCCTTATACAAGGCTTGTGTCCGGATGTAAGCGTGGGTTTTGCACATGGACAATTAGAAGGGCATGAATTAGAAAAACATATTTTAGATTTTATTGATAGAAAATATGATGTATTAGTTTGTACAAACATTGTAGAAAGTGGTGTGGATATTCCGAGTGTAAATACCATTATCATTAATAATGCACATCAATTCGGATTGAGTGATTTACATCAATTAAGAGGTCGTGTGGGCCGCAGTAATAAAAAAGCATTTTGCTATTTATTAGCACCATTTATTACGACACTACCTACAGATAGCCGCAAACGGCTACAAACACTAGAACAACACAGCGATTTAGGCAGTGGATTTCAAATAGCCATGCGAGATTTAGATATTCGTGGCGCTGGTAATTTATTAGGTGGTGAACAAAGTGGCTTTATGATGGATATGGGTTTTGAAACCTATCAAAAAATAGTAGAAGAATCTGTTCGAGAATTAAAACGTACTGCTTTTAAAGAATTATTTACAGAAGAAATACAACAACAAGATGATTTTGTAAATGATTGCACTATTGATACGGATCTGGAAATTTTGATTCCGGATACTTATGTAGAAAATATTACGGAACGGTTATCCTTGTATAACCGATTAGATAATTGCACAAATGAAGAAGGTTTAGAAACGTTGCATAATGAAATGCAAGATCGATTTGGGTCTATTCCGCCACAAGTAGAAGATTTATTTTTAACCGTTCGCATTCGAAAAATAGCGATACAATTAGGTTTTGAAAGATTGGTATTGAAAGATAAAATCCTAAAATGTTATTTTATTAGCAAACCCGACTCTCCCTTTTTTGAATCGGCTATGTTTCAAAATATTCTACAATATATACAAACAGCTTTGCGCAATGCACAACTCAAACAAACTGGAAAGTATTGTATATTGACTGTTAATGATATGAATGATATGGAACAGTTGCATCAGTTTTTACAAAAAATGTCTAATACAATATGAAAAAAATAAATTATGTAATCAGCTTAATCAACAATACTCAACATTCGTTGCGTCGCACACTTCAACAGTTGCCTTACTAATTAACTTTCGACACAACAATAGAAACCTGTATTTAATTAGCAATAGCAAATAAAATTTGATGAGTAGAAAACATTCGAGTATACGAGCATACTCATAGGAAGTATTGAATCTATAAAAACACAACATGGCAAATTAAAAGATTATCTATTTTTTTGAAGACTAAAAATCAGGTATAATAGATATTTTTATAAAAATAAACACATAAAAATGCCTTTATGACTTTCTATATACAAAAATGCGCCAAAATAGCATTATTAAATAATTTTATTTTAAAAATTAAAATCATTGACTATCAATAGATTATAAATTTATACACATAAAATTAACAATTATACCTGCAAAATTAATTTTTGTAGTGTGCTTCTAATTTGTAACTTAGCAACTAGAATTTAATGGGTTAGTAAGTACAAAAGGTCAGCAGATATTTGCTGGCCTTTTTACATTTAGATTATCGTGCAAATATTTTTTATTCCCTACCTGTTTTTTTCATTTCAGAATAATCTACATCTTGACATAATTCTATCAACAAGCCATTGGTCGTTTTAGGATGTAAAAAACAAACCCATTTATTATCTGCACCTTTTTTAGGTTCTGTTTGTAACAATGCAAAACCTTCTTGCTCCAATCTTTTCATTTCTGCTCTAATATCGTTCACTTCAAAAGCAATATGATGCAAGCCCTCTCCTCGTTTTTCAATGTAACGAGCAATCACACCCTGAGAATCTGTACTTTCTAATAATTCAATTTTAGTTTCACCTTGTTTAAAAAAAGCCGTATTCACTTGTTCACCATCTACCGTTTCTGTTTTATAACAACTAGTATGCAATAATTTTTCAAATAGTGGAATAGATATAGAAAGTTGCTTTACAGCAATACCAATGTGTTCTACTTTAAGCATATACAAGTCGTTTAGTGAAATTCAAAAGTAGAAAATCAAAACCGTTTATGTAATTTCGTGTATATAAAATATTACACAAACCATACCGCAGATGTTAGAATTACCCATATACCTCGATAATAATGCTACCACACCTTGTGACCCAAGAGTGGCAGAGGCCATGCTGCCTTACTTTACAACCATTTTTGGAAATGCAGCTAGTAGAAATCATTCCTTTGGATGGCAAGCCGAAGAGGCTGTTGATTATGCCAGAGAACAAGTTGCAAAACTTATTGGAGCAGACCCAAAAGAAATTATTTTTACTTCTGGCGCTACCGAAGCAGATAATTTAGCTATTAAAGGTGTGTTTGAAATGTATGCAAGCAAAGGTAATCATATTATCACATGCACCACAGAGCACAAAGCAATACTGGACACTTGTAAACACATCGAAAAATTAGGCGGCGAGATTACCTATTTAACCATAAATAAGGATGGATTAATTGATTTAAAAGAGTTGGAAGCAGCTATTAAACCTGCTACTATCCTCATATCCATCATGTACGCCAATAATGAAATTGGCGTTATTCAACCCATAAAAGAAATTAGCACTATCGCTAAAAAACATGGTGTACTATTAATGACCGATGGTACACAGGCTGTAGGTAAAATACCTGTAGATGTAAATAAAGATGGTATTGATTTAATGGCTTTTACTGCACATAAAATGTACGGGCCAAAAGGAGTTGGCGCTTTATATGTACGTCGTAAAAATCCAAGAGTAAAAGTAACCGCACAAATGGATGGCGGCGGACATGAGAGGGCTATGCGCAGTGGCACTTTAAATGTTCCTGGTATTGTAGGCTTTGGTAAGGCATGTGAATTATGTATGCAAGAGATGGAAAGTGAAGCTAAGCGATTAGAGGAGTTGCGCAATAAGCTCGAAAAAGAGTTATTAAAGTTAGAGGAAAGTTATGTAAATGGTAGTCGTCAATATCGGTTACCACATGTATCTAATATATCTTTTAAGTATGTAGAAGGCGAAGGATTGATGATGGGTTTTAATAAAAACATTGCATTATCATCTGGATCAGCCTGCACATCTGCTAGCTTAGAACCGTCTTATGTTTTAAAAGCATTAGGATTAGGCGATGATCTGGCACACTCTTCGCTGCGTTTTGGATTGGGGAGGTTTACTACAGAAGAGCAAATAGATTATACCATTGAACAAGTAAGCAGTACTGTAAATAAATTAAGAAGTATGAGCCCATTATGGGAAATGCACAAAGAAGGAATAGATTTAAACAAAATTGAATGGGCACACCATTAAAAAATTATGTTGAATGTTAAATTATAAATTTTGAATGAAAGGCAAAAGGTTTTAATTATCCATTGTCAATTATCAACTATTAATTAAAAATAAAAAATATGTCATATTCAGAGAAAGTGTTGGATCACTATAGTAACCCTAAAAATGTAGGAACGTTAGATAAAGATAAAAAAACGGTAGGCACTGGATTAGTAGGTGCTCCAGAATGTGGAGACGTTATGCGTTTACAAATTGAAGTAGATGAAGCTACCGGAAAAATTAAAGATGCTAAATTTAAAACCTTTGGTTGTGGATCTGCGATAGCCTCTTCTTCTTTAGCTACAGAATGGCTAAAAGGTAAAACGGTTGACGAAGCTTTAACTATTGATAATATGGATATAGTAGAGGAATTGAATCTACCTCCAGTAAAAATACATTGTTCTGTGTTGGCTGAAGATGCTATTAAAGCAGCTATTGAGGATTACCGTAAAAAAAATGCTTAATTGTGTTGAGTGTTAAATGTTGATACAATTTCTAATTTTCTTAATTCAACATACAACATTCAAAATTCAACATAAACTTATATCATGATTTTCGTAAGCGATAAAGCCAAACAAAAGGTGGAAAAGCTGATGCAAGAAGCTAATGTTGCATCAGATAAAAATTATTTTGTTCGAGTATCTGTTGTAGGCGGAGGCTGCTCTGGCTTAAGCTATAAACTCGATTTTGATAATGAACAAAAACCAATGGATCAAGTGTTTGAAGACAATGGCGTAAAAGTAGTAACTGACTTAAAAAGCTTTTTATACTTAGCTAATACTACGCTAGAATTTTCTGATGGATTAAACGGTAAAGGATTTTACTTCAATAATCCCAATGCTAATCGAACCTGTGGATGCGGAGAAAGTTTTGCAGTGTAATCTTCTCCGCTTAAAAAATCAATTTTGCTATTTTGTATAGTAGACTTCTTTTGTAATGTAACACATCATTACTGTAAAGGTCAGTTATTTTAGTGATGAATTCGAGATTACAAAGTATGCAAGGGTATCTAAATGCATGTAATGAAATTACTGAAAATGCAGTATTCTAATTACTCGTTAGATAAAATTGGTAATTTTAGCCGTCTAAAAAATATCTAATAGCAATCACATCGTAAAAAAATAAATATTAAAATATGTATTCAAAAAACTTAAAAATTGGCATACTTGGCTCTGGTATAGTAGGTCAGGTATTAGCTAAAGCCTTTCTTACAGAAGGCCATGCGGTAATGCTAGGCACAAGAGATATTAATAAAGCAGAAATAGTAAAATGGAAAAACGAAAACCCCAAAGCAACAGTTGGAAACTTTCAACAAACAGCTCAATTTGGCGATGTGCTAATATTAGCAATGAAAGGAGCTGTAGCTGTTTCGGCTATAAAGCTTGGTGGAATTGAGAATTTTAAACATAAACTAGTTATTGACGCTACCAACCCTATTGCCAATGAGGCTCCAGTAAACGGGGTACTAAAGTTCTTTACCAATTATAACGAATCCTTGATGGAGCAAATACAAAAAACTATTCCAGAAGCAAAACTGGTAAAGGCTTTTAACTCTGTTGGAAATGCATTAATGTATAAACCAAAACTAACGGGCGGCACACCCACTATGTTCATTTGCGGAAATGATGATGCAGCTAAAAAAACAGTAAAAGAAATACTCACTACGTTTGGTTGGGAAACAGAAGATATGGGCAAAGTAGAAGCAGCTCGAGCAATAGAACCTTTATGTATACTGTGGTGCATTTCAGGTTTAGTTGGTAATGATTGGATGCATGCATTTAAACTAATAAGATAAAGGAACAGCCTCCCTTATATCCCTCTAGGGGAGGAAAATTAAGAAACATGTTTACTTAATTTTCATAATATAACTATATATGACCGAGCAAAATTTTAGTGCAATATTTCAACAAAAAATAAATGATGAAATAAAAATTGAGCCGAAAGATTGGATGCCAGAAGACTATCGTAGAACATTAATTCGCCAAATAAGTCAACATGCACATTCTGAAATAGTTGGCATGTTACCCGAAGCAAATTGGATAACACGAGCACCTTCTTTACGTAGAAAAGTGGCTTTATTAGCCAAAGTGCAAGATGAAGCTGGGCATGGCTTATATTTATATGCAGCCACAGAAACGTTAAACATAACTAGAGATGAAACAATAGAGCAATTGCATGTTGGCAAAGCGAAATACTCTTCCATTTTTAATTATCCTAGTTTAACATGGGCCGATATGGGCGCCATTGGTTGGTTAGTAGATGGCGCAGCTATTATGAACCAAGTGGCTTTATGTCGCACATCCTATGGACCGTATGCACGTGCTATGGTGCGTATTTGTAAAGAAGAAAGTTTTCATCAACGACAAGGGTATGAAATTATGCTAACGCTTAGTAGAGGAACAGAGGCGCAAAAACGTATGGCGCAAGATGCACTCAATCGTTGGTGGTGGCCTTCTTTAATGATGTTTGGTCCGAAAGATGATGCTTCTCCACATACCCAACAAAGCCTGCAATGGAAAATTAAACGATTCACAAATGATGAACTACGACAAAAATTTGTAGATGCTACAGTAGATCAAGCAAATTTTTTGGGTCTTGCTATTCCAGATAAAGATTTAAAATGGAACGCAAAGAGAAAGCATTATGATTTTGGTGAAATTAATTGGGAGGAATTTTGGAGTGTCGTAAATGGGAATGGACCTTGTAATAAACAACGTATCGATGCTCGGAAGAAAGCTTGGGAGGAAGGTACTTGGGTAAGAGAGGCCGCTATGGCTTATACTGAAAAAAGAAAGAAAAGCAGCATGCAGCTTAACTAACATTTTTATTCATAAAGTAGGTACTCTCTTCGGAAAAGTCCATATAAGAAAATTGCTGTTGTAATAATTGAGTTTGTTCTAAATAAGATTGTAGAAATGCTTGATGTTGAGGTGTTTCAGGCTGTAAGGGTTTATGCAAATATGCTGCTCTAACTTTTTCAATCTTATGCATTAATGCTACACTTTCAGGATATATACACATCTCCACAAATTTTTCCCAAACATATTGTGTAGCCTGATAATTAGGATGTGCTAAATCTTCTGCATAAAAACGATAATCTCTTAAATCATCAATCACCAATTCATATGCAGGAAAATAATGAACAAAGTCAAATCTTTCACATAATTCATGAACCGTTTGTATAAGTACAGCTTTGCTTCTATTGTTATCCATTAACCCTTCACGTAAATGGCGTACAGGGCTAATTGTAAGTATAATTTGTACGGTAGGATTGAAATGATGTAATTGATCTATTAACGTTTGTAATGTATGTAACGTTTCATCGGTAGATAATAACCGTTTATTAAACCAATCAGCAGGCGCTTTATGGCAATTGGCTACTACATCTCCTATCTGCTTACCTGTTAAACAATTATTTTTTTCTGCTTCAGCACTAAGTTCATATACAAATGCAGAACCTGATGTAATAATAAGCCAATTAGTATTTTTTAAATATTGATGTGCTTCATATTGCGACGCATTGATTGCTTGTAAACCATCATCAATACAAAGAGTAGAAAAGCGACTATGATGATCCCAGCTTGACCATACATCATTCCATTTAAATAAATTTTCTTTAGTGTATTTTACATTTTCAATATGTGCAAGCAATGAGTTTGCAATGCTAATAGGGTTAAATAAAATGCCATTAGGATTTTGAAGAATATTAAATTTTCTATCAAACAAATATTTTCCCATATGTTCTGTAAAGCAAGATCCTATCAACATTATTTTTTGGTCATAGCTAATCGTTTTATTCCAACGTTTTATAGGAAGCTCTGCTCGAAATTTCATACCATTTTAATTTTATTCTTGTTCTGAGCTGATCGAAGTATGATAACCATCTATATAAAAACTTTATCCGCTTCTATAATAGCTTGCCGTAAAAACGACTTATCAATATTTAATGAAATATTTTTTTCTTGTAAATAATCAATAATCCATTCTGTATTCATATTACCCACTAATACGTCATTAGCCATGGGGCAACCACCAATACCTTTAAGTGCTCCGTCAAATCTTTTACAACCTGCATTATACGCTGCATCTAGTTTTTCATGCCATCCTTGTGCATTAGCATGTAAGTGTACGCCAAACTGAATAGTAGGATATGCAGGTATTAATATCGAAAGTAACCTTTTTATTTGTTGAGAATGGGCTAATCCAACGGTATCTGCTAATGAAATTATTTTAATATTTAGTGTAGCTATTTTTTCTATCCATTCTAATACGAATTGTTCATTATACACATCGCCATAGGGATTACCAAAAGCCATAGATATATACACCACTAATTCTTTGTTATACTTAATACAAAGATTTTGTATTGCTGATGCTTGTTTTAATGCATCTTCAATAGTTTGATTGGCATTGCGTTTTTGGAAAGTGTGTGAAATGGAAAATGGAAATCCTACATAAGCAATTTGATCAAATGCAACAGCTTGTTCTGCCCCACGAGTATTGGCGATAATAGTTAATACTTTTGTGGCTGTATTTTCTATCTTTAATTTGGATATTACTTCTGCTGTATCCGCCATTTGCGGAATGGCCTTAGGAGATACAAAACTTCCACAGTCCAATGTGTGAAAACCTACTTTAAGTAATGTATTTAAATAGTTAACTTTTGTTGCTGTAGGTATCCATTTTTTCCAGCCCTGCATAGCATCTCTGGGACATTCTATTAATTCAATTGTAGGCATAAGCGTAATACAAAACTAAATACGTACCGCAAAAATAGTCTAATCTATTATTGTTGAAGAACCATCTACTCTGGCTTTTTGCAACAAGTAGGTAGTTTTTTATACGAGTCTTCGTTAGCTGTTACATTATCCGCATCATAGCCCACGTTAGCAATAGCTGTTTTAATATTTTCTATATTGGTTCTGTCTGATAAAAAAGTTACCGTAGTTTCTTTACGCTTATAATCAACTTTTACTTTTTTAATACCATCTTCCCTCATTAAATAATTTTCGATACGTTCTTTACAACTTTTGCATTGTACAGTGGGTGTTTTAATTTTTATGGTTTGTGTTTTCTGTTGCGCTATAGCACTGTTAAAGAAACTTAGACTGATAATAACAGCAATAAAGGTGAATATTTTTTTCATATAAAATTAAATGTTATGCAAAGTTAAAGCATAATTTATTGTTACTTTAACTATTCAAAAAAATAACATGCATCTAACAATATATCACAATAATCATCCTATTTTTTTGTGTAACGATGTAAATGATAATCACATAGAATTTTATAAAAATCAGCCTAATACTGTAATTATCAACAATCCATCTGATAAAGATTTTCAATATATGTTACAAGCAGCTGAGCAAAAAGATTTTTATGCAGGCATTTTTATCCAAAATGATTTACCCACACTGCAACATGCATACTGGATTTTTTTTACTGTTATGCTTGCAGCTGGCGCAACTGTTTTTAATGACCAAGATGAATTACTATTAATGTATAGAAGAGGTTTTTGGGATTTGCCGAAAGGAAAAGTAGATGATGGCGAAACCATTGAAGAATGCGCTTTGCGTGAAGTGAAAGAAGAAACGGGATTAAAAAAATTACTATTAAAAGAAAAAATCACCACTACATACCACACCTATAAAGATAAAAGTACATACATTCTAAAAGAAACGCATTGGTTTAAAATGCTTGCTCCTGAACTTCAACCTTTAATTCCACAAAAAGCAGAACAAATTGAACTACTGAAGTGGGTAAAACCAACTGAATTAGAATTATACATGAATAAAACGTATGCATCTATTAAACACACCATACAAGTAATTATTGAATAGCAGTATTTTTAATACAATCCACAATGCAATTGCTCTATATTTGTCTTAAAATTTTTGTATGACAGATATTCTCACTCAATTAAATGAGGCCAAAGCATATATTCAACAACAAACATCAACAATACCTTTAGTAGGTGTTGTATTAGGAAGTGGTCTAAGCAATTTATCTAAAGAAATAAAAGAAGAAATTAGCATCCCCTATAATCTTATTCCCCATTTTCCGGTAAGTACTGTGGAAGGCCATGATGGGAGATTAATTATAGGGTCGCTAAAAGGGAAAACCATTGTGGCTATGGCTGGCCGTTTGCACTATTATGAAGGATATACAATTAATCAAGTAGTATTTCCTATTCGATTAATGAAATGGTTGGGCATAGAATACATTTTGATATCCAATGCTGCAGGTGGTATGAATAAAAATTTTAAGGTGGGGGATTTAATGGTCATACAAGATCATATTAGTTTTTTTACAATTAACCCTTTAATTGGAAGAAATATAGCATCTTTTGGCCCACGTTTTCCCGACATGAGTGAGCCTTATGATACATCTCTTATAAACAAAGCTTTCAACATAGCAAAACAACATGATATACACCTACAAAAAGGCGTATATGCTGGCGTTACCGGACCCACATTTGAAACCAGATCAGAATACAAATTATTACACATTATTGGTGCAGATGCCGTAGGAATGAGTACGGTACCCGAGGTTATTGTGGCGAGGCATATGAACATCAAAGTATTTGCAATGAGTGTGATAACAGATCTTGGTATACGAGAAGAAGAGAATATTATAACCCATCAAGAAGTATTAGAAGCCGCTACCACCGCAGAACCTAAGTTGACAACTATTTTTTCCAATTTAATTGATGTTTTATAGATTGAAATATATTTTATCATATGACATCTTTTTTAAAAAAAAGACATTCATTACAAAATATTTGCACATAGCAATAAGTATACTTGCGTTGGCATGCCTAGAAGCAAATGCACAATTTACGCCCAATAGAAGTAATCCGTTTCCTACAAATTTTGATCAGCAACCGTCATCGAAAAATTCAAAAGATGACTCTCTTATGCATCGAACAGGTTTAGAAGATTCTATAACAATTCGTTTTCGATATTTCGATTCTACACGTAGCCAATTGCTAGATAATTCTATAAATAGCTTTAACAAATATCTTTCTTTACCCGAAAATTATATTTATTTGGGGGGCTTGGGTAATGCAAGTAGATCAATATTATTTTCTCCTCAAATGCTACCTGGTTGGGATGCGGGCTTTCACGCTTACGATGCATATACGACGACTATAAAAGATACTCGATTTTTCAATACTACAAGGCCCTATACACAACTAAATTATTTAATAGGATCTCGTGCAGAACAACTAATCCATGTATTGCATACACAAAATTTGACGCCTAATTGGAATGTAGCATTAAATTATCACTTAGTTAGTACTCCTAGTTGGTTTAAATCCCAAAAAATAAATCATAATAATGTTACAATCAATTCATTCTATCAAACACGTAACAAACGATATAGTGTTTATTTTATTTATATATCAAACAAAATAAACGGTAGCGAAAACGGAGGTATCATTCATGAAGGCTTTTTAAAAGATCCTCGATACAAAGATAGAGAGTTGATTCCGACCAGGCTTGGTGGTGATGCAGCTTATAGTACTAATTTTTTTACTAGTGCGGTTACAACGGGCAATACATACAGTGTATCTAATGTGTTATTTCGCCACCAATATGACCTAGGGCAAAAAGATTCTTTACGCATCAACGATTCAACAACGGTTAAACTATTTTATGCTCGATTACGATTTCAACATACTTTCCAATACAACACATATAGTTACGCATTTTTAGATACGAAAACGGACAGTACTAATTATAAAAACTATTTTCAAATAACTATTCACCCAAATGATACTATTAGTTTTAAGGATAAGTGGAAAGAAATGATCAATACATTAAGTATCCTATCCTATCCCGACAAAAAAAATCAAAATCAATTTTTAAATTTGGGAATTGCTATACAAAACTTAAAAGGCTTCTTTACTACACAAACCATAAATTATTATAATCTATATGCTTTGGCTGAATACCGAAATAAAACGCGTAATCAATTGTGGGATATAGAAGCAAAAGGGAAACTATATGTAAATGGGGTAAACATGGGAGATTACCACGGCTACATAAGTTTACAGCGTTTTGTCTCCCAAAAAATAGGCTCATTATCTATAGGATTTGAAAATGTAAATAGAACGCCATCTTTTATTTTTGACCCCAAAAGTAGTTTTTTACAAACCGGCCCCGCCAGTTTAAATAAAGAAAATACAACGCATATTTTTGGAACAATCGACAATCCACATTTAAAAATTAAATTAACCGGCGACTATTATTTAATCAATAACTATACATACTTCAACAACCTATACAATGTTACACAAGAAAAAACATTACTCAATTTAATACACGTTAGCGCATCAAAAAAAATAGATATAAATAAGTATTTAAAATGGTATGTTGATATTCATATACAACAAGCCAGTAATACTTCAATACTTGTTCCCCTACTTTTTACAAAAGACAAGTTGGCTTTCGAAGGAGTATTTTTCAAGAATTTAAATTTATCTACAGGTATCGAGATAAAATATCACACGCCCTATAAAGCTTATGACTACTGCCCTATAAATGGACAATTTTATACACAACAATCTACAACAATTGCCAATAGGCCAGAAGCATCAATATTTGCACACTTTGCTATTAAACATTTTAGAGGATATGTACGATTTGAAAATTTAAATACTTTTGATTTTAAAAATGGAGGAGCTTTTACCAGCAACAATTTAACAGCTCCATTGTATCCATCTCCTGGCTTAATATTCAGATTCGGAATTGCTTGGAAATTTATCAACTAGTTTATACATACCTAAAATATAAAAACTATTTTTGAAAGAATTAAAAAAAGAAAATATGCCAACTATCCTAGTTATTGATGATGAAAAAGCTATACGCAGAATATTAATTGATATTTTAAAACATGAGCATATTGAAACAGACGAAGCAGAAAATGGTGAGGAAGGATTGATTCAATTTAAAAAGAAACACTATGACGCAGTATTATGCGATATTAAAATGCCTAAAATAGATGGCATAAACTTCTTAGGAAAAGTGAAAGAAATAAATCCGGATATACCCATTATTATGATATCTGGAAACAATACAATTGAAACCGCCGTAGAAGCGGTTAAAAAAGGTGCATATGACTATATATCGAAACCACCAGACCTTAATCGTCTACTCATTACGGTTCGAAACGCTTTAGATAAAACTACTCTAATAACAGAAACCAAAGTATTAAAACGCAAAGTAAACCAGGTACAAGAAATGATAGGTTCATCTGAGGCCATCAAAAAAATTAAAGACACCATTGATAAAGTAGCACACACTGATGCACGTGTACTTATTACTGGAGATAATGGATCAGGAAAAGAATTAGTAGCAAGGTGGATACACGAAAAAAGTCATCGATGCAACCAGTTATTGGTAGAAGTAAATTGCGCAGCTATTCCTAGTGAATTAATTGAAAGCGAATTATTTGGACACGAGAAAGGATCTTTTACCTCAGCCATTAAACAACGAATCGGCAAATTCGAGCAAGCAAATGGAGGAACCCTTTTTTTGGATGAAATTGGAGATATGAGCTTGAACGCACAAGCAAAAGTTTTACGAGCCCTGCAAGAAGGAAAAATAACTAGAGTTGGTGGCGACAAAGAAATAGCTGTAGATGTGCGAATTATAGCTGCAACCAATAAAGATTTGTTAAAAGAGGTGGAAGAAAAAAATTTTCGCTTAGATTTATACCATCGATTAAGCGTAATCCTTATTCATGTACCAACACTTAATGAACGAAAAGAAGATATTCCTGCATTAGTAGATAAATTATTAACAGATATTTGTGTTGATTATGGGATGGCAAAAAAAAATATTGATCAAAAAGCCATAGAAGCACTTAAACAGCATAACTGGACTGGCAATATAAGAGAGCTACGCAATGTGGTAGAACGATTGGTTATTTTATCTGGAAAAAGCATTACAGTTAGTGACGTAACCAGTTATGTGGAATCCGTTTAATTTTCGATTAATATCATTATTGTTGTATTACATTTGGACATCTAGTTAAATTTTTCATTTATACTCTTTTTTATGGGCTGGATTATTTTCATTCTTTTTATACTTGGTTGGCATATTGGATTATATGGCATGTTTAAAAAAGCAGGTATTCCTGCGTGGAAAGCACTTATTCCTTTTTACAACACATGGTTCATTGTTCAACTGACAAAGGTTCGTCGTATCTGGTTTTATTTGCAATTTATACCCATTGCAGGGCAATTTATAACAATGTGGCTCAACATTATTTTTGTAATGCATTTTGGTCGTTTCAATATCTTACACCATACAGCAACTGTATTTGTACCCTTTATATATTTTCCTTACTTAGGATTCAGTAGAGATCAACATTTTATTGGACACCAGGCATATAAGAAGTATAAAAAATCTACTCTTAGAGAATGGCTTGATGCTGGGGTATTTGCTATAGTAGCTGCTACGCTCATTCGAACATTTATTTTTGAAGCATATACCATTCCCACCGAGTCAATGGAAAAAACATTACTTGTGAATGATTTTTTATTTGTAAACAAAATGAGTTATGGTCCAAGAATTCCAACAACACCACTATCATTTCCTTTTGTACATAATACTATGCCATTTTCACAAACAGTACCTTCTTATTTGAAATGGATTCAAATACCATACAGTAGGATTATTGGCTTTACTGAAGTTAAACGCAATGATGTAGTGGTTTTTAATTTTCCCGCAGGTGATACTATAATTAATGATCCGGAGTTTGGCAGCAAAATTCCCTACTATGATGTATTACGTTATCAATACAATGGTAATAGAGAAGCCTTAATGAATGATTACCCCATACTAGTTCACCCATATGACAAGACAGACAATTACATTAAACGATGTGTGGCCATAAGTGGTGATACCATTTCTATAAAAGATGGACAATTATTTGTTAATAACCAATTAACCCTTACTCCAGAACAATCCCAAACAGAATATGAAGTGCAAACAAACGGCACCCCTATCTCCAATGAATTTTTATCCGAAGAATTGGGAATTGATGCTGAAGAATCCAATAATCAAATGCAAGTTTCTAATAAACCAAATACCATCATTCTTAATATTACTACTTCACAAAAAGCCAAAGTGCAAAAACTGCCGAATGTAAAATCTGTAGTACCGTTTATTATGAGCAATGATGGCGTTTTTCCATACGATTCATCTCATTTTAAATGGAGTGTAGATAATTTTGGCCCTCTATGGATACCTAAAAAAGGCATTACCATTACATTATCTGCCCTTAACATAGGGCTTTATCATCGCATCATTACTACATATGAAAATAATACTTTAGAAGAAAAAAATGGACAATTTATTATTAACGGAAAAGCTACCACTACTTATACCTTTAAATACAATTATTATTGGATGATGGGCGACAATCGCCATCGAAGTCAAGATAGCCGCTTTTGGGGATTTGTGCCCGAAACACATGTTGTAGGTAAGGCCTCGCTTATTTGGTTTAGTTGGAATAAAGGGCCAAGGTGGACCAGATTGTTTAAGCTTATTAATTAATGAACACTCGAAAGTCTAATAAAAAGTATTTTTAGATTACTTTTGAAAAATAGTAATAAACAAATGGTTTCTAAAATATCACATGGCGTACGAACTAGTGTAGAGACATTTTACCAACATTCTTATAGCAACCCAGTAGATGGTAATTTTGTTTTTGCCTATCGTATTACCATTGAAAACCAAAATACTTTCTCAATAAAATTATTACATAGACATTGGCGTATTTTTGATAGCATTGGATTTTATAAAGAAGTAGATGGCGAAGGTGTGGTAGGGGTAACGCCCGTTATTAACCCTAATAAAAAATATCAGTATGTAAGCAGTTGTCAACTAAATAGCGAAATGGGATGTATGTCTGGCGCATATGAAATGGAAAATTTATATACCAAAGAATTATTCAAAGTCATCATTCCAACTTTTGAATTAATAGCACCTTTAAAAATGAATTAATTTATTAGACTGATACTATGCCTATAACAGATGCAGAACTATTAGCTCAATTTCGTGTACCGCTTACAAAAGAACAATCTTTTAGTGCTATTGTAAAAAAATATCAAGAAAAGTTATACTGGCATATTCGCCGAATACTTATCCATCACGAAGACACAAATGATGTATTACAGAATTGTTTTATTAAAGTTTGGAAAGGATTAGAGCATTTCAGAGAAGATGCTCAATTATACACTTGGCTGTATCGTATAGCCACCAATGAAGCATTAACCTTTATTGAACAACAGAAACGTAAATCATCTATTTCCTTGGATAGCATTGAATGTAATAGAAGCGAAACTATAAAATCAAGCGAACATTTTGATGCAAACAAATTAGAGTGGAAATTACAATTGGCAATACAACAACTACCAGAAAAGCAACGTATTGTTTTCAATTTACGATACTACGACGAAATGCCTTATGAGCAAATGAGTAAGGTATTAAGTACCTCTGAAGGGGCTTTAAAGGCTTCCTATCACCATGCTGTAAAAAAAGTAGAAGAATATATTTTAAACCATTAGGTAGAATAAAAGTCATAGTCTAGACTATATATGG